>Ga0209373_10000133_pt1 | contig 161107 bp, 125 predicted proteins | sample Higcelweek5metaG_FD_187173 | JGI IMG/M metagenome (GOLD analysis project Ga0209373, IMG submission 187173) | Freshwater pond sediment microbial communities from the University of Edinburgh, under environmental carbon perturbations - High... | ecosystem: Environmental > Aquatic > Freshwater >... | reverse complement strand
TCCGACTATCTCCGGAAGCGGTTAGTTTGCACTGCCTGAATATGGGACTTTCAGGTTATTTTCATAACCCGGTCACGCAAAGCCCATATCCCTGCATATCCTGATTCATTCTGCTTTTATTTCCTTAATACCATTATATCATACTTTGCCAATGTAATGCAAGTTTTTTTTGCATCCTATTTTAATTTTTTTAATTCATCAGCAATTACTGACTGACCAATCATTTCCTGATAAGTACCGCAGTTCAAGTAAAAGCCTCTGTGCGGAAATAGCCGTCTTACCAATCTACCTCCTTTAATCGTTTTCATAAAAATCCATTACATAAACAAATAATTCGAATTCACCCATCCAGTTTGCACGATTGTTGTATTTTCCAGAAGCATATTGATATATTTCATCCTAGAACTTCCACCTTCCAGCTCATACATATTTTGGTATTTTCGCCTTCGTTATTACCGATATTTACGATTTTTATGCCCAAAACAGCCTTAAAACAGCCTTAAAATACTAATTTACCCCCACTAAAACAGCTGTTTTTGCCATAAAAATCGACTTTTTTATTAAAAAACAGCTGTTCTCTTAAGATTTTTCAAACTTATGAATCCCCCAAATCCTTGATAAATCCTAACGATTCGGACATTCGGCATTTTACCATTTTATACCTATTCAACGATTTAAAAATCCCCGTAATCGCTGTATTTTTCTATGTTTTTTGATGCTATACCAACGCAAAAACAGACCCCCCCCCCTCTTTAGCTGCAATTATCCGTGTTAATTGGGGCGGCGGTCTTCTGATTCAAAAGTTGTGGAGATTTGAGGGGGGCTACACCTTGGATTTATGCATGTTTACGGCATTCTTCATCTAAAATTTATACTCTGGCATGCTGTCCTTTGCACCGGTTTTTGTGTCGTGACAACTCTTGCATAACGATTGCCAATTCGTATGTAAAGCTTTACATACGAATTGTTATGACAAGTATTCAATTATGTAAGACAGTAAAGACTTTGCCAAAAAGCGACTATTGTTTGTAAATATATTTAAAAAATAAAAAATCTTTACATAGCAATCTCTTAAATTTAATGATATAATTATTATAATCACTTCGACTTGCAGGTTAAAGTGAAAAGCCTTTCATAAAATGGAGGCTTTTTTGAATTCTTTGTACATTTTTAATTCCCTATCTTGTTAAACATTTCACCCACTGCACCGCCAGAATAACTAAGGTCTATGAATTAATTCCCGATACTTCTGCCTAATTTTTTATCTAAACTACTCCTCGTACTTAGTAAAGCTTAGCAAATTGAAAATCTTCTGCGATTCCAATTTATAAGAACTTCCTTTTTATTTTTTGATATATTCTCGTCAAGCTTAACAAAATAATTTCTTCCTTCAGAATCAATATCAACAATAAACGGACCAAGCTTGTCAAGTTTAAAATTACATGCTATAATTATTTGGGAGTATTAACCGCGCCAAATCCTACAAATGCAACCTTTGTCTTTTTCTCACCTCTTATAATTTTATTGTCTCTCCGCCGTTGACCTTATATATTTCACCTTCTACTGAAATCCAAACAGCTTGAAATGAAGGATTATAAACAACCGTGTTATCTGCTGAAATTTTTAAATTTCTTTGTGCTTTTATATAATCATATATTTCAATATTGGTTGCAAACCATATGTCATCTTCTTCAGAAAATATTTTGCAAAATTCTTCAATCACCTCCCAATTATTGTTATCGTTGAATTCATAGCTATGACCCCAAATATATAGCAGTTTTCCTTGTAACCACTTAAAGTCAAGAAATTTTTTACCCATTTCAAGAGCATCTCGATGATGACAGGTAGGATGCCATTCTAAAAAGTTATCAGGCAATGAAAAAGCTTTTGTTGATTTTGTTGTCCTTGCATATTCAATTCCGCAGGATTTGAGTGTGGATAAAACATCATCATTATAAAATCCATTTGCATATGACAGACCTCTTACGGGATAACCGCATAATTTCTCCAATTCTCTTCTGTCCTCCAAAACCTCCGAGATAATGTTTTGCAACGGCAGCCTTGTCAAACTTCTATGATAAACTCCGTGAGCGGATATTTCATGATTTTTGTAAAGCTTTGCAATATCATTTTCGCTTAATCGTCTGCCGGTGCCAAACAAACCAGAATTAAGGTGAAAACTTGCTTTAATTCCATATTTATCAAATATTTCAATTAGTTTGGTGTCATATATTGTTCCATCATCATAACTCATTGTTAAAGCATTTCTTTTACCATCCTTGAAAACATCAAAGCTTATCATACATTTTTCGCCTCCAAATCACAAAATCTTTTATATGTATCTGTATAATCAACTCCGCTTGGCTCATACACTTTATCAGTTTGAACTAACTTTTCGCAAGCACTTTCGACAGATGAAAAAATCCCAATTCCTACTCCTGCCAAAATTGCAGAGCCTAAACAAGCAGCTTCACTATTTTTCAAAGTAACAATTTTCTTTCCGGTTAAATCAGCCTTAATCTGACACCAAAGCGAGCTTGACGCACCACCGCCCATAGAGCGAATTTCGCTGCAAGATAGCCCTAAATTGTCAAGATTACTCTTTAGCATACACGCAACAGCCACTAAAATACTGCGAACTGCATGTCCTCTTGTATGTTCCAGCGTCAATCCGCAAAAGCCACCACTATCAGGATTATATTTTGGCATAATCGAACCGCATAAATAGGGCAAAAATGTTAGACCGTCCGAGCCTGCCGAGACACCTTTTGCAAGCCCATCAAGCTCCTTAAAACTAAAATTCTCGCAGAAATTATTTTTAAACCATTTAAGTGCAATGCCTGCAGTTGGAGTCCACGCCATTAAGCAATATTTACCATCAAAATTAACATGACATGGTACCTTACTTTCAACATTATATGGTGGAATTTCATTACTCGGTACAAAAATAACCATAGTAGTTCCTGTCATCTCGCTGACAACTCCGCTTTTTACAGTACCTGCACCTATTGCACCTGCTATCTGGTCGATTGCACCTGTTACCACACTTGTTTCGCCATATTTACCAACAACCTCAGCACTATTATGTATTTCAGGTAACATTGTTTTATCAACACCTAAGAAATCAAGCATTTCATTCCACCATATACCGTTTCTTATATCAAAATAAAGGCTTGAGGATTGTAGTGTTTTTTCCGTTACAAATTTGCCTGTAAGCTTGTACAGAAGATAATCCTCAAGCAGAAATATTTTTCGAGTTTTCGCCCATATTTCAGGCTCGTTTTTCTTAATCCACAGTAATTTACAAGCAGGCCACGTTGCCGCAACTTCGGGTTGTCCGGTTATCTCATAAACCTTTTGCACACCAAACGCTTGGTCAATTTCCCTTGCTTCCACCGTCGCTCTGTTATCAAGCCACACAATGGCATTACGAACAGGATTACCGTTTTCATCTGTTAAAATCATTGTTTCACATTGTGTATCTATTGAAAGTGCTGAAATATCCAAATCCCCGACTACCTCATTCATGCCCTTTTGAAACAATGCCCAATACTGCTCTGCATCAAATTCAACACAATCACCCTTTGTGATTAATGTATAATCAACGGTGCTTGATGAAATTTGCTCGCCATTTTCATTAAATACCGCTGCCTTTAGGGATGATGTACCAACATCCACTCCAAGTAAATTCAAAGCTTCCCCTCCCTATCTACTAGTTTTAAACAACCTTAATTTTCTTCCACTTGCCTTGTTTAAACCTAAATAAAAATATAATGCTTCTTATAACCCAGTCCAATTGCATTGCAAGCCAAACTCCGAATACTCCCATATTCATATATTGTCCGAAAACGAAGGCTATTCCTATTCTTATACTAAACATAGTTGTAATAGATGCAATCATTGTAAATTTTATATCGCCCGAAGCTCTAAGCGCATTAGGCAAGACAAAACTTGTGGGATAAAATAAAATTGCGCCTATGCTATACATATAATAAATGTTTGATGCAATACTGCTCGCTTCCGGAGATAAATGAAAGCAACCTACCAAAAATTTATTTGATGCCAAGCATACAATATTAATTAATAACGCCATAGTATAAGACAATTTTAAAATATGCTTTGTGTACATATCGGCTTGGTCAACTTTTCTTGCTCCCATGCACTGCCCGACTACCGTTACTATTACAAGCCCAAAACATTGAGAAACAATATATGATAAAGGTGTAAGGCTTTTGGCGATGGCATTTGCCGCAATCGACGCTGTTCCAAAGCTTGCTGTCAAACGTTGCAATATTAATACTCCCAAATTGAACATACCGCTTTCAACACCATTTGGTATGCCTATTCCTAAAATTCGTTTAATCATAGAAAAATCAAGATTGATTTTTCTAATCTTTTCAATATATACAAGGTTTGTAGGCTTGCATATCATAAAAGTCATTAAAATGCCTATAAACATGGCCGATACCAGCGTTGAAATACCGGCTCCCCAAACTCCTAAATTAAATTTATAAATCATGATTGCTTTTAAAGCCAGATTCATTGCCATCATAGTCAGAGTACAGACCATAGGTATTCTGCTATTACCCATTGCACGAAAAGACGCTGACGACACATAATACGCTGCAAAAAACGGATACGAAAACAATGACAGCGCCAAATATGTATGAGCGCTTTTCATAACGTCGCTTTCAACGTTGCCTGCAAGCAATGATAAAAAAGGATTTTTAATTATAAATAATATTGCGCACATCATGATTATTATAAACATAACGCTGTAATAAGCCATTTTCATAGCCTTATTCGCATTAAACAACTCTTTTTTACCAATATATTGTGAAATGACGATAGAGCATCCAATAGTCAAAGCAGATGTCAGGTTTTTAATCATAGTGTCAAACGTGGTTATTAAAGAAATACCGGCTACTGCTGATTCTCCCACATATGCCACCATAATTGTATCCGCTATTCCTATAGCAACGATCATGGCTTGTTCTATTAAAATGGGAATCAACAAATTTATAATCATTTTATTTGTAAATAGTCCCTCTTGCTTCAATCTAAAGGGATTTGCCAATTTGAACAGCTCCAATCTCCGTTAGTTCCACATACCATTAATTTCCTCTACTGTTTTCCGTACGAGTAGCTCGCCGCCCTGATGTCCTGTTATGCCGCTTGTGATATATGCGGAATAATGGCTGCCTTCCTCTGCTTTTTTTGTAGGCAGATAACCGAACGAGCCACCTGCAAGCTGAATTAAAAACGTTTGCTCTGCTTTGCTTCTTGCTTTAATCTGATTACCATAATTAAGAAACAGTTCAAATGGATTTGTCGCGAAAGCAATATTGTCAAAACGGACAACATGGATCTCTATCGTTTGGATATCGTTCGTTTGCTGATATTCATATCTCCCCAATATTCCGGCATAAATATGAAGCTTTGCACCATCGTTATAATCAAAATCGCCCTGCTTATTCTTTATATATTCATTAAGTTCTCTCTGTGCATTGTTATACTCGGTTATACTTACACGCCTTACAGGCAAATCAACTGACATTGTTTTATGTATTAGTAAAGCCTCACTTTTCATTTCGTTAACCGCTGTTTCATAAGCATCAATAATTTCATTTGCAATTCTTTTTCCTATTTTCCACGTTCCCTCAATATCAAACATTGAAGGGTCCGCTTTTCTTTTTATATAATTATCCCGTTTAATATTCGGGTCATTAATCGGTGTTTCGGGATTAACCCACCTTACCATATCACGAGGGCATTGGTCGCCCGCGGCTGAGCATAGGCACAGCACCTTCAACTCCTCACCGAATTTTTCCCTAAGAATAATTTTAACCTTTCCCCAATAATCTGACGAAATAAAGCTTCTGTGCTCCACCACCTGCGACGGGCAAGCAATATTTGCGACTACTCCGCTTATTTTTTTATTTTCGTTGAAAATGAACATAAGCTCAATTCCCGAATCATTGCCGCTTTCCAGCTCATCAAAATTCGCAAGATTTGTATCACCCCACATTTTTGCAGTTTTATCGTCATATACAACACGTCGGCAATGTCCGACAGCCGCACGTCCGAATGCGTTTGAATAATATGAAGGTCTTCTGTTTTCCCACGCCTGTAAAATACATTCCGCAATACGCTCTGTCAAAAACTCAAGTGCTTCCTCCGAAAGCATAATACTATCATCCGACGTCTTTTTTACATATTTTTTATCCTCCGGCAAATAACGGTGTAAAACATCAAGAGCGTTCCCTGCCGCTAAACTTTTAACATTATATAAAATTGATGTGTGAGTATGCGTTGCATTTAGGGTAATTTTACTTTCATCAATATCTTTGTTTTTTTGTCTAATACTCATTCTGACATTTTTTATTAAGACATCCTGTACACCTGCTAAATCGCACGAGCATATTATAAGCTGTTCGCCACAGCTTTCAACAGCCATAGCAGTTACTGTTACAGGCGTTTCTGTGTACTCAGAAATCCTCTCAAAAAACTGCCCTGCGAGCTTTACCTTCTTTTCGGGCGTTATACTTTTTTCTGACCAGCCTATCAAAAGTTTATTATTCATAAGTAAGATTCCTCCAGTTATAATTTTTTGTTTACCACAACTGATATTTCAATTCCCAAAACTATCTCCAATATTTTGAAAAGTGCATAAACATATCGTTTTGTGCTGGGGTGAAACTGCCTTGTCAGCAAACCGCAGACAAGAAAATATTCATGAATTGTTTAATTTTAAGGTTAAAATAAAACAAACAATTTTTTGTGGTTTTATCAATTTGAAATCAATTAAATATGCAACGGCTTTTTCACGTCTATGATTAATATATTCTTCAGAATTTACCTTGCAGGAATAAAGCTTTTCATCATAATCCAAACACATTCCGCCTATAATTACTTTACCATTCTGCAAAATTGGTTGTATCTTTGTAATAAACCGCTCGGTTATATCACCCTGCTCTTTGCAAAGCTCAAATTTATCAATTAAAGTGATTTTTTTGTTTCCAAATTCAAAGCGGCGTTTCAAGCTTTTCAAGCTTTTCTCCTCATACGCCTCCGCAAATTCAATTTCAAGCATATTATCATTACATTCTGTTATTATACCCTTGTATTTACCACCGAATCGCTGTAATTCCCCGTTTACGATAGGAACACTGTGACCTCTCGAGCTTGTAACAAGATGATTATATCTCGTTTCCGAAAAAAAATACTCGTGAGTATATTCACCGCACCCAAGGTCGCATATTATTTCATCATCCCCAACGTGAACAAGAAAACTTCCCACATCGTTGTGATTATGGGATTCATCATTACTACCTGCCTTTGCCGCAAAGCAATAATCAAATGTTTTTTTGATATACCATGCTGCGTCATCTAAAATGTATGTGCGTTCTTCTTTAGTCTGCCGGACTTCGTCAAACTCCTCCGCCCATACAAAATCCCTTATAAAGCTACACCATCTGTGGCAAGAGTCCCCAATAAAGTCTATGCTTCTATTTGCAGGCTGCATCAAAACATCATCATACTCCCTGTGCAAAAAGCAAGTAAGCCCCATATTATGAATAAATTTTGGTATGCTGTCAGAAAAATTTACACAACCGAAACCGTTAAGAATAACAGCCTGTTGGAATTTTGCTATGTTATGCACCTTTTCAAGTGCAAACCAATTAAATTCACCGTTTGTATATTGCCTTAAAAGCGAAGCATAGCACACAAAAAAACCAAAGCCATAACGCCAGTAGGAGTAGCCTTCAATGCAGGCTCCGTCAGAGCCAAAGCCTTCAAGATAACACTGCATTGTAGCATTTATCTTTTCCAAAGCTACCTTTATTTCGTCCTCTTTTGCCAAATATAAAAATGTCGCCCCAACACTTCCCGCACATACGGCAGCCCAGTTAATATGGCATGTCTCCCAACTATAAGAAGTTCTGTCAGACAAAAAAGGCTCTATAACACGCCGCCTTATTTCAAATTCGATTCTTTTTGCAACTTTTCCCGAAAGCTTGTCCTTCAACAAAAAATATATTTCGCTGAGAGCAAAAGCGGTTTCCGAAGCAAACAGTTCCAAAAAGTTTGCATATTTGTCCATTGGCAAATCATTAGGTATGTGCGATGGCACCGCCCATGCAAACTCATCGCAAATTGCCCAAATTGTGTTTTCAAGCTGCTCAATATAAACAGGATTTTCTTCCGTAAGACATAGAAGAGCAAAGGCGTTCAGTCTTCCTCTTCTTTCAAAATACTCTTTTTCATAAACAGACCTGTTGCCTGTTTTGTAAAAATAATCAAACTTACTGTAATCCACAGCCGTTAAAGGCTGTTCCATATATTTTTTAGCTTCCGCCTTTGTCTGGTTATAATTTTCCCTGCTGACTTCCTTTAGCTTAAAATTTTTCGCTTCAGTAAAAAGCAATTCCCTCATTTATCTAATCCTTTCCTTGTTCCACCTGTGCAAAACTTAATCACCCAAGATATTTTTGTATATTCTATCTTTTTCAAAATCATAAATCATAGCGCACGGCACATCGGCTTCAAGCAAGGAGGCTTTGTACTTCAAAGTGCCTGCTTTATAGAACACCGCGCATAAACAATTCAGTTTTTTATTATATACCGCCTGAATATCATCGTTTTGTAATATTTCAATATTTGTATCTGTGATTTCTTTTTTATCTGTAGACGGATATACAATATATTCATAACTGCTACTGTTATGAGGAATATATAACAGAAACAGCCTTTCGCTTATTTGCTCTTCATTTACTCCATCGGCATGCGAAATACGTGACCACTTACCTCGTTTTATAGAAGTATGCAAAATTATTTTCGTAGAATTCGGGAAATAATAGCACATATTATTATGGCTTACACATTTTGCGTTTAATTGATGCAAACCTTCGTAAAGCACAGAACCGTCCGCAATGACTTCCGAACCCAAAAGGCATTGATTTACCGTTGTGTTAAATGGCTTTTTTGAATCACTGTATAATTGCGATCCAAGATGAACTATTTCATCATCAAAGAAAAAACAAGCTTTTTTCCCTCCGAAGCTTACATCCTCTCCGTCATGAGAATAGCCTTCTTGCATATCCATAGCCGCAACACCATATTTGCCTGTGGAAACACCGCCCACAAGTTTGCTTTTCATATGGGCGCCTTTTTCAAGCGGAAGCTCCACCTCCGGGCAGGTTACGCCGGGAAGATGTGCCCAGCTCCATACAGGGAAAATATTTTTATACTCATATCCGTCAACCATATATACACATAAAAAATATGACCCGAACCCGTCCAGCAGGTTTTCTCCGTTTATACATGTTCCATATAATGCATCACCGCCGAGGATTTTATCAGAGCCCATACGAACAGACGCGTAATAACCATCACGCAAGTGAGTCATATATCCTACACTGTTAAACATCTTGTTATGCTCCGCACCGTAAGTGTTTCGTTCTCTGTTAATATATTCCGACAGCTTTTGATACTCCTGAGCCTTTTTGTCCCTCTTATCCAAAACAGCAAGTAAATTTATTACCTCATCATAGATATGCATTGATAAATCAATGTTTTTCCTATAACCCCTAACAATTTCCCTGCTCTGCGAGCTGAAATCAATTGTATCATACCTACACATAAGACGATTGCCACTGAGCATAAAATCCGATAGTAATACAATGCTTTCATTACTAAACTCGGCTTCTGTTCCTTCAAGGAACCAAGCCCACCACGTTATAGTTAAAATAAAGCTTTTGCCATATCCATTATTATATAGCTGCATACCATGCTGAGTATAAGCGAAATCAGGCTGAATTCCCTCTTTCCCTTTATCGGCTATGCAAACTGTGCTCTCCATTAACAAGCTACCCTTTTTTATACATTCAATGCTTTTGATAAGAATCCCGTGAATTATCACATTTTTAGCAAGCCATGCTTTGTTTGCCGCAGTCGCCCACGCGTCTACTTCTGGGCTATAAACCGAAAGAACGTCGTTCTGCTCCTTTATGTCAAGCTCATCGTAAATCACTAAAACCACAGGAATCATTTTTTCGGGCAACCCTATCTGATTCCACCACCAGTTCGGATTTTCACGTTTTTCCTTGAACCAAAAACACAAGCCATTTATCAGACTAATTTTCTGTGCCTGACTTTTTTGTTTAAAATAAACGGCAGCTATTATTCCAAGCCTTTTGAAATGCTCTAATGCTTCCCAAATCTGCCTGTCTTGGCAAGCGTAATTTATGTCGTTCCACTTTCCGCATTTATCCTGCATTTCCATATAATCATTTGCTTTTTCATAATTCGGATTTTTCAGATAATGCTCGCAAAGCTTATGTTTAATTTTTTGTATTCTATTCATTTGAACACCCTTACTATGTTATTTAGGCATCGAAAATACAGCTATTTATTTATAACACGGTATTCACCCGGAGTTACACCCACTTTTTTCTTGAAATTCCGTATAAAGTTCGATGTATCCTGTTGACCTACTGCATTAGCTATTTCCTGTATTGACATATTTGTTGATATCAATAGCATTTGTGATTTATCTATCTGCAAATTGCGAATATAGTCACTTATATTAAAACCCATTTCATTCTTAAATCTTTTACTTAATGCGGAAGCCGAAAAACCGAATTTTTCCGAAACCTTTGAAACCGAAAAATCAGGTTCAAAAAAATGCTCTCTTATGTACTTTAATACATCCTTCATTTCGTTTTTTTCGTTTTCTTGTTTTTTATATTCTAGTGCTTTTTCATAATAGTTAAGGAAATTTTGAACTATATTTACAAATCTGTCTATTGTATCTATTTTCGTAAAAGATTCAATGTGAATATCAAATCTACCCGTTCCTTCAGAATCAATTTTGGCTGTTTCTCTTATTATAATATTTACAATTTCATAGCTTGTACATCTTACAAACTCAACAGACATATTTTCATTTTTCATATAGCTTATAAGCTCGCTCACTAAGTACATTGTTTCATCGTAATCACAATTAATAAGATGAAGCTTAAGCTTATCTATCAATTCACTTGGATACTTAGTAGCTTTGGATGAATGATTTATTTCCTCGTAAAAAACAGGTCTGCTATGCCCGAAAACTCTGTCATATTCAATAGCAACCCTTGCCTCACTGTAAGACACGTATATATTTTCTACATTGTATGGTCGTCCGACGCCAATTATAATATTACTGTCAATTTCAGAGGCTATATGCTTCCTCATACTGCTAATCTTTTCCGCAGCCTTAAAATCATCATCATTAAGAAAAAAAACAATACAGTCAGAATCTAAAATATGCAGCACAAAATCTTTGTAATTCAAAAATAAGTTTTCGCATTCATTTATTAAGGCGGGCAGCTCAGCCGGTTTATCACTTGACAACAAAGCAACTCTGTATATTATGCCCTGAAATAAACTGAAATCCGATGATGACCAATTACCTCTAAGCAGTTTTAACAAGCATAAATCCTGCTGAATCAAATTATACTCCGAAATTTTGCATGAAATTTCACTGTTTTTGTGAGAAATTTCCAAAAATTTCGTTTCAAGTTCATTTATATCGCCCGAAAAATCAATATTCATACTTTCAGCAAGATGTTCGATAGATTGTATCGGACGATAATTACGCTTTGCAACGAAAGGTATGATTATAAATCCCAAAATCAACATCAAAACAAGAACAAGAACAATAATAAGATTTATTGTTCCAAGTTTCTTCAAAGCTTCGTTCTCAGCAATTATATTATAATATTTAAGAGAACTATTCTCCTCAGAAACAAGCGAATAAGCAACATATTTTTCATTGTATAATGTAAATTTTTTGTACGGATTATCTGTGCCGCTTGCCAATATCATTTTTATTTCATCAATTTTATCATTAAACTCCGTGCCGTTGCTCATTAACAGAGTATCATTCAAAAGCAAAAAGCTTTCACCTTGAACGCTTCCGAAAACCTTTTCAAAATATCCTGCGTCAAGCAGAAAAATAAAATTCAGTCTGCTGTCAGCATCTTCAAATTCATAGGCGATTTTATAAACAAAAAAATCGCCTTCCGTATCCGGAAGATGCAGTTTAAGTTTAACAGCATCGTTTTTCGGTTCAAAAAAGAAATCTCTAGCACAAGCAGCATTGTTACTGTCGAAATTTCGCTCTATGCTTAAATAGTGTTCAATATTAACAATGTTTTTCTTGCTGTAAATCTTCTCATTGGCAGGATTAAAAATTATTACTTCCTTCAAAATGTCATCGTTAATTATCATATTAAGATAATTTTCAAACAGTGTTATATTTGATTCAACTGTATTTTTCAAAATAAGGTTTGGGACAGTTTTTGTCGCTACATAATTAAAATAATATGAATTAACTCTGTTAATAACATTATCAATACTTATGCGGACACTTTTCAAGCTTCTTTTTTCCTGACTTAGGAGGATATCCGAAACTCCGTCCTTATATACCGTTACATAAACAAACGTCAATGTGAAAATCGGTATAATAAGCAGTATAAAATAAACCTTCAAAAAATTCATAAAAAGTTTGTTTTTAAACATTTTTGAAATTCGCACGGAAATCCTCCCTTTAGTTCATCGAACAATACATTTATTTATTATCAAAATTAATTGTTAGGTCAACCCAATCACAAGCTCCATCCGCCACAGTTCCGCTTTCGTACCCGACAAAAGTAAAGCTTTCGTGGTACAACGGGCGATGCACATCACCAATACCTCTTGTAAACTGAATATATCTTTCTCTGTCGATGGCATCAGCATCATTTATATTAATATTATAACCTACAACAATACCTTTTTCAAGTTTTAAGTTATATAGCTTTTCTTTTGGTATCATGTATAAATAGCGTGTTGTGCAGTTTTTATTATCACGGATAATTCTAAGAAGATCCTTTACCGTTTCGCCGTCAAAATATTCATATTTTCGAACCAGCTCGCCTTTATCGTCCGGAACTCTTGGCGACAGAATTACTTCGTTTTTCCTCTGCCCAGTATATGCCAGCATAAATGGCAAATCATCCGTATCATAGCTGTTCGACTTATTGTTTAGCGTATCAACCGCTCCCTGAACACTGTCATAAGACCAAACAGCATCCTGAGTTGTATTATTTGCATGCAAGTCGTCAAACACATCAACAAGAACATACATATTCTCGCTGTCAAACTTAACATATGAACGTGCAGCAATGTTGCTGTCCTTCCAATCAGAAAACCTCTCCGGATTTTTTGGCGGATTTATATGTATCGGATACGCATTTGCCCAAGAGGCAATATCGCCTGCCCATTCATTCACGTTTATTACATCATTATTCTCCATAAATACTGTGAAATCAAGCGGCAGCTTCTTTTCTGAAACAAGCTGATTGTTTTCATCGTAAAGCTGTATTGTAAATATGTATTCATTGAATGGAACCTGTTTTTTACTGTTGACATTGAATTTTACCGACTTTGACTCCTTCGTCTCCAATTCAATATCCTTGCCTTCTTCAATGTCCCAGTCCTTTGGCGGTATTAAAACTAAATTAAACTTTTGTTTTTCTTCAGATACGTTAGTAACATTAACGCCGATGCTTTCAAGCTCCGAAAATACAGTACGAGCAACTTCAAGCTTCGTTTCAATAATATTACTTACGATAATCGGCAGGGTTCTTTCCGTTATCCTTTCCCCGTTGTTTTCAATTACAATTTTATAAAAATGCTCACCCGCGGTAAGGGTTGCCGGAATTGTAATATCAAAATTCTCTGATAACAACTCACCGTTTTTCAAATATACGTTTTTGCTTTCGGTTACCTTTTCCCCGCCTTCATCATATACGGTAACTATTCCCTCAACATCGACGCCACGCCTGTTTTCAACCGTAAAGTTTACAGTCTTTGAATCTAACGGGAAGCATTCCAAAGTAGAAGGATTGGCATATGTAAGTATATTTTTGTTTGTTTCAACTGTCTCAAGCTCGATGAACATTTTGCCCCATCTGTAAACTTTTTCGGAAAGTAGATTGTATTTTGAAACTAGCCCGTATTTGGCAGGGTTTTCCTCTCTTTCGGAAATATCCTTTGCACTTTCACTGTAAAGCTTTGCATATCGCAGCATCTTTTCAGTAAAGCGAAGTGCTCCTTTTTTATACTCTCCTTTTTTCTGTTGAACGGCTTTTTCCAACGAATTAACACTTGAACTTTTGCCAGTCATCGTTGTTTTAGAAACCTTGGAGGCATAATAATCACCAAGCTTTTTACCTTGAATATTCAACTGCCAGAGCATTAACGCAAGGTCCTTTTTGCTTTCGATTCCGCCGTTTTTGTATTGCTCTATTAATTTATCACCAAGTTCATAATGAGCGTCAAAAAGCTCCTTTGCTCCGACGAGAGTATCCGGATAAAAAGAAATTTTCTCCTTGATATTCTTTATTTCAGATGTGTCACACTTGATATTCCATTTTTTGATAAACTCATCATAAAAACCGGTAAGCTGTTCTGTCGCAGCCTTATATATCCATTTTTCCCCAAGCCCTTCCACATATATAACAGACTGCCTGACATCAATTCTACCATCATAATTTATCGGGTCGCCGTATTGATTGAACAGACTAATTTTTTGATCACCGAAAGAATATTCCGCACCCTTTTCGTCCGTCGCCCAGATAACCAGCAACGGCTTCAAGTCACGCACATATAAATGCCCGATAAGATTGTCTCCAAGCTTCATATTTCCGATATAGAATGAGCCGTTTATTCTGTTTCCGTACTGGGCAAATGAATAGTATCCCATACGGGGTACACCTTCTATTGAAACTAGCGCTAATTTCCCCGCTTTAGGATCAGCAGGTCTAAAATGATACCAATATATTCCATCGTATCCGTTTTTATCACCAGTTATAAAAAGCTTTGGAACAAATTCCGCCACTTTTTCCTCGGTATATGTACCAAGATGCCAACCCATTTCTGTTATATAAGAATCGAGCCAGCCTCCCTGATTATCCGCTGCGATAGTATAGCTATTAAGGAAATTCTGAAATTTGCCGTCATCAAAGTTGGTTATTGAACTGTAGTATGGATGAAACGTAATGCCGTCGATATACGGGTATGTCTCGTCATTTAAAACCTTTCGCAAATACTTGTTTCCGCCGCCTGAAACGCCTCCTATGGTAACCGGCATATCAGGATATTTTTCTTTAACGCCAACTGCTGAGTTTATTGCTGCATTGGAGTATTCAATTCCGTAATTGTCGCCCTTATAGTATTGTTTTAAATCAGGCTCGTTCCACGGCTCAACAAAACGTATTCTGTTTCCAAACTCATCAATATGACTTATAAGATACTTTGTATGGGCATCAATCTTTTCCCTGCTCTCAAGACGCATAGACGCAGAACTGTATAATCCATTACTAAAGCCGCCAAGGGCAACAAAGCTTAAATCATCTCTATTGAACAGATTTCCCAAACCCCACTGTTTAATTTTTGTATAGTCATAAAAGCCCTTTTGCTTTTCAATCCTACTCCAGCTAGGATATGGCCCTCCGCGCATATGCTGCACTCCGCACTTAGAAAGCAGATTAGTCGTAAGATTATGGCTTCCCGTGGCATCATCGCTTGTGTTATATTCAACATCTGCACCGAATAATGAATAATCTTCAAGGTAACGGGATGTATAGTAATTCATAATTCCGATAGTTTTTTCACTGGTAAACATTACAGCATCATCCTTAATAAGCCTTACAGAAAGGTTGTGCTTTGCATTCGACAGCTTATCCAGATAAACCCTTTTCACAGTATTATTCATACTATTAATCTCAAATTGTTCTTCATAGCTGTTTTCAAAGGCGTCAATGCTGTATTCAACAGTGTACGTACCAACAGGACAGTAAAGCATTTTCAGTTCAAAATATGCGTTGTCCCTGTCCATAACATATAGAGTTTCACTGTTTGCGTATGTAATGCTTATCTGCGGTTCTATTGCAAAAACCGAAACACAAGTCGCAAGCAGAATAAGCGATAAACCAAACAAAATTCTTTTCATGCATTGCGCCTCCTATCTGTAATATAACACCACAAATCTTATAGTCCCCTCGTATGTATAAACAACAGCCGTGGCATAGTCTGTGTAATGCTTGTAATCTCTTATATCGGTATATCCGGCAACGTTTATTTGGGGTTTGTCGTTTTTCATATCAACAACAAACATTTTTGTAGACAAAACATTAAAATATTCAAGGTCATAATATCCTAGAGTTGGAGAAAAAGCCACTGACATTTTTGGTATCGCTATGATAGAGTTTTTTACATCATAATTATACAGAGCTCCAAACCTCACTCTTGACTGCGACATAAATGCTGTATCGTTTACATCAGACGCATGCGGACCATAAGTGTTTGAGGAAGCGTCATATACAATGACAATTCTATTGATTTCCCCACCATATGACGAGTATTTTATGATATCTCCTATTCCCACACCGAATTTATCAAATATTTCATCATCCTTAATAAATAAATTTGTTTCGCCATCCATATAATTCAGGGTAATTCTATATTTTTCATCACCTTCTTCGTCCAAAGATCTTGTTATATTTTTAACCAAATAATTATGAGTAGATTCTCTGATTTCAGTTGCTCCTACATCATTTGTGATTAAAAATACGCAAGGCACAACATCTTCTTCATTCGCCTTATAAGCCTTTGTAGTATAAGACGACCAGTTGCCGAGCAACGAACGCGTGCCCATTCTGTAATCATAATCTCTTTGAGCGTTACCGGGGCATCTGAACACCTTTGCGGTCGAAACAACCGCATGGCTTCCGCTGAAGCTGTAGCCGACTTGATAGACCAGTGTTTGATAATCAGCAGTCGCTATTATGCCTGAATTTTCTCCATACTCTGTATTGATGGAATTTATCTTTCCGTCTTTATTGAGCGAAAACTTGATTATCATAGGCGTATCACGCAGCTCGGAAGGCAAAACATCTGTTTGAACCTTTTTCCCGTCAATCGACAAGCTGCTTGTTGTTTCAAATATTTCTGTCTTTCTGTCCGCCGTAATTATTTTCAGCTCTATTTTTTTGTCAACGCCTTTTTCGACTACCGCTGCTTTTACAAGGCAATACATTTCGCTTTGTGCATCCATTGACGAAAATCCTGCAATTCTTCCGAAAGCATCTATATGGAATATCCCATTTAAATTCAATGATAAATTTTCTTTATGGGCAAATGACGAATCAGTTTCATATTCGTTATCACCGACAGTAATTTTCATATAGTCATCTTGAATATATGATGTAACGGCTCCTTTAACAGTAGCATTTGAAATAATAGCTTCAACAACCATTTTATCCTCGCTAATTAAAGCGGACAAAACATTGCCGGCCGCTATGTCGGCTATACTTTTAACATTCCCGTTTGCATCTGTGATTTTCACAAATTTGCCGGTATCCTCTGATAAGTCAAGATTTTCATAGAAATTGTATTTATCCGCAACAAATTTGTTTTTAATATCAACGGAATGGACGACATAGTTTTTATAATCGTTTACGAAAATCACATCATATTCTCCGTCGCTGTTATTATCAAGCAACCTTATCTCGCCCATATCAAATTTAAATGTATCTGCGTTATACGCACTGCGTAATTTGCCGTTGTATATCATAGGAATATCGCCAATAACGTCAACCTTATCTGTATTATTATCAACATTATAAGAAAGAGTTCTTCCGCTTACACCCACAACATCCCTTGCGTTTATAACGATTTCATCATTTCTGTTCTTGTAGTCCGTTGCGTATAGTATTGTTTTATCATTTTCGTTATCCTTATAATAGAATTCGACATATTTTCCGAGCATTTTATGAGCTTCGGTATAAATACATTCAAAACTCTCACCGTCAACCTCTATCCGGCTTTCCGAATTTGTTCCTTTATCTTCAGAAAGTCCTGTAACCTTGTTGGCTGTTATTATTCCCCTTCCATAATACAATCCGTTATAAAGGCTCAGTAAATTTACTCCGTTTTTCACATCCTTTTTAATCAGACCATCTTTACCAAGTCCCACTATGTCCGCAATAGGTGCATTAACGGTATTCAGTAAAAGCTGTGCCGAACTCTCGCCGTCAAGCATTCCTTCGGATACTTCAACATCATCATAAAGTTTAAGTTGACTTGCTACAACGCAATATCCTGTGGGATACCCTCCAAGTGATTCCGCTTTTGTTCTGTAACCTAAGGCACAAACCATCATTTTGATTGCTTCGTTTATTTGTATTTTTCTTTTAGGCGCAAAAATATATCCTTTGTCTATGATGCCCATACCACAAGCGGCACCAACTGCGTGATAATATGAATCACTTTCATAGACATCAGAAAACTCGCAACTGCTGCTTTTTAAGTCTATTTGAAGTAAAGTCATAAAAGCTTCAATAAACTCAGCGCGTGATACCGTTTGACCTTCCGAAAGAGACAAATTAAACCCCAAATTTTCAAGCATATCAATTGCACTTGTTTGCTGTGAAAAAGCAATCTGAGCCGAAAACACTATTGATACAGATAGTATTACAGCTACTATTTTTTTTAAATTCATCATAATTCGATCACCTTCATTACTTTGTCAATTATAACAGCAGCCTGTGCCCTTGTAGCGCTTGATTTTGCATAAAATCTGTTATCCTCGAAACCATTTATTATACCGATGTTCTGAATTGAACCGACTGCTTCCTTTGCATAATCGTCTATTTCATCTTTATCCAAGAAAGCAGGTTTAGCCGCTTCAAGTTCTTTTAATCTTGCAATAGCCTTATAGCAAATAACCGCCATATCCTGACGTGTGATATTTTCACCTGTTCCAAAAATATTTCCCTTGCCCAAAACTATTCCGTTTTCAACAGCTGAGGATACCGAACTGTAAGCCCAATGACTTACAGGCAAATCATTAAATGTGCTTTTTGAGTTTTTATTATTAAGATTAAGTGCATAAATCATCATCTTAACAAATTCTTCGCGTGTGACATTGTTATCCGGGTGAAAGTTGCCTGTACCGTCCCCGCTTATCACGCCTTTTTTAGTAAGGCTTAAAACTGAATCCTTTGCCCATGTATTGCCTTCCATATCAATATATGGGTACGCAGAATTGTTAACCGCCGATGCCGTTTCAGAAAAGTTACCTGTCACTCCGGAATAATTTTTAGAACTGACATTACCCCCCGAACTTTTTTTGCCCGTTTCTTGCGATAATGAATTATTATAGAAATTTAAAATCTGGTTTTCAAGCTCACTCATTGTTCCGGAGGGATGATTAAACAACCATTGACCCAGCTTTGTTTTATTGCATTCGTCATACTTTGAAAGAGAGAAAGGAATAACGCTTCTATACTCATCAATAAACTTAGTCGTTTCCCCATAGCTGAACGCATTACTAATAGCGTAAACAAGGGCATTTTCGTTAAATGCTTTTCTTACTTGAACAAGCCCTTTGTTATTCTGTCCATAAAACATCAATAAAATATTATCTTTATATTCGGGATGCTCATTTATAATTTTATAGCAAGCTTCATTGCTCAAGCCAAGCTGATTGCCGAATGTATTGATAGCCTCCGTCAGCTTGCTTTTCTCAACTTCGTTTAAAAGCTCTGCGGCAAACTCAGCTTCATATGTACTATAAAAGCTATTCATATCGTTAAATGTTCCGTATGCTGCAAGTGCTGAATTTAAAAATGCTAAACCCGCATCTGAAAGCGAAAATGAATTAATCTTATTAAGCCCTAAAACCGCTCTGTAACTATAACCGCCGACATTAGTTTCTAAAAGAGAACTTATATCATCTGCATTTTGGGCAAGCCTTAGCATTGATAAAAAATTCGCTTCATCGTCTGTATTTATAAACGATATTTCCAAAGTCACAGGTGCTCCCTGTCCTCCGGTATAGTATTTCAAATAATACATCCCTGATGCAAGGCCGTCCGAAAGAACAAATTTATAGTTAAAATTTTTGTTCAAATCGGTATATACATAAGAAACGTGAACTGGGTTACCATCTGCGTCTGTAACAGAGATGGTAACCGTTTTGTTTGTTGTGCCCGGAGCATAGCCATTTATTTCATATGTTAAGTCAACGCGGTTATGAAATATATCGGCATATGCGTCCATTGCATGAACAATTAAAGACGATATGCACATAATCACAGCTATTATAATTGATAAATATTTTTTCATCCACTTCATCCCTTTCTCCGTGAACCCATTAATTCGAGGTATATTTAACCGGCTTAAGATTTTCAATACTTTCAAACAATATAGGCTTTACGGTGCATCCGATAAAATTACCCTGATTAATTGTAACGCTATATTCGTCCAATCCGCGAGCAAGCTCAAAATCAGCCGCTTTAATACTAACTAGTTCGTTTCCGTTATATACAGCAATAAACGCTTTTATGTTTCTATCTCCTGTATATGAATCAATTTCAAAGGCTGCACTTGCTCCGTTTCCATTGTTCGTAATACTAAGCAGTTCAACCCTTATCGCCTTACCAAAGCTTTTTGCCCAGTCATTTACAGATGCCGCAACAAAGCTCATAGCTTTTGCATAATGCAGTGCAAATTCCTCATCTGCAAGCAAAGCCGCCTTTTTGGACAGATTATTTCTTTCATCTGCAAAACGCAGCATTTTATCAGCAAATATCTTTCTTTCGGAATCAAATTGATTTGACTCTGCAAATACAAACTCCTCATAATCATTCACGTTATAGAGAATGGCAAGCTTTTCTTCGGCAAGTCCAAGCTGCCAAAGAGCATAAGAAAGTTCTTCTTTATTGCAAAAAGCCTCGTTGTTATATGCTGAAATCAGATTATCTCCAAGCAGGTCTGTCTGACTCATCAATACTTCAGCATCAAAAACAGTTGTATCAGGAACAGAAAGCTGTGCAGACTGCACTGTTGGCTGAGCATTTGTAAAGCTTTTTTGAATACTTGCCTCAACAGCATTTTCAAGCCATGTTTCCGAAACGTTCTTTACAAAAACAGGGATTGTAGTAAGCGTATAGCTTCCGGTTCCAACCTCGTTCCCGTAGATATCATAAATAACTGCACCGTCTCCGAAATCATAACTTTGACTGCCTGTTTTCAGCCAAGCAACTATTACAGGGCTGCCAAGCTGTGAGAATACATGGAACCTGCCGTTTGCAATACATTCAAGTTTTCCTGCATACACTGCGTTATTCAGTTCTGAAGCGATATTTGAATAAGCAACCAATGCCTTTCTTGGCGAATAAGCACCTGTGTTAATATCCCTGTACATCAAACCATAGTTACTTGAATTGGAGGTATTCATATACTGAAACCAGTATGATTCCTTAATTCCAAAATCATAGTTAGACATAAAGCCTTTAACAAGCCTGTTCGCCTGTTCATCTTGAGTAACATCCGCGGACGTTACCCAGCCGAATTCCGAAACATACATGTCCAACCAACCGCCGTAAGCGTTTTGTTTTTCCGTGAAAGAAGAAAGCTTATCATCATAATTATACCATACCTGTGAAGACGGTATCCAAAACGAATCCGGATTTGCTCTGTAATACGGATGGAAGCATACGCCATCAATATATGGATATGTGCCTTGCCCAAGCATATCGCCGAGGAAGGTTTGTCCTACATCCGACACAACGCCGCCGATTACGGGAATATTGCTGCCGCTGTTTCTGATTGCAGTTGATACCGTTTTCAAAAGATTGCTGTACTGCACAACATCCCCATCATAATAGGTTTTTTCCGCATCAGTGTAATCAGGTTCGTTCCAGCACTCGTACTTATCCATATACGGGAGCAGCGAAAGCACTGCATTTTTATAAGCATTAATTTGCTCCGTTGTTTTTGGATGACCCGGTGCATAAAGCGGATTTGCCCCGATAAGATTTCCAAGATAATTCATTTTTTGTTCTTTTACTGCATTTATATATTTAGTTTGCATAGTAGCTACATTATAAACATTTGGCGTTGTTTCAAAATTCACCCATGAAACCGCATTGGATGGGCGGAAATTCTTAGCGCCTATTCTGTTTACAAGCTTAATCCACCTTTCGTGGATACTATCGGAAGAAGTAAGTTCAACATGCATACCGATGGCACTTAAAAAGTCAAGAGGCTTTTCTCCATAGCTGTCTATAATAGCAATAGTTCTTGGTGATAATGACGAAATCGCAACTCCGCCCTGTTTTATATTAATTTCAAGTTGATATGTATCTTTATTAAGACCGCTCAAGCTGAAAAATTTAACTACTCGCTCATGAGACGGAATTGTTACAGTCTCGCTTATATACTGCTCTCCATTAATTATACACTCAACATCATAGTTTTGTCCACTGCCAATTTCTTGATAAAAGTATACACTGAACCCAGCTGAGCTTTTATCAAATACGTTATCGGCTATTTGATTTGTGTTTACTGATGTTCCGATATATGCGGCTTTTTTAGTATGATAAAAACTAACGGTACTTTTAGTTTCCCCAACAATGTTGGCATTTGCATAAAGAGTTTTGCTGTCTAAATTTAGCGGCAGAAAAAATGAATGCGAAAAATCACCGCTATTATTTGTATAATCAAAATTCATATAAACCATACTTCCGCTTTCATCTGTTACAGTGATTGCTACAATAGCATTTCTCACATTGAAATTTCCGGATAAGGTGTATCTGTTGGTTGTGGCATTAATGCCAATGCTTACAGCCGCCATTACAGCCGTAAATGACGCAGATACAAATATAATTGATAGTATTAGAGCAATAAATAGTTTTTTCATATATCACCTTTAGTTTTTTGATTAAACTGCGGCACCGCAGTGGTGCCGCAGTCTTTCAGATTTATTGTATTATTCTTCTCGCTAATAAAGGATGCATTGTATCGACGCTGTCCCAAACCATAGCCACTATATTCGTAATCCCCTCCGGTATGGAATATGTTATTGTTATTGTGCCGTTGTTGGTATTTGCAGTACAGGTGTAATCCTTATCAAGGTTAAGGTAAACCATTTCATTTCCCGTTGTATAAGCAACACCGATTACTGCCACATCAATATCATGGTCTGTAATATTATTATAATTAAATGTAACAGTAAAGTTTTGTGAGCCGGGTGTGTATGTCGTTCCCACATAGCTTATACTAACAGGTGTAGGCTGTTCAACAGGCCCTATCGGTTGGCTTTCATACCATGCAGGCAAATTATATCCTGTGCTGTCACTTACGGATACTGCAAATTTAATGTATTTATACAGATAATCAGCAGTAATCTCAAATGTAGTTCCTGTTGCGCCAGCAATCTCCGTATATGTTATGTTATCCGAAGAAACATACCATTTATATCTACTGTTGCTTTCAACTGCATTCGGATTGTCGTTAGTATATGTATAGTCTCCATTTACTGTATATCCGACTTTAGCATCACCTGTTATCTGTACATTCTCAGCCGTTACAATTTCATTAGAAAGGATTTTGCTTGCATCATTTGCTCCGTAAAGAGTAATAAGCTCATCAGCTGAATATTCAGTGCGAAGTATATTCTTAATACTAGCTCCCGTTTGTGTTACGTTTACCGGCACATTTCCAAAGAAATCTCTGCCTACCCAGAAGCATGGACGTGTTGTAATCTCTGTAGAAGTTATGCTTGAGCCTGCCATTGAGTTGCCAATCGAAACGCTGAATATTTTATTTACACCGCCATCATTTACGCAGTCACGCAGATACCATGATTTCCCTGATGATAATTTTGTGGCAAGCTTTGCTTCACCGTAATATTTACGGAACTCACTTACACTCAAAAGTGAAAGTCCGCCGACCGCAATATAATCGTTTTGACCATCCGGAGTTCTCGAACATCTCCAAGCATAGTTTTCGTTAATGTAAGGCTTTACAGTATTGTCAAACGACTGATAGAATGTGCCGTTTTTGTCATTCATATAATACGCTATGCTTGTTGAAGCAGTTGGGTCAAACTTTGTTAAACCCGATGTGTCAAATGCTCTTGTTCCGTAATTTGTTTCTCTGCCTGCTATAAGAAGAAACATAGAATCTTCATTATCAGATATATCAAGTAATGAATATTTTACTCCGTTTTGCAGAACCACAAGATTAGCTGCAGGGTCGGGTGTCAAAAGCTGATCATATGTGTTTGTAGTATTGCCCTGCAATGTTAGAATTTGTGAAAGCGTATAGCTTGTAGCACTGTAAACGCCATCCTGCTTTCCACCTGTTTTAATAGCATCGCTAAGCAGTTCAGGTCCCGTTTCGCTTCCCTCGGTAAGCTTCACACCGACTTTTATATAGAAGGATGTTGAGGTGGTGCTTGCCAATGCGTTGGTAATATAAAATACGTTGTTTGTCTCGCCGTCTATCGGCAAATATGTTCCATCAATAATAGTACTGTAATACCATTGATATGTAGATGTGCCGTTAAACCCTGCATTTGCCGTATAATCCGCTTGAAGAGGATATCCAGCATATACCTGACTATATATAGGTGTTAACGTAACACTGGTAGCAACAAGCATATTTTCCTCAACAAGCACCGGCTCGGTTAATGCTTCGTTCCCGTATGCCAAGCCTGTGTTGTCAAACGGAGTTATCCCCGCTTTTATATATTTCCCTAAGAAATCAAGAGGTATTGTGTAGGACTCTTCATTTTCTCCCGAAATTTCAACAAACGTACCGTCTGAGGTGTCACAGCTGTACCATTTGAATTTTGTCGGTCCCTCAGGGTTTGTTCCGCTGTATGTATATGTCGCCTGCAAGGTTCTTCCTACCTGTGAGCTGCCGACTAAAGATGGGGTTTGAGCGACTATTGTTTCGTCATTTACAAATGTAAACCCAATGTTCGTAAGCTCATCCATAGAATAAAGGCTTGTTTCGATAAGTTCAGGGTAATTGCTGACCAGCATAGACTTAACAGCACTTCCCATTGTAGCAACATCAAGCTTAACATTCAGGAAAAACTGGTCATTAATAAAGAAGCATGGTCTGATATAGCGGTTTGAACCTACAACACCCGTAGCAGATAAATATGATATTGTCTTCGCAGAAGCAAAATATGTTAACTGAAGTCCGTTATTAAGATTCGCCTGCTTACTCCTCATCACCCATTCGCCTGTGGTTAAATGAGCTGTCGGCGATGCCACGCCACGAGGACCAATATAATCCTTATACTGATAAAGTTCAGAATAAGATGGTATATTAATACCGCACGTATCTGTCCAGCTGTTTATATACGGGTCACCCGACACACCACTGCCCTCAGTTGTCCATACGTGGTTTTTATCAATATACGAATTAAAGCTTGCATCAAAAGAAGGAATATTAGCTGTACCTAAAGTGCCTAAATTAAGGTAGTTGTTTAAATAATACACAGCATTATCAGCTACTGTTGACACCATTGGATACTTAACTGATTTAGTTTTGTAATTATTGGTAGTCATACCGCTTGTGATAATAAAGTGTGTACTGTTAGAGTCCGTCATATCCGTATCCAACAACAAATAACTTTTTTCATTGGTCCCCCCTTTTGCCGTTGCAGCATTGCTTGCAGCTGCTGCCGTCTGAAAATACCTTGCAGTCGAATCAAAATAGGCTGTGTAAAAAGCTGTTGTAGGAGTGGTTGCCGGAAGCGTTTGCAATGTAATTTGGATTGCCGCAAAAGAAGTGATGCTAAGAAGCATTGTAATTGCCGTAAAAACCGATAAAGACCTAATAAACTGTTTTTTCATTGAATTAACCCCTTCCCTTTATTTGATTGATTTATAATTGTCATAAATTTTTTGAAGCGTATCCATACCTTCTTGTAATTTGTACTCCGAATAAATTTTATTGATATATGCATCCCATTCAGCGTCAATATTACCACTTACTATCCATTCGGCAACCTTTTTCTTTGTATGTGCACGAGCCTTCTCAAACGTATCGGTTAGAATTTCTTTTTCCTCATCCGCCAATATAACATTTATAGGAAAGATATTCTCAGCCTTTATAACATTGTCCTTATACAACTGATATAAATTGCGTGCTTCCTTCTCGTAATTAGGACCAAACGTCTTATTAAAAGCATCATCCGTAATGAAGAATGGACCGAAATTTCCGGGTGCCGCAATGCCAATTTGTCCCTCCGCAACAGGTTTTTTTACATAATAGCCCGTGCTTTCGTTCTTTTCCAACGGACCATACATTGCATGAATGGAAATATCAGGGTCAGCCCATTCATCTGCCCAGCGCATGCTTATTTCAGGATAAGCATTTTTCTTGAATATCGTAAAGTGTCTGCCCATAACCTGCTTTTTTTCCGCTCTGAACTTAGGAGTAGCCCCATTAGGTGCAGTAATCGGCTTAATTGCTACAAATTTATCCTGTGTGTTTTCCTGCTCATGACGTTGATAAACGCCAACTATACCGGGAACCGACTGAACCTTTGCACTTACCTGTGAATAGGATTGTGTAAATGCGTCAAGGTCAAGAACTCCTGCTTTATAAAGCTCCGATAAATATTTTACAGCTTCCTTAAACTGTGGTTTGTCGCCCATAAAAACAACCTTGTCATCAATTATTGTCCGATATTTGTAATCGCCTGTGGGAGCACCGAATATTCCGTACATGTCATATTCGCCGCCAATCCATTCGCTGAACCTGAACGACCATGGAATTTCATCAGCCTTGCCGTTTCCGTTCGGATCCATTGTTTTGAATGCTGCCAAAACATTTTTGAATTCCTCGGTTGTTGTCGGCACTTTAAGGTTAAGCTTGTCAAGCCATGTTTTATTTATGTACATAGCATCCCTGTATCCCATTTCGCTTTCTTCAAATCTAACTATCGGAAGACCATAAATCTTTCCATTAGGTGCGGTTATTTCACGTTTGACAATCGGATGCTCCTCCATAATCTGCTTCCATCTTGGCGCATACTTGTCAATCAAATCATCCAAAGGAATAATAGAATCTCCATTTATACCGAATTCATAAACATGTTCAGGTTCAACATTGTTCCACATCATGTCAGGAAAATCCTCCGCGGCAAACATAAGCTGACGCTTTTCAGTGAAAGAGTCAGTAGCAAACTCCCTCCACCTTATCTTAACATTTGTTTTCTTTTCCATTTCCTGAACAATTGGCATATCGGCAAAAGCAGTTCTTCCTGTCATTCGAAGCACAGCACACTCAAGCTCGATAGGTTCGTTTACTATTGGCAACCCTTTTTTGTTCATTATTGCGGTAGAATCTCCCCTGGTTGCCTTCCCGCAGCCGGTCAGTAGAATTAAACCGGCAATAAATAGAACAATTATTTTTTTCATTTTTATGCCCCCTTTTTAATTTATCAACCTTTTATTGCACCAATCATTACACCCTTAACAAAATATTTTTGCACCAAAGGATATATAGCAAGCATTGGCAAACACGAAACAATAATTGCACTATATTTCATGGTTTCTGCATTTTTTGTTGCCTCTGCCGCAACCTCACTAACTTCCATAAGCTCCGTTGTCGCCGTTGTCAGTACCAGCATTTCACGCAGGAACATCTGCAACGGTAATTTGGATCTGCTGCTCATGTATATAAGCGCATTAAAATATGAATTCCAATGCCCTACAGAATAATAGAGTGCAAGCACCGCTATAATAGCAGGAGATATCGGAACTACCACTCTGAAAAACAGCCCAAAATCATCACAGCCGTCAAGACGCCCTGCTTCAATAAGTTCTTCAGGAATACTGCTCTGAAAAAAGTTTTTTGCAAGTATCAAATTCCAAACGGTTACTGCTCCGGGAATCATTAATGCCCATATACTGTCAAGCATTCCGATATTTTTAATCAGCATATATGTTGGAATCATGCCTCCGCCAAAAAACATTGTAAATGCAAATACAGATACAATGGTTCCTCTGCCGTACAGGTTTCTCCTCGACAAAGCATATCCGGCCGGAATTGTTAACGCAAGATTTATCATTGTACCGACAACAGTATAAAACACAGTATTCCTGTACCCTGTCCATATATCATTATTGTCGAGTAACAATTTGAAGCCTTGCAAATTAAATGCAGTAGGAACTATCCAAACATTGCCTACCACAATATCGGTTGATTCACTTATTGCTGCAATTACAATAAAATATAACGGATACATAATAATAATAAGCAAAATCGTCAATATTAAATAATTTATTGCATTAAAAATTCTATCTTGTTTTGAATATTTTATATTTATTTTTTTGTTGTTATTTTTTAGCATCATACAAGCCCCTCTTGACCAAGCGTTTTCGCAGTTTTATTTACCATAAGTAAAAGTATAGCATTTATTACTGAGTTGAATAAGCCTACGGCTGTTGAAAAACCATAATTCCGATTAACAAGACCCGTATTATATACAAAGGTTGAAATTACTGTTGCAGAATCAATATTTAATAAATTTGTCAATGCAAAAGCCTTTTCAAAGCCAACACTCAGAATGTGTCCGCATCTTAATATTAATAAAATTGTTATTGTAGGCGCCAAGCTTGGAATATCGATATATAAACACTTGTGGAACTTATTCGCTCCGTCTATCGTAGCCGACTCATAAAGCGAGGGGTCAATAGCAGATAATGCGGCAATATAAACAATCGAACTCCATCCTACCTCCTGCCATATTCCCGACCATACGTAAATGTGCTTGAACATACTTGGCGATGACATATAGAATATTGGTTCGCCGCCCGTGATTTTTTGCATTATTACATTAACTACACCATTCTGAGGTGACAAAAACATTATTATCATACCACAGACAACAATTTGAGATATAAAATGTGGTGCATATGTAAACATCTGAACACTTTTCCGAAAATGCTTATTATCCATTTGATTAAGCAACATCGCAAGTATTATCGGCAAAGGAAATCCAGCAATAATACTGTAAATACTTAAAGTTAAAGTATTAAAAAAGTATTTGAAAAAACTCTCACTCTTAAAAACCTTTACAAAATTTTCAAAACCAACCCACTCACTCCCTATTATGCCCTTGCTTGTCTGATACTTTTGAAAAGCCATTAAAACACCATACATTGGTCCATACGAAAAAATAAGGATAACTACAAGTGCCGGCAGTAGTAATACATATAACTGCCAATTCTCTGATATTAGATTCTTAATTTTCGTTTGCTCAACAAGCTTCTGTTTCGTTTGAATTTGCATGAGAACACTCTCCATTGTTTTATTTGATTAAATTATACCATTCATCAGATAGTCTTTCAATATGTAGTTTCTAAAATCAATGTGTAGTATTTTCCTTGCAAGCAATTTCATATAAAAAGCCATAATTAAAAACCATAATTAAAGGTTTTCGCAGCTTTATACTTTTAAAACAAAACATAGACGTAACACAAAACTCACCCTATGTTATTTTCATAACATAGGGTGAGCCATTATTTTCATATATCAAATATCTACTCCACAGCTATAATTACAGCGGATTTTTTCTGAGGGATTTTAACAATTATGCTGTTGCTTTTTAGATTAATTTCACAACCGCTGTTATTTGGATAAATACATTTAGCCGAATTAACAGAAAACGATAGTGTTATTTCTTTTTCTTCTTTTCCGTCAATCCTCCAAACTGCCAAATAAGCTTTTTTGTCAGCCTTGTATCCTACGCAAATCCAATTATCATTAAATTTGGGAAGCTCCAAAGGATAAAAAGGTATAAATTCTTTAATTTCCTTTCTTAATTCCTTATAAATTTCAATTCCCTCTTTTACAAGCGAAAACTGCTTCGCAGGAAGCTGCATAATCTGACCGCTCAAATGAATCCGGCATAGCATTGCGTTTACCATATTGAACACAACTTCGTTGTCATCAGCGTTTGCAAGAGGATAAGACCATATCGCCGCCTGTTCGGGGAGTACTGCAGTTGCCGACGACGCCGCAATGGGCGCAATATTTATATAATTCTCCTGATCGGTTACAGACTGAATAGAGTGAAGCGAAAGCATCGCATAATCTATTCTCATTCCTCCGCTGCTGCAATTCTCAATAATAAGGCTTGGATATTTGTCCATTATGCTTTTAATCCAGTTCAAATACGCCCTGTTGTGTTGCAGCAAGCCGTCTCCAAAGCTGTCCGCCTCGACTTCTGTACCGATACCTGCATCAATGTTATAATCCATTTTTATGTATCCAACGCCATATTCGCTTACCAATCTGTCAACAACAGATGTCGCAAAATCAATTACCTTTTTATTTCTGAAATCAAGCTGATACCTACCTCGGTCAATAGCTTTCTTCCCATGCCTCATAAAATAGCAGTCATCGTCAAATTTATCTGAATTAGGACTGTAAATTCCGATAACCTCAATTTCAAGCCACATTCCCGGAATCATATTTTTGCTTTTGATATAATCCAATACCTCTTTTATTCCGTTTGGAAAACGCCAAGCACACGGCTGCCATTCGCCTACCGTATCCCACCATGTACCATCTGCATACCAGCCTGCGTCAATACAAAAATATTCCGCACCCGCCTGTGCCGCAGCATTAATAACGGGAATCAGCTTTTCGGTTGTCGGTTCTGCCCTAAGGCAGTTCATATAATCGTTAAAAATTACAGGGAGAAAGCTGTCTGCTTGGTTTTTGCGGACAATTTTTCTTCTGTATTTTGTCATTTCGGCAAGTGCTTCATCAAATCCGCCATTTACAAATGAAACGGCGACAGGCACTGTTTGAAAGGCTTCATTCGGCTTCAAATTCTTCCACCAATAATTTTCATTTTCGTTAGGTCCACTTATTTTCAAATAAAGCTTATTATCAATATCACTGATTTCCCATTGCCATGAGCCATTGCTTTCAATCTGCCACATAAGTGTGCTTTCAGCTTCTGTGTTTATAACACAGCCCATCGGGAGATACTCCTTTGTTGACCAAGTGCCTGTATTGCTTATTGAAATACGTTTAGTAGAAGCTCTGTTAACCCTGTCATAGCCTAAATCCGTTAAGCTGTACTTCCTCCAGCTGATTTCCCTGCACCATGAATTATGAGGTATCATTATCTGCATTTTATTTCCTGCGTTTGACTGACCTTCCTTGTCAATTCCATGCAACGCAAACGAAGATATATACTCAATTCCTACATTATAATCGCAAATATTAGCAACATCAACCCAGCTTTTTATCACGCTCACTCCGTTATAAAACTGGTAATGCAAAACAACCGATATTTCTTCATTCTTCAAAGCAAATTCAAGTTTTCTGCCTAATTCGTTAAAATAATCCATATGCTTTTGATACTGCAAGCTATAAAAAGTGTTTGCACCGATATGGTTTCCACCACGATGATTTTTTCGAATATTGCCTGTTGTCTGAATTTCAACGGGGACATAGCTCCATTGCTCGCTTTCTCCAATAATCTCATAATTAAACTTGCTGTTTGAAAGGTGTAATAAGCATAATCTTTTTTCGTCAGTCACTTCAAAAATAATATTAATTCCATTTTCTTCAAATTCAAGATACTGTCCCATACTATATTCCTCCGTCCGTAAATGCCAATTCAATATTGTGCTTATACTCCTGATTTGGTTCAATAAATTTCAGCATTCCGTTTTTACGCATAACATCTCTTCCATCAGGAGTACAGTTTCCTGGCTCAAGCCCAAGAACATATTCATATTCGCCCATCATTTTCCACTGGGTAAAGCAGTCCAGTTCAGCTCTATTATAACGCATAATAAGACCCTTGTTAATATCGGGATTATATATGCTGACAGACGCTCTGCCCTGCGAGGCTTTAACATCATGATAATAGCACTGTTCCTCAAAATCAGGCTTAGGTGTTTCCATTACAAGACATCTGACAATCGCCTCTGCGGCGTGTTCATTGCGTGGCGTTACCGAGCTTGACGGAATATCCAAAATAACATTTTCACTTAACATAGGATAACCTATATTAAAGTGATAAAGCATCATAAACGGCTCCTTGCGACTGCCGATATTTTTAACAGTATCTTTGATTTTCAAGGTATTCTCTTTGAGTGAGCATATGTATTCCCGTATCATAAGAAGATGATTTCCAAAAAGACTTGCGTCCCTTATAATCGCTTTAATTCGAATTTCGTCATCAGTCACATCAAAGAAATGATTCTCACAAGGAGTATTTGATATTGTTCCGTGAAGCGGAAGGCTTTCCCCGTTGTCCTTACAAGCCGAGCCAACCGCAGTCAAGCCGCAGGTGGTTAAAAAGCCTGCCGTAAAGGATTTTAAAAAGCCATTGCCCAGATTATCATAGTATTTCGGAGAAACATAACCGCAGGGCGCGAAATAGCCTACATTGTATGCACCTACTGACAGCCTTGATATATCGGCACATCTGTCCATGGACAGAGTGAATTCCAGCCCTTTTCCGTTTCTGACCTCCAATAGCCGCATTCCGTCTCCTTTTCCGCCAACAATTCTGTGTTCTTCAACACCGCATAATTGTGATTCGTGTCCAATATATTTGTTCATAGCAACACTTCCTATATTATTTTTCTGTCAGCATATGTTAAATTACAGTTCGTTTCGGCGGCATAAAGGATTTTATCTAATCCTGCGCCGCTTTTTATCAGATTGAAATAATTGCAAATATATTTTATGCTTTCATTTATATTGTAAATATCTTTCAGCAAATAGTCAATACCTTTTTCATATAATAATTTCTGTAATTTTGTTGTGCCTTCGCTGTTATCCTTAAAACACGAGCCGGCAGCAATTCCGATAGAGATATACGAAGTTGATATTCCAAACTTCTCGCAAAGGCTGACTGCCCCACAAAAACGGTCATTTTTTGAAAGCTTGCGCAGTGTATCCCGACCGACTCTCTCCACAGTATCGCCAAGCGCTTTGTTTGCAAAACGACTTAGTAAATCAAAGATGTGCTGCTGCAAATGAATAAGCGGAATATTGTATATTTCGGACAGGCAGGCGGCGGATTCCAGCATGGCACGCTCACAAATAAGTTTAATATACGGATTTTCAATCGCCTGCCATATGTATTCATATCCGCACAAATTTCCCAGATACGCCGCCATAGCATGCCCCATATTGTGAATAAACAGCTTTCTTCTGATATAAAATTCAAACGGAGTAAACGGGTGCAGCTGCGGAATATCGGGGAGTTCACCCATCCATGCCGCGCCGTCTACGGGCAGTTCCTGATAGCTTTCAACGCATACCCTTAAAATATTTCCGTTTTTCATTCCATCAGTCATGACAGGAACCATTCTGCCGATGGAGGCTTCAACCAGCGCGGTGGTATCTGTAAATAGTTTTTTTTCTTCTTCATCAAAGGTTTCGTTCAGCAGCGAATGTAGATATTTATCCGCGTCAATCAGGTTTTCGCATATGATTATATTTAGCGGTTTCATATTTCCGGATTTCCAGCGGTATTTCAGCCCTGCGCTTAAAACTGGAACGATTTTGGGCAGTATATTAACGCCAACAGCCGTCGCCATATAATCGGCGTTTGCTATTTCTTTTTCTACTGCCGAAATATTCGTGCCATCCACACCGCGAACGTTTTCAATCCATATTTCCTCGTTATTTTCGGCAGATACAGTATTGACAGGGTAGCGTTTATCCTGATTTAAGGCGGCAATAATCTCACGGTTTACGTCTATAAAACAAACCTCATAGCCTGCTTGCCCGAAAAGCTGCCCTAAAAAGCCTCGTCCGATATTTCCCGCTCCGTATTGTAAAAAAGTCATATTTACAGCTCCTGTATATCATAGTTTAAGTATGTAGAAAACGCTTCCAACACAGTCTTTTCAAGGTGTCCGCAGGTAACGGACACATGATGGCGGAATCCGTTTTTACCTATCTTAATCAGCTTTTTCTGTAAATCCTCAATTTTCGCCACACCGCCGCAGCCGAAGAAATCTTTTTCTATTTCGTCTGTTGTAAACTCGCCTTGTCCGGTGTAAAAAATCAATTTTCCGTTTTCTGTTTTAGAGCTGACAAAGGTCATGGGGAAGGAAGCAATTCTGCCTTCATTGCTGCCCCATCCGCAGCCATCGCCGTAGGATTTGGCAAACATTTTATGGTCGGTGACCGTTCCTTTGGCGGTCATAAGGCTTTGCGCCACAGGTCCGCAGTGGAACAGAATGCATTTGTTTTCATCCTCGCCGTAATTGTTGTTCCAGTCGAGGCACATTGCCGGTTTTTCAGACGCAAGCCGCAGAGCTATCATCGAAATGGCGTTGCAAATATCCAGCTCGCAGGCCGCCGCAATCCCTCTGTCGTTCAGTTCGCTGAGCAGAACACAAGGCGCAACTCCAAAATATTGCTGAATTTCGTTCCAGCAGCGAAGCGCAATGCAGTCCAAACCGTAATCAGATATCATATCGTCAATAGCGACGCTGATTTTTGCCAAAGTTTCTGTTTTTTCTTTTGGAACACAGCTAAAATCGGTATAATTTACAAGCCGCTCGATTTTATTTTTAACCTTATTCATGTCTATGCTGTTTACTCTGATAATTAATTCCGATAAGTCAAGCGCTTCAACAGTAATGTTGTATTTTTGCAGCGTCAGCTCGTCATAGCGGACGGTTTTAAACGCGGTTGTTCTTGCGCCGATTGCGCCCACAGTGAATCGTTTCATCTTTTTCACAATACTGCATACGGCGGCGAAATCCTTTAGCTGTGCCGCAAAAATGCTGCTGAGCGGATGGGTGGTATGTGGCTCAAATACGGTAAACGGCAGGTGATATTGGCAAAATACGTCCATTATAGAGAATTTACCGCAGAATGCGTCACGACGCAGCGAAAAATCCATTTTACCAATCTCATCGGGATATGCCTGAATCAGAATCGGCACGCCGCAGTCACGCAGCGCGGCAATCGCGCCGTTTTCATCGCCGAAATTGGGCAGGCATAAAATTACCCCGTCGTAATTCCCCTTGTTTTCGCTAAGAAAATCGGCATATATCTTTCCGTCCTGTGCTGTTTCCACCGCTCCGAATTTCGTTTTATCTTCATCCATTACAATATAGTCATAACCGGCGTTTGTTACAGCCTTAATCATTTCTTCTCTTGCACTCGCAATAAGCTCACCGGGGAAAAAGCCTCTGTTTCCGAAATATAACGCAAATGTCATTGTTTTCACTCTCCTAAACATTATTTTTTCTTGCTTTTTTGTATTTTTCATATCTTTCAATATATATTTCATGCTCATTTTTTGATGGCTCAACCGCTTCCTTTTCATGGACAAAATAAGGAATGGCGTCATTGAGCGTTTTGTAAATCCCAACAGCGACAGCCGCCAGCATCGCCGCGCCTGTCACACCTGCCTCGTCAATATCAAGCGGAATAATCGAGCATCCGGTAATGTCCGCCTTGATTTGCAGCCATAGCTTGGATTTTGCGCCGCCGCCTGCCGCTTTCAGCTTGTCAAAACGGATTCCAAAGCTCTCCAAACGCTCTATATTATATTTCATTTCATAGGTAACGCCTTCAAGCAAGGCTCGGTAAAACATTCCTGCGTCCGTATCAAACCGCAGACCGTATACAGACCCTCGCGCGGATTCCATCATGTCGGGAGTTCCCGAACCTGCGAAATGCGGCACAACTATAAGGTCGGTAGGGCTTTTTGCCGCAGTGTTGTCCAAAAGCTCGTATACACTGATTCCCTTTTTCTTTGCCTGCTGCATTTCATATTTGGCGAAATTGTCACGATACCATTTTAAAATCGAGCCGCCTGTAAAATTGACCGCATAGGTAACGTACATATCGGCAATTGAATGAGGAACGCAGGCATAGTTGTTATTTAAAAATTCGGCGCTTAGTATAGGCTTGTCAAACGCAGGAGTGATACATTCCACAGTGCCGATGCCGTCAATTGCAAGCCCGGGTTTTGTGATACCTGCTCCGGTCGCGGCGCATACCTGGTCGTGTCCGCCTGTGACAATTGCCATATCCTTTGAAACACACAGCGTTTCAGCGATTTTCGGCAGAATCTTTCCTGCGGCATATCCTGACGGAACAGGCATTGACATATATTTTTCATCAATTCCGGCAAGCGCCAGCAGCGAAGAATCCCATTTCTTTTTTGTTACGTCAAAAGCCATTGTACGCGCGGCAAGCGAATAATCAATGTACTTTTCGCCGCACAATTTAAAGATAATATAATCTTCAATCAGGAAAAAGTGTTTAGTATTGCTGAACGGAGTTTGATTATTTTCCCTGTACCAGCCGATTTTTGGGAGTGAATACATCGGATGAGGATTGACTCCTGAAATTTTCATGATATTTTCTTTTCCTGCACTTTCAATATACCGCCTGCATTGCTCGCTGCCGCGGCTGTCTGTATATAACATACTTTTTGCCAAAATTTCGCCTTTTTCGTCTACTGCAACAAAGGTTTCGCCGAAGCTGGAAACGGCAAGCGCTTTTATTTCCGCTTTGCTTTCGGCAATGGATTTTTTCAGCACAGCAAGGACGCATTTCCAAATTTCGTTAGCGTCAATTTCATATACGCTGTCTGCTCGTTTGTATTCCATATAAGCATAGGAAAGCTTTGTGCCGCCGTCATCAAAAACAATGCTTTTACACCCCGAAGAGCCTACATCAAGACCAATTACAGCCATGCCGCACCTCCTATATGTACCATAAATCAAAATATGCTTTGACTATGTTCTTCATTTCCCGAAAAATTATATCGTTGCGGTAGACCGCTGTAAAATTAGCAATGGATATATTTTCGCCTGTCGCGCATTTTTGGGTCAAATACCCTTCATTTATCAATTTATTCACAGTGTCCGCACCGGCAACCCTTGACGCGTTTTTAATCAATTCCTCAAAAAGCAGGGGAGAGGAATCACGCTCCAAAGCCGTCCATATGTTTACCTTGCAAATTCCGTCACTAAACAGTTCCCTCACTTGTTCGTTTGTTACAGAGGATGTGCCGTGCAACACAATTTTCGCTCCGATTATGTCTTTGATTTTCCTTGCCGCATCACCATGATATTGCAGCTGTTTTCCGGTCGCTCTGTGTTCTGTTCCAAGGTTTGCGACAATCATATCAACGCCTGTTTCGGTTATATATTTATATGCCTTTTCGGGAGTTGTAATTTCGTTATGCTGCTCGCCTGTCGCGTCAACGATTTCATCGCATGCACCCTCGATTAAAATCTCGCTTCCTTTTCTTTTGACAAATTCGGCTGTAAGCTTTATGTTTTCGTCCAGCGGCAATGCAGAAGCGTCATACATTATGGATGAAAAACCTGATAAATCCGAATCTAAAAGCTGTTTATCCGCATCGTATTGAATGTGATCCAAGTGTACCATTACCCGTAAATCCTCGTAAGGCGCGCCTTTGTCTGTAAGCGATTTAATGTCATTTAAAAACAATTTCAGCCCCGTGCCGCAATCTTTTGTATGGGTATAATTATGCGCCTGCGAGCGGTGGCTGTAATTACATGTGATAGCTATAATCACAGGAACTTCCTTGATTCCTTTTTCTTTTCCGTATTCGGCCGCCGCCGCCATAATGCTTTCGGTTGTGGTCAAATTTTCGCTGCATAAGCAGGGCAAAACCCATCCGCGCTGCGCCGCCTCCGCATAAATTTCTTTTACCTGTGTGATGTCGGAAATAACCATAATAAACTCCTCCGTTTTTTAAATTTTATTTATATATTGATTTTAGCAAATAAAGAGTATATAATGATAGACATAAACGTATTAAAATCTGTAATTTTGTCCGGAGGTGTTTTTGTGAAGTTGAAACTTGAATCAGAAAAGCTAAAAGAATTATTGGTTGATTTCTATATTTTGACGAAAATTAAAATAGTAATTTTTGATGACGAATTTAATGAAATTATGGCATACCCCGAAAAACCGTGCGATTTTTGCACGCTGATTAAAAACAACCACATTGCAAAAGCACAATGCGACTCAAGCGACAAAGAAGCGTGCAAAACCTGTCTTATGTCAGGAAATTTGTTTATGTATAAATGTCACGCCGGTCTGATGGAGGTAGTCGCGCCCATCAAGGTTAACGATATTATTTTGGGATATATTATGTTCGGGCAGATAATTGATAATAAGGACAGAAAAAAAGCAAAAGAGGAGGTGATAGGCAGGTGCGGAAAATATAATATAGATATAGCAAAATTGTCCGAAGCGTTTGACAATTTGATATATAAAAACACCGACCAAATCAGGGCGGCCTCAAAAATAATGGAAAGCTGCGCCTGTTATCTGTGGATTACCGAACTCATCGCAATTGACGAGGGCAAGCTTATCTATAAGCTTGCGAATTATATCGGCAACAACCTTGCGGGAGACCTTTCCGTTGAACATCTGTGTAAAAGATTTGAAATCGGCAGAAGCAAGTTGTACCTGCTGTCAAATAAATATTTTGGAATGGGTATCGCGAAATATATCAGAAAAAAGAGAGTTGAATACGCCGCAAAACTGCTTAAGGAAAACGAATGCCTTGTCAGCGAAGCCGCGGACAAAGCAGGATTTGAGGATTATAACTATTTTTCCAAGGTTTTTAAAAGGGAAATTGGATGTGTGCCTAAGGAGTATAAAAAAAGTATTGACTTTCTTTAGCAGGTTTGACAAAGAGCCATTAAACATTTGTAAGCGAAAAGTATGACGCGTCTTGTGTCAGTGGTTCAAATGAGATAAAATAAGAGATAATACCAAAATTGGAGTTGTCTCTGATGAAATATGAAGAATATTAATCGCTTACACGAATACCCCACCACCCTACCGGTGCATAAATGCACCGATTTGCACCGGCCCCCAAATTAATGTTATTATTTTCCATTTTTAAGACCGTTTCAACCGGTCATTTTCCTCCCTAAGATGCCAATAACCGCTGAAAATCAGCGGTTATTGTGTGTATCAAAATTAGATACGTTTTATGGAGGCACCACCCGGATTTGAACCGGGGGTAAAGGTTTTGCAGACCTCTGCCTTACCACTTGGCTATGGTGCCATATTAAATTAAGATGATAAAAGACGCATATTTGCGTCCTTTATCATTAGTGGAGCGGAAGACGAGATTCGAACTCGCGACGTTCACCTTGGCAAGGTGACGCTCTACCACTGAGCCACTCCCGCAAAATTATGGTGCCTCCGGACGGAATCGAACCATCGACACGGGGATTTTCAGTCCCCTGCTCTACCGACTGAGCTACAGAGGCAAACCTTTTTGTCCTATGTTAACAAGACAAAAAAATGGCGACCCGGAAGAGACTCGAACTCTCGACCTCTAGCGTGACAGGCTAGCGTTCTAACCAACTGAACTACCGGGCCAAATGTGGTGGGCACAACAGGGCTCGAACCTGTGACCCTCTGCTTGTAAGGCAGATGCTCTCCCAGCTGAGCTATGCGCCCACATAAAAATTCCGCTATTTTTCAGGTTTTCTTACGTTTTCTTTTCTTGCGGAACATTGACTATTATACACGAATTAAGGAATAAAGTCAACTTAATTTGCATTCATTTTTAGCCATTTAACTAACTTATAGTCCAATTACTGCGCTTTCCTCCATTTTTCTAAGAATTCCTCAATATATCTAATAATTGATTTTTATCAAATAAATATTTGGTATTACAATAATAACAAACTAGCTCAGCCTGCTCATCTGTTTCAATTATATCCTTAATCTCTTCTTTGCCTAAGCTGGTAATTGCCCTTTGAATTTTATCTCGATTACAGTTGCACTTATATAAAGGCGTTAGTGTATCCGTTGTCAGTATATCAAAGCCTTTTAAAACAATAGCTAAAATTTCCTCTATGCTTTTTCCCTCGTCAATTAAAGTTGTAATAGGAGTAATTTCCTTTATATTTTCTTCCAATCTTAAAATTACTTCTTCTTCAGCTTGAGGCATAAGCTGGATAATATACCCTCCGGCGGCTTTTACCGACAAATCTCTGTCTACCAAAACTCCAAGTGCGATAACCGAAGGTACTTGCTCGGAAGAAGCATAATAATATGTCAAATCATCAGCTATTTCCCCAGTTTGAAGTTCTACCCTTCCAATATACGGTTCTTTGAGCCCTAAATCCCTGATTACAGTAAGATAACCATTGCCCACAGCTTTACCTACATCGAGCTTTCCCTTGTCATTAAGAGGTAATTCTACAAAGTTATTGCCTACATAACCTCTAACCTCACCTTTGCAGTTTCCTGCCGTAACAATAGTGGTCAGCGGCCCATCCCCCTTGATTTGAAGAGAAACTGTTTCATTTTCTCCCTTTAGCATTATACCCATCATGCAATTAGCAGTTAAACAGCGACCTAAAGCAGCACTTACAACAGATGATGTATTATGGATTTTGCTTGCCGTATCAACCAGTTCAGTTGTGATTGCCCCAAAAATTCTTATTTTCCCGTTTTTCTCAATTGCTCTTATAACTTTATCCATTATACTTCTCCATTTCTATTTCATACTCATATGTGCTAAAATATTATTTATAAAATAAATAATAAATATACCTATCCATGTTATTTCCGCAGCAAAAGATTTAAATAAAATCGTAAGATTTTCAAAAAACCATTTTGTATTCCTATGTATAAAAATAATTATATAAACAACTGTTGCAAATGTTATAATAGAACCCACCGTCATAACAATTAAATTCACAAAATTTTCCGCATCTCCGTGTATTTCCGTTATAAAAATCATCCATGATATAAAATTACAAACTGCGTGCATTATTATACCGGGATAGATACTTTTTTTATATCTAACAACATAACCGCAGGCGCTTCCGTATATTAAAGGCAGTATAAAAATTGTCACACTTCCATGTGCAATCGCAAACAGCAGGCTGCTTGCCAAAATCGCAGTAAACGAGCCATACTCTCTAAAACCTGAAAATAAAACGCCCCTGAAAAAAAACTCCTCGAAAATCGGCGCCGCTATGCAAACTCCCACAAAGCCCATAAATATTGTTAAAGTGTCATTTGAATCCGTCAGCTGTTCTATAGGCGTTATACCCACCCTAGCCAATAACATATCCAATATCCCGTTTAAAAAAATACTCACGCACCATAATGCGGCTGCGATTAAAATATAATATGGTATTTCCTTTATCTTTACAGGCATCATATAATTCTTTTTAAATTCATTAAAATCGAAAACATTATAAAAATATAATATAGAAGGAACTGTTACAGTTATCGCCAAATATATAATCTGCACTACATTATCATACAAAGTTCCTTCAATATTGACTCCGAATAATTTTATAACATCATAAAAAAATATGCTAACCAAGTATCCGCTTAGCATATTCAGAATCATAAACCAATTAGCATGAATTTTATCTTTCCCCATCTTTCACCTCTTAATTGCTAATTATTACTTTAACGGGCAAATCGAACCTCTCCGTTTCCAAAAAAGGCACAATTTGAATACTATATGCTATGCCGCAAGTCATGCAATCTTTATTAGTTTTTGCAAGTACCCTGTCATAATAACCCTTTCCATATCCGATTCTATGCCCGTTTTTGTCAAATACAAGCCCCGGAACCATCATAAAATCTATATGTTCATACGGAATAACAATATCCGAATCAGGCTCTAAAATTCCGTATTTACCCTGTTTGAGCTTATTTAAACTATTCACCCTTCTGAACTCTACTATACCTTCATCTGTGCAAACCGGCAAAACTAAAACTTTTCCGGCTTCTAAGACGTCCAAAAGAATTTCTTTTATATCTGCCTCGCTTCCGATAGTGCTATAACCAGCAACAACCTTTGATTCATTAAACAGAGGCATATTTTTTATTTTGTTGCAGATGTCAGCGCTCCATTTTATGCGGGTTTCAAGGCTTAATTCATCTCTGATCCGCCTGAATTTTCCTCTAAGCTCATTCTTATTCATAAAGCATGCCTTTTTTTAATTTTTCTGCAATTTCATTCCCTTTGAGTAAGCTTACAATTTCAAACGCGAACAAATGAGCAGTGCCTGCCCCTCTTGATGTTATAACTTTTTCGTCTATCGCAACCGGAATTTTTTTAACGTTAGCACCCAATAAATCTTCCTCATATCCAGGGAAGCATACAGCATTTTTGCCTTTAAGAAATCCTGCCTTTCCAAGTACCGAAGGAGCAGCGCAAATAGCCGCAAGAATTTTTTCATTTTCCGAAGCATAACGCAATATTTCCTGCACCTTTTCAGAATTTTGCAGGTTGTTTGTGCCTGGTACACCACCGGGCAGAATTATCATTTCCAAGTTTTGCTTGATGATTTTATCAGCGGTTATATCCGCTTTTACAGTAATCATGTGCGCTCCCGCAACATCCGGTGAGTCCTTTATTGAAACAGTCTGCACATCAATACCTGCACGTCTTAATATGTCAATTGTAACAACAGCTTCAATCTCCTCAAATCCATCTGCTAAAAAAATATATACCATAGTAATCCTCCTTATGTCAAAATATTGACATAATTTTTCTGTAGCGTAAAGTAATTATTTGTCCCATACAATATTTTTGACATTTCTCCGTCTATCTGCCCCACCATAAGCCTTGGATTTTCACCGTTAAGCAGCTTTAGCATTACAGTAGGAACTTTTTCAGCCTTAATATTATTAAAATATAAGCTTCCGCTTATTAAATCATTTAAAGCCGCTCTTAGGCACACTTTCCTTGTTTGCGAATTATGTGAATAGATAAATCCCAAAATCCCGTCTATAGCCTGCGATGACGTATAAACAACCTCATCTGCATTCATAATTTCAACGTTAATATCATAGAAAATATATCCGCATGCCGAATCTTCGCCATAGAAAATATATATACCACCATTTGACTGCGTGTACATATTATAAATATTTTTCATATCAGTTAATGTTCGTAAAATATACCCGTCAAAACCCTTTATATATTTATTGTATAAATTCAGCAGCGTATTTATGTCATTTTCCTCAGCTTTTTTTATTTTTCCATAAAACACTTTCGGCTTTATAACAAGCGGCGAAAATTTATAATCAATTCTTTCATAGCAGCTGACATATCCGAATTTTTCATAAAAATTATCCACAGCAGGAATTAATGCTAAAACCTCAATTCCCCTTTCTGATGAAACCTCTTCGGCAAATTCCATAATGGCGCGTCCAACGCCGCTGCCTCTAGCCTGAGGTGATATAGAGACACCCGCAATATAATAGCAGGGATAGCTTTCATTTCTTATTACAATAGTATAAGGAAGCAGCTGAAGCGCCCCCGCAATCTCCCCGTTTATAACAGCAACAACTGTATTTTCAGGTTTAAAAACATTGTCAAAAAACCAAGTTAAGTATGGGTCGGTATCATAAAAACAATACCTCCAAAGCTTTTTCACCTGTTCTTTTTCCTTTTCATCTGCAAGCCTAATTTCCATAATGTCCTCCGTTTATCTTTTAACTATAGGCACATGAAGCCCAAGCTTTAAGCTTATCATTCTGATTGCAACTACCAGCGATACGCAAATATATATTAGTAAATTATGTTCAATATATTTATCAAGAAAAATCAAAGCCAATATTCCTATAATGCTTGCGACAGCGTAAATTTCACGTCTTAATACAACCGGAATTTCACGAACTATAATATCTCTTGTCATGCTTCCTCCTATTCCGGATAAGCATCCTAAAAAAATAACTCCTACTTTAGGAAAACCGGCTTCCATTGCGCTATATGCAGATAAAACGCTGAATACGCCAAGGCCTATCGCGTCAAACCAATAAAATACATATATGTACTTTCGCCAGATTTCAACCTTCATTCCAATTATACAAACAACTATAGTGGTTAATATAATAGTCACAATGTATTGATAATCTGTAAAAAAAACCGGTACTCGTCTGTTTAAAAACAAATCACGGAGCAAACCTCCGCCGCCGGAAGTTATAATGCTTATAATAAGAACTCCGAATAAATCGAGCCTTTTTCTGATTCCGACAAGTGATCCTGAAATCGCGAATGCAATTGTTCCCAATATTTCAATTAGCGTAATCATAAATAATCTCCATTCCGCCGTCAAAATCAGCGGCGCAAAATTAAAATCATTTTCTCTTTTCATCCTGATTTTTCCTAAGAATGAAAAGAGATTATTTTTCGCAACTGCCTGTTTGCAAATATTCGGTTTGCAAACAGATGTTTAAACAGGTGTCGCTATATATTTTTCTATGAGCATAACAGGATTATAAGACAATTTTGCTTTTCTAAGCCCCTCTAAACCCATATCTTCCTCTCTGTTAACATATTTGCAGTCAGAAAATTGATTTTCCAAAAATAATTTATTTATTGCTACATATACTCCCTTATATTCCATATCCGCTTTTTCGATATGAATTAAAGCATTCCCGTGATGCTTCTCACCTACTGTTACAGCAACAATTTTCCCGTCAACTTCTAAAAATGCGCCGACTACGCTTAACTGTTCATAGTAATTAAAAATATTTTTTACAGCAATAATTTCATCATGAGGATTTTCATTACGATTTTCAATCCATTTGCATACCGCGTCGCAGCATGCCATTTTGGTATCGGGTGTTATTACATGATATTTATATTTATAATTTTTAACAAAATTATTAAAATGGTTTTTCTTAGCGTGAAATTTTTTCCCTGATAGGTTTATTAATTCATCCACAATATAAACATAATCGTGATAATCACGTTTTTCCTCAAAAACAAATTTTCCCGGAAATATATCCTCAATCATTTGTTTAGTTTGGTTGATTACAGGAACAATTCTATATTCTCCAAAACTTTCATTAAAACAATTTTTAATATTTAAAAGAGTTGTTAATAAATCGCCTTTTCCCACAGGAAAATGATGATAATGCCCCATAAATTTATTACTTGCGCACAGCGTCAAAAACCCGTTTTCTATTATATATTTTATATTATAGCCTTCCTTCCACATAAACATATTTGTGAAATTAGCTTCAGAATTTTGATATTTACATATATCGTAATACTTTTCAAATATTTTTTTATCTTCAATTGTCAAATCTTTTATTATGCACATAAATCCTCCAAAAAATTTATAAACTATAGCTCATATTTTAGTAATCCAATTTCTTGCAATAAAGAATTACAATATTTATTATATTATAAAAGAGTATTTTTTTCAATACTATTTTATATAAAATAGTAGAAAAAATACTCTTTATCCTTTTTATTTAATTATATTCTGCTTTTTAATCCGCCCGGCATTAGTAGATTACCGTTATCTCCCAGATATTGTATGTATTTATCCCCCAGCTTATCTCTTATATGTTTATATGCAACATCCATTAGTGAGCAGCGAAGAAGATTATGCGCATCAGAACCTATAACATGCACCTGTCCGCTTATTATAAACTCATCGATTTTATCAACAACATGCTTATTAATAAATGAATTTGCATTTACCTGAGCATAATATCCTTTGTCCATTAACCTATTATAGCATTTTGGAGTTACCTTGTTTATATATCTTTCAACGTGAGCAATAATTGGAATAATTCCGCAATCATCGGCTAAATACTCAATAATTTTAAAAGTTATCTCATTCCATTCACAGAACGGCAATTCGACAAGCATAATATTTGTGCCATTAATACACAGTTTCCTCAAATCCTTAAAGCTTAAAAGCGCCTTTGTTATCAGCACCTCAAACCCCAGAATAATTTCAGGCACTTTTAATTGCAGCCTGCTTACCTCAGACATTACATCCCTGTAAGATGCTTCCCTAGCTCTTATTGCCACCGTATAATCAAGCTCTTCCGCAACAAAATGCGGCGAAGCCAGAATTTTTGTTACCCCCTGATTATAGCTTATATTTAACATTTTCAATGTCATTTTTACATCTCTTGAGCCATCATCAAGTCCGGGCAATACATGTGAATGAAAATCGTACATTACAATACCCCCGTACCAATTTATCCGCAGAAATTGCTGTAAAATCGGAAATTACTATAGTTAAAATTCAATTATTTATCTTCCTTTTTATTTGCATTTGAATCTTTATTGTCCTTATTTTCATCATCCTGGACTTCACCATATGAATATTCCCCGTAACCGGATCTGCCGTAAGAGCCTTTATAATAATATCCGTATTTATACTTATAAGCGTATCCAGTACCAATATTATATACACGAACATCATTTAAAACACTACCTATAATATTAGCGCCTGATTTTTTTAGGTTTGAAATTGTGTCCATAATAACCTTCAGCCTTGCAAAATGCTGTTTAATAACCATGAGCAAACCATCTGCATACCTAACAATTACCGATGTGTCAGCTATAATATGAGCCGGAGCAGTATCAATAATTATATAATCATAATCTGTATTATCAAGTTCTTTAAAAAACATCTCAAGCCTAATTGAAGATAAAAGCTTTGATGTATTTTTTACTGATTTTGTACAAGGAATAAAATCAAAGCCATAGTCAGACTTAATAATATGACTTTCAACAGGTTCCCCTTCAATTACTTTTTCTATACCGCCTTTATTTTTTATATCATAATTCAACTGTTTAGCTACATTAGGTTTTTTCATATCAAGGTCAACAAGCAAAACCTTATGACCCATATCCGCCAGCACCGTTACAACATTAATTGATGTGGTTGTTTTACCTTCTCCAGCTACCGAGCTGGTAATTATTATTTTATACGGGCGTTTATCCTCCAAGTAATTTTTAAGAACCGCTCCTGCCATAAAATATGACTCAGTAAATGCGGTATTTGCCTGTCCGGTGTATAAATATGTTTTTTCCCTATCCGCTTTAACACTTGCATGAGGTATCTCTCCGAACACAGGCAAGTCGGTTTTTGATTCTATATCGTCCATGTTTTTAACTTTCATTGTAACAAAGTTAACTAATACAACCGCTGAAGTTGATAAAAGAAATCCTAAAATCCCGGCTATTATAATATATTGAATTGTAAGCGGTGAATTAGGCTCTGTGGGAAGCTTAGCATAATCTAAAATATTAACATTACCAACCTCAACAGTTTCCTTCATAACCTGTGGAGCAACCTCCATAATTGCATTTGCGATATTCTTTGCCATATAAGGTTCTTTATTGGTAACTTCAATATATACAACCTGTGTTTGTTCCGCGCTTGTGATTTTAACGGAATTTCTTATAGCTTCCGCACTTCCCTCAATATCAAGCATGTCCATAACATAAGAAGCGATTTTATCACTGGTCAAAACTGATGTATATGTTGACATTAACTGCTGAGCTAAATATATATCATTAGGTAATATTACCTCTCCCTCAACAATTTTAGCCTGTTTTGAGTTTACTACCATTGAAGCTTTCGCGGTATACACCGGAGAATATGTAAAATTGCTTAAAACATATCCTAAAATTGCACTAAGGATAGATGCAACAACTATAATCCATTTCCATTTCATAAACCAGAATACTATATCAGACATTTCTATAGATAAAAATATATTATTTTTATTTTCCACTTTAGCATCTCCTTTTTACTGTTGCAAATTTTAGTATTTAAATTCATAAGTTACAGAGCAATCAGTTGGACTTTTAAAATCAACTTTTATATTATAATCGGTAGTTATCCATCTGCTGCTTACCATAATTTCGTTATTAGAAAATGCCTCGCTGAACGTATTAATCATTTCTACTCCGGTTTTATCAGTTTGTTTAGAAATAACACTAATTATAGTACCGCTTGTTTTTCTGTAAATTTCGCTTGTACATTCACCGTATTTTATTGTCAAAGCTCTCATGACATGAAGATAATCAATATATTGATTTGATTTACCCGCATTTTTAATCATATAATATAAAACTTTATTTGAATCTCTGTTTAAACCGTTAAATCCATAGCTGAAAGTGGATGAACCAAGCCAAGTTCCCAATCTGTCGGTTTCTACTGCCATCGGTTTTAAATCAATATAATTTAAGCTTTCACCGGTTTTTTCTCTTTTATCCAATTCATATACAGTTTTTTGCGGCATATTATTAATAATTTGAATATTTAAAAACAAGTCATTATAAACCCCGTTATCAACACTTTGCTTTGTAATTGTTTTTATTTTATTATAATATAATTCACCCTTACCGACATTAGGATATAAAATATTATTAATACTAGAACAACCGGAAAGCAATATTAGAAATAATAGCGAAAAATATAAATATCTTTTTTTCATAAAAGCTCCATTCCGCCGCCTTTATCAGCGGCATTCATCTGAAATGTTAAAACTAAAAAATCAAACCATGAATCTCTAAACAGCTACGTTTTTTTTATCATTTTGCTTAACATAGGTAGGAACCAGATAAGACAAATAATCTTTAACCTCTTCATCCGTCATATCGTCAATTGTATTTTCCAGTTCAATTAATTTTTCATACAAATGTTGTTTATCTATCTGCATGGGCTTAGCTATATATATTTTATTATGTTCTGTCTGAGTAAGCCCTTCCTCAGCCATTAACAATTCCTCATACAATTTTTCACCGGGACGCAAACCTGAAATAACTATATTTATATCCTTTCCGGGTACATATCCCATAAGGGTTATCATCTTTTCGGCCAGTTCATAAATTTTTACAGGTTTACCCATATCCAGAACAAATATTTCGCCTTTATTTGCATATACTCCGGCTTGAAGCACCAATTGAGCCGCTTCGGGAATAGTCATAAAAAATCTTGTAATTTCTTTATGTGTTATTGTCACGGGCCCGCCGTTTTTTATCTGTTTTGTAAATATCGGAATAACCGAACCATTACTTCCAAGCACGTTTCCAAACCGAACCGCCACAAATTCAGTGCATCCATTACCGTTAAATGCTTGTATAATCATCTCACAAAGCCTTTTTGACGCACCCATAACATTTGTAGGATTAACGGCTTTATCGGTTGATATCATAACAAACCGTTTCGCGTTATATTTTATTGCAGCTTGTGCAACTGTAAATGTACCGAACACATTGTTTTTAATTGCTTCTTTAGGCACATCCTCCATTAAAGGAACATGCTTATGTGCAGCCGCATGAAAAACAACATCAGGCTTTATTTTATCAAATGCGCTTTCAATTGCATTTTTATCCCGCACTGTGGCTATAATTACCTCAGTATCCATTTCAGGATATGTAGAGTTTAATTCTAATAATATTTCATAAGCATTATTTTCATAGTTATCCAGAACTACAAGCTTTTTTGGTTTAAAAGCTCCAACCTGCCTGCAAATTTCACTGCCGATTGAGCCGCCTCCGCCGGTAATCAAAACAACCTGATTATTTATATATTCTTTTATCTTCGTACAATCAAGCATAATCTTATCTCTGCACAGTAGATCTTCAATCTGAATGTTTCTTGCCGCACTAAGCAGATTTTGAGATGTTATTACTTTATAAATATGAGGAATTATTTTAACCTTGCAGCCTGTTTTTTCGCAGATTTTAGCTATTTTAACTTTTTGAGTTTCTTCAATACTTGGGATTGCTAAAAGTATTTCATCAACCTCATTATCTTTGCAGATAAGTTCTATATCATGCCTTGTACCCAAAACTTTTACACCGCACATAGTAGCATGCTGCTTTTCTTTTGCATCATCAACAAAACCGATTATATCATAAATGCCCTTTCTTCTCATTTCATGCAAACAAAGCTCACCTGCATTGCCCGCCCCGACAATCAAAACTTTTATTTTTTTCTCTTTAGAATTTACTATTTCCTTTTTTACTGTTCCTAAAAAATAAAACATTTTAGTCTGAAGCCTTATTATAACAACGATTGCTGTAATAAAAATCGCAGATAAGGTGCCAGTTCTTATACTCATAGGAAACATTGATCGGTTTACTAAAAAAGATAAAATTCCACCCATAATACAAACAAGAGAAAGCATTATAAATTCAGTCGCGTCAGCGTATGCCCACATAATATTATAAAATTTGAAAATTAAAAACATACTCATATAAATAGCGACGTTCATTATATATAACGTAAGACCGCTGTCAATAAAGTTTTTCGCAAAAAGCATGGCGACAAATGTACTGCCTACGATAGCAAAAAAATCAACCACCGGAAGTATCTTTCTATAATGCTTTGCAAATAATCCAAGCATTCCGTTTCCCCCATCCAAAACGTAATATATATATTCATTATAACACATATTATATAGATTTTCAATAGCTATTTTTAATATTTATTCTAATTTATTCCCTAAATTTTATGATTTTCCCATTTATAATTGAAATTATCTCATCACATATTTCCATTGCAGCTTTTTTATGTGAAATTATAATGCACATTTTATCCTGCAGCGCCTTAAGATTTTTAAGTACGGTTTTTTCAGTATTTTCATCCAGCGCGGAGGTTGCTTCATCAAGAAGCAAAACCGGAGAATTATATAAAAGCGCTCTAGCGATTGCGATTCTTTGTATCTGACCTTCGGACAGACCAAGCCCTCTTTCGCCGATTACAGTATCAAGGCCATCCGGAAGCTGCTCTATAAAATCCCATATTGCCGCGGTTTTCGCGGCCTCAATAATCTGCTCCTCAGAAGCGTCTTTAGTTGAAAATTTAATATTATCTCTTATACTGCCTGATAATATCATATTCCCCTGCGGAACATATGCGAAGATTTTTCGTGTATATTTATCCACTCTCAGCATATCTCCGTTTTTAAGTTTAAGATAAACCATGCCCTCCTGCGGGGTTATTATACCAAGAATCAGCTTAACAAGCGTGCTTTTGCCGACTCCTGAAGTTCCCGCAACGGCGACGAAATCCCCTTTTTTAATTTCATACGACGTATTATCCAAAATTACTTCCTTATCATATGAGAAGGTTAAATTTTCTATCAATATTTTATCAAGAGAATCATAAACTTCCGTTTCATTCAAATCCTCATAATAGCTGATTTCTACAGGAAGCCTTTCAATTTCTATAATCCTTTCCGCTGAAGCTATCATGTTATAATATTGCGGCAGAAGGCTCGAAAGATTCATAAACGGAGCCTGAACCTGGCTTATAAGCTGCAGAAACAACGTCATAGTTCCGAATGTAATCATGCCTTTTGACAGCCTGTATGCTCCCCAAGCGAGAGCCATATAGTAGCCTGCAGAAAAAATCAGGTACAGCCCGATATTAGCGAAAATACTGATTGTATTGCGCTTTATCTTTATCTTAAATCCAAATAGCTGCAGCTGAGTTGATTTGTCTACAATATATTCCTCACTTTTAAAGGATTTAATCATAAGCAAATTCTGAATGCTTTCCTGCATAAAGGAACTGATTTTTCCGTCCGCTTCCTGACATTTTTTATGATATATCTTCATTTTCTTACTGTATATACGAGCGAAAACTATAACCATAGGTCCCAAAATCAAAATAAACGCGGCGAAGGTCGGGTCAAGCGAAAACAACACCCAAAAGCTTGCTACAAGCTTTGTAACCAGCGAAAGGAACGTCGGCAATATGCCTATCACCCCGGCTACAACCACGCTGACGTCACTGTTTATGCGGTTAAGCAAATCTCCCGAATGATAAGCCGACACACTCTGCCAGTCGTTCTGCAGCAAATGATTAAAGATATTCTTTTTCATATTAAGAGTCAAAATTCCGTTAGCGCGGATATTTATATTGCTGGTTATCGACTGCAATATTATCTGACCTATAATAATAAGAAAAAGGTTTATACTATTTGATATTAAATCTCCTTTTGCCTGACCTGTCGCAACGTCAATTACGCTTCTTGACGCAAGCGCAAGCATTACGCCAAAGGTTGCCAAAGCGACGCTCGTTATAATAATTATTAATAGTTTTATGAATATTTGTCTGGAATTTTTAAAAATCCATTTAAGAGCGTCGTTTTTACCTTTCAATACTTTATCCTCCGTATATAAATTAATCAATAATCTCTTTTCCGCCGTCGCCTATTTCGGAAACATAGAAGGATGCTTCAAGACCTGTTTTTTTGGTATAAGCGCTGCCGACTTTTTCTATAAATTCATCTACGCTTTCTTCTTTAACGATATTTACAGTACAGCCGCCAAAGCCCGCACCCGTCATGCGCGCGCCGATTGTACCGTCGATTTTTCTTGCTTCCTCTACAAGAGCATCAAGCTCAATGCCGGTAACCTCATAAAGGTCACGAAGCGAGTCATGCGAAGCGTTCATAAGCTGCCCGAAAAGTTCTATATTATCATTATTCAGCGCGGTGACAGATTTAAGCACACGGTCATCTTCGTATACTACGTGCTGTGCGCGGCGGCGTATAACCTCATTTTCTATTCTTTCGCAGTATTTATCAAAATCTTTTACAGATACGTCCGCAAGACAGGTAATATCCGGCATGGATTTTTTTAGAATTTCAACAGCTGAGTCGCATTCCGAACGTCTTTCGTTGTATTTTGAATCAGCAAGAGAACGTTTTTTATTAGTGTTAGCGATAACAATCTTACATCCCTTTATATTTAATGGAACAAGTTTATAATCCAAATTCCTGCAATTGAGGAAAATAGCGTGGCTCTTTTTGCCCATAGCGGATGCAAACTGATCCATAATTCCGCATTTTACGCCGATATATTCATGCTCCGCCTTTTGAGAAAGTTTTGCCATTTCTATCATATCAACAGGCTCGCTTACGCCTTTATGTTCATTAGAAATTGTTGCAAAAGCAAGCGCGGTCGCAACTTCAATTGCCGCTGATGAAGAAAGCCCGCCGCCATGCGGAGTGGTATCGTCAAACAGCATATCACAGCCGCCAATATAGAAACCGTCCTTTTTCATAACATCAGCCACACCGATTTGATAATTACCCCATTTTAAATCCTTATACGCGCCTAAATTGTTTATATCTGCTTCTACCAGAACATCAAGGTCGGTTGCCGCCATACGGATAATATTATCCTCTCTTGTTCTGAAAGCAATTGCGGTTCTCATTGTAAGCGCCGCCGGGAATACATATCCGTTATTATAATCCGTATGCTCCCCAATCATATTTACACGTCCGGGAGACGCGAAAATTCTGATATTTCCGCCTTTTCCGAACATTTCTTCAAACTTTAGCTTTAACTCCCGTATTTCCATAATTACCTCCAATAATTATTTACTTTTGAATTTTTTATAAGCTTCACGAAGCTCGGTGGCTTTTTCCTCCGGCGCTGTCGGGTTGCAATGAGCCCAAACCCCGGTTTCGCTTGAAGCGTTGAATTTTATTTTATCAGCCGCACGCATCGGCGGGAAAAATTCAATATGGAAATGATAATAGTCCGATGTATCCCCGCTGTTTACTGGGCTTTGATGCATACACATCATATAAGGGAATTTTATATCAAAAAGTGAATCCATCGTGCCTGTAGTATCTTTAATAATCTCAGCTAAACTTAATTTTTCTTTTTCTGTAAACTGCGCAAGGTTCTGCTTATGATTTTTAGAAAGAATATACATTCCATACGGATATTCTGTAAAGAACGGCAATATAACAATAAAATCATCATTTTCAAAGATAACTCTTTGCTTAAAATCAACCTCATCCTTAATCATATCGCAGATAAGGCATTTGCCTGTTTCTTCAAAATGGTCCTTGCAGGAATCCAGCTCCAGTTGAATTTTCTTAGGAATATTTGAATATCCGTAAATCTGACCATGCGGATGAGGCATGGTTACTCCAACCGCTTCTCCTCTGTTTTCAAAAATAAATACATACTTAATGTTTTCATCCTTGGATATTTCAACAAATCTTTCTGTCCATAAATCCACAAGCTTTTTAATATGCGTGACAGGAAGCTCCGGAAGCGTTGCATTATGCTGCGGAGAATATAAAATCACCTCGCATTTGCCGTATGCCGGACGGGTTTTGAAAATTGATGTTTCAACATCATCCGGAACAGGCGGATTCTGCGAAAGCGCGGGGAAATCGTTATCATATTTATATACATCGTAATGTTCGGGAACATTGCCCGAACCCGGACAAAACGGACACCAATTTCTTGGCATCTGCGGTCTGTTTTGTCTGTGTGACGCAATCATAATCCAATCGCGTGTGAGTGGGTGCCATCTTAATTCTGCCATATTAAAGAACAATCCTTTCTTGATATATTAAATTTATTTTTTCTTTATATAAATAAAACAAAAACTGCCTGTAAGTACTAACGCAAGAAATATACCCAAATAAATCCAATTATAATCAAACCCCTTATTTCCAGTGGTTTGCTTTGGGGCGCTGGCTGCGGCAGTTGCTTTTTTGTGATATAAATTTGCTCCCTGAGGAACATCCTTTACCTCAGTTATTTCAACATCCTTAAAATATGCTGTTCCTTTATTCATTCTGCCGTATCCGCCAAGCGATAAAATTACGGGCACAGTGGTCGTGTCACTGTAAAAATACATTTCTATATCCTGATAATCTAAAGTTGTGCCTTTTACCTCGTTGCTGTACGCAACCATATAATAAAGCGATAAAAGTGCTCCGTTTCCCTCGCCTTCTATGCCTTCGGTTTTAACCTTCGCGGAAAATCTGTATTTTTTCCCCGCTTCAACCTTAACCTCCTGCATGGCAAAGGAGTGATTTACATTCTCTGATGAAATTTTAAGCGCGTTTTCATCTTTTAAAACAGAAAAACTGACTCCGTCATCTTTATTGTAGGAATCTGTAGTCCAGTTAAGAGGAAGAATGCCGTTTACTTCGCTGAAATTACCGTTTTTTATTAAATTTTGTGCGCTGACATTACAAGCAGCCGCTATAAAAATTATAGTAAACAGGAACAGTTTTTTCATATTGTCACTCTCTTTTTTCTAATCATAGAATTAATCAATACCTTTTTACCGAATTTCATTTTTAGTATCATTTCAGCATGAGGCGCAGACTCAATATCAAATCCCTTTTCATCCTGTAAAAAATCTACAATGTGAGCTGAATACCCGGGAATAAGCGGCTGAATAAGCTCAACCTCATCTCCTTTAAAGAATCTGTTGCGCTGAACAACCGTGGCAATTCCTGTATTTTCATCATAGCCTGTAACAAGCCCTACAATGTCATATTCTCTGATATATGATGACGTTCCGTAAATCTGCCCGTCATTTTCGCTTTTGCCGAAATAAAAACCGCTCCAGTATTCACGATGGCTAACCTTTTCTAGCTCTTGATACCATTCCGGATTAAATTCATAATTTTCAGGGTCTCTGTAATATTCGTCAATTGCTTCACGATAAGCCTTTACAACCGATGCGACATAATATTCGCTTTTTACTCTGCCCTCAATTTTAAGGCTTGTAACCCCCGCCTGTATAAGCTGAGGAATATACGGAATTAAACATAAATCCTTAGAATTAAAAATAAAAGTACCGTTTTCGTTTTCATATACGGGATAATATTCACCTGGACGCTTTTCCTCCACCAGATTATAATTCCATCTGCATGGCTGAGCGCAGTTACCTTTGTTGCTGTCACGCCCTGTCATATAATTGCTTAGCAGGCATCTGCCTGAATATGACATGCACATAGCTCCATGCACAAAGGTTTCTATTTCAAGCCCGAGCGGCGTTTTTTTTCTTATTTCCTTTATTTCATCAATCGAAAGCTCCCTTGCTATTACTACCCTTTTCGCGCCCATTTTGTACCACATACAGGCCGAGGCATAATTTAAGGTATTAGCCTGAGTGCTTACATGAATTTCCAAATTCGGCGCACATTCTTTTATAACAGCAAATGCGCCTATATCCGCAACAATCACTCCGTCAGCTCTGGTTTTCGAGATTTGAGCAGCGTAATCACGCATTTGATTTAAATCATCATTGTGAGGTATTATATTAAGCGCCGCATAAACCTTAACTCCATATTTATGCGCATATGCTATACCTTCCGTAAGTTCCTGCATGGAAAAATTCTCCGCCGCTTCTCTAAGCGAAAATTCCTCTCCGCCCACATAAACAGCGTCCGCGCCGTATTGCACCGCGATTTTCAATTTTTCCAGACTTCCGGCAGGCGCAAGCAATTCAACTTTTTCCATATTGACCTCCAAATTTTAAATTTTATACGATACGGCAACTCCGTCGCCAATCGGTAAAATCGTAGTTTCAAGCTGCTTGTGATTCGAAATAGTCTCCAGATATTCCTTTAAATTCCGAATAATTGTGCGGTGCTTTCGGGGAATAAACCCCTGCTGGGCTACTGTTCCGCGGTATAATATATTATCGGAAATCAGTATTCCGCCTGATTTAAGCAGTTTTATACATTTGGGCAAAAACTTCACATACTGCCCCTTTGCGCCGTCTAAAAAAATGCAATCAAATTTTTCTTCTATATTATCTAAAACGTCAATTGCGTCTCCCTGCAAAACTTCGATTTTATCCTGCATTCCGGCTTCTTTTATATTATCCAAAGCGCTTTTCACCATTTCAGGCTTCAATTCGATTGTAACAACCTTACCGCCGTCCCCCGCCGCTCCGCCGAAAATTATTGCCGAATATCCAATTGCCGTGCCCACCTCAAGCACTGTTTTTACATCAGACATTTTAAACAGCACCCTGATAAGCTGAACCACCTCCGGCTGAATTACCGGAATATATTCATCCTTAGCCTGCTTCTCAAGCCTTGTTAAAAACTCGCAATTAGGCTTAATGAGGCTTCTTAGATATTCAGTTATTTGAGGTGTGGATACACTATCGTCTATCATGGTAATTAAACTCCCTGTCTACCTGCTCTGCTTTGCCATATGCTCCTCATAGGTCTTGGAAAAGGTGTTTTTTCCTCCGCCCATATCCGAGAAAAAGTAATAATCCGTAACCTCGGGGTTTACCGCCGCTTCGATTGATTCCCGACCCGGTGAAGCTATAGGCCCCGGCGGAAGCCCGGGATACAAATAAGTATTATAAGGAGAATCCACCTTAATATCCTCCGCTCCAAGACGCGCTTTAGGCGTTTTGGTTACATAAATTACTGTTGAGCATGATTCCAAATATTTATATTTTCTGCTTTTAATCCTGTTATGAAATACTGAGGAAACAAGCCTTCTGTCGGTGCTTGATTCTTTTTCAATAATGGAGGCAAGCGTTATAATCTGGTTGGTGTTAAAACCCATATCGGCGGCTTTCTGCCGCAATTCCTCCGTATAAACCTTGCAGAATTGCTCAAGGCACATATCTATAATATCGTGCTCGCTTGTGCCCTCGTCAATATAGTACGTCTCGGGGAATAAATATCCCTCCAAACGGTTTTTCCCTTTAGGAAGCTCATTTATATACGGAAAATCAAATTCTCCGTTTTCCGCTTCATAATAGAATTTGTTTATATCTATATTGCAGCTTTTCGCAAATAAATCCGCTATCTGCCCAAGCTCATATCCTTCGGGTATGGTTACCTTAATGCTGCTTTTCATCTCATTTTCAAGAATATTTATAATTGTGTCATAACTCATTTTTGAAGAAAACGAAGCCTTGCCGTTTTTCATTGAATAAGCTTTGCCCGAAAGCTTTAAATGCAGCCTGAACACAAGTTCGCTTTTAATTATGCCGTTTTCCTTTAAAATTGCGGCAATTTTAACAGCTCCCGCGCCTTTGGGCACAGTAATATCGCGTGTTACCTGAGGCGCAAGAAAAGCATTATTGCTGAAATATATTACAGCAAACGCAATTACAATTATTACTGATATGATGAGGTTTCTTATTTTTAAGCTCATTTAATTCCTCTGCCTATTTTGCTGTAATATTCTATCCTTTCATTTAAGGAAGGATATTTTTCAGCAGTTTTTTTGGAGAACATACCGTCACTTATATCAATTGTAGCCGCTTTTTCATGCCCAATCAGCGCCCATGTAGCCGCTTCTAAATTCGCAAACTCAGGGCGGCGCTGCGCTTCACAGATGAAGGACTGACGGGGAGTGTTAATATCCTCTCCGCTGATTTGGAACAGTTCATATTTTTCGCATAACCGGCGGATTCTTTCAAGCTGCTCCATAGTATTTCTCGATGGCATATATGTCACTGCGTCAAACCCAAGCTCTTTTAATACGTCAAACAATTCTGCTATATAATCATCCTCGAATTTCTGAGTTTTTTTATCGCCTGTTACGCTGTTGCCAACGTCCCCCAAATACGCGTAAGCAAGAATGCTGCCCGTTTTCTTCGCAAGCTTAACAATCTCCCTTACATCGGGGCATTCATCCGTTGACGGAACCAAAAACATTGTTACCATTTCGCTTTTTAGAGCGCCCAAAAGGTCATATTCATAAAACGGATTGTTTTCATCATTTAAATATGTCTTTACTTTTTCAGATATATTAAGCTTCATGTCATTTACAAGAAAATCCGTAAGCCTTGAGCCTTGTCCAAATTTTTGTATCAATTTTTTGCTTACCGCAAAAAGCAAATGACGTTCTGTAACACTGCCGCTGTTTTCATACTCAGATAATGTCACAACGTCCTTGTCAAAATCAATAGATAAATCATACGGTGCTAAAATTTTATTTATATTATCAGTCATCATGCGGTTGCGAACGGTTCTTGCAGCCTTAACCGGCTTAAAAAACTCTGTCACCGTATCTATTTGCGTATGCGGAATACCGTGAAGCGCAACATAAGCCACAGATTCCTGATCCGGATTATTAATGCGCCTGCCCGCAAGCGGAGTTTTTGACATATCAACTCTGCATTCAGCGCCGATTGTTGAAGCCATACCCATAATTTCCGCGGCTTTAATAAACTCTCTAGCGCCTGAAATTGAATCATGATCCATAATGCCTGCTGTTGAAAGCCCTGCCATATAAGCGCACCAAACTGCTTTTGCAGGCGAATAAGGGGAAAACGAATATATTGTATGAATATGATTATTTACATCATTTCCGGATTTAGGTTTTTCTATTTTACCGCTGTCCATATCCTCTTTTAATTTTTTTATAAATTCAATCCTATCCTTAGGGTTTGGAGCGTTAAGCCCGTCAAAATTCATTTGAATAACCTCCGATTATTTAGTTTGCATTTTTATCCTATTATAGTATAGCATTGCATAATTATTTTGTCAATAAAGATTATTTAAAAAAATAAAGCCCAGGTTCAAACCTAAGGCTTTGTTTATCATAAACCGCTAAGCAGCTCCAATAACGCGGGTACAATTTCATATTCCGGAACCTTTTGTATAACCTCGCCTTTTATAAATATTAAACCCTCACCTTTGCCGCAGGCTACTCCGATGTCGGCATGACGAGCCTCACCCGGGCCGTTTACAGCGCAGCCCATAACGGCGATTGTTACATCTCTTTTTATATTTGTTACCTTTTTTTCTATTTCATCAGCTATTTTCAGCAAATCAACATTGCATCTTCCGCAGGTCGGGCAGGATATAATCTCAACACCTTTTTTAGCAAGCTTTAAGGAGTTAAGTATCTGTTTTGCTACAGGAATTTCATTTACAGGTGAGCCGGTAATAGATACACGAATAGTATCGCCTATTCCCATACTAAGTATGCTGCCGATTCCAACCGCGGATTTAATGCTGCCGGCGAAGCTGCTGCCCGCTTCTGTTACGCCGAGGTGCAGCGGTATGTCGCTTTTTTCGGCAAAAAGCTTATTTGCCTTGATTGTATCGTTTACATCCGAAGATTTAAGCGACACTACAATATTTTCAAAATCATATTTTTCCAAAAGCTCAATATGCCCCAAAGCGCTTTCTACAATTGCCTCTGGAGTTGCGCCTTGATATTTATCTAAAATTTCTTTTTCAAGTGAGCCTCCGTTTACACCTATTCTGATAGGAATAGAATTAGCCTTAGCTAGCCTTGCAACCTCTTTTACATTATCCTCTCCGCCGATATTCCCAGGATTAATACGGATTTTATCCGCGCCGTTATGAATACAAGCAATTGCAAGCCTGTAATCGAAATGAATATCCGCGACTAGCGGAATATGAATATGCTTTTTTATTTCCCGAATGGCATCTGCCGCATGTATATCAGGCACCGCCACCCTGACTATCTGGCAGCCCGCGTCCTCAAGATGCAATATCTGCTCTATTGTTGCATGAATTTCATGAGTTTTGGTATTAGTCATGCTTTGGATAAGGACGGGGTTTCCCCCGCCTATTTTAATACCGCCTATATTAATTTCTCTTGTGTCATTTCTTGTAAACATAATTAATCTCCATTCTGCTGCCGCCATAAAACTTAAATAAATTATCTCTATACCCCCGCTGATTGGCAGAGAAATGAGAGATTAATTTTCGCATCTGCCTGTTTGCAATATACGGCTTTGCAAACATATGGCATGCGATTTATTTTATTAAGTCTGAATTTATTCAGACTTAATTCCCCTTTATCCCTTTGGCATAAATAATTTATATATATCGCTGGATGTAATTACTACCATTAAAATCATCAAAAGCACAAGCCCCGCGAAATGAATTACGCCTTCTTTTTCTGGCGGCAGAGGCTTGCGGCGTATAAATTCAATAAACAGGAAGAATATTCTTCCGCCGTCAAGCGCCGGAAACGGAATCAAATTGAATATACCGATATTTACTGAAAGTAAGGCAAAAATATTAAGCAAATCGGGCCATCCCTCTTTTGCGGCAGTGCCGATAATCGTACCGGCGCCTACAGGCCCCGACATATCCGTTACCGCGACTTTTCCGCTGAATAGCATCATAAGCGAATAAAATACCCAGCGTATAACAAAAAATGTTTCGCCGACAGCATATTTAAAAGCATTGATTAAATTCATTTTTTCGGATTTCATTATTGTACCAAAAATATATCTGTTATTATACTGAATTGGTGTTATAGTAACATCCTTTACCGCTCCGTTACGCTTGATTGTAAGATTTACCGGGCTGCCGTTTACTTCTGTGGACATTATAATATATAAATCTTTATAATACCATAATCTTTTCCCGTTAATCGCGGCAATTTCATCTCCCTGCTGCAGTATACCGGCCGCCGGAGGATTAGCTATTTCCGTATTGATTCCGTCTACAGTAAGGGTTGACATTTGAGGAACAGCCGTGCTAATGCAAAGATATATTATAAACCCTAAAATCAAATTAAAGGCAGCGCCTGCCGCCATTACAATCAATCTTGCCCAAATAGGCTTTTTGTTCAGCGCGCGGGGGTCATTTGACTTTTCGTCCTCTCCCTCCAAGTTCACAAAACCGCCGATAGGAAGCAGACGCACAGTATATTGGGTTTCAGCGCGTTTCTTTTTATATATGGCGGGTCCGAATCCGATAGAAAACTCATGAACCAATACGCCAACGCTTTTAGCAGCTATAAAATGACCAAATTCATGAATTAATATTATTATCATAAATACCACAATAGTTATTATTATTGTATAAATTGTATTCATAGTCGACTCCTTTTCCGCCGGTTTATCGGCGGCATAAATAAATCTAGTTTATTGCAGGTATTGCGGGCGAATACTATTCGCCCCTACGTTATCGAAATTTCTTTTCGTATGTTTACATCAATTTCGAGCAAATCGTTAAGCGTGGGGGTTTTAATTACATTATGCCTTAACATTGCTGTTTTTATAATTTCACTGATATCGCCGAATCTGATTTTCTTATTTAAATACAGCGACACCGCTTCCTCATTCGCGGAATTCATAACTGCCGGCATGCTTCCGCCTGTCTTAATTGCCTGATATGCCAGACTCAGGCATTCAAAGGTTTCAGGATCGGGTTTATCAAAGCTAAGCCCTCCGAGCCCGTAAAAATCAAGCTGCTTTGTTCCTCCGTATTTTCTTTCGGGATAAGAGAACGCATAAGAAATGGGAAGCTTCATATCAGGCTCTGACATTTGCGCTATAACCGAATTATCCTCATATTCCACCATGGAATGTATAATACTTTGTCTGTGCACTACCACCTGAACATTTTCCGGCTTGACGTCAAAAAGCCATGACGCCTCAATTACCTCCAGGCCTTTGTTCATCATTGTCGCGCTGTCAATGGTGATTTTCGCGCCCATATCCCAGTTAGGATGCTTTAACGCGTTCTCAACAGGTACATTCATTAATTCTTCCTTTGTTTTGCCGAAAAACGGGCCTCCGGACGCTGTTAAAAGTATTTTTGTTATTTTGGCATTCTGCCCGTGCGAGGCTTGGAAAATCGCCGAATGCTCGCTGTCTACCGGCAAGATTTTCACACCATACTGTTTTGCAAGCGGCATTACAATGCTTCCTCCGGCAACCAGAGTTTCCTTATTTGCGAGCGCAATATCCTTGCCTGCCTTGATAGCCTCAATAGTAGGAATAAGCCCGCATACTCCCACAACCGCCGTGAGTACCATTTGAATATCCGGCATTCTTACACATTGGGTAAGCCCTTCCAATCCGGAAAGTATTTTAGTGCTTGTGTCCGCTGTTTTTATTTTAAGCTCATCGGCTGCTTTTTTATTCATCATAGCGGCAACCTTTGGCTTATATTTTCTGATTTGCTTTTCAGCAAGCTCCACATTGCTGTTCGCTGAAATTGCTGCAATTTCAATATCACCATGCAAATCGGCTACCTCAAGAGCCTGAGTGCCTATAGAACCAGTGCTGCCTAATATTGTTATTTTCTTCATTCTGATCTCCAATCAGCTTATTTAAAGCCATCCTTTGCTTTTCCAATAAATTCTATCCTTTTCATTAGCCATATCGCTTGAAACCATAAACTTCGCTGCTTTACGAAGCAAAACGGATAAAACGTTTGAGTGTATTTTATATCTGTTTTTCGTTAAATTATAAAATTCCGATGCTTTATGTTCAATAATTTTTTCCGCCTTTATTCTCTTTTTATCAAGCATTTTATCCCAGTTAGCTTCCCAAATATTAATCCGGCATTTTACAATGCGTTTAATTCCCCAGAACAAAAGGTTCCTGCTGATTGTGCTGACAGCTCTGCCGGTACCTGCGCCTGCCGCTGTTGAAATAACGAGCGCAACCTTGCTGAACATTTCTTCATTCGGTCTGTGCATAACATAATTACACGCAAAATGGTCCAGAAACGCTTTTACCTGCCCTGTTTCAGCCATAGCATAGCAGGGTGATGCAAAAACAATACCATCAGCAGAAAGAAGTATTTTTTTGATATTATTAGTATAAATTTTGTGTGGACAATTCTCACCGCCGTAGTCTCCAGTTAAAATACAGGCAAAACATCCCTCGCAAAAACACGGCAGGTCTTTAGGCAAATATATATTGCTGTATGTAATATTATTATCATGCTTATCAAGTGTATCTTTTATGATTTCTAAAGTCCTGTCAGTATTCCCTTTTCTGTTACTCCCATGAACCAAACAAATATTCATAATATACCTCTTATGTTAAAAAACTTTTTATGCAAAAGGATGCAACATAAAAACGGCAGGCTTTTCCCCATCTTCTGTTACATCCCTTTTTTATCCTCTTAATAACGGCAATATTATATTAAGGTGATATACAACCGGCGCAACAAATATCAGACTGTCCAACCTGTCTAGCACTCCCCCGTGACCGGGCATAATCTCACCATAATCCTTTAAATTCAATTCCCTTTTAATCATAGACGCCGACAAGTCCCCAAACTGAGCGGCGACAGAAGAAATAGTCCCTACAAGCATTAGCCTCCACCAGTTAGGCTGAAAAGATCCGTTACTTATAATCAATCCGAAAATCCCAAGCCCTGCCAGCGCACACACTATTCCGCCGACAGCGCCTTCAATAGTTTTTTTCGGGCTAATATCGGGCAGCAGCTTATGCTTTCCTAAAAATCTGCCGGTAAAATATGCTCCGCTGTCAGTTAAAAACGCGCCTATTAATATAACAAACAATAAGTAAGTTCCGTATTCGCTTTCCTTAATAAGCCTTACGTGCGCGAGACCAAGCGAAATATATATAGTTGTAAATAAAAGAATACATATATCCGAGAATTTTATCGTTTTGTGATAGCATACTGCCAGGATAAACATAAGCAGCATATAAAAACAAATAACAGCAATAATAAAGCCTGCGCTGCTCAATTTCCCGAAAGCAAGCGATATTCCGAACGCAAATCCAAGTATTGCAAGCGGCATTCTTTTTATAAACCCGAATGGTTTATAAACTTCATACAAACCTGTCATAATTAAAGCCGCAAGAACAAAATTAGTAAGCGGAATATCAGCAATATCATTTAAATACAGCACGGTAAAAAGTAGTATTAACGCCACAACTGCGCTGATAATTCTTTTTTTCATTCGTGTTCAATTCCTTTCAGGCGTATTACTAAATTCCCCCGAATCTTCTGTTTCTTTTTTGATAATCATATATAACACGTTTCATATGTTTGGGCGTAAAGTCAGGCCAGCACATATTCGCAAACCAGAATTCACTGTAAGCAGCCTGCCATAGCAGAAAATTACTTAGTCTTAGCTCTCCGCTGGGTCTAAGTATTATATCCGGATCAGGAAGATAGGCTGTATACATATAATCTCCCACCATAACCTGATCTATGTCATTTATGTTTATTTCGCCGCTTTTTGCCTTTTCGGCAATCTTTTTGACGGCATTTGTGACTTCCTCTCTGCCGCCGTAATTTACAGCTAAGTTTAATATCATGCCGTTATTATTTTTAGTCATTTCCTCAACCTGCGCCATTTTTTCCTGAATTTCGCGTCTCAGCGGCTCTCTGTTGCCTATTATACGCACAACGTTGTTTCTTCCCGCAAGCTTTTTGTCCGCATCACACAAATAATCATAAAGTAAATCCATAAGAGCATTTACTTCATCTTTGGGGCGCTTCCAGTTTTCTGTTGAAAAAGCATAAGCCGTAAGCACTTCGATTCCTATGTCACTGCAAAAATCCGCTATTTCACGCAAGGTTTCCGCTCCGGCGCCATGCCCCGCTTTTCTGTCTAAGCCCTTGCTTTTAGCCCATCTTCCGTTCCCATCCATAATTATGGCTATATGCCTCGGCAGCCTATCCAAATCAATTTCGACGTCAGGCACAAAAATCTGCCTGAATCCTGTGTATATGCTTTTTAAAAACTTGAGATCCATTTTAAGCTCCTCGCTTATGGCATCAGATAGCCATAAGCTCTTTTTCTTTTTCCGCTAACATTTTGTCAATATCTTTTATAAATTTATCTGTTAAATCCTGAATATCTTTTTCTGCAATCTTCAAATCGTCTTCAGTGATTTCACTTTTCTTTTTAAGCCCTTTAAAATACTCAACGCCGTCACGTCTGATATTTCTGATGGCAACCTTGTTCTGTTCGCCGTATTTATGAATTTCTTTAACAAGCTCTTTTCTGCGCTCTTCTGTCAGAGGCGGAAAAATCAAGCGGATTACTTTACCGTCATTATTAGGGTTGATACCCAGATCAGACATATTAATTGCCTTTTCAATATCTCTGAGCGCATTTGCGTCCCAAGGCTGAATTACTATAGAATGCGCCTCCGGAACCGCTATGGAAGCAATTTGTGCAATAGGAGTAGGCGCGCCATAGTAATCAACTCTGATATTATCAAGGACAGCCGGATTCGCCCTTCCCGCTCTTACTGATGAAAACTCATGTGATAAAGTCGCAATAGATTTTTCCATTTTTGTGTTAATATCCTTATATTGTTCCTTCATATGATTACCTCCTCTTTATTTTACAATTGTTCCTATTTCCTCACCCAAAACCACTTTTAATATATTTTCAGGATCATCCAATCCAAAAACTCTTATAGGAATATTGTTGTCCATACAAAGGCTTGTAGCCGTGGAGTCCATTACTCCCAAACCTTTGTTGAGAACATCTATATATGTGAGCGAATCGAATTTTTTAGCGTTACTGTTTATATTCGGATCGCTGTCATAAACACCGTCAACCTTTTTAGCGAGTAGAATAACCTCGGCGTCAATTTCAGCCGCGCGAAGAGCCGCTGTCGTATCTGTAGAGAAAAACGGGTTTCCTGTGCCGCAGCCAAATATTACAACCCTGCCCTTTTCAAGATGACGTTCCGCTCTGCCTCTTATATATGGCTCCGCGATTTGTCTCATTTCAATTGCAGTTTGAACTCTTGTATTAACGCCTGTGTGTTCAAGCGCGTCCTGCAACGCAAGAGCATTTATAACAGTAGCAAGCATTCCCATATGGTCTGCGCGTGTTCTGTCCATATGCTTGCCCGTTCTTCCGCGCCAGAAATTGCCTCCGCCAACAACAATAGCAATTTCAACGCCCATATCCACACATTTTTTTATAACTGAAGAGATGCTGCTGATTACTTCCTCTGATAATCCAAATCCCTGTGACCCTGCAAGCGCTTCGCCGCTAATTTTCAGCAGCACCCTTTTGTACTTCGGCTCCATAAATAATCTCCATTCCGCCGCCAATCAGCGGCATAAAACTTTATTGAATTATCTCTATCTTCCCCCGCCGGCTGGCAGAGGAATGAGAGATTATTTTTCGCATCTGCCTGTTTGTAAATATACAGTTTTGCAAACATATGGCAGACGATTTATTTTATTAAGTATGAATTTATTCAGACTTAATCTCCTTATACTATTTACTCTATATATTTATTCTATATAATTCTTTTAATTCCTTCAAATTTTTTAAAAAAGGGAACACATTTTTATGCGTCCCCCCATTATAAGATAATATAAATCTGCTTTGCAATAACAGAAAAATCGCACAATGGATAAGTTATTATTTTCTTATTGCAAACATAAATTATTATTTACCTGCCATTTTCTCAACCTCAGCCGCAAAATCGTCTTCCTTCTTCTGCAAACCTTCGCCCTTTTCGAATCTTACGAAGCCCTTAATGCTGATTTTTGTTCCGGTCTCGTTTGATTTTTGTTCAAGCAGTTTATTAACTGAAATATCATTATCTTTTATAAATGCCTGTTCTACAAGGCAATTTTCCTGATAAAACTTATTAATTCTGCCCATAACCATTTTTTCGACAATGTTCGCTGGTTTTCCTTCATTTAAAGCCTGAACCGATAAAATTTCTTTTTCTTTTTCAAGCGTTTCAGCAGGAACGCTTGAACGGTCAAGGAACTGAGGAATAGCTGCCGCAACCTGCATTGCTATATCTTTTGCAGTTTCTGCAAATGCGTCAATTTTGCCGCCTTCTACATCAAAATTAACCATAACGCCGATTCTTCCGCCGCCATGGATATAGGTTACTACATTGCCTTCATATCTTTCAAATCTTCTGATGTTCATGTTTTCGCCGATTGTTAAGATTTTTTCTCTCAGCATATCAGCCACTGTCATATCGCTTGCAGGATATTTTGCGTTTGATAGTGCCTCAACATCAGCAGGATTTTCATTCATTATAACATTAGCAATATTACTTACGAACTTTTGGAAATCATCGTTTTTAGCAACGAAATCTGTTTCGCTGTTTACCTCAACTACAACACCTACGGTTGAATCGTCGTTTGTGCAAGCGTATACAATACCTTCCGCTGCGATTCTTCCTGCTTTTTTAGCTGCTGCCGCAAGACCTTTTTCTCTTAAATATTCAATTGCCTTATCCATATCTCCGTTTGCTTCTGTTAAAGCTTTTTTACAATCCATCATGCCGCAACCGGTCATTTCTCTTAATTCTTTTACTGCTGCCGAACTAATCATTGTATTTACCTCCACTATATATAAATTAAGTTCTATCTTTAAAAAGAGGCTGCCTTAATTATACGACCGCCTCATTTTATATTAAGCTCCATTGCGCCGCCAATATCGGCGGCACAAATATTTTTATGAAAGCGCTTATCCTAAACCGCCGAAATTGGCAGAGGAATGATAAGAGCGAGAGTTTCGCATCTGCCTGTTTGCGAATATACGCTTTCGCAGACAAATGGCAGGCGATTTATTTATTTATTTAGTTTGAAAGAATATACGGTTTCTTTTCAAACTATTCAGCTGCTTCTACTTCTTCCGGCTCATTAACCTTATCTTCCATCTGTTCGCCCTGTCTGCCCTCTAAAATAGCGTCAGCCATAGCGCCCGCGATAAGCTTTACAGCTCTAATTGCGTCATCGTTACCCGGAATGACAAAATCAACCTCGTCAGGATCACAGTTTGTGTCTACAATAGCTACAACCGGAATATTAAGCCTTTTTGCTTCCGCTATTGCGATTCTCTCTTTACGAGGGTCAACAATAAACATTGCACCCGGCAATTTTTTCATAGCCTTGATACCGCCTAAGAATTTTTCAAGCTTTTCTGTTTCGTTTTTAAGCTTAATAACTTCTTTTTTAGGCAATAAATCGAATGTGCCGTCTTCCTCCATTTTATGAAGCTGTTCCAGTCTTTCGATTCTTCTTCTGATTGTTTTAAAGTTTGTAAGCATACCGCCGAGCCAGCGATTATTTACAAAATACATATTTACTCTTTCAGCTTCCTCACGAATAGCGTCCTGAGCCTGCTTTTTTGTTCCTACAAACAAAACGTCGCCGCCGTTTGCAGAAACCTCACGTATAAATGAATACGCTTCATCAACCTTTTTTACGGTTTTCTGCAAATCTATAATATAGATTCCATTTCTTTCCGTAAAAATATACTCTTTCATTTTTGGGTTCCATCTGCGAGTCTGGTGGCCGAAATGCACACCTGCCTCAAGCAGTTGTTTCATTGATACTGCTCCCATTTACAACACCTCCGGTTTTAATTTCCTCCATCCTGCAGCTTTTTGCTAAAGACCTTTCGGGAGCAAACCTTAAGGCACCCTTCAGCAAATACAGAATGTGCGTATTTTTCAACAACTAATATTCTACCATATTTTCTCGGCAAATGCAACATTTTTTTTTATTTTTTTGTATTATTATATATTTCGCTCTCAAATATTCATTTAGAGACTATTGTTTTGTTGCATTTTAACAATACCTCTATTTTATATTTTTATAATTTTTGTTATATATTATACATTTATTTGTATTTTTTCAAGTTTTTATTTAAAAAGAAAACGCCAAACATGAAAATGCCTGACGTAACTTTTATCTATGGTAATAATAAATTACCTGTTTTATTAATTTAAGTACTCTTTTATAATAGTGTTTACCATGCGACCATCGCATCTTCCTTTGACTTTAGGCATAATAACCGACATTACCTTACCTATATCCCGCATGGACTGAGCTCCTGTATCGGTAATTACTTCTTTTACTATTACTCTTAATTCATCGTCTGACAGCTGGGAAGGCAAGTACGGCATTAAAATTTCGATTTTACGATTGATTTCATCAATCAGTTCAGGTCTGCCGCTTTTTTCATAATCGGGTAAAACATCCTTATAACGTTTCACCTCTTTTGCCACTATATCTATTACGCCCTCATCATCTAAAGTAGCCTTATTATCTTTTTCATACTGAAGTATAGCTGCGCGCACCATCTGAACTGCATCCTTGCGCACATTGTCTTTATTCTTCATTGCAGACTTCAAAGCATCTGCCAATTTTTCTTTTATTGTCATAATCTCACCAATTATTTAAATTTTCTTTTTCTAGCAGCTTCGGATTTCTTTTTGCGTTTAACACTAGGTTTTTCATAGTGTTCTCTCTTTCTAAGCTCGGACAATACACCCGACTTAGCGCAGGAACGTTTAAATCTACGAAGTGCACTTTCTAAAGTTTCATTTTCTTTTATTCTAATTTCTGACATAATTTCCCCTCCCTCCGCTTTGCACAATTACGAGCAAAATACGTTTGCCATATTCTGGAAGTTTGGTTGTAAAACACTATATAGAATATTATACATCAGCCTTTATTATTTGTCAAGTACTTTTATTTATGTATTTAATTTTGAAGAATTTGCACAGTTATTATTGGTAAATTTTATACACTTTATACTAATAATTAATTATTTAAATAATTTTGAATTTACCTGTGGACAAAAAGATTTTTTTATGATAAAATACCATTATATCATAAAATATGTTCAAAACAAACATTATAAACTAGTTTTATGTTTGTTTTGTTCAAAAAAAACAGGAGGACGAATATGAGTAAAATGTATGATATCGCAAAAGAAATATATGCGTCTTACGGAGTTGACACAGAAGCCGCGATAAAAAAAGCTAACGAAATATCAGTATCAATTCATTGCTGGCAGGGCGATGATGTCGGAGGCTTTGAAGCTCAGGACACTGCGCTTTCAGGCGGTATTCAGGCTACAGGCAATTATCCCGGAAAGGCTCATACACCCGGGCAGTTAAGACAAGATATTGAAAAAGTTTTGTCCATGGTTCCCGGCAAACATAAGATAAATGTTCACGCGCTGTATTCGGAAACAAACGGTAAAAAGGTTGATCGCAACGAGCTGCGTCCCGAGCATTTTTCCGGATGGGTGGATTGGGCAAAGAAAAACAATGTAGGGCTTGATTTTAACCCTTCCCTGTTTTCTCATCCGTTATCCGACAGCGGCTTTACCCTTTCCAGCCTCGATGACGGCATACGCAATTTTTGGATTGAACATTGCATAGCTTGCCGTGAAATCGCTGAATATATGGGTAAGGAGTTAAATCAGACCGCTGTTACAAACGTGTGGATTCCTGACGGATTTAAGGATATTCCTATAGACAGATACACCCCCCGTCAAAAATTAGAGGATTCTTTGAACAAAATTTTCACAAAGGAAACACCTCATAATTTAGATTCATTAGAAAGCAAGGTATTTGGTATAGGAAGCGAAAGCTGCGTTATAGGTTCTCATGAATTTTATATGGGATACGCTGTAAAAAACCAAAAGTTGATTACCCTTGATGTAGGGCATTTCCACCCAACTGAAACAATTTCCAATAAAATTACAGGAATAATTGATTTTGTTCCCGGAATACTGCTTCATTTAAGCCGCCCTGTAAGATGGGACAGCGACCATGTAATAATTTTAGACGATGAGCTGGAGCTTATAATGCAGGAAATCACAAGGCATAACCTGTTTAATAAATTATACATCGGGCTCGATTTCTTTGACGCGAGCATTAACAGAATCGCCGCATGGCTTGTAGGCGCGCGCAACGCCCGCAAAGCATTGATTATGTCGCTTCTCGAGCCAACAAAGCTTTTAATAGACGCGGAATACAATAACGATTATTCATCAAGGCTTGCGATACTCGAGGATATTAAAACTCTTCCATGGGGCGCTGTATGGGATGAGTACTGTGAGCGCAGCAATATGCCGGCAGGCTGGAAATGGCTTGACGAAGTAAAAAAATACGAAAGCGATGTGCTTTCCAAAAGATAATCATATAGGGGCGCTAAAACCGCCCCTATTAAATTTAAACGGAGGAATACTATGCTGCTGATAGAACTTAAAACCACTTCGCCTTATTTTAACCTTGCCGCGGAGGAATATTTACTTAAAAAGGACAACCTTGACAAGCTGATACTATGGCAGAATGACAACAGCATAATTATAGGCAGAAATCAAAATACGCTGGCTGAAATAAACGTTACCGAGGCGGAGGCTTTAAATGTTAATATAGTGCGGCGCATGTCCGGCGGAGGCGCGGTTTATCATGATTTGGGAAATTTAAATTATACCTTCATTACCCAAAATGACGGCAATGATTTTCTGAATTTTCGGAAATTTACCCAGCCTGTAGTTGACGTACTACAGAATCTCGGCGTTAACGCCTGTCTTTCCGGCAGAAATGATTTGCTGATTGATAACATGAAATTTTCCGGCAACGCTCAGTATGTATATAAAAACATGCTTTTGCACCACGGCACTCTGATGTTTAATATGAATGTAGATATCCTCACAAAGGTTTTAAACGTTAAGGAAATAAAGATAAAATCAAAAGGAATCTCTTCAATAAAGAGCAGGGTTACAAATATAAACAGCTACACCGGGGTAACCATTCCCGAATTCAAACGTCTTTTGCTTGAAAATACTCCCGATTCGGAATATTATACTCTGATAAATGAGGATATAGCGGAAATCACAAAACTGAAAAATTCAAAATATGATACATGGGAATGGAATTTTGGTTTTTCACCGAAATACAGCTTTTGTAATGAACAAAAGCTTCCTTGCGGCATTGTCGAAATTTGTATGGACATAAAAGACGGAATTATACTGAATATTAAATTCAGCGGAGACTTTTTCGGCAAACGTGATGTTTCGGACGTCGAGCAAAAGCTTATAGGCGTCCGTCACAAATATGAGGATATTGAAGCAGTTTTAAAAAAGCTTGAATTAGCGGATTATTTTGCAGGGGCATCACATGAGGATATATTAAATATGATATTTTAAAGTATGAACCTTTTCAGCATAACATTAATATAATAATTATATAGGTATTCATAGAATGGAAGTTTTGCCGATGAATGGAGATTAATTATGCTGATGTATAAAAGGAAAAAACTTAAAATCCAATTTTACATAATTCTTATAATATTTATAACTACAATTATTATTCTTAATATACGCATTGCTAATGTGGTAAGCACCGCAGCACAGTCAAGCGCAAAAAATCTCGCTACATATACAATAAATTCGATTACAAACGAATATCTAAAATCAGCCAACGATTTATACCAGAATATTCTGATTGAAGGCAGGAATTCTGATGGAAATATAGGCTCAGTAAATGTGGACATATCTAAAATAAATATGCTGCAGGGCGAGATTTCGTCAAGAATATTAGAGGAACTGAGGGAAAATTCCAATTCATACATAAAGATGCCCATAACAAGCGTATTCGGATTAAGTGTATTTTCAAACTGGGGCCCTACCCTTCCTCTTAAAGTAATTCCTTTGTCTAATATAAACGTAAAATTCGAGGACAGCTTTACAAGCGCCGGAATTAATCAGACAAGACTTACGGTAAATCTGCATGTTCAGATCGATATGATGGTTTTTGTTTCTCCGTATAAAAGCCCTGTAAAAACAGAGCAAACCATTCCTGTCGCTCAAATGATACTTATAGGAGATGTTCCAAATACATATACACATTTAGAAGGAGTAAAACCTGGGATTTCAGTAAATAATAATTAAACTCTGCCTAGTATTGTAAAAATAATCGGAATTATTTATATTAAGTATCCAAATGTTATATCGCCGTGCCTTAAATTGGTACGGCGAATTTTGCTATAAGGGTTGAAAAAATGCTATTTTTATGATATCATGTGTCATGAGTTGCTGGATAAACCGCAGGTTATCAGCTATACCAATTCCGGATTAAAAGCATGAAATTGGTATTATAGCTAAATACAATAATCTATGGTGATAAAACAGAATGAAAAACTGAGGGCTTTTTCATATATCTGCTTGACAGCAGCCCAAAAAGAAAGGAGCTAATTATTATGAATTACAAAACAAAAGGATTATTAGTAGGCATAATAGTTACAGCTATGAGTATCGGAAGTATGGCGTATGCGCAATGTATTGATACTTCCAATCTATCGTTCAAAAACATTAACATTTCCCTTGACGGGAAAACCCTCGATTTAAACAGCCTGTGCAAAAATTCATCAAAATCTGCTGCCTTGAATAGCATTGCAGGATTGTTAAATAACAATCAGGCTGTGGAATCTGCAAATGATTCAGCCGGCAGTGAACAGATTCAGCCATTTATTTTAAATGACAGAACCTATCTGCCTGTAAGAGCGGTTTCGGAAGCATGCGGTGTCAATGTAGATTGGGATGCTAACACCAGAACGGTTTTATTGGGTGATTGCAAAAATACCAACAATGATACGGCTGTGGCGGCAGCAAACGACGATGTTAAAATTAATTGCAAAGGAAATTATATTGATTTCAGCAAAATTGACGGCGGAAACACCAAACCCTGCATCGTAAAGGACAGAACCTATCTGCCTGTAAGAGCAATTTCCGAGGCATTAGGCATGGATGTCGGTTGGGATGAGGCAACAAATACCGTTAATTTAAATAATAAACCGGCTAATAACGCTTCAGATAATACTTCAGATAATACTTCAGATAATACTTCAGATAATACTTCAGATAATACCTCAAATAATACGACCGGAAACAATACAAACACTGACAACAATACTTCGGCAATCAACGCTTCAGAATACGAAAAACAAGTGCTCGAATTATGTAATGCTGAAAGAGCAAAACAAGGCCTTTCCGCCCTTGCATGGGATGACGCGCTTGCAAATGTAGCTCGCGCTCACAGTAAAGATATGAGCATAAACAACTATTTCAGCCATACAAACGGGCAGGGGTTAAGTCCATTCGACAGAATGCAGAATGCAGGAATCAGCTATAGTGCGGCAGCTGAAAACATCGCAATGGGTCAAAGAACTCCTGAAGAGGTTGTAAATGGTTGGATGAACTCATCAGGTCACAGAGCAAATATCATGAACTCTAATTTGACAAGACTCGGTGTAGGCTTGTATGAAGGTTCTAACGGAAATTACTGGACACAGGATTTCGCGGGTTAATTAATGTTTTACTGAACAATTGAAAAATGCAGCCGCAAAAAACGCGGCTGCATTTTTTAAGTTATCGGCAGATATTATTTATATCATAAGAATCAGCTCTGTTTATCCTGTTCACCGGTATTCCTATATAAGGAATACTCAGCCTTCCATAGCTTGTTGAAAAGGTTATTATCTGATTAAAATTCCCTTTTACATTTGATTCTATAGAACTTGTGTATAACCCATACGGATATGATAACGAAACTGCTCTCTTTCCGGTTAATGAAAAAAGCAGATCATCTGTTTTCTTTAAATCATTTATAATATAAGATATATTACCCAAATCTGCATATAAATCTTTCAGCTCTTTTACTGATTTATTGTGTATGTCATAGCCGTGATTGCCAAACTCTACAAATTCACTTTTTGACATTTCGCAAATCTGCTCAGATGTAAGGTATTTTGGACAATTTACATAACTTCCGGTTATAAAAAAAACCGCCGATACCTTATATTTCTCTAGCAGAGGATATACATAATTATATCCACTTTCATATCCGTCATCAAATGTTAATATCGCATATTTTTTTGTAGTATCCGATAGAGTATTTAAGTCCTTTGATTTTATAAATACATATCCTTTATCAAGCAATGCTTTTATATCATTTTCCAGTTTTGCAGGCGGCACACAATAATCCGACCATTCTTCACTGCTTTCTGAAATCTCATGATACATTAAAGCAAAACCATTTCCCTTTCCGCGGCCCGCTCTGAAACTGTCTCTGCTTGGCACCGCCGCGCTTATAGTCATGGAAAATATAATTAAAAGAATCATTATAAATGTATATATTTTATTCATCTTCAAGCTCCGTTTATCTTTCAAAAATAGGGCGACCTTATTCAGCCGCCCTATTTTTGAATGTACTTTTTAAAATAATTTCTAATTTTTTAGAGCTGCGTTTGTCGCGTCTGTTATAGCGTCAGCGGTCGCATCGGTCAACGGCACCCATGCCGCATAGCCTTTGTAATCCACGTCATCCAATTCGTAATCCTGAACTCCGTAAACACTCTTCAATTTATAATCAAGCTCGCCTTTTGTTTCACCATATACTACAATACCGAAGCTTCCGGCTCTTTGTTCAAAAAAGCCAAGTACTTCCGTTGCTTTTCCGTCAAGGAATTTTTCACAATATATTTTGTGCGGCGGCGCAGCTTCAGCAAATGAATATTTCCATTCTACCTTAGGAGAAGCCTGACCTCCTGTATATCTGAATACACGCGGTAAATATACGTTCGGAGCAACATAGCTTCCGTCAAGTAATACACCGTCAACAATTAAATACTGATAATAATTATACGGAAAATCCTTTTCATAGCAAACATTTGACCATGCAATTTCAGAAGGGCTGTCACTTTCCATAATCAAATGCGGATTAAACCAATCAAGATTTGCAGCAGGATTATACCAAGAACTTGTAACATCAGTTAATTCATCGTAATAGGTCAATGAATCTACTAATTTATTACCGCCTGTCATATAATTAGGACCTGTTAAAAACTCAGATCTATATGTTGTAATAAAGCTAGCTATAGAAGCATCATCCCAGATATAATTACCATTTTCGTCCTTATCGCTAAGGCTAATGGATGAACTTAAAGCTGAATCTCCGTCAAACGGAAAATCTGATACTTGTATTCCCATTCTTTCATATAAATCTTTAACGTCTACAATGTAATTTCCATAAATGTCCTTTGCTCCGAACCAGCGGCGTAAAGCAAGGTCTTTTCCCGGAAAATATTCAGAACTTGCTACAGTATCCTTATCAATTACTCTGTATCGGCCAAAACCTAAATATGAGTATGTTGATGAAACATCTGCGTTTTTGCCGAGATATTTATAAACATCATCATTTGTTATACCTCTTTCAGGATACTCATAATTAGGAGTCCATGTTTTGTTTTCGACTTTAGACCATAGCCTTTCATAAACATTGTAGGGATATTTAACTTCCCACGTCTCAGGTCTGTATTCTGTTTTCCAGTCAGCGATTGAACCGCTGTCCGCTGTCACGCTTGTTCTTACTCCATCAAGGTACAAACGGTTAATTCCGGCATGCGGGAATGCTTTTTCATAGAAATCATGCACCCATTCAATTTTACCGGCATAACCGTCTATTTTTTCATTATTTGTTGGAATTCCGTTTTCATCTACTTCATAATAAATTTTACCAAATTCATTATTGTACAGTGCCCAGTCAGAAGTATCATAACCCGAAAATTCCCATTTTGCCAGCGCCGTACTGCATGTCAATGCTATTGAAACGCTTACGATACCGGCAATAATTTTTTTAGTTTTTCTCATAAATACCCTCCTATTTTTAAAAAGTACATTTAATGGATATTAAATCCTTTATTTGTATTATATGTTATTTATATCTTTTTGTCAATATATTAATTGTATATTTTTGGTATTTTTTAAATACATATTTAACCCATTTTTTTCTATTTTTGACACAATAACGTAAAAAAACACCTAACCACAGTTTTTTATCTGTTGTTAGGTGTAAAAACTTTCACACATATATAGTATATGTTTATAAATTTTATTTTGCTATATTATTTAAATTCAATGAAAATGCCCTGTTCATTCTCTTTATTGGCCTATTTCCAAGAGGAAGTGATGTAATTCCGTATTTTGTTGAAAATGTTAAGCATTTAAATTTTTCTTTAATAGCCTCATCAACATAGTCCGTATAAAATCCGTATGGATAACTTATTGAAGCTGGTTTTTTACCTGTAATATTCGTAATCAGTCTATCATTTTCCTCATAATCACTTAATATAAATTTAATTTCATTTTTGCTTCTGTATAACGCTTTTAAATTATCTTTAGAATATCTATGAATTTTATTCCCATGATTTCCATATTCAACAAGATCACTTTTTGACATTTCATTAATTTCAGGGACTGATACATATTCATTCGTTCCGATTGTACTTCCTGGAACGAAAAAAGTGGCAGGAACATTATATTTTTTCAATAAAGGGAATACATATTTATAATCACTTTCATAACCATCATCAAACGTAAGCAATACAAATTTACCAGGTGATTTTAATGTTTCCTCTAATTTCTGATTCATATTATCAAGCATGCTAGGCGTAGCAAATGTATAACCTCTGCTGATAAAAAACTGTATATCATCTTCTAATTGCTGAGGTGATACACAAAAGTCCGACCATTTAGAGGAGTCCTCCGTTAAAAAATGATACATCAAAACTAATCCGCTGGAATTATTATCAACCGATACATCTATATCACTACCGCCGCTGCATGATGTAAAAATTAATATAAAAGCAAGTAAAATAAAATACTTTTTCATTTCACACTTTCCTTTGTTATGTCAATTTATTAACATTATCTATTTTTCGGTCTATACTATTTTATTCAGAAATATCCGTCATATTACAAAAATCCACATTTTATAAACCATATTATATTATAACATAATAAAAAAACAAATAAAAGATATTTATTCCTACAATTTTAACAAATATAAAATAATTTTTTGTATTTTTTACACAAAACACACAAAATGAAAAAACTATATGAAAATTACTTGACAAAACACTTCAACTGTGCTATACTATCATAGTACTAAGTGCGCTGGAATGGCGGAACTGGCAGACGCACAGGACTTAAAATCCTGCGGGATTTAACCCCCGTACCGGTTCGATTCCGGTTTCCAGCACCATTTACAATTTTATATCGCGGAGTGGAGCAGTCTGGTAGCTCGTTGGGCTCATAACCCAAAGGTCGTAGGTTCAAATCCTGCCTCCGCAACCATTAAGAAACCCTGTAATCATGCCGATTGCGGGGTTTTTACTTTTCTATAATATACATGATTTTTGGCTCTGTTCCCCTTTTTGTTCCCCTTTATAGGTTTTTAAAGCCTCTTTTTTATAGTGAAAGCGGAAGGGAATTATAAAAAAAATATTCTGTGGGGGGTATATATTTTCATGTTATTGTGTTATTGTGTTATAAAATGCTTGAATCGCCTGTAATAATGCGCCTTTCAGGACTAACACAGCTATAACATGGCTATAACATGGTGTTATTTTGCCGTGTTATTTAATCAAAACAGGCTTGAAAGTTTCTCCATTTGGCTTTTAGCGTGGTCTTTTGTGGTATGTGCATATAAATTTAATGTTGTCTGCACATCGGCATGACCTAATAGGGTGCTGACCGTTTTTATATCAATGCCATTTTCTAATGCTCTTGTAGCGAATGTATGCCGCAGGGCGTGAAAATTTACGTTACTTATTTCTGCTTCATCAGTAAAACGCTTAAATATTACTTGCAGCTGCCGAGGCTCTACATACTGCCCCAGTTCATTACATATAACATACCCGGCTTTATTATATCCGCTTCCGCACTTTTCTTTATCAGCTTGTATTAATTCATAATGTGCCTGCAGTTCTTCTATTAAGAAGCCTTGAAGCGGTATTGTTCTATTTGATTTCATACTTTTAGGTGGCGTTATAATAATCTCTGTTCCTATGCCGTTCTTTTTCTGTACCCTTTGCAGTGTCTTATTAACGGATAGCAATCCGGATTTAAAATCTATGTCACTCCATAACAGGGCTGATATTTCGCCCTCCCTCATGCCTGTAAACATTGCTAATATAATTGATATGGCGAAGCGGTTTTCACTTTGCTTTAATACTTCTGTCAATCTGCTTTGCTCTACAAGGTTTAAAACCCTCATATCCCTTTTTTCAACCTTTGGCAGGGTAACATACTCCGCTACATTCTTATTTATAATGCCGTTCGTTACAGCCTGTTTAAAGGCAGTCGATAACATAGTCCTTATATTCTTTAGTGTCTTAGGTGAAAGCGGCGTATTCTCCGCTTCAAGGCTGCCGTCTATTGCCTTTTTATTAAAGAAGCTTTGCAGCATTTCAATATTTAATGCCTGGAGCTTTATATTGCCAATGGTGGGCTTTATATGATTTTCAATATTGACCTTGTATGTGGTATAGGTGGAATGCGTTATATTATTTTCCTTATATACATTAAGCCATTTTATAAGCCATCCATATACGGTTATATTATCGTTGTCTATATAGGTATTCGTATTAATAGCGTTTTGTACTTTAACGAGTTCCGCTTCCACTTCCTCATAAGTCCGGCGGTATACTTCCCCCTGCTTCATTCTGCCGTATTCGTCATACCCCTTGTCATAACGTCCGCGCCAATACTCAATACCTCTTTTGGTTACCTTGCATATGTTCAGCCCTTTTTTCGGCATTGGTTACACCTTCTTTGCTTTTACACTTTTTAACCATTCTAAATATTCTTCTTCTGTTTTAATGCCTTTTTTAACATCAGCTTTCCATTGTTTGGATTCAATTTTATATTCTTCAAAGTCTTTTTGATATTCCATTATATCAGGGTTTCGCTTAGCAAGCATTTGTTTTTGCATATAAATCTTGCGGTATAACCCCATAGCTTCATTTGTTTTTAAATGATTTTGGTATGCAACCATAGAACCATATTCTTTACAAGTCTTTGTTAAATCCTGTGGGCTGCTTCTATCACAATATATTGTATCAGAACGGTTGTAAGGAATAAAATATTTTCCACAATTTTTACATATATTTATCGAGTAGTTTTCTAATATTTCATTTAACATAGCACCCAATAATTCATTCATTTCATAAACGTGAAATTCTCTTATTTTTAAAGCAGAGATGTTTACAAGAGAAATATCATTTAATATATTTATCATATCTTCCGGTTCATAATTAATTGAAAAAGGCGCATCATCTTTATTTTCTTTAAAATATTTTGAGTAAAATTCAATTTCATTTAAATATGTCTTATATTCGCATGGCGTTGAGATAATACCTAAATTCCATAAACCGTTTATTATAGGGGTTTCATTTTGCCATGTTAAATTATCAGCACATATATTTACAACTTTTTGAATACATTTATAATCATTTATTACCTTTTTTCTAAACAATTCATCAATTTCATTATAATTATTAATAGATTTAAGGGATAAACAATATAAATCAAACAAAGGGTCAATTGGCAAGCCATAAAATGAAAAATAAAAATGTTGCGAATATAAGTAATTAAATATTTCTTGTTTGCACAATTCTTGTGTTTTCTTTTCTCGCATTTTCATATCTGAATCGTATAATTTAAATATGTCACTTAACTTCGGATAATGCTTTTTGATTATATCTATTATGTTTTTAGCAATATAATCAAAATCTAAAGATATAAAATCCATAAAGCTATTTCCAATTTTGCCGGTATAAACAACTTCGGAACAATTGCCCTTATCCTTACAATCATCACATTCTTTACACCTTTTATGTAAGCTATCATGTTCCTCAGGTATTAAATCATATTCGCTTTCACAAGCTTCACATTCTTCGCATTTAGACGTAAATGTTTCTGTTTTTGAATTATAATCAAAGTATATTATCATAATATAGTCCCCCTTTTAGAGTTATCAATAATTAATAATTTTAGTACACATATATTTGTTATCAAAATCTAGCTAATTTCATTGACAAGATACACGTTATCATATATAATATAGATATAATAATCATCGACATAATTATACACCTAATTATGCTTGATGTCAATACAAATTTTAAAGGAGGATGAAAAATTTATGTGTAACGCAGAATTAAGGGAAAAAATTAAAAAATCAGGATTGTATCAATGGGAAATAGCCGATAAGCTCGGTTGTTCAGAAATGACCTTGATTAGATGGCTTAGAAAAGAACTGCCGGAAGAAACCAAACAGAGGATTTTAAGTATTATATCGGAGGGCTAAAGCATGGACAAAATAAAGTCAGCAGATGAATTGCCGGATATTATGACAGCTAAGCATATTCAAAACTTTTTAAATGTTTCCCATGTAACGGTATATCAAATGATACATAGTGCCGGATTTCCTGTAATATGTGTGGGACAAAGAAACTACCGTATACCTAAAGAAGCGTTTTTAGAGTGGTTGTCAAGTCAGGCAAGAGCATATGATCCCAGTTCTTTTCAATAAAGAAGAGGATATTAGAAATTGTTTTCTCCTGAGTATATATATCTTCACCCAAAGCATCTCTTGATATATGACAATGCAGACCACAGGTTCCAGCCTGATGGCTTTGATATCCAAACTGAATTGCTTTCCTGAGCACTGCCAGCCAGGGCATATGATTGATGTGATAATCCAGACTCATGGGATGTGTTACAATTTCAAATCCGTCATCAAGTGAACCATCCTGCTTGATATATATGTGCTCGTTTCCGCTGTTCCCTATGTACTGGAGCTTGTAGGCATTGTCATCAATCATGCCGCCGCCATCGAGCTCTAACTCCACACCATAATAGATTCCCTCCCCATAAAATATGGGAGCAGGTTTGTGGCTGTATGGATGAATGTATGTGAAATCTTCATCTTCTCTGTCATCATAACAGCTATTGCAATATGGTGTATCATCATTGCTGTTTAAATATCTGGCGTCATCCAACTGAATCAGGGTATGGCAGTCTGCACAGGTGCAATAATATGTATCCCTGCAATATTCACACAGGGTTAGTGTATCTGTTCCATGATTTTCATCTAGCCATATTCTATTTCCACAGCAATCACAGATGGCAGTATAAGCCATCAGACAATCTGGACATAATAGCATACCGTCAAACTGTGTTAATTCACCTTTTTTAAATTCACCGTCGCATTTTCCACATTTTATTTTTATTATTTTTTCTGTCATTTTTCATTCCTCCTAATATTCTTCCGCAAGCAACATTGTGCTATGGGTCTTGTCATCAATTATGTAAACTTTCCTTGTTACAGGATTGGCAGCTTCAAAAATCATTTCTTTTCTGTATGGTGGCTGTTCCTGGCTATGTATTAATTTTTGTTTCAGCCTGCCATCCACCAGTTCCTGTTTCAGTTCAAAAATCTGCAGATAATCCTGATCCGCAGTCATAGTTTCAATCATATACCACATCATGGTTTGCAGATAGGTTGGTATTTCATTTATCACGCCTTTTGTGGCATATCTTTGTGTGTTAAACATAAATCCTCCTTAATTTTGGGCAAAAAATAGCGGAAGCGACCTAAGCCGCTTCCGCCTTTAATTTTGTTTCAGCATAAATTATATACATCCTGTACTGTTTGGATATTGTTTAAATTCCTCTCTGCCTTTGCCACTGATGGAAGATGGTCAAGCAGAACAATGGATTGATTATGTTCTTTTACCTTATCCATAATTTCAGATAAATTATGCCCTGATTTTAAACCATCCACCACATAACAGAGCATTCCGACAGGAGTTGAAACCAAATCTTTAGCTATAATCCTAGTTGATTTGCTTAATTCCTTAAGTAACATTACTTTAGCCTCCATATAATTATTATAGATTATTTTCCCATTTGGAACATAAAAAAATACATGGTTTAAGATGTATTTTATGTATTTTTTATTAGTTCATAAGCCTTATCAATTAATGGATTGCCATCAATAGTTCTGGCAAACAGACTTTCTTTATAATTTGCAGTCTGTCTTAATGGCTTTGAATGAGTGGCAAAATCAGACACAGCATTGATGAACCTCCATGCATTATTACTCATTCCTCTCAAATCAGGAGCATCATAAAAACACTGTCTTAGATTATGCCTTAAAATTTTAATATTGTTTACCTGTAGCTGTGAAGGTTCATTTGGAAAAGGTAGCAATTGCTCAATATATTCAAGCAACTGCTTATCCGATACCTTTACATTACTCAAATTTTCCGCTTCCGTTGCAAGTTTGACCAGATAAAATTCTGAAAGTAGCAGGGTTGTCTTTGCCTCATCCAGTTTGGAATTGATATTCCCTGCATGAATAGCAGACCACGATCTTTTTGCTCCTGATAAAGCCAGGTTTAAGGTATTTTGGCAGACTACCCTGATGGGAGTTAGTGCTACTTTTATTCCACCAGCGCCATCATGGCTGTTTGAAAATACAAGATAAGGGGTTACCTCATCACCAGCAAGCTGATATTTCTGTGGTAGCCTTGCCAGCATCCACACCTTCCGCCCCTCCTGCAAGCTGCCCGCTGTTTCATAAACAACACCTTCACCAAGAAGCTCATCTGTAAATTGAAATGCCTCTTTGTTTTGTACAACCTTGTACCTGTCTGTCACCACCCCAAGAATCCTGTTATCAGTATTTCTGATATTTGCCTTGTAACCATGAATGGGAAAGCCAGCCTCAGACCGAATCGGATTTTGGATGACCTCCCAATCCAGACTGGCAGCCTGTAAGGCTTCCTCTGAATTCAAGGCTTCTTCAACTCTTACCCCTAAATTGTGCCATGGGGTTTCTCTTACATAAAACATTGTCTCCACTAAATCTGGCATTATATCACTCTCCTCATAAGTTTATGCTGAATCAAAAGATACAGCTATTATTCATGAATATGATATATGCCTGTATTGTTTAATTTTGCCATTTTGGACAATATGTATAGCATGCCGCATAATCATCATAATAATCTTCATAATCAAACCATAAGAGATAGTGTATTCTTCTTGCTGATTGGTCATGCCTTGTAACACAAATATCAATTGTAAACTTCTGCTCATAAGGGTAATGGTAAATAATGAATTTGTCTATATATCCCGCAAGATTAATAAACTCAAATTTAGCCCATTTGTCATACAGAATACATTTTGTAACAGTAATTCCGTTTTCGTTTAATTTATTAATGCTTGCAATAACCGCTTCTTTTAACTCAACACTGATTTCACCGTGTTTTTCAAATACCATAATTATTACTGCTCCTTTAAATTATTGTAGATTAAAATAACTTAAGATAGCTTATGTAAGATTATACTATCCTTTTTATTTATTATATTGTTTGTAAGATAGCAAAAAATTTATTATTATATTTGATAAAAATGAACAGTTTTAATCAAGGAGGTTAGGGTGTGTGTATCTTCCTGCCTTATGTAATTATATTGAAAAATATATTAAATACTATTTATATTCATTGGATAAGCTTAAAAAAAGAGCATTACTGCTCCTTTAAAAGCACTAATACCCTTAAAATGTTAATCGTTTTCTTGAATATAAAATATCAATTATCTTCTTAGCAAGTTATTCCTGTAAATAATTTTTTAACTCTGTCATATGCCTATGTATATCAGCTTTGTTAACACGTGTACCTGGCATAGGAAATACAAATACCTTCGTATTCCACAAATGTGCCAGATTATCATTAAATCCGTATACAGACCTGTCATAAATACCAAATTCATATTTTAAAATTTTATCCAATACCTTTTTATATACAAATATAACAACCTTAGGCTTATGCCTTTCAATAAGTTCACAAGCTTTTTTAGCACCAAGCCGATACTCTTCACCAGAAGGTTCTTCTCCATATTCACGTGGTATTTTCACTATATCAATCATTCCATAATTATGGTTTAATAATTGATCATCTTCAAATTCTCCATTTGGGACATCCAACAAACCATACTGTTTTAATTTGTTCCAAAAGCTTATACCCTGATTCCCTTGGAAATAATGTCCCATCTCTATAGCTCTTGGAGTAGGCACCTTTGCGATAAATAAAATATCAAGTTTTCTGACGTCGATTGGCAATATATCTTCTAGTGTATCATATGTTTCTCCATTTTCAACAATGCTTATTCGGTGTGACATAGCAATCAACCTTTCGCTTATTAATATTTACTTTACCAAAATCATTGAATTTCTGTGTAATTATTTTACATTACTGTCCATCATAAACCTTCACCCTCAGCTCCTCGTAATATCTCCTGTAGTCTGGCGTATATAGCTTTATCAGATTCCAGAAATCCCTTGAATGATTGAAATATTTCAAATGACAAAGCTCATGCAGAACGACATAATCAATGACAGACCTGGGATACATCACAACATTTTGATTAATGGTGATGTTATTTTTAGAAGAGCAACGCCCCCAACTGCTTTTTAGCTTGCGAACCGTTATTTTAGCTGGTATAAGCCCTGTGAGCCTGCTCATTTTATCCATGCTTTCATTGATTTCGGAGGCAGCCTTTTGTTTATAAAAAGAATCCAAAGCAATTTTAATACTTTCCTGCTTCTTACTCTCATCATTCTTATATGCAATTGGAACAAAGGCAAACAGTTTATAACCGTTACGCTCAACCCTGACACTTTTAATATCATCATAGATAATCTTCAAAGTGCAGGATTTCCCCAAAACCTTAAAGCATTCGCCTGAAATATATTCCTTTGGCTTTGGTTGTATAACAGATGTCAGAGCAAGCTTGCCAATAATCCATTTTCTTTTATCAATGACCGCTTTTTCAATATCTGCCGCAGAAATAGTAAGCGGAGCTTTAACAAGCACCTCACCGCCCGTAACACAGATATATAAATGCTTCCTTTTTGACCTGTCAACTGAATATTCAATTATTATATCACCATATTTGACCTTATTGTTTTGCATAATGCACCTTTGCCTGCACAATTATTTTATTTATGGAATCCTGCCGCAGCTTAGTTTCCTTGAAAAATTTGCGGATAAACATGTCACTATTAAGCAGAGCCCGAACGCCCTTTTCCTTTTGCGAATTATTTGACCAACCCATAGGAGCTTCTGCGCTTTCAAAAAATGTACCAAGATATTTTGCCAGAGAAATTACAGGGTCTGCTGATTCCTCAATATCATCAAAAATAATTTCATCCTTTTTGGCAATATTATTAATAAGATTATAGAAGGCATACTCCTTTTCGCTTAAATTCAACTTTTGAGAAGTTTCCTTATATTTCTTCTTTTCATCCTCACGCATTTTATTCAGTTCGAAAGCCAGCTGATCCCAATTTTCATTATATGTTTTAAGCAGGATTTCAAGCTTTTCAAGTAACCCAGAATAATATGCTTTGTCTTTATCAAGATTCACCCTGATATAATGCCTTATACTCTGCTCAATCTCGGAAGCCTTTGATTTTTTACTTTTGTAGCTGTCTATCTTTTTGTCAAAATCATCGTCAAGCAGAGCGACAGGTTTAATCAGCAGCTTTATATCCGCTACATCCAAATTATCCGTAATAAGTTTTTTAACCTTTTCACCAATACCCCTGAAATCCATAGGTGTATCATCGTTTCTATAAAGATTATGCAAAGCCATATATATTTTGGAATAATCTTTCAGAGCAGGTCTGTATTTTGTAACAGCCTCATTTGGCATTATAGCATCATAAAGCTTTGCGAATATCCTAAAATGAGTATAAAATTCCTCTCTTTTCTGCTCATTTTCAAAATGCAGCATGATTTCCTCAATATAATGTGCCTCATTTGAAAAACTGCTTTTCTTGGGCAGGTCACGAAAATAATACCGTACCTTTCTATGAGCCTCATCCAACCTTGAAACAAGCTCCGAAATATCCTCAATTGCGCTTTCAATATCCTCATCCGTGAATATTTCAAGGGCTTCCTTGAGTGATTTTGAAATGCCGTAATAATCCACAACCAAACCGCATATTTTATTTTTATATGTACGGTTTACCCTTGCAACAGCCTGTAATAGTGTATGTTCTCTCAAACTTCGGTCTATGTACATAACACCTTCAACAGGAGCATCAAATCCAGTTAAAAGCATATTATTCACAACAATGATTTTTAATGTATCTTCAGGGTTTTTAAACCTTGCAATCAGGTTATCCTGATATTTTTTGCTGAGAGTGTGCTGTTTTATGTTCATTCTGTCATTATTATTTGTTCCTGATATGATAATGGCGGTTTCAATTCCTGTGCCTTTCAGCTTTTCGCATAGCTTCTCATAATAGGTGACAGCACTGTCCTGGCTGGAAGCCACAACCTGTGCTTTATACCCGTTCGGCTCAATGGATGTTCTGTAATGCTGAATCAAATCATCACAGATTTTATCAATGCGCTGCGGAATTTCTGAAAACAAAGCTTTGTTTACATACTTTTGCTTAATAAGCTCCTTTTGCTCATCAGAATAATCACAGAAGGTTTCATTGAAAAGCTCATCCAAATCTGCTTTTTCTATCATCAATTCTGGTTTTCTTGCCTCATAGTAAATGGGAACAGTTGCCCCATCCTCAACAGCCCTGTTGAATGGATAAGTGTCAATATAGCTGCCGAACGTCTGGGTTGTGTCTTTATCCTGTTTGGATATAGGCGTGCCTGTAAAACCCAGATAAACCGCATTGGGCAATGACATACGCATAATATATGCCATATCTTTATATTGGCTTCTGTGCGCTTCATCAACAAGAACTATAATATCATCACGTTCGGTCAATGCCTTGATTTTTTCATTCTCCTGAAATTTGAATATGGTTGTAACCACAACGCCGCCATGGACGTTGCGGAGAAGCTGTTTTGTATCTTCCACGCTTTCAGAATGGTAAACCTCCGAACCGTATGCCCTTGCAAATGTCCCTGCAATCTGTTTGTCCAAATCCACACGGTCGGTAACTACAACAATGGTGGAAGTTTTGAGTGCTTCCTCCCTGCGGAGCTTTATGGTCAGATACACCATAGTCAAAGATTTTCCGCTGCCCTGTGTATGCCAGATAACGCCGCTGCGCTTTTTGCCAGTATTGTTTTTGATTCTGTCAATGGCTTTATTTACCGCACGAAACTGCTGATAACGGCACAGCTTTTTTATAGTCTTGCTCTTTTCATTTTTCTCATATACAATAAAGTTTGAAATAACATCAATCAGATTCCGTTTATTAAATAAACCGCACAGCAGAATTTCCTGGCTTGTCTGCGGTTCAAAGTCTGTATGCTCATCAAAATAATATAGGCTCTTCCATTCCAGATAATGCTCACTGTTTGCCCCAAGAGAGGAATACCTCGCCCCAGTGCTAAAGGTGGACACCATTATCTGATTATAGTAAAAAAGCCGCTCTGCCCCCTCATTATCGGCAGGGTTTCTCATGTTGGAATACCGCCGCAGCTGGTCAATTCCATGCTCCATCGCATCCAAAACAGACGGAGCCTTATAGTGGAGCTTCCGGCGGATTGCGCCGTTACCGTTCCGTTACTCACAGTTGCAACAAATTGATTGGATGAACTCCATGTGCCACCGATAATGCTTGCGTTAGCCGGCGAAAACACAGGGGATAAGGTAATAGTCTGACCGACTGTTAATGCGGTAGTGGTTTGGTTTAGTGTGATACCTTGCACAGACACATAGCTACCTACTACACCCGTTTCCACAAATCTTATACCGTTTTTATTCGCATAGGTTTCTGCATAAGAACCTGCTACACCGAAAATGGTAAGGTTTGAGCAATAAGAAAACGCATTACTGCCAAGATAAGTTACGCTGTCTGGTATGGTTACCGATGTTAAACCATTGCAATAAGCAAACGCAAAATTGTCAATGGTTGTTACGCTGTCTGATATGGTTACCTATTTTAATCCACTGCAATTTGAAAACGCTCTTTCACCCAAATAAGTTAAACTGCTTGATATGTATACTGAGGTTAATCCGCTGCAATATTTAAACGCATAACTGCCAATGGTTGTTACGCTGTTTGGTATAGTTACTGAATTTAGCCTAGTACATTCAGAAAACGCACTATATCCAATGTCGGTTACCAAATAACCATCCAAGGTTGACGGGATTTCAATTGCCCCGCTTGCGGAAGTACTGCACCTTGTAATGGTCGCCTTATCATCTAAAATAGTGTATGTATAAATCCCGTTTGTAACCGCCTCTACCTTTTTCTCAAAGATAGACATGAACCCAATTATACCAAAGAATATGAACACCGATAAAAGCGCACTAATAATTTTTTTATATCCAAATCACTCCTCAAAAGTGTAATTATTACAATATTCCATCATCATTATATACAACATTTTACAGAATGTCAATGTATTTTGCCAATTTCATATAGTAAGGCAAGAATACCTTATATAATGACGAAATGGCGTGCATATTTAAGTTGTCCATAACCAATCTGATTTTTGGCACATACGGTTAGAATTTCTCAAATAACAGGCACTATTATGCTAATAGACGACAGGATTTCACAGTTCACATACTTCTTAAATGGAATATCTAATGTTTTTTAATATTTTGCGGGGCAATCGCCTAAAACAAATCTGCAAAACGAATGTATAACAGCTAATCGCTGGTTTGTGGTGGAAATGCTGCAATTTCTTTTTTATTCAAGCCAAAATAGAAATCCCTTTACCATTTCGCTATCTAAATGCGACAGATTAAATTTTTCTGTAGTAATACCACATTCATCACGGCAATATTTAAGAAATATACTGAATGTAACATAGTTTAACTGTATTTATATTTTATTTTTACAAATACTAAATAAGCAATATATAACAGAAAGGAGACTTTCATAATGGGTACTGAAAAAAAGAACAAGTCTGTCGTCAATGATAGAATGAAAATGAAATCCAAAAATAAAGAAGTCAAGAATGAACTTCGGGCAAAAAACAACAAGACGGTATTAGAAAAGGACGATCAGCAATAAACATTTATAACGGTTTGAAAATTGAGCAAGGATTTCCTTGGAATCCTTGCCTTTTATTATACTATTATATGGATAGCGCTAAACTGCTACCGCAGTCGTTTTCGTAGTTTTTCATTGCATCTCTAAATATAAAATGCTGCAATATATAGCATTTCATTTGTAAAAAATAACGCATATAAGCGTATGCAAAACCAAGTAAACGCTGTATTTGTCACCTGTACTCTAAACATATTCTCTTCTCTGCTCAACCAAAAATCTTCAAGTGTTTATATTGGCTAAAAATTATTGCTTTTACCCACTTAAAAAAGTTAAATATTATTGGATATTCGCTAATATTTTCAATTACAATAATGGTAATTATTATAAAAACCACCCATAGAATTGAAAATAACAACACACTTTTTTTGATAGAATTTTTAGTTTCATTAATTAACTTATCATTTTCAAATATGTCTTCTATATCAGTTTTAGATAATATCTGTTCGTAATTATTCTTTAAAGCAACATAACTTTCATTGATTTTATATAATTTATATTTTATTTCAAATAAATTTATTAGCCAATATCCTGCAGAACATAATAATATTAATTCAATAATTGCCGTAATGTCTTTTGTAAAAATATTATTTAGAGGTGTTTCAGAAACAATATTTATTAACACAACCGTGAATAAAAATCCGGCAATAGCAATCAAATTAGTTTTAGTCCAAAGATGGAATTGAAGCATCCAGATAATTCCGATATTAAAGATAGTATATATGAAATTTTTGGTTTGCCCAAAGATATTGATTTTGATACTTTCAAAAATAGATTTGGCGGCATGACAAGAATTGAGTATCTTAATTATTTATACAAGAAATAGAATATATCTGATAGTACTATAATTCCTCATTTTTATATGAAATATTATTACATATTTATATTTCGGATGGTGTACCATTGGTGTCAAAAAGGGGAAAAATTGAAAAATTACAAAAAGTAAAACCGCCTGAATCCTTAGGATTTAAACGGTTTTTTAAGTGGTTGCGGAGGCAGGATTTGAACCTACGACCTTTGGGTTATGAGATGAAAAATATACCTTTCATAACTTTTCGTAAATGCTCGTATCCCTTTATAAATAGCCATTTCTCATTAGTCAACTTTTTATAACTTTTCGTATCTTAGCGCACATTTTAGTAATTTCGTGCGCTAAATGTGCACCAAAAAATCCATAGTATTATAGAATGAATAAAATGTAAATATATGTAATGTAATATTAAAAATTGCTTCTATAGGCTATTATGATTAATATGGTTTTTAATTATATACTTCTATGGTTATTATGGTTAAAATGGTTATTAATTATTTTTCGATTCCTGATATGGTGATACGAAGCAGATTTTCAGGTATGAATTTTTTTAATTATAGTTTGGTGATTAATGGTTATAAACAAAAATTACCATTTATTTTATTGTTTTAAAGAACACCAAACATTTAAAGCGCCAATACTTATTCTAATCAAAGGGTTATCGTCTGTATTGCATATTTGTATAGGTATATATCCCTCGGCTTTAGCGTTCTTTGTTAAAGTTACTGATGGGAATTCCGAATAATAATAATTTTCAAATGATGAATAAAATTGGTCATATTCTGTGCCATTTGAATTACAGGAATATACGCTATTTCTGCTTAAATATAAGCTACCATTTTCAATGCAATCAACCAGTTCAACCTTTAATTTAATTAATCCGTAAGAATTGCCGGCCGCTGGTGTTGAAAAGAATTTATTACTTTTACTAATAATGTTGTATGCTTCTGTTGTTCTCTTGCATTCAGAAATTAAAAATTTTATAGTGTATATAGATTCATTATTATCATTAACAAATACCAAAGTTTGTTCTTTGTTGAGTGGAATTGGATTACTTCTTTCTAATCCGTAATTAGTATTTTGTTCCTCGGAATCTGTAGTATTAGAAATAATTCCAACCTCGGCTTGCCTTAATTCTTCATTCCAATCTACCGGAACTCCCAAAGCTTCCCCAATAGCACGCAAAGGCAAATATGTCCGCCCTTCTACTTCCAAAGCCGGAGGGTCTGAAACAAATTCCTTACCATTAACCAATACTTTAAAATCAACAGGATTAGCGAGATAAGAAGCCGCAAAAGCTATGGAGCCGCATAATATAGCACCACATAAAAAACCACAAATAAATTTTCTCATTTTGTAATTACTCCTTTGTTGTAATATTTTTATTATACATAACAATATTATACACTAATGTTGCTTAATTGTAAAGAATGTATCTTATTTTCACTTATTTTACTAAAAAATGAAAGTTAAATTAGGTTATTTTGTCAATGGAATTTTATGGGTAGTTATAATAAAATAAATATAAATATAATTAGGAGTGTTGTTTTTTGAAAAGTTGTATATTTACAGAAACCTGAGAATGTATTGTTATTTTAGAAGATTTAACTCAAAATCAATTAATTGAAATACCTTACTTTAGATTTGATAATAGTTCAGTTGAAAAAATATTGAATTTTCTTACTACAAAGAAACTGACACAAAATAATCAAGAACTAAATGTTCTTTTAATAGTATTAACTAAAGAAGATTATAAAAAATTTCATTCAATAAATAGATTCAAGGGAAAATTTCAAATTAATATAAAAGAAAATAATATGATTTATGAGTATGAATTTTTTATTGGTAACTTTGAGTTGAGTTATGATGTTAATAACGTTGATGCAGAAGGTGATGACATAACTGTAAATAATGTTAAAATGATTATATATCCCTATTATGACTTTTATTTTAAAAAGATAGAAAGATAATATATAGGATATAAAAAAGAAGCGGCTATTACACCGCTTCCGATTGATTATATAGTCCTTGCCTTTATCCTCTGTCTTTCGTTATGTACGCCCTGTTTCATGCCTAATATATAAGCCTAATAAGCTGCCCACATTACGCCGCCATGCTCGGCATTATCTTTTACCATATCATAAATGAGGTCATGCGCTTCCTCAATATGCCCTATTGTAACATTACTCAAAAGTTTATCATGCCCGAATTTTTCAATTAAGTTCATTTATTACAACTCCTTTAAAATAATTTGCTGGGGCAGATTTGTTACCGCCCACATGGTTTATATAGTCCTTGCTTTTATCCCTCGGCAATTAGCTTCATTTTGTTGTATGCTTTATGATAATTCAACTTCCCATATATATTTTTTAATGGTGTTGATTTCCGCATAGGTAATAAATCCACTTTGTTTTATTTCTTCTAAGGTCAGTGTTTTATATAAGCGTGATTCTTTATAAAATGGGCTTTGTTTTGCTTTTTCAAGCTGACTATATAGAAACATAACTTTATGACAATGTTTGGGTTTTTGCATATCATAGAAACTTAGTACAGGAGAAATAAGGTAACCAAAAGATGCACGCAAACTACCGCCAAAAAGACTATACAATCCTTTAATTTTCAGCATTTCGTCTATCGTTAAATCTTCCGTTCCCTCCATAACTGCTGCAAGCAATTCACTTGTTACATTGGCATGGCTGGCGTAAGTATCAGGATGCCCGGCATTATGTAGAAGAATTTCCAAAGCCAAATTTGGATATTTGCATTTCTCGTTTTTATATTTAATTCTCATTATAAATCGCTCCTTTAAAATTAATATTGACAAGAAGCGGCTGACGGTATATAATGTATGTCTTTCATTTGTATACGCTTCCTTTCGTGTTTAGTTGTTCTCTCAACCTCTGATTATATTATACACTATCGACAGTACATATTTGTGATATAATGGTATCATGGAAGAATAGGGCTGATGTTATGAGCGCCCAATGGAGAGGAGGAAAGAGAAAATGCCAATAAGTGAAGCAAGAAAGAGAGCTAATGCGAAATATAACGCTAAGGCTTATGACCGCATAGAAATTAAGGTTAAAAAGGGCAAAAAAGACGTTATAAAGGACTTTGCCGCTTCAAAGGGTAAATCTATTAATGAGTTTGTTAATGAAGCGGTTGACGAGAAAATGGAGCGGGAAAAGTAATATTATTTTGATAGCATTGACCCTGTTAAGGTATATTTGTATAAATGCAATAACCTTGATGGGGTTTTGTTATAATATGATTAAAGGAGATAATTAAAATGGTGAATGAAGCCAATATTCCACGCATGAGAACACTTAAAGAAGTAATAGCACAAATAAAAGCTGCTGACCCTCAAACGGCAATATCAGAAAGCCGAATCCGTAAACTTTGCTTACAGGGTAAAATCGTACATATCCGAAGTGGCAAAAGGATTTTAGTCAATCTTGATAAACTGTATGAGTATTTGAACACTACCGAAGAAAATAAAGAAGAAAACTTTGAATATGGTAAAATTAGAAAAATTCGAGTATAAGCAGATAACCTCCAGTAATTGGATAAATATTATATGAAAGGGTTGATATTATGGCAAAGAATGAGCATGTTCCAAAGTGGGTGAGCGTTAAGAAATTTGCTGAATTCTATGACCTTAAACCAACGTTTGCATATGAGTTAGTGCATTCAGAGGGTTTTCCGTCAAGAAAGATTAAAAAACTTTGGTTTGTTGATATGAACAAAACAGAGAATTATTTTGATATGCATTATAATAATGGGGGTGTAAGCTATGAATAGACCGGGCAGACCAAAGAAAGAAAGACCAACCCAACAGATGCAGCTCCACACATTTTGCGAGGAATTCGACGTTCCATATACTACTGCTCAAATGTGGATTCATTCATTAGATTTTCCGGCTTATAAAATCGGTGGAAGATGGTTTATTGATGTTCCTAAATATTATAAATGGCGTGACCAACAGCATAAGAAGAATTATAAATATGCTTAATGGGGAAGCGGCAAACGGATATAATGGTTATAGTTATTTATAGCAAGATACGGCTAATTATAAAAAGATAGTAAAAGATATGATAAGATATAAAAAAATATAAAAAGAATTTTATTGACAAATTCCACATTGAGTGGTATACTATAAATGTAATAGAACATATTATATATTGAACTATTACAATTGGAGGCAACCGCTTCCGAATTAAAATAGTGACAAATAGTCTTTATGGCTATTTAAAACGGTGAAGTAAGGGGCTGTTTCAATATGCAGTGTCTTATGGAGTTTTCTTGGGGGTTTGTGCAATAACCACAAATTGAATAGGCTGTATAAGCTGAAAGAAAATGCACCTTAAAAGACTCTGATTAAACAGGGTCTTTTTTGTTTATACTGCTGATTAATACATGAAGAGGATAATATGGACAAATTAAAAGAATGTGCTCTATCTTTTCAAAATTTATTTGATAAAGAGTATTTTATAACCGCAGGAAGTAAAAATAGAACAATTGAATTTATGCTTTGCTTTGCGAAAGAACACTTTCATCATTTAATGGGGCTGCATAAGCTAAAAGATATTCAAAAAGCAAGAGGCAATAAATGCAAAATCTTTGATTCGATTATCAATGATGGATTAACATATTATGAGATTAGTAAAAGCAGTTTTTTTGATGAAATAAAAGATAGGTTTATATATTTTAGCCAATTAGAGAATATGCTTGATAGTAACGATATGGTAATAAAATTTAATAATCATATAGTTAAAGGTACAAGTATACCGGCGAAATACATCATTACAGCTGAAAAGGACAATGGAATAATACACTTGTTTGTTGATATCCTTGACAATGAGATTAAATATTATGGTCGCTCTTTCTTCTATAGAATGGATGATACATATATAAAAGGGCAGCAGAGGTTTACTGTACTAAGGAAGCATAAAATAAATACATACAACAATGAGGTTGCAATTTTAATTGATAAAATAAAGAATTAGAGGACGGAACGGGCAGCCGTCGCCCAATGTTAGGAGATGTGGGAATGTCACCCCACCTAATTCTTTGAAAAATGAGGGCTTTCCGCTTCGGCAGGGAGGCTCTTTTTATGTCCATGTGGAAGCGGTTATAACATGGTGAATATATAAGGGGTAGCCATTTCGGAGACCCCTTTATTAATGACAATCCGAATATTCTTTTGTGATTTACAATCCGAATATTCTTTTGTGATTTACGATTTGAAATGAAAAACGTGATTTATGATTTGAATATTACTTCATGATTTACGGAGGTGCGTTCCGCTTTAGAACCCCTTCTATGTCCGTATAGAAGCGGATGCACCAGGGAATATTCTGACCTTTCCGAACTCATTATAAAGGACTGTAACCTTGTCACATTTTTTTGCTTGTAAATGCTTGTATGGTTACGGTATATTTTATGTCACAAAATCATGATAAATGGGTTAATAACTGCAACAAAAATAGTGCAACAAAAGTGCAACATTTTGTCACATTTAATGTTAGTAAATGTTAGTATGATTATACTAAAAATAATGTTGTAAATCCCTCTTAAATACTGCTTGAAATATGTTTTTAGTGTAACCAAAAAAGTGTAACCAAAAGTGTAACCGCAATGTTAGGAATTGTTAGTATAATTACACTATAATTAAACTGCATAAACCCATATAAATACTACTTAAAATAAATTTTTAAAGTGTCACAAAAAACTGTCACAAAAGTGTCACATTTTATGTTAACATTTGTTAATATAGTTGCATTATAATTAAATTATATAAACCCTCACAAACACTAATTAAAATTGGTTTTTAGTGCAACAAAAAGTGTCACAAAAAACTGCAACAAAAGTGCAACAAAAAATGATAGGAAATGATAGTATATTTTATAAAGTATAAAGACTAATTAGACCCCGTAAAAAAGGGCTATTAAAATTAATTTTCCGAACTTCCCGAACTTCTTATATAGGGGAAGCGGCTTTAAAATATTGGCTTGCTGCTCTGATGGGTGCGTAACGGTACAGTACCCTACCCCCCATATTTGGCAACCTATTCGTGCTTTACCGCCGACAGATACTTTAAGGCGCAATGCGTTGTAACGGTGTCCAACGCAGATTATTCCGGTCAAAATGATGTTCTGCGCAAGCTGGCGTTGTCTAAATTTGTGTATAATCAAATTGACGATTCTGCCTATGCAGGGAAAACTGTCTCGGAATATCCTGCGGATAACAGCGCTATGTTTACCGCAAACGGCAAGGACGTCACTTGGAGTGAATTTTATAGCGGCACGATAAGCAACCATAAAATAATAGCAACCTCTTGGACTAATAATATTATGACCAACCCTTTTAAGAATTACATAGCCGGACATCTTTCGTCACAAGACAGTGATTATATTGGTAAGTTTGATTTTGACTTTATTGCACCTCTTTCTTACTATAAATTAACTTGCCTGAATGGATTTTATGCCGCTGCGTTTCAGGACGAAAAGGGAAATATAATCATTGCCTACAGGGGCACGGATGATTTAGAAACATTAGGACCGGATACATTATCGGATTTGGCAATCAGATACAATTTAATGCCCTCGCAGCTATTGAGTGCCAAATTATTTTATGATTATATAAAATCAAAGTATTCTTCCGCTGCCATTCAGGTTACCGGTCATTCTCTGGGCGGGGCATTGGCGGATTATGTATCCATGCTGTATAATATTCCTTCAATAAGCTTTAATTCACTTACGGGATTGATTACCGGTAATACCTATCTGAATCAAATGGATTATATAACAGCCTTTAACGGCTCCGACTCTGACGGGTGGCAATTCAAACGATTTTTAAATTCGGATGATTCGGATTATGCTCAAAATTTTTTTGTTCTTCCTTTAAGTAAGTATACAAATAATTATATCATGCAGGGCAATGGGTATACGAATTCCATTTTCAGTTATTCGCATATGCTGCAAAGTATGATGGATTATAATAACGGAACATTCAGTATTATCAACGGCATAAACCTCACTCCTGCAAATCAGCCATGGAAACAGGGTAATCTATTCTTGGCACAAGCGGCGTTGATATAGTAAACCCTAATGTGTGCTATTTGCAGGGACAAACCTATTATACAGGGGCGGGGGATGATACATATGTTATTGAACATTAGCGGAATAACGGTTAATGCAGGAAACATTACTGTCAACACAGCAAACTATAACGGTGAAACAGCTAATCTGCCGATTATGTTTGTGGGATTATATAACACCCAAAATAGGCTTATAAAGGTATTTAAGCGGAATGTGGCTGCCAGTACCGATATATATTCAATTGATACCGAAATACCTGTGGCAATGACTAAGGTTAGGGTATTTTTATGGAATTGTTTAGAGGACATGCAACCGATGGCGAGGTTTAAAGAGTATGTGAATTGATCTCCGACCAATCCTTGAATCTGGATACAATGGTAAAAATAAAATTAGGGGGTATTTTACAATAAAAACAAAAATTTTAGGGCTGGTTTTGGCGGCGATGATGGCATTGGGTGCTGTGCCTGTTTTGACCGGCATGGAATATGAAGGATACAAGGTGTACGGCCAATTTTCGGACGGGCTGGTCATGGTTCAAAAAGATGGATCCTTCGGCTTTGCCGACAAAAGCGGCAATATCGTCATTCCGCTGATTTATGAGAACGCAGACTCTTTTTCAGATGGGCTTGCATCGGTAAAAAAAGGCGGACATGTCGGATTTATTGACAAAAGCGGCACCGAGATCGTTCCGTTGATTTATGATTATGCACACGCCTTTGTGGATGGGCTTGCACTGGTAAGAAAAAATGGGAAATAGGATTATATTAACAAAAGGGGTACTTTGGTTATTCCTCTGATTTATGATTATACATTCGCCTTTGCAGATGGGTTCAGCTTGGTGCGCCAAGATAATAAATATGGCTTTGCCGACAAAAGCGGCAATATTGTTGTTCCGCTAATCTATGAGAATGCATATCCATTTGTGCAAGGACTTGCGTCTGTGAAAAAAGACGGGCAGTGGAGTTTAATTCCCAATCCGCTCACCGCAATCAAAGTTACATTAAACGGCAGCACCATCGCCTTTGACCAGCCGCCGGTGATTGTAAGCGACAGAACGTTGGTGCCGCTGCGGGCGATTTTTGAAGCGTTGGGTGCGCAGGTGGGCTGGGACGATACCACCCAAACGATTACGGCAACAAAGGGCAGTACGAGTATTGCCGTTCAGATCGGCAGTACGGTAGCCACGGTCAACGGCGAGAGCAAAACCCTTGATGTACCCGCGCAAATCGTCAATGACAGAACCATGGTGTAGGTGCGGTTCATTTCCGAAGGTCTGGGCTGCAAGGTGGAGTGGGACGGCGAGAGCAATACGGTTGTCATTACCAATTGACAGCAGTAATTCAGTTTAAAGGAGAATGCGGAATATGAAAAACTTATCCTCTCGGGAAAGAATTGGTTTATATATCTGGTTTTTGCCCGAAAGTATGAAAGTTATTCATTTTTACACAAGCTTTTCATATATTAATTTTTTAATAAAGAAAGTATCCGTTGCAGCGATAATTGTTTTGAAATAAATGTGATTTTTGTATGAATCTCCCCTAAAAATTTTCAAATTACTAATTTGGCATAACACTTTAAAATTATATCTTTCTATATATTTTTACGAAATAAAATAAGCCCTAAGATAATTTTCAATTCTCGATCGAATTTTGTTATCTTAGGGTTTATTAAATCGTTATTCTTCCTTGGTTTTCTAAACATACTCCCCTCACTTTTCTCTATCTGTTATGGACAAATATATTGGAACAATTGCAGATTTTACAAATAATTTTTTATTTCAACATCCTGTTAATTCTTTAACTTGAAACTTCTTATTGTAATTCGTTTTGAATAATTACAATACTTAAATTAGCATAATCTCTGTCATAACTACTGCAGTTCCGGGGCTTCTTTGGTTACTGCACAAGCAGGAATTACTCTGGATATATCCCACATTGTGTCTTTAACGGAAATATATCTTCCGGCAACAATTAAATTTTTATATCATTTCCCGCCACCATGAAAATAAATAAACACCGGACAATTATTCTCATCAGGAATAAATAAGTCAAATTTACATTCTTCGTATTTATCATATTATATATCTCTTATTACGTTCATTATATTTTCTCCTATATTTGAAACATTTGTTGGTGCTACAAATATTTGATTGCTTGTTATTCCGGTTTTATTTCAAGTTTCAACGGATAATCTCCCAAATGCTTAACCTTAAAACCGTTTGCCTTATATTTTTCATAATCGAATGCATCAAGTTCATCAATCGCAAGCTTATGAAACTCATAAAAATTCTTCCACCATTCATAACCGCTTCCAAGTTCCGCGTTAAGATATGCCTCTGCAATATCAATCCCCATTTGCGGAGCTACGTAAAACGCACCCATTGCAAGAACATTCACTCCGTTTCCTGTTATTGCACGGAGTGCGGCAGGTACGCTTTCTACTACTCCCGCATGTACATGAGGACATTTGCTTGCGGCAATATGTATGCCCATACCGGTTCCACAGAAAACAAGTGCTCGTTCAAACTCTCCTTCTGCGACAAGCGATCCAACACGTAAGCCTATGCGGTGAAACATCAGATCCGTGCTATTGTCTTCCAGTGAACGAACGCCCACATCAGTTACTTCCCATCCTTTATTTTTAAAGTGCGCAACTACCGCTTCCTTAAGCGAAAATCCTGCGAAATCCGCCCCTACTAAAACCTGTTTATCTTTTACCATTCTCATAATATCTTTCCCTTCTGATTCAGACAATTAAACTTTAATTATAAATCAATATAATATTTATTTAGTTTAATCCAACAAGCATTCAATTAAAGATACTGCAAACAGCCAGTTCATGTCTCTAGTTGGATGATTTATTTTGTTAGCAAGCAATTCCGTAACATTTACGCCATTGTTATGCATTATTTTCCATTTCGAATAGCAATCACAAATTTTTACATTGCAATGGTCGCATATTTCAATTGCCGCCTTTATATAAGCATCCATTATACCATCGTTTTGGATTTTACTCATTTCTAAAGCTATATTCTTTATTTTATTATCTTTAATATGCGGACTTAAGTTCGTACACAACATGTTGGGTGTCATAAAAACTGTTTCAATGCTTTGTTTTTTTAACGTTTTAAATATATATTTCAAATTTTCTTTATAATCAATAATTTTATCTATTCCGCCGTGTGCATCATTTAATCCAAAACTAACAACAACCATATCCGGAGAAAACCTAAGTATATCTCTTTCCAATCGCTGCACACCGTCTGTTGTGCTTGAGCCACTGATTCCCGCATTAATAATATTGATTGGAACTTTCGGATAAAGCATTGACATAATTTTATGAAAATGTTCATGAAACGCATTTTCACTTTCATAAACTGTGTCTATAATATCTTCGTTTGTTATAAATACTTCAAAACAGCCTTGTGTTACACTATCGCCCAAAAAGGCGATTGTCACCGGAGAAGCATTATATAAATTATGAGACTTTTCTTTTATAAGCTTTATTATATTCATATGAGTCATTCACCTCAAAATAATTATTAAAGCAATTCGGTTTATGGTCATATAACCCTACATTTCATTGCTGTTTCGGTTACAAAAACAGAAATGAAATGTAGGGGGTGCGCCCATTCCCGTTTGCTATGTAATTAAACTTACTGAATGAACGCCTTTATATAAAGTCGTTCATTCAGATACCATATAATTAAGACGCTATTCCCCTTATTTTTCTGTATGATCTTTTGTAAATTGCACCAAATCATCAACTGTCGTATATGCAATACAAGTAACCGTATCTGCTCCCCCGTAGTATAACGCAATCCTTCCTGTATCCGCATCACACAAGGCAGCGCATGGGAAAACCACGTTTTGCACGTCACCGATGCATTCGTATTCTATCTGAGGAGAAATTATATATTCCGACGCTCGATATTTGACTATCCATGGTTTATCTGTATCTAAAATCGCAACGCCGGCACTGTATACATAACCGTTACAGGAAAGTAAAACACCATGGTATATCAGCAACCAGCCTTCCTCTGTTTCAATTGGAACGGGTCCCGCCCCGATTTTAAGTGCTTGCCATCCGCGCGTCGTTCTCATAACCTCATGGTGATGTCCCCAGTGCTCAAGATCAGGACTTTCACTGTAAAAAATATTACCAAAAGGGGTATGTCCATTATCACTCGGCCTGCTAAGCATAGCATATTTTTTATTGATTTTTCTCGGAAACAATACGCCGTTTCTGTTAAACGGCAAAAATGCGTTTCCTATCTCATAAAAATCTTTGAAGTCCGTTGTGTAAGCAAGCCCGACGGTAGGCCCGTCTTCACAATTACAAAAGGATACATAATATTTGCCTTCCATAAAACAAACTCTCGGGTCATATCCGAATATTTTCTTTTTCCTACCGTCCGCTGTTATAAACTCAATGGGGTCGTTGTTTATCTCCCATGCTAAACCGTCTTTGCTTATGCCGCTGTGAATGCGCATTTCCCGCCGTTTATCATCAATTCGGAAAACGCCGGCAAACCCGTCTTGAAAAGCAACAACCGCGCTATTGAAAATACTATTGGCACATGGTATCAAATTGCGCGGTATCACAGGATTGTTCTTTGATCGCCACAACACTTCGTTGCAATCTTCTGGTTTATCTTCCCATGGAATATTGGGCAGGCTTACTCCCCCGATTATTTTATATTTCATTGTTATCACTCCGTTATCATTATGCTTTTTTTACTTTAACTCTATTTCTATCACAGTATCTTTGTCATCTGGCAGTTCGAATGCGTCGATATTCAGGAAAAGATCATTTTCTCCCATAGAATATTTCCCATTCCATGGCTCTGATAGATTGATTTCAGTACCATCGTACAAAAACCTCGCCTTCAATGCCCGATTACCAGCATTTTTTATAACCAGCGCGCCCGTGGTCTTATCCAGAATATGAGCATATAGCAACCTTCCGTTTTGTGTAAGCCTTCCCCACTCCGGTTTTTCAAATTCCGCTTTCCCGCAGTTATATATGGACTCTTTATTATTTGTCATCCATTCTCCTATTTCTTCAAATATATCTTTGCATATTTTCGGAATTCGCCCATACATATCCGGGCCAGTATTCATCAACAGGTTTCCTCCTTTACTGATACATTCAACAAGTATATGTATAGCATCCTTTGCGGTCATATATTTTTTAACGGAACGGTCATATCCCCACAATCCATTCAAGGAGAGGCAACTTTCCCATGCAGCTTCATTTCCGCACATATCCTTTACAGGCGATGAAGGGATCACGATTTCCGGCGTAAAATAGTCACCGGAGCTTTTTTCAGGATCTTCCGTTAAAAAGTTAAAGCATAACCTGTCATTGATAAGTATATCTGGTTGAAGCGAACGCGCCATTCTTTCCGTTTCCTCCGCTTCCCATACTTCTCCCACCATATCATCATACGATCCATCGAACCATAATACATCAATTTTACCATAGTTAGTCAAAAGCTCCCTTATCTGACTTTGATAATACTGTATATATTTTTTAATATCATGGCTTTTGCTGTTATACTCCGCATTGTTCCGCATTGGATGGATTCTATCGCCTGCAGCGGGATATTCAGGATGACTCCAGTCGACCAGCGAATAATAAAATCCCACTTTCAATCCCTCGGTTCGAAACGCTTCAACATATTCTTTGACGAGGTCGCGTCCCGCTTTCGTATTTGTAGCCTTATATTCCGTATATGCTGTGTCAAACAGACAAAATCCGTCATGATGCTTTGTCGTCAGAATAGCATATTTCATCCCGCTTTTTTTCGCAAGCTTTGCCCAGCTTTTCGGGTCATAATGACAAGGATCAAATTCCTCAAAATATCTGTAGTATTTGTCCAAACTCATTTCCTCTTTGCTTCTAACCCATTCTCCTCTGGCTGGTATAGCATAAAGCCCCCAGTGTATAAACATGCCAAATCTGTCCTGCAAAAACCATTTTAATCTCTCTTCCCGTTGCCGTTGCTTGCTCATTGCTATATTTCCTTTCCACAATACAGATTCTTAACGTTTCGCCGCGGACTTAATGAACCTCCAGCCCACAAGAACTGACGAATTACATATTCTTTTTTCATATAGCTTGACGGGTCAAACACATTGACAATTTTTTTGTTTGAACCGCTTATAGAGATATTCATAGCGATTAAATTTCTATTTGTTATATTACTGACGCCAATGATAGACATATAATCTTCATTATCATTCAATAATGTCTGCACCGCGACAGTGCCGCTGCCATAGTTTTTTACTGCTTTCCCCACCGTCATATCAAAATGTGGACGTCTGCTTTGTGTTGAATAATACCGGGAACAAACACGTGCACCATCCACAGTGCGGACTGTTGCCGTTCGGTATACCACATGCAGACGGATCAACCTGTTTCCGTTCTCCACCTTATTTCTTACATAATCTGCAACATTCAATGACACAACTGCCCCCGCCGTATTGTACGGAAGATTTTCAGACTGCACGATCAACTGTGCATCTTCCGGAAGCGCCTGCGCTCCCGCAAGTTGATAGATGCCGTCGGACAAAGGTGAAAACTTATTTTCCCACTCATCATCATCTACAGCGTAAATACTGTAGCTTCCACCCGCATTGATCTTGATTGCGTCAAGTATAAAGCTGCATTGATCTATATAGGGCGGCGCACCGGCGGAAAATTCGTAATACAGTGACGCTGTTTCCCCCGATGTATTGCTGTTAATCGTATATATACCTCCCGAAGGAGACTGATTTATATTAATTGTATACTCACCGCTGCTGCTCATTCTGCAATATATTTCTTTGCGTGAATAAATTTGTTTGTCATATAGTTCAAAATAACGGGTGAGCGTACCGCTTTGAAGGTATTCGCCGAATATTTCATAATCATAAATGATGGTTCCGCTGTACGTCCCTAAAAATACTTCGCTGCTTACCGGAGAAAACCCAATGGAGAATATCATTTTAGATGATGGCATTCCTTCCACCTGATGCCATGTCAAACCGCCGTCCAAACTTTCATATAGCCCCGGAGAAGTGGTACCGTTTAATGTATTTTTTCCGCCAGCCAAAAGATGATTCTGATTATTTGGATTTTGCGCAAATGCGGTTACAGACATTTCATACGTCTGTGGTAATCCATTCCCGCTGTTAAAAATCGTCACCTGTGTTCCGTCTATTTTTCTTATGCTCCCGTCATAGCATCCAACCCATACGGTATCCGCATTAAAATTATCTGCCGTAATGCTGTATGGCGCTGATGTTACGGCAAGAGTATTCCATGTAATGCCGCAGTCGTCGGAACGATAAATCGTTTTATCGGAAAATCCGTAAACAACATCATTATCTACTGGCGAAATAGCGGAAATTGTAATCGTATTTGTGTTCCACGTTATTCCTTCGTCATAACTTGTTTTAGATGAAGTATAAATAATTTGACCATTTTCGTGATACCTTACAAGTCCGAATCCACCTTCTGCTATGTTCATATCACTCCAATTTGTACCGCCGTCCGTACTTTCGTAAAGTTTCTGTGTGGTCCACGTACCAAGAGCGGTTATCATATGACTCTCATCATTGGGATCAAAAGCTATATCTGTAGCTGTACCTCCCGTAAGTACCATATGTGCCGTAGGATAGTTGTCTTCACTGCAAACTCCGTCTGTCACGCCGATTCCCTTATCAGTAAACGGCATCCAAAGCTTTCCAACGCTATCAAAGATGAAACGGCGACAATAATCGCCCGAAAAGCCGCTGGAACTATAATTAAATGTTTGACCTCCATCGGTGGATTTAAAAACAACATCCGAAAAAGAATAGTACACAATATTTGGGTTTGTGGGATGAACGCACAGCCCCTCACTCTGATATCCGGTAATCTGATATGTAAACACATTACTCTTGTTTAGTACAGGTCCACTTTGCCATGTTTGCCCCAAATCATTGCTCACACGAAACGGATAGGCCATAATATTGTAAACAAGGTACATTTTCGGGATACCATTCGTGCCTGCAGCGCCAAATTTTATAAATGCCGGAACATTCTTATCAGCATATGTAGGATAACTCATAGCTGTCCATGTATTCCCCTTGTCTGAACTCTGGTATAGTCCCTTGTTTACACCGCCGTATACAGCAAACCAATGGTTCTCATTTGTCGGATCGACATTGACACATAGCGCCGCTGACGTTTGAAGCGTACCATTTCGCGCACTCCACAAAAGTCCGCCGTTAAAACTGGCTCTGATTCCGTTTTGTGCCGTAGCCGCGGCAATTGTACTTCCATCCACAGAAACATACAATCCGTATACGCCTGTATTCTTGTCACATACCGTTCCTAAGCTCTGCCAAGTTTCGCCGTCAGCAGATTTAAATACTCCTTCCGAAGACAGTGCGTATACATTCCCCTGATTATCAAACTGAATCAGCCCTTCGCTTTCAAATGTAGCAAGAAATTGCTTATGCAGCACCTGATGAAATGTTTTCCCTCCGTCAGTAGATTTATAGAGTCCATCCAGTGATGATATATCAAGCTTATTTATACTGCCTTGTGAAAAATCCGCCATAGTTTCAATAATATAAACCGTATCTTTTTCATTCGGATGAAAAGCTATATCGGCTACCGACCACATGTTTATTCCATCTACCGCCGTCCAGTTATCGCCGCCGTCCGTGCTACGCCAAAGCTGCGCTGTATCGGAGCCGAAAAGCATCAGATCGGGATTTATCTTTGAGCACGCCATAGACATAATTACCTGTCCGCCTTCTCCGCCCCGAATATTCGCGTTTTGGTCCGCCGCCGTCTGCATATGATACATACGAAACCAAGGTGTATAATCCGTTGTGTTAATCGTGTTTTCATATACGGTAAAATCTGCATTTGCATTACCGGTGAAATATAATACCATTACTATACATAATACTGCACGTAATTTTTTCAAAACTAGTCCCCCTTTGTAATCATAACTATCCGTGATTTTTCAATCCAATCCACTTTGGCTGATATTGATTCAGCCACAAACCGCAGGGGAACAAATGTCCGTCCATTAATTATCTTCGGGCAAACATCCAATATTATATTTTTTCCGTTTATATTCCCTGTATCGCTTCCTACTGTAAGTTCTATTGTATCGTTTTTCCCTTTTGCGGTAACCTTGTTCAAATTTTCATCCCAACTGACTTCCATACCGAAATATTCAAAAATTGCGCGCATCGGAACAAGCGTTCGCCCGTTTTCCATTACTGGTTCATTGTCAAAAGCCAGTTCTTCTCCGTTCACCCGGACGCGGATTCTTCCATCAAGAGATATTTCGTCACTGCGCGATAAATCCAGAGTACCCTGTGTATATTTTTTGTAATTTTCATACTCGTAAATGATGGTTCCGCTGTACGTTCCCAAAAAAGCTTCATTGCTGACCGGCGAAAACTGAATTTCAAAAATCATTTTTGATGATGGTAATCCCTCCACTTTATGCCATGATTCTCCCCCGTCAAGCGTTTCAAACAACCCCGGTGCCACCTGCCCGTTGTAAGTGCATTTACCGCCAACCAGCAAATGATTTTTATCATTTTGGTTTTGATCAATTGCTGTAACAGACATATACAAACCGCTTCCAAAATCGGGCAGCCCATTTTTCGCTCCGAATGTATTTATTTGCGTACCTGTAATTTTACATACGCTGCCATCATAACATCCAACCCATACGGTGTTCTCATCAAATTTATCGGCGGCAAGACTATAAGGTGAAGATGTCACAGCCACCTGTGTCCATGTTTTTCCGCAGTCACTTGACTTGTATACCGACTTGTCCTTCACCCCATAGCAGACATCGTTGTTAACAGGGGAAATATCCCACAGATACACTTCGTTTTTATTCCATGTGTTTCCGCCGTCAAAGCTGCTGTATTCCGAGCCGTAAATAATATTTTTCGTATTATGAAAACGGATCACACCAAAGCTTGCCGCGGGCGCGTTCATTTCCTTCCAGTTTATGCCGCCATCCGTGCTTTCGCAAAGCTTTTGGGTCGTCCAATTGCCTTTGCTGGTGATTATATGATCCCCATTTTTAGGGTCAATTGCCGCATCGGTCGCCGTACCGCCCGTAAGCAGCATATGCGCAGCGGGATAGTGATTTGCACAGTAAGCGCTGTCTGTTACGCCCAATCCTTTGTCTGTAAAAGGAAACCATAATCTTCCATCCGATCCAAACACAAATTTCTGACTGTAATTTCCCGAAAAACCGCCGTCACTGTAATTAAACGTTTTCCCTCCGTCGGTGGATTTAAATAGAACATCCGAAAATGAATAATAAACAATATCCGGATTGGTGGGATGAACACACAGTCCCTCGCTTTGATATCCTGTGATGTGATAGGTAAATACATTATCCTTGTTAAGAGTCGGCCCGCTGTGCCATGTCTTACCCAAATCGTAGCTCACACGGAAGGGATATGCCATGATATTGTAAACAAGGTACATATTCGGGATACCGCTTTCTCCCACAGCGCCGAATTTAACAAACGCCGGAACATTCTTATCGGCATACGTCGGATAGCTCATTGATGTCCATGTGTTCCCTTTATCAGGACTTTCATACAGTCCCTTGTTCACGCCTCCGTATACAGCATACCAGTGATTTTCGTTTGTAGGGTCGACATTTACGCATATTGCTGGAGATTTTTCAAGCGTACCGTTACGCTCGTTCCATAAAAGTCCGCCGTTAAAACTTGTACTGATTCCATTTTGTGCAGTAGCTGCCGCCAGTGTATGACCGTCTGGAGATACATACAACCCGTATACGCCTGTATTCTTGTCACATACGGAACCCAAACTCTCCCAGCTTTCTCCGTCAACTGATTTATATACCCCTTCCGAGGACAGCGCATATACATTCCCCTGATTATCAAACTGAATCAGGCCTTCGCTTTCAAAGGTAGCAAGAAATTGTTTATGCAGTACCTGCTTGAATGTTTTTCCTCCGTCGATAGATTTATATAAGCCATCCTGCGTTGATATGTCAAGCTTATTAATATTATTCTGAGAAAAATCAGCCATGGTTTCAATAATGTAGACCGTATTCTGTTCATATGGATGAAAAGCAATATCGACAACCGACCACATATTGATACCGTCAACGGCTGTCCAATTTTCACCGCCGTCCGTGCTGCGCCAAAGCTGCGCCGTATCTGAGCCGAATAGCATCAAATCAGGGTTAACTTTTGAACACGCCGCCGACATGATAACCTGACCGCCTTCACCGCCGCGTATATTCGCATTTTGATCCGCCGCAGTCTGCATATGATACATTACGAACCAGGGTGAATAACGTGTTGCGTTCAACGCTATGGGATATGGGTCATATATGCCGGTTTCAGCATATACTGCCTGTGCGGATATAAATACAGCTAAAACAATTAAAGTGATTATTTTGTTCATTTCATCTCCTCCAGAATCAGTTGTCTGAAATGGTTGACACGCTCAAATATGGACTGTCCGTTCCTTTTCCGTAGATCCAAAGACGTGTGCCGTCTGTATTGGTTTTTTGAGTAAACGAATTGTAATCCAGTCTGATGGCAAGAACCGTTTCTCCGCTTGCAAGCAACGCTTGCGCATATGAGGTGATATCAATCGTCTGCACCATCTGCGTCCCCGCATATTCATAAGATTTTGTTGCTGCAACACTTCCAAGAGCAGGAATATTGTCGGATACCGTTTTGCTTACTGTTGCGCCGTTTCCAACAGCAACAGTCCCAAATTGATCGTTCCACCCACTTACGCGATTGACAGACATCGCCCCCGCAGCGTAAGTTCTATAGCTTGAAAGGTTTAGTTTCACCTGCGACAAATTCTTTATTTTCGCAAGATCCACTTTCAAGTAGACATAATTGCACTCTCCAATAGAATTATTCGAATTCATGGAAAAAGGTGTTTGCATTGTAACGTTTCTTGTAATCGTACCAGTTCCATCACTCATTGCAACATATGTCACCATATCATTAAAATCTATATGCTTGTCACTTTCGCCTGCATATTTCCATACTGCGGTAAACGTCAGGTTATGACCCGGCATAGAATATTCATCACCCGCACGGAATAAAGTAACTCCGCCATCCGTCGTCCACCCGGCAAACTCATTTCGGCCTACGCTGTATGTTTCAGGTATGAATGTATTTTCGGGCAGCGTAATCTTTTCACCTTCAAGCGCTCCTATCGCAACAGGCGCCGTGCCGCTTGTATTATTTCCGCCTTCAAAGACTGCGCTGTACGCTTTCTGCCAGACTGCTTCAAAAACGATGTTACTTTCACCCACAGTGTATTGATTGCCTGGTTGATAAATTGTGCCTGTGCTGTCTTTCCATCCGGAAAATTTATAACCTATCCTTGTATAAGTATTTTGCGGTAGTATTATTTTGCCGCCGGAAATTTCATATATGGTATCAGGAGCATTTCCTTCTGTATCAGGAGTGCCGCTCGAAAAACTAATGGAATACGCCGGCTCCCAAACAGCATAGAACACTACATCTGCCCTTGGCATAGAATAACTTTCTCCAGCATGATACTCACCGTATCCGTCAGTCCATGCAACAAACTTAAATCCTTGATTCTCAAATGTATTTTCCAGAAGCGTTATAGATTCACCGGCATTCGCATATATTCTATATGCTCCGGCTGAATCGCCCGCCGATTTTTTAAACATCGCATAATAGTCGCCGTTTGATTGGGGAACGTCACCCTTATTTTTGAAAAGTAAAAAGGATTTTGTTTCCTCGAAAGATAAGTGACAGATGGCAATGGTTGCTTCATTTCCTGCGTTTTCATATGTCCGAATATCTGATGTCTTGGCGAGCGACGCTTGAACGCCGTTATCGGTCACATCATAGATATAAACGCCTCCGCCTGAATTTACAACCTCTATTTTATCTTCATCAAGAGTGACCATGTCCCTTGCAATTCTGAAATACGTATCTTCAACATTATACACATATCCTCCAACAATTCTCGTCATCGTATTCAATGTATCGGCATTTTCCAGTACTTTTTTTGTCTTGTAATCAAAGACTTTACTTAATGCCGTCATTTCACCTTCCGTATTTCTGGATATACGAACAACATCACCCCGACCAAGATCGATTGGAAGAATACTGTAATACTCCGGCTGTACTATCATTTTATACTCCGATCCATTTTTATTGAGTACAACCTGCTTTACACTTATACCATCATCATCAATAGTATCATACATTCTGTCAAACACATACATAGGTGTTTTATCATATACAATGTTGGACGGGTTCATTGCAAGATTCTTGAAGACAACAACTACTCCAACCGCTTTGTTAACTCCTGCAGTATAAATATCCACATTATAATTCTGGCTGTCCGTCAGACTTACAGCATCAAAAGTCTTATATGCGCTTATATCACTCTTATCCGAAGGTTCAAGCACCAGCATGGTCTTCTCAGGAGACAACGCCGCTTTGGTTCCGAATTTATTCGCCTTGTAAAGCAGACTTCCCCCATTATCGAAGGAGTACATTTTATGCATGGTTTCTTTTTTATCTTCATATGCCGTCAGTTCAGGCGTATCCAGCATATCGACATTCCCGTCATTATTCAGCGAATACTTTACTGCGCATTGAATGAAACCTCCGTCCTTATCTATAAGTCCGCAGCCGTTATTTATATCCTTATTTTTTATATTTCTTCCATCAAGCCTCACCCTATCAGCTATTTTATATAATATCGGCTTATCTCCTCCCACAGGAAGTATGCTGATTTTTTCCCAGTCCGATCCTATACTTCCTTTTTCCATTGCAAGAAAATACCCAAGCTTTATAGTGTCTTCGGTTTCATAAACAATGTCCGCTACGCTTCCAAAAACATCAAAATATATCGTGCAATCTTCATTTAAATTTATATTAACGCTTTCTTTCGGCGCAATACATATATATTCTTTGCCGGCAAATGTTAGCATATCATAAGTATCAGTATACCGGGCATCAATCCGACCCGCCTCTCTTTTTGCTGAAACCAAAACATTCACAATGCTCCCGTCTTTGCTCTTCATTACGGAAATCACATTTCCTTCGTGAATATCAGAAAGAGAGATACTTTTCATATTTTCGTCAAGAATTCGGTATACCTTGCTGTCTTTCAGGCAGAGTGTTTCCGCTGAGGAATACTTCCCGTAAATTTCCTCCTCATCCAAATCAACAGAAGAAACGACCATCGTTTTATAACTGTTTATAAGAGCTATATCATATTCTCCCTTATCGTCATTATCGATAAATGTTATATTTCCGTATTCTATATCAAACCATTCAGCATAAACTTTTGTGTTATCATACGGTTTTCCGTTATATATAATTTTCGCCGCAGAATCTAGCGAAACACTCTTATCTTTGTATTTTTCAGTATAAAAAACTGTTATTTTTCCTCCCTCTTTTTTTGCTTTGTCAAAATTCTTTGCAGAAACTACGAGCTCATTGCTTGCTTTTTTCCCTATACTTATGATCCGTCTGTCCGCACTGCTGGTATCCTGCTCAGAATAATAGACTTCCACCCTATATCCCAAAAAATTGCCAATTTTGCTGTCCGTACTTTGATATGTAATATCATCAATACGCACCGTATCCTTCCCAACCGATACAGAATCCAAAAGCGACGCCTCATAAACGCAGTTCACAATGCCGGTTGTTTTGTATACCTTGTAAACATCTTCAAGATACGTAGTATTATTACTGAAAGAATATGTTCCTTTTCCTGATACAAATTGATCTGTTTTGAGCACTGGTGCTTCCAACGCTTTATAAAGTATTTCGAACAATCCGTTGTATGTCATTATACCATCATTGTTTCCTCTCAATTCACCGCATTCCATATCCAAAGTTCTGGCAAGCTGAATATAATTCTCCGGATAGGACAAATCTGAATTCAGAATATTTTTATATCCCATGGCATTAATAACCATTGCTATTGCCTCAAAATAAGTTGCATAATCCTTTGGACGAAAATCACCGCTTTCCGTACTGATAATCCCCAGCGCAGCAGCTCTTGCCGCGTTCTCGTCCGTAGTGTCATTAAGCACGTGAGCTGATGTATTTTCATAACCATCCGCTTTTGCAAAGCGCAATATATATTTAAGACAATCAAGCCTTGTTATGCTTTCATTGAAATTTGGCGCTGCCGTGTCATCTTTTCTTATAATATTTAATCCGGACAGTAAATCTGCTTCCTTAACTATATCTCCGCCTGCAGAAACACCGTTTTCTGCAGCAAAAGCTTTTGTAAAAGGTACGTAAACGACTACAATGGAAACGCATATTAAAAATAATATAAGTTTTGTAATTAATTTAAACATTTTTTAGCTCCTCTAAATCCTAATATTTACTATCTTTTCATCATCCATCCAGTCAACTTTCGCCCCAAGAGCCTGAGTGACAAAACGTACCGGTACAAAAGTTCTGCCGTCTTTTATAACCGGCACTGTGTCCATTTCCTGTTCTTCTCCGTTTACGACAATCCTGCTGCTTCCCACTGTCAATTCTACAGTCGTTTCTCCTATCGCATAATTATCCGATACCTTGCGCACCGCAGTAATCTTATTTGTATTTTCATCCCAACTCACTTGAGCACCCGCCGCCTCAAATATTTTTCTCATCGGAACAAGCGTCCTTCCGTCTGAAACAAAAGGCGGCGCGTCAAAGGCAATAGGCTGGTTATTTAGCACAACCTTAACCTCATCTCCGCGCAATTTCAAAAATGGGTTTTCACCGTTCGGAGCCCCATAGTGTATTCCTCTCCCGATACTGCCGATGTATACAACGCCGAAATTTTGCATATCTCCAACTAAATCGGCGGTTTGCCATTTATTTTTTGCTTTATTAAAATCATATATAGTGATCCATACGTTTCCGTAATCTGTTGAACGGTGAATACCTTCTTTGCCGTTTATTGTGCCGCTTACATAAACGGCCGGATACATTTCTCCTTCAGCCGCTTTGCCGAATCCGAAAGCGCCCGCTTTTGTCACGGCGTCTATTTTGCGGAACATTTCTCCATAGGAAGATGAAACTAAAAGCTCATCTCCCGACCTAACCCATACCGCACCTTTTATGCCCGGCATCGTTTTTATCGAAGAAAAGCTTGAAAAACTTGTGATTCTTTTATAAGTCCGGCCATAATCATTGCTCCTGTAAAGGTCATTTCCCGAAACGTAATACACAATTTCAGGATCCTCTCCGTCGGCTGCAAGATAAGTAGCCGTATCCCATTTTCCAAAGCTCGTAGAAGGCGCTGCACCACTCGACTGCGTCCATGTATCCCCCATATCAAAGGAAACATAAGGAGCTTCTCCCGCAAATACCGCCGTAAATACAGGGAGCCCGGTTTCAGGGTTGTTTTGTGCGGATACAGCACTATTTACGGCATCCTTATTAACAGAAGGCTGTGTACCAAAATAACGCCATGAAATACCGTTATCTGTAGAATAACAACTCTTGTTTTTACCGATTCTTACAATCACATTGGGGTTCCCCGCCATGACCGCACTGCGAGGCGGATTCTGTTTCGGCGGAAGCATTTCGTCACAATACTGTGTCACATCCGTAAACCGTCCTCCGCCGTAATCATATGCGCTCACAATTAGGTTCGCGCCGCTTATTCCTGACAGCAATTCAAGCGTACAGCCATGTTCGACCCCTTTCAGATAATTTGTCCATGCCGATCTTTCTGCAAAAATATCATCTGTTTCATAAAAATTCTGCCAGCCGACCATAAATACTCTGCCAGAGTCAAACGGGTCGATTGCAATATCCGACACATTAGCAAAAAATCCTCCCCATTCTATACGCGGTACGGTATGGTTGCGGATACACTTGTCATTAATCAAAGTCCAACTCGTGCCTCCATTTGTCGAATAATATACATATTCTCCGAATTGACCTTCCGGTCCCCAGTGCCATGCAGTGATCATATAATCTGAATTATGCTTGTCTATTGTTACCTGCTGCCAGTTTTTTGTTTGAGTATTCGGTGAAATGTCATTCCATTCGTGATTTTTGTATTTGAAAAGTCCTTCCTCAACAGTGCCTACTACCATTGTACCATCATCAGATATTTTTATTTTTGAAGGATGAGAAGGTGACCCCTCTAAATAAACCCACGAATCACCAGCATCCTCCGACATATAGATTCCTTTTCCATATACGCCGCAATAGATTCGTTTTGTAATTCCGTCAGCGGCACTGTTTCTGTCATACACAACAATTCTGGGATACTCTGTGCCCGTTACAGGTATGGGGTCATTCATTTTTTCCCATGTTGCAAACCCGTCATTAGTTCTGTACAATCCCTCTTTAATGGTAGCAACAATAACATGATCGGCATTCACAGGGTCTACCGCCATACACTCACCGAAATAGCGCTGATCCTGATTTGCTGCAAAGAACTGCTTAAAACCTGTAAATGTCCATGTTTCCCCTTGATCGTTTGACTTAAGCACCTCTCCTATCAAACCTTTATTCGTATTTTCGCCGCAGGCGATGTAAATTAAATTGGGGTCGGTTTCTGCAAGCGCTACAGAATCAATTCCATAATAGTGAAAATGTGAGCTATCAAAAATATCGGTGATGGGTTTCCAACTTTTCGTTTCCGGCTGCCACCGGTACAATCCGCCCATGTCCGTCCCCATATAAACAAGATCCTGCTGTGACGGATGGAAGACAATATGGGTTGAACATCCTGTGCCGCCTTCCGCAACCTGACCCCACTCGTAAGGAATATCACCGGCGCCGGCTGTCATATTTTCATCCGCAAACAAGGGGATTTGTCCGCCTGTGATCTCCTCATTTTGGAAATATGTTAAATAAAGGTAATCGATATAAGTATAAAAGCCTGTCGAAGCGTCATTTTTTCCCGTAACCCTGATTTCAAACTGCCTGGCATCCGAAATATTACAGATTTGATTTCCCAAATCAACTTCACTCATCTGATACTCCGGCGCATATAAATCTTGTTCCGTACCCACTTTTACATTGATATCAGGAAATATAAGCTGAATTATCCCGCAGTCCGGACCTTTTTTTACACCAATTTTAATGTTATAGACACCTTTTTGCTTAATATTGACTGCGGAAAAATAAATTTTATCCCCTGCTTCGTCCGCTTTAAGAAGAAGCCCTTTTCCTTCGCTGAATCCTCTGTCATCTGCAACCTCAATTTTTTTATTTTCCTGATACTTAAGCGCTTCCGCTTCATATTTATCTACCGCTCCGAACCTTGTGGCATATACACCCTGTCCCCATGAAATCATGGTTACAGCAAGAAGAATGGCAATATTACTTTTTTTTATTTTCATCATCTTCCTCATTCTCCTTTATTCTCTATTAGAATTCTTTGCGTTGTAAAAATGTAGGGCGCATTATCACTGTCGATACTTTCAATGTAGAAACAAGGCGATACATCAGCAGTATCTGGGATAAACTCAAGCTTTATCCATCCATCCTTATCACTGCCAATCATATTTTTGACATTGATCTGTAATTCACTATATGTGTTGCTTTGCTTCACCGTATCGGTATAAAACGGTTCTTTTTCAGCGACAAATGTTCCGCTGGATTGGACCGTTTTATATGCCTTCAGTGTTCCATTGCATACCGCTCTGGCATTGATCGCAAGAATCACGCTTCTTGCATCAACGCTTTCTGAATTCAACTTATAATACATATATGACGAATTTTCCGTCGCCGTCATGATTGTATTTAGCCCTGTTCCTGCATTTGCTTTATTTTTTATATCTGAAATAATAATGCCGTTCTTGACCATTTGCCTAACAGACTGTGTTATTTTTGATTTAGATACATCCATTGTATATTTGCCGCTTCTCAATTGCAATGGTTCCGGAGAAATTGTAATATTAATGCGAGGCTTTTTTGAGTCCTCCGATTTTACCGAACATACCCTTAATCCATCGGCAGTAGCTTTTTCCTCCCATGTTGAATAGACAAGATACATAGCGATATCTTTTTTACCCGTTTCTATCTTTTTCTTGATATAATCCGTAATATCCAGCTCTATCACAGAAGATCCGCTCGTCATGGCTATAGCGTTTTTCACCGCAATTGCTGTGTCCGCTGTTTTGGGAAGGCTCGCGGTACTGATGCCGTTTTGATTACTGCCGCCGGAAAAGTCGATCGCTCCGAAAAGAGAATCCTTCCATTCACCAATCACTTCATACAACGATAAGCTCCCCATAATATTTACCTTCTCCACAGGTAAAACAAAACGCGCCGCAGAAAAATCACTTTGTTCATCGACACTAAACTGAAAATATAATGCATTTTTCATTGTTGAAGAATTCATATTTATAGCAAAAGAAGACGCAGATGGGTTAAGCGTAAGGTTTATCTTACCATCGCTGTCAGTATAAGCGATTTCTGACGAAGCATAATAAGAATTTACGCTATCTAATCTTTTCAGATATATAGATGAATCGGTTTCACTATAAGTGTATTGTATCCCTAGACCTGAACATATAAATTTTAAAGGTACAAAAAGCGTAGAATTAATAATTTCCGGAACAGCATCAAGCATTACCATTTGCGTACCCAGCTTTCCCATTTTGTTGTCATTCTGGACCACAATTTTTGTGCGCTTCGTCTCGCCGACTGCCGTCAAATCTTCGGAATACCAAGTTACTTTTCCCTCAAATAGTTCAACAAACTCTCTGAAAGCCACACAAAGTTCACCATTTTTACTGATAGGATCCGACTCCAAAAACAGCTCCGTGTTGTCAAGATAAATATGTATATATCCCTTTGCCAAAGCTGATGTACACGTTTGCAGTACGATTGCCATCAAAAAGATTATAATCAGCATTTTTTTCAGCTTTATCACTAAATCCCCTCCATTCTCTAGACAAACAGGAGCCGAACACGATTAAACTGTAGCTCTGCCTTGCCTTAACAAGGAGCAGAAAAGCATCCAATCATATTTTATCAATCGCTTTTCCACCCCTATTAATAACTATTTCCAAATTTCTGAATATTCGTATACCGGTTTGACTGCATCCCATCCCGTCCACATAAACACCTTTATATTATCGGTATTTGTAAGCTCTGATGTGTCAACTGCAATTTTTGCTTTTTCAACTGTTCCGGCTGTCATGGTATCGCTTACAAGCGTCTTTAGCAGATTCCCATTCACATCATAAAGTGCAACAATAGGAACCACCTCCGTACCGCTTGCCAGATCCGAAATATTTGCGCGGACATTGATATTGTTAATTCCAATAACTCCCGCTTCCGTTTCATAAGTAACAGCCGCAGGAATACCGGGCGATCCGCCTCCGTTTTTAATGCCATATACCGAATGGTTTTTACCAGAAACAAAGTTATCGTTTTCAAACGTCATGGTTATCATGATATTGAACTTTGAATCCGTCATCGAATTCACAAAAGCTGTAAGATCAATGCTCCTTGTAGTATCGGTTGTCCCCAACCCAAGCATAGAAACAATTGGCTGCGCATCGTAAGCCGGCATATTATTATAGCAAATCGTAGTTGTATCCCAATTGCCCGTTACCTTATACACATTAATTCCAACTACTTGCGAAAACGAACCCGAAAGGGTGATAACAAACGAAGAAATACCGAATTTTTTATAGGTGCTTATATCTGTTTTTAAAAACAACCGTGTATCCTGATTTCCCGCTTCACTTGTAAGTATATCATTTGCTGTCCAATTAAGCTTCATCGTATTTGAAGTTGGGTTCGCTTTGTCCACAACAGCACCTTCTGTCGTGCCAAACTGATATACTGTATTGGTATTAGCGGTAAAATTCACAGAATATCCGCCAATTGTCAGCGTCGGCGCCTTGCTTCCGGTATTTGTGATATAATGTCCAATATCGTACACTCCGTTCGTACCGGTTACGCAGGATATTTTCAGATACGCATACTCTTGACCTTTATTAACAGCACTTTTAATATATTCTGATACATCAAAGCTTCTGTCTACAAATGTTCCACTGCTGCTGCCATACGTTGCACTGGTAATCACCGAGCCATCAGTGGGAAGGGAATCGCTTCCGACATTTGTTACCCCGCCGTTTGCAGCTGCCGAATAAAGCGCGTCAGCGTCACTTACCGCACAAATGTTGATTGTCCCCCATTTTTTCGGCGCCAGGTTTACATTGAATACGGCTGTTTCAATACCTTCCACATTCGCCAGATTAATTTTATAGTACGATACAATTGATGTATAGGCGTTTGCCGCCGTCGCGGAATACTTAGCCCCGTCATACCCATTTCCGTAGGGATCCGCTAAGCTGCCGTTTGATCTGTTCACATCAAAGGCGAGCGCTGAAATCATACATCTGTTGCGATATGCTTTGTACATTGCCGCACCGTTCGTTCCGCCCGGATAAGCCGCCAAAGTAATAACATCCGTAGAAATCGTCTTCTGTGTTGCCGCCTTTTTTACTTCTCTTTCCGCCATTGCCGCATTTGACATGGTAAGAACAGCAAGCGCTGTTAATATTGCAGCAATATTTTTAATTTTTAACATATTCACCCTTCCTTTCAATATATCTATCCTTTAACCGCGCCTGCGGTAAGTCCCTTGATAAAATAACGATTGCAAAAAATATAAACAATCAGCATGGGTATCGCCGATATCATTGCACCTGCAAGTATAAGATTCCATGCAGCGGCAGCGTCGCTGCTTCCTTTAAGTGCTACAAGCCCGACCGGGAGCGTTCGCTGTGATGGATTCCCCAATGTTACGATCATTGGCAGCAAATAGTCGTTCCATGCTCCTTGAAATGATAATATTCCAATTGTTGCCATAACCGGTTTTAGCAGTGGCAGTATTACCTTTATAAACGTCCCTAAAAATGAACATCCATCTATTTTTGCCGCTTCATCCATTTCTTTTGGAAGTGAATCACAAAATCCACGCACAAGAAAAATATTTGTTATGGATCCACAGAAAAACTGCATGAGAATGATTCCCCATAAATTTGTGTTCAAATGCAGCCATTTTAATATTTGAAGCTGCGGATAAAGCGATGAGGTTCCTAGAACAATAAACATCATTCCCGTCTGCATACCAAAAACAATATTCTTACCCGGAAATTTTCCACGGGAAAAAACATATCCCGAAAGTGCAGAACTAATAAGAGCAAACAAAACGCAAAAAAATGAATAATAAACGCTATTCCATGTATATATTCCGAATTGTGCAATCTTCCATGCTTCCGTATAATTCTTCCACAGCCAATTTTCAGGAATAAAGTTTGTGCCAGCAAGGATTTCACTTGTGTTTTTAAAGGATGATATAAACGCATATGCCACCGGGAAAACTACAACCAAAAACAACACTATCAAAAAAATGTATGTTACTATATCATGAAAATTGATTCTTTTAGCTTGCTTCATTGTTATAATCCTTTCCGTTATCAATACACGTTTGCGCTTTTTTTAGAGATTCTGAGATATGCAAGAGTTACAATCGCAACAATAACACTTGTGACAACACCCATTGCGGAAGCATAACCATACTGTGCTTTGGCACCCGTTTCAAAAAAAGCTTTATATATGTACAGCATAACAACATTTGTTTTACCAGCGGGTCCTCCGTTGGTAAGAAGCAACACATTGTTTGTCATTTTCATTCCGTTAACCATTGCAAGCATTAGTATGATTCTGAGTGTAGGAGCTATCATAGGAATCGTTATCTTAAAAAACTGTTTAATCTTTGAAGCACCGTCAATTTCAGCCGCTTCATACAAATCATCAGGAATATTTTGAAATCCAGCCATAAAAAAAAGCATATTCGTACTGAAACCGACCCATATGGAATGTGTGCAAATCACCGTCATCGCAGACCATTTGTCGGAAAACCAGTTGTGAGGCTCTTTTATAATTCCCGCAAATATTAAAAAATTATTTATTATGCCGTTAAAAGAGCTGAACAAAAAAGTAAAAATCATTGCGCTTACCGCTATTCCTAATACATTAGGCATATAAAAGCCTACGCTGAAAAGCTTTTTACATTTGAGAACTTTTTTACTTAACAGCATTGCTGCCATAAGCGATAAAGGAATTTCAATTATAAGTTTCCCATATGCAATAATAAATGTGTTTAATATGCTCATCCAGTACCCGCTGTCACGAGTGAAAATTCTAATAAAATTTTCCAGACCTGCAAATGACGCAGTAATCCCATCGTAATGATACACTGAATATCTGATAACCCAAAACACAGGATAAATTGAAAATACAATTAAACCTATAATTTGCGGTGCCAAAACAAGATACGACGATGCAACTACATGCTTATCATATTTCTCCCTGATTTTTTCCATTGTCGATCCTCCCCATCGGATAATTATTTATATACGTTTACATCCACGCTTTTATCTTCAACACCTTTTTTTAAAGCGTTATTATATGTTTTATTCAGCTGCTCCACAGCCTCCTTGCTGGAAAGGTCGCCCACCCAAACTTTCATTAGAACATCTGCATATGTATCTCCCTCTAATTTCAATGTTGGTACTGCTCTTCTGTTAATTTCATTCGGAACAAAACTCCCGAACATCTCCCACTGGGGGAGCATCTGTTCAATCTTCGCATTTTGTACAACCTGTACGCGTTTTGGAATTGACAATTGCTTTTCATACAGAAGAGCTTGCAAGTCATCAGAATGGAGAAATTTATAAACTTCCATCACTTTCTCTTTGTCTGTTTTCAGCGCATTATTACTGATACAATAACCGCTCGAAAGCCCAACCGGCTGCAATACTCTTTCTTTGCCGGCCGCAACGGGAACCGGTGCTACCGCCCAATCGCAATCCGCAGCAAATTGTGTTGTAAGTACCCCCACATCCCATGACGCGCCAATAAACATACCAATTCTCCCCTTAGCAAACTGCGCTCTTGACGTATCATTATCTAAGGATTCGGCACCTGGAAAATAACTCTTATCCTGTTTTATTCCATTAATAAAATCAAAAGCGTATTCCCATTTGCTGTAATCATATGTCAGATCGTTGTAATCAATCTTTGTATAATCCATTCCAAATGTTGCCTGCATAGGCATTTCAATCATCCATTGGGCAACCAAGCCATAATCCTTCATAGGGAAAGATATTCCATATACGCTTTTTCCCGATTCAGTAATCTTCTTAGCATCCTCCCTAACTTCTTCCCATGTTTTAGGAGCAAGAGCTTCACCATTTTCATCTGTTATGCCCGCCGCTTTAAACAAATCTTTATTATATACAAGGCCTATCGTAGTTACTTCTGTATTAACCACATACGTTTTTCCATCAAACATTTCGATGCCTTCAATTGCCTTTTCACCATATTTTTCAAGAAATTCACTGCCTCCCGGCATATCGGCAATCGGAACAACGTATTTGTTTTTAGCATATTTTTCTTTTGTTTCCGCTCCCGGGACCTTCATAATTTCCGGAAGCTGCTCGTTTTGAGCGCTTGTGTCAAGAGTTGTATTGTAATCGCTTGTAAATACAGAGTATTCAATTTTAATACCATTTTCTTTCCCTTGTGTATTATTATACTCATCAATAATTTTAGTCATTGCTTCTTTCGTAGCACCACTGCCAGACCACACACGCACAGTTGCCATCCTATTTGATTCAGCGCCTTTTTTTGATGAGCATCCTGAGAAACTGATGCATATTGCTGCGGTAACCAAAATTGCTAATACTTTTTTCATAAAATCACTCCCTAATTATTTTTCTTTTTATTCATAAAGATTTTCTGCATCTTATATGATTGTCAATATTAAAATGATAAAATTATTGAATTTCGATATTTTCTATGTTGTCTGTCGCTATCAATTGATCTTTATCAAAATCATTCATCTTTTCACCGTTAACATATAATCCGTCAATCATAAAATCATGATGCCTGCAATCTTTATCCCTAGATACAATTTGTATCTTAAATGGAATGTCAACACCTTCGTTATAAACATTAATATTTTTATAGGTAATATGATGAGTAACTCCGAATTCACTGATATTAAGCAACCCATTATTTGAAAATCGATAATTGTCTGAATAAATCAAATATGGAACACCGACTTTTCCAGAAGCCGAATACTGCATATCGTCAGATGCTTGCAGTAATTCCAACTGTGTGAAATCCTGATATTCAACATGAATATTTTCAAATAATATATCATGTATTTCAGCATAATTTCCGTTTTGTATATCCATCGCGCAAGCTGAATTATGAATCAAATCACAATTCGCAAATGTAATATTTCTGATTTCTCTTACCGCGGTTTCCAAACCAATTTCACAGGTCCTTCCCCATCCGCACCATAAAACGCATCCCTGAACTTTGACATTTTCAATCACTATATCCTTATTGTAGATTCCCTTTACGCATATTGTATCGTCAAACGAACGCACAAAGCAATCTTTAATCAATACGTTACTTGTATTCAAAATATCTATCCCGTCTGTATTATATCGCCATTGCCCCAAAATTTTTACATTGTCAATAATTACATTATCACAATCAAACATAGACAGTGAGAATATCGGTGAATTGAGTAAGATTATATCTTCTATCACCAAGTTTTTGCTGTTATAAAAACGAATATTTCCTTTATTATACCCTTGATATGTATCAGCAAAGCCCACCTCCCGAAACGATGCCTCCGCTCGTTCAACATAGCTTGAATCGACGACTCCGCCGCCATAAATTCGGACATTTTCAGCCCCTTCAGAAAAAAGTGTTCCAAACACAACCGCTTCCTCGTCAATAAATACGCTGTCATTATCTCTCAGATAGATGACCCCCGGGCAATGAACTCCCTTCCCGAAATAATAAGTTGCTTTTTCCTTATCTGGATGTTCTTTTACAGGATTAAAAAATATATGGAGAGCAAAATGATCGTTATACGGTTCTAAAACATATTGTCCGCTTTCCTTCAACGTAAAATTAATAATATCATCTTCAAAATTACACTGGATATTTCTTGAAATTGGCCTTATGCAAGCTTTATCAAATGGCATTCTGCATTTAACAGATATATTTACGGTTTCGTCAGATGCAAATAATATATAGGCTGCTTGTTCCGTCTGGTCAATATTTCTCTGATGCCCCGGCCAAACCCTGTTAAACGGCATTGCAGACACTGTGCAACTTCTTACTTGACATGAACTCCCATTTATTGATACACTGTAATCATCATTTACGAATTTATGTTTTCCATTAATGTCAGGTATCTGATGAATTTTTAACATGCATAAACCACCTCTATAAATAATAGTGATATTTATTAACTTAAAATCATTATACCACATCTTTCTGCTCTTGAACAGATGCTTAATTTATACACATTTTATATATATTTTTTTAATTTTAAAGACTTATATGTTAAATTGTTCATATAAAATGCACTAATCATTACTACGAAAAAACCTTAAATAACACAAATAGAAAATAGTTATCTCATTAAAATAAAAGATAACTATTATCAATTTTAAATATCATACATAATTTCAATATGGCTGTCGGCACTTTCAAATGGTGTCCCTACAGTAATTTTTTTTACGATAGAGGAAGGTGAATCTATTTCCAGGTGTACTTTTCCGTCTTTTTTTCTCCATGATATTTTAATGTTTCCTTTAACTGTAGGCACTGTTCCCGACGCTGATTCCAGACTGTCTGTGAATGGTTCAATCAACGCTTTTGCGTAACCGGGAGCATAAGGCTTCACTCCAAGAATTTCAGCAGAAAACTCAAAAATGGGTGCACTGCTCCATCCATGACATTCACTACGTGGAAAACTAAGGCTCTCTCCCCAGCTGGTGCAATGATTCTCCAGCATTTCTTTCCATCCGTCAAGCACTTTGTCGGCATAAGAATACATACCGCATTTTCGCAACGCCCGCATCAGAAAAAAATTCATTGAAAAGGAACACTTGTCAAGTTCATCGTGCGTGAGCATTGTATTCATGAGTTTTTCTGCTTTTTCCTCGCTCACCGTTTCTGCTATCACTGCCCATAGTTGGCAATGCTGGCTATAGGTTTTCCCATTCGGCACATTTGCAAACAGCCCCGTTTCCTGATCATAGCATAAACAATTAATCTTTTCGTCCAATGATTTTTTTCTTTCCTCATATTCCCGGGCAATACCATCTCTGCCGATCCATCTGCATAGCTGTGCACCATATAATAAAGCAGCGGAATACATCAGATTGTACACTGTCAACGGTTCTTCATCGCTCCTGTTCGGCGATCCGTTTTCCCATCCGTCAACCCAGTCGACAAATTCCCAAAATCCGGTCTTTCCCACAAGCCCGTCTGCATTCATTCGCAAACCGAATGCCGTCATGATCGTATCGATTATTCCTATTACTTTATTCACAAGAGTGTCATCTCCCGAATACATATAATAATCGTATACCATTTTAACGTAGAACAAGGAAAATCCCGGTATAATCTGAGTATATGATGCTGGATAATTCGCAGCCAAGAACCCAGTCGGATGCAATGACGCCGCAAATTCAAGGATTGCTTTACTTGCGAGCCGGCCATCCGCAGATAACCGGAACGCGTACAGCATAATCAGCGATGAATCCATAACATACTGTTGCTGTTCATGATACGGACAATCTTCATAAATTTCGTGCATGCAGCATTTCACCGTATTCACACTGGTGGTCCACATTTGTTCATACGTTTTATCAGAGCAGAAAAACACTCCTGTCTTCTCCAACGGATAATGGAAGGTATGAAATCCGACTGATTGCAGATGCAGCTCTGTTACAGCAGAAAAATCAATCCGGACATACCGGAAGGATCTAAACCAATATGGAACAAATAAAAACTCATTTCCATCTGAAATGATAACATCATAATCGCCAAGCAACACGCCAGTTTCATCATCACGCAAAGATTTTGTCATTATGCTTGTACTTCCCTGAGGGTAATAGCATTCCGCATATGTTATCTTGATAACAGTCCCCTTGTTCGCCTTCATACGAAGCTCAGGATAAGCTGTTGTATAACTGCGTGCGTCAAGCTCAAAAAAACCTTCTTGCTGGCGTATATGAGCATCTTTAAACACTGATCCGCGCTTTAGTCCGATATTATTTCTAAGTATGGTAAACCTCTCCTCCAATCCGTACTCCATCGGGGGCAGTGTTCTTTTCACAAGATAGAATTTATCGAGAATACCTCCGTTCGTATGAGAGTTTTTTCTGCATTCATATAGGACTTTTGCTTTTTCAAACTTACCCTCCGCCCTTGTAAGATCAATATACTCGTTTTGCTGAACGAAGTGCATTGCAGTTTCGGGTGAAAGAAAGTCGATTTTCCGGATCATTCTGCAATCCCAAGTTTGATCACTTATAATTAATTGTTCCTTCCCGCTTGTTACCAGCTTCCCCAGAAACCAAAGAGCGCACCTACTTGTTCTTGTCACGCTTTCCCATGACTTCTCGGTAATATTCAGCACAATTACTTCTATTATATTTTCGCCATCTGATAAATAACTGGACGCGTCAAATTCCTCATAGTGTTTTTCCTTCTCATGCCCTTTACATGGGCCTTCCGATACAAACGCGCCATTCATGTATAAACGATAGCGGCTATCTGCTGAGATCTTCACATGAAAAGAATCTGTTGTATCAGCATAAAATGTTTTTCTAAAAAGATATAGCTTATTTTTCTTTGAAATGTTCCGCGTTGTAATCCATTTTCCTTCCACACAACTCATCTTCCTTCATTTTTTGTCTATTATAGCATTTGTTTCGGTGCATGTCAATGCTATAAATTCAATGTTTAGTAAATATCAACATTTCAGTATAAAAAGAGTTTTTTTATACTTTTACAGCAAAAAAAGTTTATAAAATTATTATCTTTATTTTTAATAATTTCTGTGGTAAAATAATAATTGATATCCGTAGCTCCAATAACTTGACAAACAAATAAATCCATGGTATACTTGTCGTAAGATACAGAAGATTATTGATTATTCCGCTGTTTTTGTAATAAAGGGCGTGTTACTTTGAGCTTAATCATTATTGGTCTAACCATTGTTTCTCTTATATTTTTCATCAAAAGTCATATTAATAAATATAGTTGCTTTTTCTTTGTAATGATAACAATGTTGTCTGCTGCTATGTATCTTATGCTTCTTTTCACTACCAAGACAACAAATTATCTGAACGGAACCCGATGGATTACATCCTTGGATTTTGTACTGTATTATCTTGTCAAAAGCAATTCAATCTCGTACTATACAATTATCCGATGCTTTAACATCACCATTGCCTTATATTTTACGGCACTTTATTATTTTGTCATGTGTTATTTTGAGAATTTTCGTACTATTAATAAGAAAAAGATGTTTATGGTTTCCCTGCTAATTATGCTGATACAAGGTTTTACCATATGGTTTTATGATCCGGCTGTATGCTATGAAATTTATATACAAATACAAACTTTCCCATCTTACAGCAAGGCCAATATTATCCAAACCTCTATTTATATAATTGATATATTGAATTATTTGTTCATATGTGTTTATATGATAGCCATTCAGTGTTACATATTGCAATGCCAGAAGAAAAGTCGCAGTGTCCTGCGCCGCAAACAATCTTTAGGAATGTTTGTATGTGTATTATTATGTAATATAATCCTTATCGTTATCTTTGCCATGTGCATATTCCGTAGGATATACATATTAAACGGTATATCCGCGTTAATAAACGTCCATAGCTCAGGCGCCACATCCACTTTCTATATACCAATCCTTTGCGCACTGATATTAATTGTATTTGCTATGCTTTTTATCGTGCAGAACTATGACCTTACACGTAAAAATGACATATTTAAAATGAAAACAGCACGCAAGAACGCAACCGGTATTGACAAAAACATGCTCAGTATCTTCCATAGCTTTAAAAATATTGTTTTTTCTTATTTAATTTTGGTTCGAAAAGCACAGCTGGAAAGTGGTGTAATACAACAAAACACTTTAAACTCGCTTGAACAAAAGCTGTCCGGATACGTGGACGAGTTGAGTCAAATGCTAAATATTGACAAAGATATTGATATCGTCACGGAAAAGGAGTCAGTTATATCGGTGTTGGAAACGGCAATTTCCAAGACAGTGTCGGACAAAGACATATATATTGTAAAGGAATATGAGTATACTGATATAAATGCCATTATAGATAATTTCTATCTGATAGAAGCATTATCCAATATCATACAGAATGCTCTTGACGCAATTGAACAAGCAGAGCGTAAAGGCATGTTGACTTTTCGTGTATATCCGGAGTACGAATGGGTCGTTATTGAAATATCGGATAATGGTAGCGGAATTAAGCGCAAAGATATGAGAAAAATTTCAAAACCATTTTTTACGACTAAATCACGCATTACCAACTGGGGGGTCGGACTTTCATACACGTTTAATATAATAAAAAAGCATGGCGGACATATATACATAACAAGCAAGCAAAATATTGGCACGACGTTTTGTATTTTGTTACCGCAGCAGAACAAGTGAGGTATTCTTAAAATGAACAACATAAAAGTTTTAGTCGTTGATGACATGCAGGAAATCTGTGACTATTTCTCAATGATCATCAATCGTGAATCAGGAATGAATGTAATCGCGACCGCAAAAAGCGCAAAGGAAGCAATCACCGCCGCCGAAAAATACAAACCAGATATCATCATGCTTGACATCCAAATGGAAACCGAGAATGCAGGTATTCAAGCAACAAAATCCATTAAAGAAAAGCATCCAGAAATTAAAATTATTATCGTAAGTATTCACGACAATGACGATAACATCCTTCAGGCTTTCATGGCGGGAGCAGATGATTATGTGATAAAGACTGCATCTATTGTAGACATATTATCTGTAATCCGGGAAGTTACCGACAATTCATCTTCAAAAAATCATGTCAAGCAAAAGATTATCACAAATATGATTCGTCTTAAGCATGAGCAGATGAGCATGATGTATACTTTAAATCTTATAACAAAGTTGACCAAAAGTGAATATGAAGTACTTAAAATGGCATATAATGGTGAAAGCTATAAAGAAATTGCCCGTCAAAGATTTGTTGAAGAAGCGACAATTCGTTCTCTTGTCAACAAAATATTAAAAAAGCTGGAAGCAAAAAGCATGAAGAAACTCATATCCGACCTGAAAAAGCTCAATATTTTAGACAAGCTGGATTAGTGTACACATGAAATTCCCCTCTTAATCCAGCTTGTTATTACTTTAATAATAATATTATCTTACATATTCATTCATCGTAATTCACAGGCATACTCGTTCGTTTTTGTACTTCATTTGTCCAGAGTTTTGCCTCATTCTTTCCAACACATTTTGTTGATGTTAACAAATAATTTCTACCGAGCAGCGCATATTTCGTTCCGCCCATGGAATGATACGGCTTGATACGCACTTCCGAAATATTTGTCAATTGATCCGCCATATGCGCAATGCCCTCAAAATGTTCCGTCCGGTCATTCAGTCCGGGTATAATCGGGCAGCACAAGATGATTTGTTTGTCCATAGCGTCCAACTTCAATAAATTCTCAACAATCATCTGATTATTTAACCCGGTAAATTTTTGATGCAATAACGGATTGGTTTCCTTGAAATCAAAAAGAAAAAGATCGGTATAAGGCAGGATTTCCTTGATTTCTTTCGGCTTTGCATACCCGCAGGTTTCGACGCAGGTATGAAGGCCGTTTTCTTTTGCCCGTTTCAGAAGTTCCAGCGTGAACGAAAACTGAAACAAAGGCTCACCGCCGGACAGAGTAAGCCCTCCGCCCGAGCTTTTATAATATATTGCGTCTTTCATCACTTCATCCATCACTTTTGTCGTGGTAGTTTTAAACCCCGCTTTTCGTAGCGCTCCATGACATTCTTGAATGCAATCGCCGCAGAAAGTACAGTTTTTTCGGTTAAAAATATGTCGGCCTTCTTTGACAAAATGACAGCGGCGCACGCATTGCCGAACGCAATTTCCGCAACTAACACACTTTTCTCCGTCATATAAAATATCCGGATGTATCTCCTGCGATTCGGGATTATGGCACCACACACAGCGCAACGGACAGCCTTTTAAAAACACGGTTGTCCGTATGCCCGGCCCGTCATTCGTGCAGAACCGCGAAATGTCAAATATAATTCCTTTTGTTTGCACCGCTCACACCCCATGTTCCGTTCTTTTAATAACCATGCGTTTCAATTCCTCGGAAAGCCTGTTAAAATATTCCGAATATCCGCCGATACGCACAATCAGGTTTTCATGATTTTCCGGATGCTCCAAGGCGTCCAGCATATCCTCACGTGATATGCAGCTGATTTGAACCTGCATTCCGCCTTGTTTAAAATAGCCCAGAATCAGAGGCCGCAGATACTGCTTTAATTGTTTCTTTTGCAGCCGCAGATTCAAAACTGGCGTACCGAGCGCCTCACGCTGCGGGAGCTTAGCTACGCTGTTCAGCAGTGCCGTCACACCTTTTATATCCTTTCCGTGAACAGCCCCGATGGAATCACAAAGCGGCTCGCCGCCACCGCGCCCGTCCGGCGTAGCCCCGACCATTTTCCCTGCATCCTCATAAGTAATAAACTGAATGGATGAGGGCAAAAATGCCTCGCCAAGATAAGGCTTCATTTTGCGGAACCCGTCAAATACCCGCCGCATGAAATCAGCGGCAAGCGAATCGGCGCATTCATCGTCCACCCCAAAACAGGGGCAGGAGCGAAGTTTAAGTAAAAACGCCGGTTCCTGCCGCACGAGCAAATCCAGAAACTCCTTTTGCGCATATTCCTTTTGTTCGAAAACAAGCGTTCTGATGGCAAGCAGCGAATCAATAATATTAATCATTCCGGCTACATTAATAATGCTCCAATTGTATCTCGCGCCGCCCGCGTTAAAATCAAGCACACAGTCTATGCAGTCGTCAATCAGCAGGGTTCGCACCGGCTGCGGCCGGAACTGCGCTCTCTTTTTTCTGTATTCATTGACATGATGAAGCACCGTTTCCGTTTCTTGATGAATATGGTCAATTAAATTTTGGTAAAAGCCTTCAAAATCTTCTGAGTATTCAAGCTGATTGTACATAAACTCAGCAAAGATCAGCGCCGCGTTGATACCCGCGTCCAGCGACCCAACATTGGAAATTCCCGCAAGCATGGTTTCCGTACATCCTCCTCCGTTGAAGCGCAGCAAATCCTCCTTTGGAATATCCGGAAAACGCTCCGCCAGTGCCGACTGATAGCCCTCTTCATTATACAAAGCAGGCTGACCGCAGCCCGTCGCAAGCGCATCCGCCGCCGTGTCCCATATTTCCTCGGGCATGTTTTCGATAACCCTCAATTCAATACTCGGTCTTCTTAGTCCGTTCGCCGCGCGCAGACATTGAGTTGTCAGCGCGTTATAGTCCGGCCCCAACGCGCCCGACCAACCGTCGTTTGCATCTACATTCAGGAAAAATTTCCGCAGCAACGGCGTGATTTCCTCTCCATTGTAATACTCGATTAAATCAGCGTCAAGCCTTCCCGGGTCATCACATCCGTCAATATAATATATAAAATTCCATGCAACAACAGCTTCATAGATGGTCTCTGCCGGTTCAAACGGAATTTTGCGCAAAGTATCCAAAAGCTTTTGCGGCGCATTTGCTTGTTCAAGTAGATCTATCGCTTTATTTCTGTAAATATGAATTCCTTCGATAATTTCTAAAAGCCCCTCACGAAAATCATCGTCCTTTACTTTTTCAATTCTTTTTACATAGGAATTAAATCCTTCTTTGATTATGCGCTTATAATTGGGGATGGAATGCGTATAGCCGTTTCCTCCTACCGTATGCGGTGTTTCCAATGAAACCAGCTTTGCTTCCGCGTGCATGACTTTCGCAAGTTCTTCATCTTTTTGTTCTAGTATTTTCCATTCGCAACCAAAGGTATAGGAATAATTTGGCGTAACCGCATATGCGTCTGCATATTTTTTACCGCATGGATACAGGCTGTCCCCGTCATATTCCGGCATTGTACAGCGTTCCCAAAACCGTCTCTGCGCTCTCGCGTAGCGAAAAAAACGACTGCGCTCCGGATTTTCAAAAAATCCGCTGGCGTATGGCTCGTTTATCTGATCAAACATGAATGCTATTTTGTTCAAAAGCTTCCCCTTCTTTTCATCATTTTCACTTGCATTATAGCATATAAAATGATATAATTATAGTAAAATCGAATCATATAACTGTACAATCTTTTCAAAGAGGTGTTTTTTATGCTTGACAGCAATACATATCCCGATGTCCTCCCCGATGAGAAAGAAAAAAGGCACTGGTATTATAACGATTGCTTTGATGAAAACCGTCTTGAATGCCTGCGGGCATTTACGCACATGGACTATTCCATCGGCATGCACACGCACAGCTTTTACGAATTAAATATGATACTGAAAGGAAACGGCCGGCATTATATTGAAAACAGTTACCTTCCGGCACAGGCAGGCAATGTTTTTGTCATTCCGCCGGGCGTCCGGCACGGGTATTTTCAATCCGGCGGGCTGGACGTGTTTCACGTTCTGATATCTGATCAATTCTTCCTGAAAAACACGGAGGAGCTTAAAAAATTCGACGGCTATTCCATGCTGTTTGAAATTGAACCCTATCTAAGAAGTAGATACAGCGAATCCATGTTTTTATCATTATCGGAAGAGTTGTTGAATAAAATAACGCCGCTGCTGACGTTTCTGATTTCCTGCGAGGAAATGGAATATTCGGGACGGGAAACCATGAAAAACGCCGCGTTTTTGGCGTTGACCGGGCAGCTTTGCCATCTAATGTGCCTGCAAAGCAATGTTGACTCCTATGCTCCCCACCAGCGGTATGCCCGTCTTTTGATGCAAAGCATGGAATATATCCACACCCATTACGGCGAAAAAATAACCATCCGGCAGCTTGCGCAAATCGCTTGCATGTCCCCTTCCACATACATCCGGTATTTCAAAAAATTCTATGCCCGCGCTCCCATGGAATATGTGATTCAATACCGCATCAAACAGGCAAATATGCTTCTCTCCGGCGATGAAAAGAAATTATCTGACATTGCCCAAAGCTGCGGCTTTTATGATACGTCGCACTTAATAAGACTATTGAAAAAATATCAGTAAATCCAGTGTGCTCCCAAATATCAAAAGACGTGAATGTCTGCGTTTAGCCAGGCTTTCAGTATGCCGCGTTTGAATTGATAATCATCCTCATCCTGTGTATTCTCCGCAAAAAGCACCGACGCCTTTCCCAAGGCCTCGTATTTATTTCCCGCCATATTATTATATTTCAGTAATTCAACCGTTTTGATACCCTGCCCGAATGAATTGATCAGTTCCGCCGTGCGGATTAAATTATTCTCGTCATCATTCACATTTGGTATCAGCGGGATACGGATAAGGATATCCTGATGTATTTGTGATATTTTTGCGATATTATATAATATCAGACGATTGTCCGCTCCTGTGTAACGCCTGTGAATTTCTCCGTCCGCGTGCTTAATGTCAATTATAAACTGATCGACATATTCCCGCACCGCCTCAATATTCTCCCACGGCACATGGAATGCCGTTTCTACGGCGGTGCCGATATTCTCTTTTTTGCACATTTTCAGCAGCTCTGCCACAAAATCCGGATACAGCAGACATTCGCCGCCTGACAGCGTTACACCGCCGGAAGCGTCAAAATAATGCTTATCTTTGATCACTTCGGCAACCACTTCCTGCGTTGTCATTTGTTTTCCGCATACCGACAGCGCTTCGTTGGGGCATTCCTGTGCGCATTTTACGCAAGCCTCGCAGTTTTCACGGATATACACCATTTTGCCGTCCCTGATCTGGTGATGCTCCGGACAAAGCTTTACGCATCTGCCACATTTAATACAGCGGCTTTTATGATAGATCACCTCTGTATGCGGCGAAATGCCTTCGGGATTATGGCACCATTTGCAACAAAGGCTGCATCCCTTGAAATAGACCACCGTCCGGATGCCTTTTCCGTCATGCAGACTGCCGCGCGCGATGTTAAAAATATTAGCCGTCATGTTTTTCACCTATAGCGACTTATGCTTTGTTCTGCCAATAATATGATCCTGCATGCTCTTATCCAGAAGATAGAATTTCTGGCTGAATCCCGAAACCCGAACCGCAAGGTTTCGGTATTTCTCAGGATGCCTTTGCGCGTCGATCAACGTATCCACGTCAATCGTGTTGAACTGCACGTTGCATAATCCTTTTTTTGCTGAGGCAATCAATATGTCGGCAAATGTGCGGATATTTTTGTCGGTAAACAGCATTGGGTCTACCTCCACAATAGCGGACGTTGTTCCCGGCGCTTTGTGCGTCGGCAGCTTGGATAATGAGTTCATTAATGAAGTAAATCCGTTAAAATCACGCCCCTGCATCGGGGATACGCTGTACGCGAGAATTTCCCCGTTGCGTCGACCGTCAGGCGTTGCCGCCGTCAGATTGCCGTGGTCAACCATCCACAGGAAAGTAAACGGCTGCGCGTGAAACCGTATACCAAATTCCACCGACAGTTCATCCAGACAGTCACAGGAATAATCCATAATCTCCTTTGCGATGTCATCCACTTCATCAATATCATTCCCGAATTTCGGCGCTTTGTTTACGCAATCCAATCTGAATGCCTCATCCGGAAAGTTATTTTGCAGCTGATATATCAGTTCCTTCATACTAAATCGGTTCTGCCAGTACACAAGTTCTTTTGCTGCTTGCATCGAATCCGCCAGATTGGGTATACCCATCAGCATGATCTGATAATAGTCATATATTGCTCCCTTGTCGTTGAAATCCTTTCCCGACTCCATACAACCTTCGGTCAGCAAGGATTTATACGGTTTCGGCGCATTTGCCGTACCCGCCGGCAGGCTTTGCGCCACCAATTCGCAGGTGTTGCGTATGATGTGCCGTATCTGAGCAAAAACCGCTTCCTTTAGCGCCGAATAATGCCGGAAACGCAGTGGATCGCCAGTTTCTATCCCGGGGCATAACTCCGGTTTCAGCATACTTTGCCCATTAGCCAGCGCATATTCGATGGCTTTTAAAAGATTCGCACGACCCGTAACGGCATGGGGGTTGGATTTTCCGGGAATCACTGTTTCAACACACCCGATCTGCGTATACCCCGCCGCGTCCTCAGGCGTGATTCCATGGCTGACCAGCGCCGGAATCATTACATCATCGTTGAAGAAAAAGGGAATGCCTTTTTGCACATGCCCCACAACCTCCAGCGCCCTTTGAATGAATTCCTTAGGCGTTTCGGCTGAATACCGCACCGACAGGCAGCGGACGAAGTTTAATTCCTCGGTGGCGTCCAGCATCATGTAAGACAACTCATTAACGACGGATTTACTGTCCGCATCGCAGCCGCCCACACATGACTGCTGAACATCATAATCCCTGTACAGCTTAATCCATAAGCAGCTTATCAGTTCAAATGCTTCCTCTTTTGTGAGCCGCCCGTTTTCAATGTCCCCCCGGTAATACGGATATAGAATCTGGTCCAGCCGCCCCAGTGAATTCGCGTTGATGCCGTCCTCCCACGTATTGATGATATGCGCGAACCACAGGCTTTGCACCGCCTCCTTGAAATTGCGTGCCGGTTTCCGCGGCACCTGTTCGCAGGTGCGGATGATATCTATCAGTTCTTTTTTTCTTATGTCATTATCACAAAGTGCCAGCAATTCGGATGCTTTTTTAGCGTATCTGTCCCCTAATTCGCAGGCCGCCTCACAGACCATACGGCTGGTTTCATACAGCTCTCCCCCGCCGTTTTTTGCCGACCATTCATCTATTTTCTTCAAAAGTCCCTCAAATCCGAGTTTTAACACTTTTTCGTATCCGATGACAGAATGGTTATCCGTCAGGCAGAAACCCACGCATGTCTGCTCTTCCTGCAACTCTTTTTGCTTTGCACTTCCGCTGTCCGGCTGTGTATCACGGGTAAAATACGCTTTTGATTCATCCTTTGCTTTCAAATACCATTCAATTTCCTGTTCTGTGAACAGGCTGCCCTTCAATTGCTCCGCCGCCATCTGTTCATCGCCGGATATATATTCATCCGCCCCATCTCCGTAATTGCAGCCGACAATCAGTTCGCCGTCCTGAATCAGCGGAAGTGAATTCCTGATAACGGAAGCCATGCCTGCCGCGACAAGCCTTGCGTTGTTTCTTTTTTCAGCAGGAACATCATAGAGCCCCTTGGTATAATAATAATACCTTTGCGCGCTCATGAGCGGGCTGTGAGGCTTATTTTCCACCGCATTATTTCTCAATATTGAACATCTGTCAGAAATATGATACATATGCTTACGCCTCTCTTCGTATTTATTCCGGTAATAGGTTTCATTTTTTTTAAATTCAGTAGGAAGACAGCCATATTCCGACAAAAAAGCCTTATTAAAGCCTCCTTGCGTATCATATCCGTAGGTCATAGCCACATCAAGAATTTTATTGCCATTCAGAATATCCCGAGCCGCCAAACTCATGCGCCTGTGCCTGAGATATTCGCCGAATGTAACCCCTGTATACTGCTTAAAATAATCACAGAAATGCCACTTGGAATAGCCCGACACTCTTGCCACCACTTCCAATGTGAGCTTATCATGCAAATGGTCATTTATATACATTAGAATATGATACATTTTTGTCCCCCCTGACAAGTTACATTATATACGATTGTCCGGCTTTTGTCTACTCCAAAATTGGGAAGATTGATAAGCAAGAAAAATAATGACACGTATTGTATCAGGGGGTCAATAAATATCCCCCAGTAAAAACTGGGGGATATTTATGTCCGCCTTATAATCTCTTTCTACTAGCCACACGTAAAGGAGTAAATTACGGCTATCACACGCGAAATGTTGTTACTTGCTACCTGTAAACAAGTCTTGCATATTTTGCTATGAATACTATATTATACTTGCATTTCCATTTGGAATGCGCTAACCTATGTATGTTGTTATCGACCTTCTTTCTGTAACACCATCGTTTTTTCCCCTATATTCGCCAGCAGATAAGCCAATATTTTTTAAATATTTTTACGAAGCTTGGATAATTCACCTCCACATCCTCATTTCCTATAGCACTTATATACATGCCAGTTTCACACAATAACTTATTAAAAAATTATTTTGCTGTAGCCCCTTTTTTTAAATTCACTTTATACTATAGCACTTATTTGTAATCGGTCTCAAATTATTAGCTGAATCCCAGGCAAAAAAACGAATTTCTTGAACATCTGTTATATTTTTAACCTTAAAATCAAATGAACGGATTACATTTGTTTTTCCTGCTTCAAATGCATCTATTACGATTAACTGTGTGCTAACAAGAATACCATCCTTATTATAATATCCTGCAATAATTGTACAATTCTCAACTGCCATCGTGTTATTCATGTAATGGAAATTAACAGTTGCTGTGTCACCTGTTTGAAGCTGCGAAATTGCTGTTACTTTTTCATTATCTTTTGTAACATCAATTATTTTTGTATCAGCAGATAAAATACTGTAATTACTGACAACAAGACCATTTAACTGTTTAGTCGTAATCTCTAATTTGTCATCGCTGACATCAGCAACAGTATAAACAGGCTGCTCATCATAAACACCATTAGCATACATTAAATGCTCGTAAATTGTAGGAGCATCAGTTATATGATTACGATGCAGCGGTGTTGTGGCACCTATAATTGAATACACAGTGCCGGTATTTTTAATTATTATATCAACATCTTTCTTTGTTATAATTTCTTTATTTTTAATAGGATATGTTCTTGCAACCCAATGCTCGTGTCCGTTAATGAATAAGTCAACACCATATGTTTCAATTACGTCCTGCAAAACATTTTGGGAATCGAAGGTGTAATTACTGCTATATACAGGTTGGTGAGTCATAACAATTTTCCATTTTGCATCAGCATTTGCTTCAAGGTCATTTATAAGCCACTCTCTTTGCGCATTTAATATCTTTTTATCATCTTCCGCATTAATATATGTACCTGAATTTAGCACTACAAAATGTGCATTACCGTAATTAAATGAATATATAGTTTCATCTAAATTATTGAGTAAATTTCTGCCCGACTTGTTGTTCTCTGATAAATCATTTACTGTAATTCCTTTAACCGCAGCAGTACCACCGTTATTCGGATGATTGAAATGAAGGTTAAACAACATATCGATACCCATTTCATCATCACTCCATTGAGCATTTGTCCATGTATCATGGTTACCCGGCGTTGTAAAGTGTGGTACCGATTCAACTACACCTTTTATAGCTTTAAAATATGCATTCCATGCGGTTTCATCACCGCCGCTTTCAACAACGTCACCGGCATTAAGTATGAATGCAGGATTCTTTGCATCGGTCACAGCCGCAGTAATTGCTGCATTTGCATACTTAAATTCTGTATCCCATTTTCTGCCCTGTGTATCGGAGATAGCAATAAACTTAAAATCAGTTGTGTTTTCAGCCTCTGTTGTAAACTTATATTCCTTACTCCAATCGTCCGAAAAAGTGCTTCCTGTCTTACCTATTTTATATAAATATGTTGTTCCCGGATTTAAAGCTGTTAAATCTGCTTTAAAATAGTTCACACCTTGATTAACAGTATCTTTAGCTAATTCTAAAACTGCTTCTGCCGTGAGCCACTCTTGTGCTTCTGCCTCCTTGTATTTAACCTCCATATTATCAAATCCCTTAACGGCAGTCCATGCAAAACTTCTTGTTGTTTTTGCATCTGAATCAAATGACGAAACAAGATTATATACATTAGCATCAAGGCCTGTTAACTGTGGCTCGTCCTTTAAAACAAAGGTTGCTGGAATAACAGTTAAATATTTAGCAATTCCGTTATTTATAATTACATCTTTTTCTGTTGAATATGTAACAACTCTTGTAGCACAAGTTAAGTCATAGAAAAGATGTGAATCTCCTCGTTTAATTATACCACCGTCAGGTAATGTTACTGTTACTAAAATATTTTTTTGCGTAAAATTCATATTTACATTTACTGTATATTTACCTGACTTAATTTCACCCATGTTCAATTGTTCACCAATTTTTAAACCGCTGTCATTTAGCAGTAGTAATTCCTTTTCATCAAAGACCTGATTGTTGCCAAAACCAACAAACACTTCCTGACCCTTATTAAACACAAACTCGCATTGGTAAACAAAATCTGTCTTTCCACTTTCAACTGCAGTTTCTTTAATGTCTAAGGTGAGTTCTGTAGTAGTTTCCCACGCAAGTGTAGGATATCCGATAGTTTCCATTCCCCCTACTTTATAAGATGTACCAAGAGTTTGATCACTTGCTTTTAATTCTGTTGTATTAATTCTGGCACCCGCATAGTTTTCAGCAGGCCACGGTGCCGAAGCTAAATAGTATGAATTTACAACTTTAGTAACATCTGCGGTATTCGATAACCTTGCTATTGTACCTGTTGAATAGCAGTTTTCAATACTTTTAAATGCACTTGCCAAACCTATAATGCCGCCGTCATTATCAGCATTGCCATCAGGAATATCCACATTAAATGAATAGCAGTTTTTAATAGATACTCCATTGCCTGTAGCCTGGCCGGTTATACAACCAAGACAATTTATTTCAATATTTGTTGTATCTTTATATAATAAAGTGAAGTTTCTTACATAGCAATCGGTAATTTCTGAATTACCTGACATTCTGCCAATAATACCGCCTGCAATCTGCCGCCATACAGCTTTTGCATCAACTGATACATTTTCAACACCAAGCTTTGTAATTATAGCCTCTCCGTCAGTTACACCGAAAAGACCTGTAGGAATATCAGAACCCGGAATAGCAATTATAAAATTTTTGATAATATATCCGTCGCCATTAAAGTTTCCTTTAAACGGATAATCAGTTGTACCAATATAGGTTGACCATATAGAACCATTAAGATCAATATTGTTTGTAAGTTTAAAGTATTTGCCTGCAGTTTCCTTCATCATAGAAACTTCTGTAAGATTATCTAAATTTGCAATAATGTATGGATTTTCTACTGTTCCAGTACCTGTTATAGCATCAACTTTAGGCTCCCATGCAAATGCAGGATATCCACCGTTTGCAGATGTGCCTTTAACAAATGCACTACCAAGTGTTGTTTCAAGGTCTCTTAAATATGAAACTGTTATCTGTGTACCTGGGTAACAATCTCCGGATGTACCAATCCACGGCCAACCAGGAGTAACTACGAAATATGAATTTTGAACTGCATTTACAGCCTGTGTATTTATACATCTTACTAATGTTGTGTCTGAATAACAGTTTTTAATTATTTTTACAGCCGTCGCAGAACCAACGACTCCTCCATCATAATTAATTTCCGCACCATTACCGATAAAGCCTAATGAATAGCAATCAATAACACTAACACCTGCACCATTTAATTCACCAATAAGCCCGCCACCACAGTCATAATTACCTTCTTGATTGCTGCTTCTTACCCAATTCAAAATAAGGCTTGTGTTTTTTGCGAAGCACCTGCTGATTTCAGCGTTATCCATTACTACGCCTGCAAGTGCACCTGCGTTTGCAGACCAACTCCACTTTTCTGTTAATGTAGCTGTTACATCTTTAAACCCGAGGTCAAAAATTTTTGCATAACCACCAATATAGCCAAATAAACCAACTGTTCCACCTGATGTTGTCATTGTAAAGTTTGAAATTGTATGCCCGCCTCCGTCAAATGTACCTTTAAAAGGGTTTGTTTCCTTACCAATGTATGTTGACCATGACGCACCGCCCATATTAATGTTGTTTGTTAAAACATAATACTTTCCCTCGCCGCCGGTAGAATCAGCATTTATTGATTTTGCAAAAGCTACAAGCTCATTAGCAGTGGAAATTGCTACAGCGTTTGTTGGTATTGTACTGTTTTCAGCAAAGCCTACTGAAGATCTGCAAAGTACTAATGATATCACAATCACCAATACTATCCCAAATAATTTTTTTCTGTCATACCTCACAAATACATCAATCCTTTCTTCTACAATCACCAAATATGCCCGTTACATTTCAATTTTTAGACAATTCCCCTCAGAAAATTATATGTTTTTAAAAATATCGCTATCAGGTCGTCATACTTTTGTGCCACTAAAAGTTTAATCTTTAAAATTCATATGTAACTTTGATTAATATAAATATTTCACTCAATTGTCGCAGGTAGTGCAAACTGTTCTATTACCGGTTCAGCGCTCTTTGTCCGTCATCTTTTAATATTGCTTTGAATTTAAGCTTATAGCTGCTGTCATAACCGTGCTTTGACTTAAGTTTAAGCACAAACGACTCAGTTGAAATATCCTGCAAAGCAAAATTAATTTCCGGTCCTTTTTTATTTTCATTTGCCGGAACAATTCCGGTTTTCCATTCTATTATAAATTCTTCCCTGCCGTCTATTTCAATCCATGCTTCAATGACGTCGGAAACATCGCTTGGAGAATCATTAAGTATCCACAGCGCGGCATGAAAATTTTCTTTTGCCTGCCATTCGAACTTGCCTATACCGGCGCTTGCAAGAACCGGCCGAAGCGCTTCCTTGACCGCGTAATATCCCTTTTTTTCTCTTGCGGGATAGCTTATTATATTGTTTCCGGCAACTCCGGGCCAAGGCTCGTTATAGCACCAGTTTATTGCCATGCTGCAATTTGGTTTTTGCCTTCTTGATTCCTCGAATATCGCTTTATATCCCTCGCATTGAAGCCATGTTGTGTATTCCCATATCTTGTCTATGCTTGAAGGCTCGCCAAAATACTTTCTCACAATATGCAAACTGAGATGTCCGTAATGACCCCAGCTTTCGTATCCGTGATGCGCAATCCATGATTTAGTATCATTTGCGGGAAATAATTCATCCTCCGGTATAATCGTTTTGACATAATCAACATCCGCCATCGAGGGAACGCCGAATTCCGTATATGCAGTTCCGCTGCAAGACGGAAATAACTGAAATACATCCATATCAGTTGTATCATCCCAGAAGGAATATGGTCCGTGTGCCATTCCCATTAAAGGTGATGATGTAATGAACGGAATGCTTGGGCTTAACTCAAAGGTTAGTTTATTAAGAAGCCTTAGCGCAAGGGATTGTTCTGTCATTTTCGACCAACCGTTCATGAGTTCGTTGCCGCCGCACCACAATCCTATACAGGCATGACTGCGCAGGCGTTTTATTATCGACGTTGCTTCCTGATTAAGAACCCCCATATAATGCGGTGTTCCTACATAATTATTGCAGGCTAAGGGAAATTCCTGCCATACCATAATACCCATTTCATCACAGAGGTCAAAAAAGGCTTCCTTATTGATTATCGCGCCTCCCCAGCAGCGGAATATATTCATATACGCTTCTTTTGCAAGCCTTACAAGAGGCTCATAGGTGTCACGCGTAATTCTGCCTGAAAAAATTTCCGGGCAAACCCAATTTGTTCCCTTCGCAAAAACGATTCTTCCGTTCATTTCAAGCGTAATCGGCGGGACGCTTCTTGTTTTAGGAAATTTTTTGGGATGATCCCAATGCTCTTCGCACATCACAAGGGCAATTTTCCTAAAACCTATCCTCCCCTTTTTTTCATCTTCTCTGTTAAAAACTTTATATGTGTACAGATACTGCTCGCCTTGACCGTTACACCACCAAAGCTTTGGATTTTTTATAAAAAAATCTCTTTCTTTCCCACTATAAACAATATTGCCGTCAATATCACACAGTTCAATAGTAACCTCGGCTTTACATGAAATATCAAAATGAACCGCCGCCTTAGAATAGTCATCCGATAATTCGTAGGAAGCCTCGCAATATGTTATCGCGGCGTCATATCTTGTTTCAATATAGGTTTCATCCCATATACCTGAATTGAGGAGTCTGGGATGCCAGTCCCATCCGTAGCACACCGCCGGTTTGCAGGATTGATCCGCCTCATCCCTTGTTCCTTTAAAGGAACCGCTTCTTTTCGGATGCGGGTGGATAATGACCCTCAACTCATTTTGTTCGTTTAATTTTTCCGTAATGTCTATTTTAACCTTGCTGAACATTCCTTCCTGAGAGAAAAGCTTTTCACCATTAAGCACAATGTCAAATATATAATCTATGCCAAGACTGACAAAGAACACCTTCTCATCCGGTTTTGCTTGAAACTGAAGGTGTGTTTTATAAATCCATTCAGAATCTTCAACCGCTTCAAATTGCTTATAATGATCGGAGTATTCGAAATCAGCAAAGCCCATTGCTCTCGCGTAATCCTCCTGAATACTGCCGGGTACTGTTGCTTCAAACCAGCTTTTCTCTCCTGTTTCTTTCATGCAGCCTTGCCATTTTTGATAATATCTCAAATCTCTGCCACTTCCTTCAAAAAAAAATATTGATTATATGAACGCCTAAAATGTATTTTAACTAATTAATTGTACGAACGCCGTAGCATCCGTACAATTAAAAATTTTCGGTTACCTCACAACAAGTACTGTATGGGCAACAGACTTTTCTGAAAGTATAAGGATATCAGAACAATCCTCTCCTGCTCCCTCATAATCCAGAATGTCATTTATTGAACCGTTTTCTATTGTTTTTCTTTCTGAGTCATAAACATAAATGTTTGCACTTGAAACACTTGTTATGTCAGCGTCAAGCAAGTCACCCGAAGTTGTCAGATCATTCATTGCAGAAACAAGCTTAAGTTCTGAGCCATGCTTTTCATATGCTTTTGCATAAAACATACGGTTATAATCATTAAATCCGCCATACGGATTACTTCCGTTAACGGTTTTTGCCGATGCGTCAAATATAACCTTTGCAGCGCTTACCAGATATCCGCGTTTATCACGTCTGTATTCTATGTAATCGCCTATTTTAACACCCTCAAACCATGGCTTAGTTTCTGAATATATTTTTGTACCGTTTACGAATTCTACCTGTGCCGTTGCAATATCATCAATTAATACGTTTGTTATCTTACGAACAAGTCCGAATTGATAACCGTCCAGATGTTCGGTTGTATACTTATTAGCATCAATAAATACAACTACATAGTCAGCAATAAGTGAATCACTGTTGGTTTGATAAGCTTCTATTTTAGCTGTACCCATATCTCCCAGATCCCAAAAATTGTGCGATATCTGAAATTTAATCTCATCATCATTTTTCGCGTCAAGCGGTACAAAGAACATTGTCGGATTCATCGGCAGCTGCACCTTGCCGCTGAAACTTCTTGAATACGGGCTGAATGCCAGTGCAGCTGATGAATTAGGAGGCAGAACAGACGAATAAGTTACTCTGAATCCCTTTGCATCATCACCGCTATCCGGCTGTACGGTTCTGTAATCATCACAATTCGGTAATTTATTATAAGCTGAATCGATGAACGTAATTTCACCATCGCTATTTGTTTTATACAAAATAAGCTGCGATACAACATCGCTCGTTTCATTTTTTAAAAGTCTTATCGCTTCATCGGAAGTTTTAGCAACAGTATTATTAATTTTTATATGATCAGCACCATCAAGGTAAAGCATTTTATCACTGATATCATAAATTTTAAAGCTCAATCCGGCATTCAGTACAGAACTAAGTCCGGCATCAACAAGATAGCCTACTCTGCCTGAAACAGCGCCAACATTGAATGCTGCAATTCTGCCAAGGTAATCAGCAAAAAACGTTCCCGTAGTACCTAAATTGAGCTTACTATCGTCAAAATACCCGTTAACTGTTTTTGCATTTGATTGTACATTAGGGCCGTAAAAAACATCACCGATAATAATATTTGCAGTATTTCCGTCTTTCTCTACACTGCAAACAGAACCGGATAATGATGTATTTGAAACGTAAATCATAGCAAGTTTTTTATCTTTGCTGTAAATAGCAGACAAAACGTACCACCGCTTTATATCTCTCAGACCGTAATCCGAGCCTTCATTATCCATCATAACAAGCTCGTCACATTCTGATAAATCAAGCGGCTCACCGGTTGCATAATCATAAACAATTTTCTTGTCATAATCAACCGCGCTGACAGTAATAGTCCTTATGTCTGTTATCACAACAGTGCTGTACCCATTTCCGTTATCAATAAGCTTAACTGAACCGTACTTCGGAACAAATGTTTCTTCGGTTTCAGTATATGAGCCAAGATATTTTCCGTTATAAATAACGTTTTTATCAGTATTGATTTTATAGCGTTTCTCATTTATTCCTTCGTGTAATGTGACTTTATACGTATTATCATAATAACCTACATTATCGTCAAAGGTTGAAAATTCTTCGACCGTATTTTTGTTTCCCATACCGCATATATATACTATTCTATCATACCCGCTGTCTTTGTTTTCCTCATAATAGTATTCCGCCTCATAACCCAGGTACGGTGAAAGATCCGCATCACACTCATATATAACGCCACCGATACAAACCTGATTTTTAGGAAGCTTGGCATTCTTATACAAATAGGTTTTGTCAGTGCCTTCAATCATGCCTGTACCGGATACATATTTTAAATATGTATCCATAATGGTGCCGCCCCTTTCAATAGTATATGAATCAGTAGCATTATTATATATCTTTACATTCAGAACATCTGCCGTAAGCGCATTATCAATCAGTTTTGCAAAATCACTGCAACTGAGCGGTTTTCCGAAATCTGCATCAATATTCTTTAAAATACCGAGTTCTGCCGCTACCTTTCTGTATCCGAGCGGATACCCTCCCCTTTCGTCAGCAATAGAGGACCAGCCCATAACATTCAGAACTGATTTTAGCACCTGGTCAACTGTAACCGACTCATCAGGCTGAAATTCCGTTTCACTCCATCCGTTCATAAGACCTGTGGAATATGCAGCCGAAACAACATCAGTCTCATCTTCTGAAACATCTGTAAATTTAACGAAATTTTCTGCTTCCGGTACGGTTTCAAAGCCTACAATTCTTAAAAGTGTTTTTGCAAGATCAATTCTTGTAATCGGACTTTTTTCTGTAACACCGCCTGACAACATGCCGAACGCCTTTAGCCTTTCAATAACGTCGTCCTTTTCACTTAAATATGTAAATCTGCTGTCTGCTGTTTTACTATCAGCAGTCGGCGGATCTTCATCATGATCCTTTTCAAAGAACTGCCAATCATCTACATAAACTGTTGTTCCAGCATTTTCAACAGCTATCCACTGTTTTATATTACTAATATCTGCTTCTTCAGGTACAGTCCATGTGAACTCAAGCGTCGTCCATTCCCCTGCCTTGATTGAATCTTTTGGTCCCTGATGATAATCATTTGCATCACCCTGTACCGTCCACGATAATACAAGCCATATTTTCTGTGTTTCAGTTGTCTTTACACGTGCACGGGCTGTATAGGTATGACCACCCTTACAATAAACAAGCTGTCTTACGGAAGCTTCAGCCCACCCCGGATGAAACTCAATTACATGATTTCCGTTATCCCTGGCTATACTGGCCGACTTCCACGCCTCCTGATCAAGTCCGTAAATATTATTTGTATCGGACATATCAGGATTTGTAATCTGTCTATATGCCGGAGCATCCTTTACTATTGAAAAAGTAACCTTTTTTTCTTCTAAAGAAGCCCCTGCTAACGACTTTATTCCTGATTTTAATATTACGGTATACTTTGCGCCAAGCGTAACATACAATCTGTTAAAATAAACTGTAGCTTTTTTTTCGCCTGTTGCAATAACAGCAGCATACGCATTGCCTGATACCGATACATTGCTCATTTTAATCGTTGACGCATCAACAGCCTCGGAAAATGTAATATCCATTTGCAAATTAACCGGTGATACGTTCTTTTCGCCGTCATACGGAGTCACCGACGTAACAGAAAAGGTATCTGCCGCTTTGTCCTCCGCAAGAACTGAAGGCTGAATCATAATCATTTTCTACCTTCAAATTTACATCATAGCTACCGTCACCTGATATATCACATTTCTTTATACCAGTCAGTAAGCTGTCTTTATATAAAGCCGCATACAGTTTTCCGTCTTTATCTTCTGAATTTACGGTTACATAAATTTTCCCGACTTTATCTGCATTACTAAGACCGTAAACCGTGTTTCCGTCTGCATCTAGCAGACCGACATTTTCAATATCATACGGTTCGCGTTCCTTAACTGCCATATTCATTGACTTGCTTACAGCTTTGTCTGCAATATTTACCGTGGCTGTATAAACTGCATCTATACTGCTAAGCCCTAAAGGAATATTTGTTGTCAGTTTACCGTTTCCGTCTATATAACCGTTACTCTCTGTATATACAATTTCCAATCCGTCACAGATTGTATCGTCAACGTATATATCGCAATCAACAGTTTCAAGCTTCTGATGTGTAAGTTTAAGACTTGCGTCTGCCTCTGCCATTTCAAGCTGCTGATTTACCTTTACAATTTTAACATCATCAACAAATAAATCTGCGTTGCCGCAAATTTCAAGCGTCTGGTTCCCGTCTGTTGCCGCCAGTACATACACAACCTTGTTTTCCCACTTATTTCCCAGAGCTTTGTTGTTAAGTTTTTCTGTTAAATCTTCCTCTCCAAGCTTAAATGTAAAACCTGTATCTGTTTCACCGACCGCGCGGCCTCTGAAAGAAACTCTGTAACAACTGTCCTTTGACAATTCAACATCATACTTAAGTGATTCAGCTGAAGGCAGTTTCATCACTTCTGAATTTCTTCCATAGTCTTTTCCTGATACTATTTCCGCATTAGTAGTGTTGTAAATGCTTTTTGCATCAGTGATGTTCATTATACCGCTGTGTACCAGATTAAGATAAATTTCTGCGTTATCTTCCCATTTAAGTATAGGGTAACCGCCACTTACAGGTTTAAAATCATTACACCATTCATAGCCAAGTTCATCAATATTGGCTACTAATGCTCCCCATGTATCACCTATAGGCCATTCAGTTCCCGAATTTTGCTGATACGAATTTACAACGCTGACCCAATAACTTGTTCTGGCAAGCGTTGTATTTGAATAGCAGTTTTCAATTATAGCACAGTTGGTGCCCTCTCCGATAAGACCGCCGTCATTGTTAACAATCGGAAGTCCTCCGCCGGCCACTGTTTCACTAAAACCTGATGAATAACAGCTTCTCACTTCAACTCCTTCGCCGTTAGTCTGACCGATAAGGCCTCCGCCATATCTTACTTCGCCTTTGCTTGAATCTCTGACAAATGTAGCGCTGAAATCCACATTTTTTGCAAAGCATTTTGTTATTGCAGCATTGTCTGCTACAAAGCCTGCAAGACCTCCGCAGATTGAGCCCCAGCTATACTCGTTTGCAAGTACAATATTGACATTCTCAATGCCGAGATTGTGTATATGAGCCAAACCTCCTACATATGCAAACAATCCGTTTACTGTGTCAGCAAATATATTGATTTTATAGTTTCTTATAATATGGCCATTTCCGTCAAAGTCACCTTTAAATGAGTTCTCTTCTGTTCCGATATAAGACATCCAGACTGCATTTCCAAGGTCTAAATCGTTCATCAATTTATAATATTTACCCTCTGTATCTAAATGTGTCGATACAATTGCAAGATTATATATGCTACTGATAAGATATGGCATATCAGCTGTACCTTCACCCTCAATTTCTGTTTGACCTGCTTCCCATTTTAAAATCGGATAACCATTGCTGGTATAAACAAGATCAGCAGTAAATGCTGTGCCAAGCACAGCTGCCTTCCCCTTAAGCTCATCTGTGGTTATCTGCGTGCCAACATAACCGTAATACTTGTCAGCAGATGTGTTATTGCCCTTGGCACATTTGTTCGGCCATGGCGGAGTTGTACCATAATATGAGTTAGTAATATTCACATCCTCAGAAGTTGATAAATAGCATGCAAGTGTTGTATCTGAATAGCAATTGGTAATTTTATCATCAGAACCCCATAACCCCCCTACAATACCCGCATCATAATTTATGTCACCGATAATCTTTATACCTACTGCATAACAATTCTCAACAGTAGCTCCCGTGCCGTCCGAATTTCCGATTAAACCGCCGCCGCATTGGAACCGACCGCCACCATAATTTGTCTGTATGCTTACATTTTTTGCAAAACATTCTGTTACCTTTGCGTTTTCTGTAAGCTTGCCGACAAGTCCTCCGAACTTAGCATTCCACTCATCGACGCTTAGTAAAGCTTCAACATTTTCAATGCCAAGACTATATATGTGTGCTGAGCCGCCTACAAACGCAAATATTCCGCGTGCAGTGTCACCGGCCGCATTAACTTTATAATTTTTAATTACGTGACCGTTTCCGTCAAAAATTCCTTTAAACGGTTTTTCTTCTGTTCCGATATACGGTGTCCATGCTGCCTCGCCTAAGTTAAGGTCATTCATCAGTTTAAAATATTTGCCCTCAGTATCATATGTTGAAATTTCTGCAAGGTTGTCACCTGTTCTGATAAGGTAAGGATCGCTTTCCGTACCTGTACCTGTAATTTCCGGAAAATCTGCCTCGCAGACAAAAACAGGGTAACCATTATTTATTGAACTGTATTGAGAATCGTTCTGGAAAGCCTCACCGAGTGTATCCGCCATATTTTTAAGTTGCTCTGCGGTTACTTTCTTTCCTGCATAATATCCGCTCGCACTGCTCGGATCCTCCCACGGCCATGGAGCCGTCTTTTCAAAATATGAATTAGATATGAGAGAACCCATACCATTGTCACATCTTACCAAAGTAGTATCAGAATAGCAGTTTCTGATTATATCACAGGTAGTATTAAGACTTCCTACAAGACCGCCGTCATAATTAACCTCAGCCCCATCCATTATACTGCCAACAGCATAACAGTTTTCGACAACAGCACCTAAGCCCCCGACTGATCCAATTAAACCGCCGCCTCTGATAAAATTACCGTCATCACCGTTTCCATCATAGCCCAATTTAAGGCTTACATTTCTTGCAAAGCACCCTGTCACAGTTGCAGTGTCCGTAAGCTTGCCGACTAGACCTCCGCATGCAGGAATCCATTTTTGAGCTACCGGAAGCGTTGCGCTTACATCTTCTACTCCAAAATTTTTTACAATGCCGCTGCCACCTACAATACCAAAAAGTCCATAGCAATATTTATCATCCATACAATTCAGCTTATAATTTTTTACAATATGGCTGTTTCCGTCAAAAATACCTTTAAAGGGATTTGTATCATTTCCGATATATTTATCCCATATCGTGCTTTTCATATCAATATCGGCTGTCAGAATGTAATAATCTCCCTCACCGCCATTTATGTCGAGATTTATTGCTTCTGCAACCATTCTCAGTTCCGTCAGATTAGATATTTCAATTGCATTATCCGGATATGCTTCCGTATTGCTATCGGCAGCATAACTGAATGTAGCTGAGCAAAATATCATAGCGAGTACAAGAAATCTACTGACAAGTTTTTTCATAATACTTCTCCCTTTCAATCAGCCACGTAGCATTATTTGGCTGAAGATTGCTGTCCATATGTATTTAACCTTAATGATTATTTTTCCGTATACGGTGCCGGGAACTTCCACATACCTTCACCGCCGTCCCACAGCCACAGCTCACCTGTTTCAGGATGAATAACTATCGTTTCAGCTCCTGTACCGGCACTTGGACCGTCAGGCACTATGGATGCTTTATCGCCTGCCGAAGAAAGCACCTGGAAAGTTTCACCCCTGTCGCACGAACGCTGCACAGCGACCTCGTTCTTGAACGTACATGTACCGTATGTACCTACATACAGTACATCAGGATGTCTTGGGTCAAGTGCAAGCAGGTGAGTATACCTGTCACCTGTTTTTTCCTGTGCAACCAGATGATTACCGATATTTGTATGTACGTTGTTTTCAATACGGACAACTGTTACACCACAGTTAATATTTCCAGGCAGATAATAAAGAATATCATTAATACCGTCATATTCAACATCCCATGTATGCACTCCGGCACCTGTTGTATATATCGAACCGACGTTATCTCTTGCCTTTGTATCATCAAGTTTTACCTGCGAGAAAGGATACCATGTTTCACCGTTATCATAAGAGCATACAAGAACCTCTTTATTAAGTCCCCAAAGCTCTTTATTGTGGAAATAGTTCACTGCCATAACCATTTCGCAGCCAACCATTTCTTTCCATGTCTGAGCACGATCATGACTTACATACTCACCGGCTAAAACTGTATTCGGGTCACTTGGAGATACCCAGAATGATGTTGCACGACGTGCCGTACCATTTTTAAGCGGTAAATTAGGCCCTCCCCATGTTTTACCGCCGTCATGGCTTACTTTAAGCTTTCTCAGTGTATACCAGCCGTCAGCTATTGCAGCAACAAGTGTCTTGTCATCCAATGCGCATGATCCGTATGAGCAGCCGAAACCTCCTCCGCTTTCAGGCTCAATTGCCTCCCACGTGTAGCCTCTGTCTTTACTGAATATTCCGAGCAAGTCCTGAGCGCCTGCAAAGATAAGATCAGTGTTGTACGGGTTAAAGTTTACACGTCCTCCCGGAGGTGTGCCGCAGTAACCGTTAGCATCCCATATAAACGATTCACCGCCGTTATCGCTGGAGGTTATCCAGTCACCGCCGAGCGACCATACCTTATTCGGATCTGTCGGGTGCCATGCAAAAGCATGTTGTCTGTTATGGCAGAAGAAGAAATCCTTCGATTTATCATATCCGCATTCAGTCCACGAACGTCCTCCGTCATGTGTAAAGTAACGTCTGTTGTTATAGTTTATGTAATCACGGCAATCAACAAGCATATAATCCGGATTTGCCGGGCTGACCTGAAGATCACGCGTAATATTACGGACATCGCTTAAGTCTGTCTTATTCGGGAATCCTACACCGTTAATTCGCGTAAAGGTTCTTCCGCAGTTTTCAGAAACCAATACACCTTTATGGTCATTTATATAAACATTATCAGGTCTTGTTTCAACAACATCAAGGCCATAAATTGGTTCTCCGCTGAGTATATTTGTAAAGGTTACACCGCCGTCAGTGCTGATAAAGAAGCCACTTTCGTTTCCTGCGTATACTGTACCGTCTTTCGGATTAACCTTTATAGCGCAGTCAGACATTTCTTCATTGACACAGAACCATGTTTTCCCTCCGTCCTCTGTTTTGAACAGTCCGCCTTTTCTGTCGCTTTTACGTTTCGGCACTGTTTGCCCGAAACCCTCGTTTGCAGCTTCTATCCTGTACATATTTGACCAATATGCTATTCTGCTTCCGCCGATTTCCTTATCATAGCTAGATTTATCCCATGCAAGCTGTTCACGTGTATCTCTCTGTCCGTTGAAAATGTATGAGTGAACCTGTCTCCATGAATATCCCATATCTTCCGAAAGGTAAATGCCTGTCAAAGGAGCGTTTGAACATGAACCGATTGCAAGCACTTTGTTTTTGTTGTTCGGATCGATTTCTATATCAACGCATCCGGCTGCCATAAAACCGCGGTTGCTTCTTTGCCAGGTTTTCCCTCCGTCTGTTGAACGAACCATAGCAGCAATATCTACACCGGCAAACAGCAGCTGTCCGTCAACGTTATCGCACTCAATTGCCTGCAACCACTGACCGCCTTCACCGCCTGACACACCCATATCACGCAGTTTCTTTGATACACAAGGCACCTGAGTCCATATATTATTTGCCTTGTTGAATACATCAAATTCAACCTCAGGTATATTTTCTGTCCATGTAATTTTTTCGTTAGTACCCATTGATGCAAGTGCTATATCTTTTACAGCCCAGTAATCCGACGAAACGTCCGGGAAAGCAACAGTAGTTTCTTCCTCATCATCGGAGTAATCAACAATCTTACCCATTGAACGGTTGAAAAGAGCTACTGCCTCCGCACGCGTAACATTGCTCTCTCTTTTGTAAGCTCCGTCCTCATAGCCTTTAAAAATTCCGTCCTTTACAAGGCTTGTGAACATATCCTCTTCAGATTCAAGAACGCTTCCGTTTTTCATTATGTATATAATCTTTGCAAGATCAATTCTTTTTGCAGCATCATCAGATGCTTTAACCACTGAATAATCTTTATCGTCTGCAAGGCGGCTAGCAATAGTAAGCACCTCACTTAGAGTGATATTATTTTCCGGTCTGAAACTGCCGTCCTCATATCCCTTTATGTAGCCTGCTCCATTACTGGTAGCCTCATCGTGGTAATCTGCGCCTATTGCAAAAGAAACCTCTGCTTTTCCGTCAAGTGGCATTCCTGCTGCTGATTTTAGTGTATCTTTAATTTTCACCGTGTAATTTGCAGACGCGTCAAGCTTATCGCTGAAAAGCACTACATATGCCTTTGTTGCATCTGTTGCGTCGGCAAAGGCATGCTGAACAAGTCCGGTATTTTCTTTACCGTTTACTAAAATCATATTCTTATCAAGCCAGCCAATTTTTTTATTAAAATTAAAGGTGATTACAGGTACAGTGCCTTTTGGCAGGATATTTCCACCGTCAACACTGCACGATGTAACCTCAAGCGGCACATTTTCATTCACACTTATACCGCTGTCAACATCAATGGTTACATCTTTATCAGGCATGGTAAATTTATATACACCATTATCGCCCTCAAGTACTACACCGTCAAGCTTAACCGAGTTAATTTGAGATACTTCGTCAGGCTTAACCGTCAGGGTAGTTTCAGCGCCCTCCATGCCATATTCTTTACCTATTGTTTCATTTCCCGAGACGTCAACCTTTGCACAACCGGGTGTATTTATATTAATTTTATGAAAATTCTTTGAAATATCGCTCGTTTTAGCCTGAATTTCAATTTCAGGTATATTCATAGCACCAAGCCAAGGCTTAACATCGCGTATTGCTATTCTAAGATACTTAGCCTGTACCGGCTTGTCAAGCGGCAAATCATAGTATGTTCTGATTCCGCCTGTCTGATCCCAAAGCTCCTCGGGGCGTTTTTCTTCAAGAAGCTTGCCCTCAAGGCTTTCACAGGAATAAACTTTCTGCCATGAGTCATTTTTACCTGTATCGCTCACATATATTTCCAAGCCCTCAGGCCACGGTATAGTGGGCTTGTTCATATACATTGTGCCGCCGTTTGTATTAAATGTGCCGTCTGCAAAAGGCATACCAAACTCATAGTTCAGTTTGACACGTTCCATAGGAACAGATACTGTCGTTGTGACGGTCATGAGTATAATATAGTCGTCACCATCATTGCCGTTTACATCAAATATCGGTATACCGTCATAGTCACCGGTTGTAGTTTTTGATATAATATCTCTGTCAAGTGCATCTTTACCTTCAGTAGTACCACCCGAGGTAACTATAGTAAATTCCGCATTGTCAGCTGACAATACATTTATCATATTCTCCTCTGCCAAAACCGGAGCAGGAGTAGCCACATTTCCGAAAGCAATCGCAAGCGTAGCTATTGTGGAAAGCACTCTTTTCTTTATTGAATTCATCGTTAACCCTCCATATAAAAATATCCGTTATGCATATTTATCAGCCTTTTACAGCGCCGTCAGCAAGCCCGGAAACAAAATACTTATTTGCAATTGCAAAAACAAACAGAACAGGAGCCATTGCTATAACCGTTCCGGCAAGCATCAGATTCCACTGTGATGCACCCTGACCTGAGTTTTTAAGTGCCATAATTCCAACTATAAGCGTCTGTTGCTTTGGTGCCGACATTGTAAACATTGCCGGCATAATATAACTGTTCCATGTGCCATTAAATGTAAGTACCGCAATAGTAGCCATTATCGGTTTTAAAAGCGGAAGAATTATTCTGAAAAATATTCCCGTAAAGGTACAACCGTCAATTTTTGCCGATTCATCCATATCCTTAGGCAATGATTCAACAAACCCGCGGACAAGATACATATTCACAACCGGAATACCAAAACACGTAAGAACCAAAAGTCCGACAAGTGATTTGTTTAGATTAATCAGTGATAAAACTTCAAACTGCGGATAAATTGTAATTGAACCAAGGCTTATAAACATAAGTGACGAAAATACTGCAAATATAGTTTTCTTAAACACAAAATGACCGCGAGCAAATACATAACCTGTTACGGATGAGGTTATCAGAGTGATGAGCACTGATGCCACTGTAAACCAGGCGCTGTTGAAAAACATACGTCCTACATCCAGAGCATCTGAATTCCATGCGGTTATGTAATTTTCAAAAGTCCACTTTTCAGGAAAAATCCTTTCGGGATGTGCCATAATTTCTACATTTGTTTTAAACGACGAGGCGATAACATATACAAGCGGAAACAATGTAAACATGAGTACAATACACAAAACCAGATATATCACTATCTTCTCGCATTTATTAACTTTAATTTCATTCATTTAATTTTGCCCCCTCTTTAATACAAGTCTGCAATCTTTTTTGTTGCCCGCAGATAAAGCAGACCGATTGCAGCACATATTATAGAAGAAATAATACTCATTGCACAGCCGTATCCAAGATTCGGAGTACCTGATGAAAATCCCGGTAAAAACGTTTTCATTACGTAAGCCTCTGACGTAAGGGTTGTTCTTGCAGGTGCACCGTTTGTCATAACAAGTATGTACTCGCCTGTGCGCAATGTTCCGTTTATTGCCAGTAGCAGAATTGTCTGAAATACTTTTGATATCATAGGAACTGTGATTTTAAAGAACTGTGTTATGCGACCTGCTCCCTCAATATCGGCTGCTTCATATAAATCCTTTGGAACATTTGACAGTGCCGCTGTGAAATACACAACGTTAGTACCAAAAGCAGACCACACTCCGCCAAGTATCAGAACAGACATGGCAGTACTTGTATTTCCGAACCAATCAATCGGGTGTTCCGTTATCCCAAGCTTTGAAAGCCATGAATTTATAACTCCAAATGCATCAAAAATATTTGAAAAAATAATTCCGACAATTGCCAAACTGATTACGCATGGCAAATAATAAAAATTGCGAAAAAAATTTGAGCCTTTTAATCCCTTGCTTAAAAGTGTCGCAAGCACTAGTGCTAACGGAATTTCTATCGGAAGTTTAATACTGCCGAACTTAAATGTTACAAGCCATGCGCGCCAATAATCGCTGCCTTTTTTAAATAATGTTATGAAATTATCAAGCCCGACAAAACGTGTGTTAGACGGCACAAGGTCATAATAATAAAATGCTTTCAGAGCTGACCATATAATCGGGTAAATGGTAAAAACCAGAAATCCGATTATCGGCAGTGCAAGCAATATAAAACACTGCGCCTGCTCAGAACTCTTTATTTTTTCGACCAGACTAATATGTTCTTTTTTTGTATTTGTTATACTGTCTACCAATTTCAACTATTAATCGCCCCTTCAATAAGTTAAATAAAAAATCTTCTTTTTCATGGTCCTTTTTGTGATAGGCAATCACCAAAGGTACCTCACTCCATTTACAGCAAGCTATAAATGGAGTGATACATATTCTCTTAAATTTTAATGCTTATCTCATAAGCTTCCAATCTGAAATGATAAACACAGATGCGTCATAATCAGGATGAATTTCTTTATATTTAGCAATTCCTGCGTTCTGCTTATTTTCATAATCCTTAACTATTTTTCCAATGCCTGCATAGTCAGGAGCTTCATTCCAGATATCAAGCCATACATCATTTATTGTCTTTTCACCTGTCATTTCGCTCTTTATTGAAAGCGGAGGGCAATGACTGAATTCAACAAAGCTTGCAAAAGTTTTCCAGTTTTCAAGGTCAGCCGGAAGCTTAATATCTTTTACAAGGTTGAAATCGGCAGGCATAGCAAGGCCTTCTTTATACATATCTGTTAAAGTTTCATCACTGCTGAAATATTCAAGTACTGCAATAATTTTGTCAGCACCTATTCTATCTACAGATTCTTTATTTACTGCAAACATACCGTCTGCCGAACAATACTGCATACCTTTTGACTCTGTGTCACATACCGGAAGCGGTGCAACGCCCCACTCAATCTTTGCAGGGAACTGGTCTTTTAAAACGCCTACATCATAGCTGCCGGCAATTTTCATACCAATTCCGCCCTGACCGAAACGTGCACGAGCCGGATCATTGTCCATACCCTCAGTACCCGGAACACAGCTACCGTCCTTTTTCATACGGATCATTGCGTCCATAACCTTTATCTGAGCACTGTAATCAAATTTGCCTGTCTGCGGATTATATCCGTCAACAATACCATTACTTGCTGATGAAGCCATGTTAATATCCGTTGTATACCAGCCGTCCCATTTCCCCGGGAAAATCATACCGTATTCCTGTTTTGAAGGATTTGTAAGAAGTTTTGAATCTTTCACAACATCATCCCATGTTACAGGAGGCTTCGGTTTGCCGTTTTCATCAACAATACCTGCATCTATAAACATCTTTGTGTTATATATAAGACCGTATGTGCCGGAAGTTACCGGAAGAATATATGTTTTTCCTTTATATTTATGACGGATTTCCATAGCACGTCCGCCGAATTTTTTAAGAAGTTCATCACTGCCCTTAATATCTTCAAGCGCTGCAATCTGTCCGCGCTGCGCACGTGATTCTATCTGATACGTATTATATAAATCAGGCGCCTGTCCTGAAGTATATGCAACATCAAGCATTTCTTCAAGCTTTCCCTCTTTAACAACATACTCAAGGTTTATGCCCTTTTCCTTCCCTACTGTGTCGTTGAAATCTTTAAACTTTTCCTGCATAAATGCCTTATCGTGACCGTTACTTCTCCAAACTGTAACTTTTGTTACTCCGCTATTTGTTTCAGCCTTTTTACCGCAACCGGAAAAAGTTGTTGTGAGCATAAGCGCAGCGAGCACACCTGCTAAAAATTTCTTGTTGATTTTCATAAAACTTTCATCCTTTCCTTTACATAAACATGTGAATATAGATATTCCCATAAGCTTAATTACATTATACACTATAAACCTTTAAATTTGAAGTTTAAAAAACATATGCTTTTTTACCATTTCTACATTTCCTCGTTATTATCGCAGTACAAATCAATAAATTCAAACAGTTCCATTTTTTTCAACTCCTTGATAAGTGTCTTCATACTGTTTATTTCAAATTTTCGTAATATGCCTGATGCCTGTGTTCTTACCGTTCCTTCTTCAACAAAACGTTCAAGAGCAATATCGCGGTATGTTTTTCCATAATACACACCCCTAAGCACGCTGATTTCACTCTGTGATAACTTTGTGACCTGATTTATCATATACAAAATGGATTTCTGCTTATTCATCACATCTCTTGTTTTTTTTGCCAGAATTCCCGAGACATCTGAGTTGAGCATAACCTTATCATTATATACGTTTAAAACCTTCGTGACTATTTCATCGTCACTGGCTGTTTTGTAAATAAAATCCTTTGCCCCGAGTGCAAATGCACGGAACACATAATCTTCAACTTTATGTACTGTCAGCATAACAATTTTAAGTCCCGGCTTTATTTTAAGCAAATCCTCTATTACGTCAATTCCCTCTTCATTTGACCTCATCTGAATATCAAGCAGCAGCACGTCTGGGTCAGCAGTACGCACCATTTCCTTGCATTCATCGCTATTTTGCGCTATACCAACCACATCAACGTCTTCAACCTCTGAAAACACTTTTTTGTAATACTCAAACAGACTTTTCATATCATCGCATATTGCAAGCTTCATAATTATATCTCCTTTTGCTTAAAAATACCGACCTGCCATCACAGGTGTTTGTGAAGTCACCTGTAATTAAATATTCTTTAATTGTCCTATGATTTTGTATATGTTGCCCGCTACCCAAGCTTATGGATGGCATTTCTGCCTAAATTGTATATGGGCAGAGCCATATACACACTCGTATAAAGTCCATCAACGCTTTTTATACACACGTCACCGCCATGAATCGCTGTAACACGCTTTACAAAATCAAGTCCAAGCCCGTTACCGACCTTTTGAGCTTTTGTTGTATAAAACAGTCTGAAAACCATTTTTTTGTCCTTCGCGGATATTCCGCAGCCGTTATCCGTTATAATAACGCAAAGCATATCCGGCTCAGTGTAAACAGTAATTTCAATTTTCCCGTCATTTATGGTTTTTTGCTCTATCGACTCTATTGAATTCCGCAGGATATTTACAAAGCTTTCGATGATATGTGCCTTGTTTCCAAGCACAACCGTTTTTTGTCCTTCATAATTACGCACTATTGAAATGCTCTCTATTTCCGTCTTTTTTATTGCTTCGTCTATGCAGCTTTCGATTGTAAAAACATGATAATCCATGGCAACAACATTCAACATTTTAAGAGTTCTGCTTATATTTTCAACAGACTCGGCTACCTCTTTTTTTATCCCGTTAAATACATTTACAACCTCGTCAGCCTCATTTTTAATTTCCGCACTTATTCCCAAATTTACAAGCTTTTCGATACATACAAACTTATTTTTATAAATATGCAGTAACATATACACATTTTCATTTACCATCTGGCTCCGTTTTACAAATCGTCTTTTAGTTCCTGCACCATATTTTTCAAACGGTTTAAAATACAGAAGTATGTATATATTTATAATAATTATACACAGTACACTTATCATTATTGAACCGTTTTCGCCGTACATACCTAAGTTTTTCTGTGGAAAATTCATTAAATCAACATTATAAAACATTATCGGAGTAAATATACCGTCTACAAACAGTAAATAAATTATCACATACATGAAAAAGAAGCATACCATACAGGTAATACCATACCGTTTTTTAACAAAAATTTTTGTTTTAGCGGTATAAATACCAAAAAACAGCATTGGCATAAGCAAATAAGCCGCTGCAATTACAGTGGTGCTTCCACGCAGCAGATTAAATATGAAAACATAACTGCCACCATATGTTTTCTCAGTATTAATTTTCAGAAACATATCCCAGTTTACCGAGGGTAAATTCAGATAAAAAACATATATTACAGGTATAAACATCAATATTTTAATCAGGAGCCTTCGCGGATAAACAAGATTCAGACACACAATAGTCGCTGTCATAAGAATTGAAACTCCGATATTATGTATTATTGCTGCATCATATACATCAATTCTCAGAGTTTACAGTTTCTGTAACATAAAATAATCAATATTACTCATATATTGATATGTCGAAATAGATATAAAATAGAAGATACCGGAAATTATCAGAACTACACATCCAAAGAAATACAAAGACATTACGTATGCAAATTTAGTTCTGTAACTAAATACGATACATGCCGAGAAAGTTATAAAGATTAATAAAACAAGAAGCATAAAATCCCCCTCCGTAAAGTGTTGCAATAAATGCAACCGTTCATAATATATTTTATATTATATAGCAAATGATTTCAAGTTGAAAAAACATATGCTTGTAAAAAATATGTGCTTTATGCTTTTTAATTATAACAGATTTTCCGTGCTTTGTCGACTGTATCTAAGAACAAAGTTACAGTAAACTAAACGTTGGCAAAACTCATCATACGGAAATCACCTGTATATTTAATTATAGAAATCCTTCAATTCAAACATTTTTTATATAGCTTTTCTCCCGTTAGTTGTGGCACAGTTAACGAATGGGATATGCCCCTTTCTAATATTGCCGTCTTTTCCTTTGCCGTCCTTTTTTGGAGTTTTAGCTGCGCTCAGTATCTCTATTATCTCACTAGTTTGCGTTGTTGGCAAGACATTTTTTGATATTCTTAACACCTTCTTATTTCAATTTCTTTATAATAAACGTAATAACTTATTGTTATTTTAATACCAGTGACAGAACATTATAAAATTACATCTTTTTCAACATTTTTATATTTTGTTGTAAAACCGTCCCAATGATCTTCAAATATCTTTTTAAGCATTCCTGTTGCCATTTTTATCACCCCAATTTTACACATGGTACATTTTTCTATATTGCCGTTTCTCCGCTTTCCATGCTTGTTTTAGAGTTCTATTATATCATATTTTTGAAGCAAATTCCTAGACATTAAAAAAAAATCATGACCAACAGTTGTTGGTCATGATTGATATCCTGTGCAGATGTATAATTTTTTTAGGAAAGCCGTATTTATTTAATAGCCTGTACAAATTTGAAGTGCAACATCAGAAGCGGAAGCGGCGTCGGATGTATAAAAATCAGCGCCTATACTGTCGCAAAAGTTTTGCGTCACCGGAGCTCCTCCAATCATAAT
>Ga0209373_10000132_pt1 | contig 161614 bp, 164 predicted proteins | sample Higcelweek5metaG_FD_187173 | JGI IMG/M metagenome (GOLD analysis project Ga0209373, IMG submission 187173) | Freshwater pond sediment microbial communities from the University of Edinburgh, under environmental carbon perturbations - High... | ecosystem: Environmental > Aquatic > Freshwater >... | reverse complement strand
GGGGGGGGGGGGGGGGGGGGGGGGGGGGAGATAAAACGCACTGCGGCCCGCAATCGTCGGATTGCGAGCCGCGGTGAACCACTCCCCGGTGACGGGAAGCGGTCAGGCGTGTTTTTTGCCCAGACGGCGAATCTGCCGGTGCAGCGGGCGGAACCGGTCGATATAGCTGGGAATGACCGCTTCAACGGATTCCGGCTCGATGCCCAGATCCTTCAGGCCCGGGCAGGCGCCGGTCAGGATGTTGTCGCTTTGCAGCAAGGCAACCTGATCGGGGGTCAGCGGCGGGTTGGGCAGGAATTGCAGGAACATCGCCTGAATTTTCGCCAGCCACATCGGGGCGGGCAGGACCAGACGGTTGCGGCGGGTTTCGCGCGACACCTGTTCCATCACTTCGCGCAGGGAATAGGTGCGCGGGCCACCCAGTTCATAGGTCTTGCCGGCCATCGCCGGGTCCTTCAGGGCCTTGACGATCGCCTTGGCGACGTCACCGACGTAGACCGGCTGGAATTTCGGGCCACCGGCACCGTAGAAATCCACCGCCGTGCCGCCGTTGGGGCTGGTCTTCAGGCCGGGGGCATCCTTGCAGAAGTACACCAGCACCGGCAGCAGGCGGGCCATCGCACCAAAGCGGTTATAGAAACCGTCTTCCGGTCCGAAGATCACCGACGGGCGAACGATGGTGGCCGACGGGAAGGCAGCACGGACGCGCTGTTCGCCTTCGGCCTTGCTGCGGGCATAGCGTGACGGGCTGGAGCTGGACGCCCCCAGCGCACTCATCTGCACAAAGGTCTTCACGCCAGCGGCCTTGGCGGCTTCGGCGACCAGCGCGGCACCGTCGGCGTGGATCGCCTGAAAGCTGGCCTTGCCGCTTTCATGCAGGATACCGACCAGATTGATCACCACGTCGGCCCCGGCGCAGGCGCGCTTGATCGACTCGGGGTTCAGCAGGCTGGCGGGCACCGGGGTGATTTGCCCCAGATCGCCCAGCGGCTTCAGAAACTTGGCGCCTTCCGGGTCGCGCACGGCCACGCGCACGCGCCATCCTTCGTCCGCCAGCTGGTTGACAAGATGACGTCCGACGAAACCGGACCCACCAAAGACGGTAATAAGGCGTTCAGCCATGGTCCCGCACACTCCCTGACACTACGCATTTGGGTGGGCGAAAACTGGCATAACCAACGGCACTGTGCAAGCGTTGGCGCAGGGGACGCGGAAAATCGTGCCCGTTCGGCCTTTTGCATGGGGCGATAAAAAAGAGATTGACGGGGGAGGAATAGTTCCTTACAAACCGCCTTCACCGCAGTCCAGCGGCACCGGCAACGGTGGAACGGACCGAACCACCTGCCCAGGTGGCGGAATTGGTAGACGCGCAGGTTTCAGGTACCTGTGGCAGAAATGTCGTGGAAGTTCGAGTCTTCTCCTGGGCACCATCGGCTTGGTAAAGCTCCGCATAGCGGGTCTTCACCAAGCCGATTTTTTTTGGCCTGACGTCCGTCGTTGTTTTTCTTTAAAAAAACAGCTTGACGGTCCTGGGATAATCCCTTAAAAACCGCCTCCACCGCAGTCCAGCGGCACCGGCAACGGTGGAACGGACCGAACCACCTGCCCAGGTGGCGGAATTGGTAGACGCGCAGGTTTCAGGTACCTGTGGCAGAAATGTCGTGGAAGTTCGAGTCTTCTCCTGGGCACCATCGGCTTGGTAAAGCTCCGCATCGCGGGTCTTCACCAAGCCGATTTTTTTTGGCCTGAGCGGCTGTGTAATCTTTCTTTAAAAAAACAGCTTGACGGCCTTGGGGTAATCCCTTACAAACCGCCTCCACCGCAGTCCAGCGGCACCGGCAACGGTGGAACGGACCGACCACCTGCCCAGGTGGCGGAATTGGTAGACGCGCAGGTTTCAGGTACCTGTGGCAGAAATGTCGTGGAAGTTCGAGTCTTCTCCTGGGCACCATCGGCTTGGTAAAGCTCCGCATAGCGGGTCTTCACCAAGCCGATTTTTTTTGCTCTGATGGCCACCGTGATCGGGCATCATGGCCCGAGCTGTCTTTGCCGTGAACAGAACCGGGGGCTTCATGACCATTCATTATCATCAGGGCGACCTGCCCGACGGCCTGACCTTTCAGGGCGCGATTGCCGTTGATACCGAAACCATGGGGCTGTCACTGGTGCGCGACCGTCTGTGCGTGGTGCAGTTGTCGGCCGGGGATGGCGATGCCCATGTGGTGCAGGTCGGCGGTGTTTACGGTTATGATTGCCCGAACCTGAAACGGGTGCTGGGCGACCAGAGCCTGCTGAAGATTTTCCACTATGCCCGTTTCGATGTGGCGCAGATCAAACACCGGCTGGGTGTTGATGCGACTCCGCTGTATTGCACCAAGATTGCCAGCAAGCTGACCCGCACCAACACCGAAAGCCACGGGCTGAAGGTGCTGTGCTCGCAGTTGCTGGGGGTGGAGCTGTCAAAGGAACAGCAAAGCTCTGACTGGGGCGCGGAAAGCCTGAGCGAGCAGCAACTGGCCTATGCGGCGTCGGATGTTCTGTATCTGCACCGGCTGAAAGAGGTCTTTGACCGCTTGCTGGCGCGCGAAGGGCGGGCGGCACTGGCGCAGGCCTGTTTTGATTTCCTGCCGACGCGGGCGATGCTCGATTTGCAGGATTGGGAAGGTCAGGACATTTTCAGTCACTGATGGTGGCACTTGATGTCGGGGTCTTGCCTGTTGGCAGAACCCGGTTTCAGGGCGGCTGTGTCCAGCTCATATGGCGTTGGCACCGCTGCGGGAGTGCTGCTATCTTGCGTCGCCCGTGGCGGACCCCCATAGAAAGGGGTCTTCCTTGCTGATCCTGTAGAAGAGCTTTTGACCGTGACCTCAGACGCCCCCCGCCTTTCCGACAGCCTGCCGACCGTTCCACCGGTTCCCGATGATGCGTTCAGTGCCGCCGAACGGGATGTGATCCTGACCTCGGCGCGCAACACGCTGGCTCTCGAGGCCACGGCGCTGACCACCATGGCCGCTGAACTGGGGCGGGAGTTCCTTGCCGCGCTGGCGCTGATGGAGCGGGCACAGGGGCGGGTGGTGGTGTCCGGGATGGGGAAATCCGGCCACATCGGCACCAAGATCGCGGCAACGCTGGCCTCCACCGGGACGCCGTCGTTCTTTGTCCATCCCGCCGAAGCCAGCCATGGCGATCTGGGGATGGTGACCACACAGGACGTGGTGCTGGCGATCTCCAACTCGGGGGAAACCAGCGAACTGTCCGACATCATTGCCTTTACCCGCCGCTTTGCCATTCCGCTGGTGGCGATCACCAGCCGGGCGGGCAGTACGCTGGCGCAGGCGGCGGATGTGGCGCTGGTGTTGCCGGCGGTGGCCGAGGCCTGTCCGCACGGCCTGGCCCCGACCACCTCGACCACGGCAACGCTGGCTCTGGGCGATGCGCTGGCGGTGGCGTTGCTGGAACGGCGCGGCTTTTCGGCGTCGGATTTCCGCCTGTTCCATCCCGGCGGCAAGCTGGGCAAGCGCCTGCAAAAAGTCGCCGACCTGATGCATGGAGCGGAGGCTCTGCCCTTGTGCCCGCCGACGGTGACGATGGCCGAAGCCCTGCTGGTGATGACCAGCAAGAGTTTCGGTTGCGTCGGGGTGGTGGAAAACGATCAACTGGTCGGGATCATCACCGATGGCGATTTGCGCCGCCATATGGCCCCGGACCTGCCGGGAAAGGCGGTGGGAGCGGTGATGACGCGCGGGCCGAAATCGGTCACACCGACGTTGATGGCTGCCGAAGCCCTGCACATCATGAATGCGTCCAAGGTAACCAGCCTGTTCGTGGTTGAGAATGGCAAGCCGGTTGGTATCCTGCATATTCATGATTTGCTGCGGGCTGGCCTTGTATGAAAAAAAACATCCCCCGTTCCGAGCCGACCGTCACGCGGCCTGTGCCGCCTGAGGCTGCTGCCCTGACCCCGGAAACGGAGTCGGAGCCGCAGTTGCTGGTTGCCCGGGAAGAGGGACTGGCTGGCCGCACATCACCGGGTGTTCAGCGGATCACTGTCGACATCAAAAGCGGGGCGGACGCCGGGGGCGGTCGGTCGTGGTCGGGGCGTTACAGCCGTTTTGTCTCCCTGGCCAAAGTGGTGTTCCCGGCGACGGCGGTGGTTCTGACGGCGGCGGTGGTGCTGTGGCCGCAGATGCAGAAGGTTGGCGAAGAGGCCTTTGCGATTACCTTTGCCAACGTTGGTGATCAGGTGCGGGAAAGCCAGCAGCTGGTCAATGCGCGCTATTACGGCAGCGATGATCAGCGACAGGCCTATTCCGTTACCGCCGATCTGGCCGAAGAAACAGCGCCGGGGTCGCGGGTGGTCGAGCTGTCGCATCCGCAGGCGGACATGACCCTGAAAGACGGTGCATGGCTGATGCTGGGGGCCAATAGCGGACTGTTTTATCAGGAAAAGAACGTTCTGACCCTGAGCGGGAACGTCAGCCTGTACCACGACGGCGGCTATGAAATGCATACCGAGGGGGCCGAAATCCTGCTGCGCGACGGCATCGCGCAAGGATCCCGGCAGGTCAGCGGACAAGGACCGTTCGGGTCGCTGGATGGCGAAGGCTTTATCGTCAATCAGAAAGAGCGCACCGTGCAGGTGACTGGCAAGTCCCGCCTGTTGTTGCGGGGTGGCGAGGAAACCGAGGCTGTACCGGTTGCTCCGGCCCCCCCCGCTGCCAAGGCAAAAGGGTCTTCGTCGGGGCACAAGGGCAATGACAAGGCGGCAGGGAAGAAACAATGAGCGGGAAAAACTCCAGACTCGCATGGACCACAGCGATGCTGCTGGGGGCCGCGGTCATCGGCTGGTCGGTGAGCGGTGGTGCGGCCGGGCTGGACATGGGCGGCGAGTCCGGCAACGGGCCGATCGAAGTGCTGGCCGATAACGGCATCGAGTGGCAGCAAGGTCAGCAACGCTTTATCGCCCGTGGCAACGCGGTGGCATCGCGCAACGGCGTTTCGGTCTATGCCGACGAGCTGATCGCCTATTACCGCTCGGGCGGTGACGCTGCTCCGGCGGCCCCCGCCACAGCCTCCGGGGCAGATGCTCCGATGGGGGCGGGCAGCGACATCACCCGTATCGAAGCCAACGGGGCGGTGCGGATCGTCTCGGCGACTGAAACGGCCAGCGGCTCGCAGGCCACCTATAATGTCGACAGCGGCAAAATGGTGCTGACCAACGCCCATGGACCGGTGACGCTGGTGACGCCCAAGGAAACGATCACCGCCCGTGATGCGCTGGAATATGATGTGCGGACCCAGATTGCGGTTGCCCGTGGCAAGGCCCAGATGGTGCAGGGGACCCGCACCCTGAATGCCGAGGTGCTGACCGCCCACATGACGCAAACCAACGGAAAAACCGAGCTTGAAACCGTTGATGCGACTGGGGGGGTTGTCATTACAACCGATAAGGAAACGGCACGCGGATCGCAAGGCAAATACAATGCCAAAACAGGTATCGCAACCCTGACCGGTTCGGTTACACTGACGCGCGGCGACAGTGTCCTGAATGGCGGGGTCGCGACTGTGAACATGAAAACCGGTATCAGCACTCTGACTGGCGGCGGGGCCGAAGGCGGCAAGGCGCGGGCGATTATCGCCCCGAACAAAATTCCTGCCGCACAATAGGCCGCGCAATAGGCCGAATGGCAAATGTCATCGGGCCATCGGCTGTGGTACAGCAGTGTTGGTAACCCAACAATGGTATAAGCAGACCGATGAGTGCTCTTTCACCCGATACGTCCGTGCCTGCACCCGGCGACCCGGCTGTTGCCAGCCCCCGCGACGGTCTTGAAAATGCAGGCAGCGGGTTGAAAGTGAAGAACATCGGTAAACGCTATAAGCGCCGTCCGGTGTTGCGTGATGTGTCCCTGTCCGTTCGGCGGGGCGAGGCCGTTGGTCTGCTGGGCCCCAATGGAGCCGGGAAGACCACCTGCTTTTACTGCGTGACCGGCCTGATCACCCCCGATGCCGGCAGTATTGAGCTGGACGACAGCAACATCACCGCATTGCCGATGTACCGCCGTGCCCGTCTGGGCATTGGCTATCTGCCACAGGAAGCCTCGATTTTCCGTGGCATGACCGTCGAAGGCAACCTGATGGCGGTGCTGGAGGTGGCCGAGCCGCAGGCCGACCGCCGCGAGTCCTTGCTGGAAGAGCTGTTGGCCGAATTTTCCATCAGTCACCTGCGTCATGCCTCGGCGTTGGCGCTGTCCGGTGGGGAACGGCGACGGGTGGAAATCGCCCGCGCTTTGGCCTCCAGCCCGCATTTCATTCTGCTTGATGAGCCGCTGGCCGGGATTGACCCGATCGCGGTGGGGGAAATCCGCGACCTGGTGGCCCACCTGAAAGACCGGGGGCTGGGGGTGTTGATCACCGACCATAACGTACGCGAAACCCTCGACATTATCGACCGCGCCTACATCCTGCATGACGGGACGGTGATGATGGAAGGAACGCCGGAGGAGATCGTCGCCCACGAAGGCGTACGGCGCGTTTATCTCGGCGAAAAATTCAGCCTGTAGCCCCGACCCGGAGACCGCGATCATGGCCATGCAGCCCCGGCTCGACCTGCGACAGACGCAATCTCTGGTGATGACGCCGCAACTTCAGCAGGCGATCAAGCTGTTGCAGTTGTCGAACATCGAACTCAGCGCCTATGTCGAACAGGAACTGGAGCGGAACCCGCTGCTGGAGCGCAGCGAGAACGGGCCGGATGTGGCGCCGGTTGAGAGCCTGCCGGAAGTACGACGGGATGCTGACAGCCTGCTGTTCGACAGCCCCGATGGCAGCCGGGCCGAGGCTCCGCTGGATATCGAGGTCAACAACAGCTTTGATGAAGGCAGCCCGATGGAAGGGCCGTCCTATGATCCCGATGACCTGACCGCCTGGCAGCGCAATGACAGTGGCGGCGGCGGATTTGACAGTGACGATCGTTCGTTCGAGGAAACCCTGGCCGAACAGACCAGCCTGCGCGATCACCTGTTGTCGCAGATGGGGGTCGATCTGGCCGCCCCGGCAGAACGGATGATTGGTCTGGCCCTGATTGACAGTCTGGATGATGCCGGATACCTGCGGGCTGACCTGGCGGAACTGGCCGATGGGCTGGGGACGACGCCTGATCATGTCGAACGGGTGTTGGTCAAGCTGCAACGGTTTGATCCGGCAGGACTGTTTGCCCGCTCGTTACAGGAATGCCTGGCACTTCAGCTCAAAGACCGCAACCGCTATGATCCGGCGATGGAGGCCCTGCTGGCGAACCTCGACATGGTGGCGCGGCGGGACTTCACCGGCCTGTTGAAGGTCTGCGGGGTCGATAACGAAGACCTGCAAGAGATGATCGCCGAGTTGCGGACGCTGGACCCCAAGCCAGCGCAGCAATTTGATGGGCAATCGGCGCAGCCGGTGACGCCTGATGTCCTGATGCGCGTCAATCCGGAAGGCGGCTGGATCGTCGAGCTGAATCCCGAAACCCTGCCGCGGGTGCTGGTCAATAACCGTTATTACGCCAAGGTGTCGCGGTCGGCGCGCAGCAAGGACGACAAGGCGTTCATCAACGAGAACTTCCAGACCGCGTCGTGGCTGGTGAAGTCGCTTGATCAGCGGGCAACCACCATCCTGAAAGTGTCCAGCGAACTGGTCCGTCAGCAGCATGGCTTTTTCGAGCGTGGGATTCAGGGGCTCAGGCCACTGATTTTACGCGATATTGCTGCTGCGATTGAAATGCATGAAAGCACGGTCAGTCGCGTTACCTCGAACAAGTACATTGCCACCCCACGCGGGATTTTTGAGCTGAAGTATTTCTTCACCCAGGCCATTGCCGGGGCTGATGGGGCTGATGCCCATTCCGCCGAGGCGGTCCGGCACCGGATCAAAAGTCTGATCGACGCCGAGCCGCCAGCCAAAATCCTGTCTGATGATGCCATCGTCGATATCCTGAAAAAGGATGGAATCGATATTGCCCGGCGGACGGTGGCAAAGTATCGCGAAGGGATGAAAATTCCCTCCTCTGTTCAACGGCGGCGCGAAAAGTCGTTGATGCGGTGACGCCTGCCCGGACAAAAGGGGTCACCGTTTTTCCAGCAAGACAAATCCAGACATCAGGGAGTGGAGTCCGGGCGTTTCTGTTCCCATCTGTTAGAGCAGTGAGCGCAAAAGTGGGAACCGGTTTTGCGCACCATCACTGCGGCAAAGAAAAATTAGACCAGTGTGCCTGCGTCAGAGTTAACGCATACCGGTCCAGGGTGAGAAGCATGCACCGGCCGGACCGGTTCCTTCGGAGGGCTTTTGCTTCGCGTTGGGACCATGGTAGAATGGTCGGATTGGTAACCGTTTCTTGACTTGCCCCAGTGTCGCCCATATGGTGCGCCCCTCGTTACGGGATGCGCGAAACCGTACACGGGTTTGGGGAATGCGCTGCAAAGACTGCGCGGCGTCAGCACAGGAAACGCCAGACCCCTGAGACCCCGAGGCATGGCAAACCTCGGGAGACACCAGGCCTCGAACGGCAGGGCGCGCCAGTGGGCGCTGCCGCCAGACGGATCAAGGTAGGAGGGTGAAACCCCCATGAGCGCACGACAGCTTAAGGCGTTCTATCGCTGTTGACCTTCTGAAAAAGAAACTGCACAAAACCGGTTTCTGTCCCTGTCCGGGCCGGATGCTGGTGGGTGGGTCTTGTCGAGATCGTTCCGCAAGGCCCTTGTTAAGAATGAGAGTCGGACCGGTTGCCCCGTGACGCGACCTGTCCGCACATAAAGCCAAAGAGGGCTAAGACATGGATATCACCAGCCTCATCAGCCCCGAGAGCGTGGTGCCCAGCCTGAAAGCAACCAGCAAAAAGCAGGCGCTGCAAGAGCTGGCAAAATATGCCGCGACGCTGACCGGGTTGCATGAACGGGCGGTCTTTGACGTTCTGCTGGAACGCGAACGTCTGGGCAGCACCGGGGTCGGCAATGGTATCGGCATTCCCCATGGCAAGCTGCCGCAGTTGACCCGCCTTTACGGGGTGTTTGCCCGTCTGGATCGCCCGATCGAATTCGAGGCGATTGATGATCAGCCGGTGGACCTGATTTTCCTGCTGCTGGCGCCGGAAAGTGCCGGGGCTGATCATCTGAAGGCGCTGGCACGGGTGTCCCGCCTGCTGCGCGACAAGAGCATGTGTGAAAAATTGCGGGCAACCTCAACGGCCGATGGCCTGTATGCCCTGCTGGTTGCCAGTGAGGCGCAGGCCGCCTGATCCTGTATGTCTCCGCAGTGCGTTAGAGCGTTGTGCGAAAGTGATTCCGGTTTTCGCAAAAACAATGCGGCACTCCAAAAGGTTAGACCAGTGTGCCTGCGTCAGATTCAACGCACGCTGGTCTAGCATCATTAACGTAAGACGTGTGATCATCGTGCCAGCTGCGGATTTAAGGCATGATGGTCTGCTGTCCTGTTATGCTACGATAATCAACAGGATTGAAGCACGGGACGCAGAATGCAGCAATCAGACAGCAACCGCCGGGTGATTCGGGAGTGGCACAAGATCAGCCTCTCTGTGGTGGCGGGTTTGCTGGCCATGGGGCTGCTGCTCCTTGCCGACATGCCCGAGCGTGCGCTGCGGCAGGCGTCGGAACGGCTGGACATGCTGGGGAAAGCCAGCTCGCTGCGTGCCCGTCTTGAAAGCCAGCTCAATGAACACCTGCGCATCACCGAAGCCCTTGCCGGTCTGATGTCCGTTCGTGGAGAGCTGGGAGACGAGGAATTCCGGGCGGTCGCTGCCGCCTTGCAGCGGCAGGCACCAGCGATGCGCAATCTGGGGGTCACCAGCGGGACCACCATCCGGCAGGTCTATCCGCTGGAAGGCAATCAGGCAATTGTCGGGGTGCGCTATCAGGATTTACCCACCCAGTGGCCGCAGGTCGAACAGGCAATCCGGGAACGCTCGTCAATTCTGGCCGGGCCGGTGCGGCTGGTGCAGGGCGGGAACGGGCTGATCGAACGGACGCCGGTCTTTGCACAGGATGACCAGCGTTTTCTGGGGCTGGTTTCGCTGGTCCTGAATTCTGATGAGCTGTTCCGCCTGTCCGGCCTGCTCGAAGATCCGACCATGGATATTGCGCTGGCGCGGGCCATCCCCCTGTCGGCCACCAGTCAGGGGCTGGAGACCTTTTACGGTCGGGCCGGGCTGGTGGACGAACAGCCGATCATCCTGCCCATCCGCATGTTGGGGGCTGAATGGCAGATGCTGGCGGTACCTCGCGGTGGCTGGGAAGCCCAGCGGATATTCCATCCCCTGCGGTTGGTGGTTCAGGCAGCCCTTGCCCTGTTGATCATGTTTGGCAGCTTTGCCCTGCTGGGACATGTCCAGCGGTTGCGTCTGGCCCTGAGGGACATTGCCGCCAAGGAACACCGTCTGAAAACCGCCCAGAGTGTGGCGCGGATGGGTGATATGGAATGGGCCGCCGCCAGTCGGGAAATGCAGTGTTCGGAACAACTGTACGCCATTCTTGGAATGACGCCGGAATCCGGGCCCCTGCGAACCGAGGATTTTTGGCGGGCTGTTCATGCCGACGATCAGGACGCACTGGCGGCGACCCTGCAACAGGTGCTGCAGAATGGCTCTACCGCTTCGATTACGGTGCGTCTGTGGACCACCGAGGGCGAACTGTGCTGGGCGCAGATGAATCTGCAACGGATGCCGGGAAACCGGTTGTTCGCTACCCTGACCGATGTCACCGTCCGCCAGCGTGAGGACGAGGAGCGGCGGCGGATGCTGACGCGCCTGCGGCGATCGAATGAGGATCTGGAGCAATTCACCTGGATCGCCTCGCATCACCTGCAAGAGCCGTTGCGGATGATTGGCAGCTATCTGCAACTGCTGGAACGGCGGTATCAGGATCGTCTTGATGACGACGCTCTTGCCTTTATCGACTTTGCCGCCAAGGGAGCCCAGCGCCTGCAAAACCTGCTGATTGACCTGCTGGCCTATACCCGACTGACAGCCGAGCAGGGGCTTCCGGAAACGGTGGATACAGCGGCGGTGGTCGAACAGGTTCGCCTTGGTCTGGCCGGGGCGCTGGAACTGGCCGGAGCCGATCTTGAAATAGGGTTTTTGCCGCCGGTTATTGGCTGGCGGGATCAGCTGGCGGCAGTGTTCCAGCACCTGATCAGCAATGCGATCCAGTATCGCGCCTTTAATCGGCCCTTGCAGATCAGGATTGCGGCCGAAAAGCAGGGGCAGTTGTGGGAATTCCGCGTCGCCGATAACGGCACCGGCATTGACCCCCTGTTCCACGGACAGATTTTCAAGATTTTCCGCCGACTGAGCAATGACTATGAGGGGCACGGAACGGGGATGGGGCTGGCCTTGTGCCTGCGGGTGGTCGAGCATCACGGCGGGACATTGCAGGTCGAGTCTCAGGTTGATCAGGGTGCAACCTTCATTTTTACCTTGCCCGGAAGCGGTCGGCAGACGCAGGCCCTGTGAGGGAGAGTTATTTTGATTGGTTCTAAGATGCAACTCTGGACAGGTGGCCCGAATCGCACTATATTTGTTGGGTACTTTGATTTTCTTCCTCCCCCCGTTGCCGTCCTTTGATGGAGAGCCGCCATGTTTGCCGACAACACACTGACCCCGCGCGAAGCGGTGCGCCTGTGCGCCCTCGGCACCATTGCCCAGGGGCCACTGCGCTATAGTGATCTGGCATCGTCGATCCGGCATTTCATCACCCGCCTCAGTGGCCCGTCGCTCGACCTGATGGGGTCGTCGATCGAGTTGCTGCGCTATGAGGGGCTGGTGGATGCGGTGGACGGGCTGGGCATGGAAGACAACGCCCTGCTGCAGATCACCGAGGCAGGCAGCGAGGCGTTCCGCAACCTGATGACTGCGCCGTTGCGTCCGGCCAGCGACCTGTCAAAGCTGATCACTGCCCTGAAGTTCCGCTTCCTGCATCTGCTGTCCCGGCAGGACCAGATGGATCAGGTGGACCTGCTGATCGATACCTCGGAAACCGGCCTCAACCGCCTGGTCGACCTGCGCCGTCACATGGATGGCGAGCCGGGTTATATGGCGGCGTGGCTGGATGATGAAATCGCCCGTGCCGAACAGCGTCTGGCGTGGCTGGAAGACCTGCGCGCCAAGGTTGGCGCATAAGCCATCCCCCGTTTGAAACGACAACAGGCCGTCGTCTGTCGCTGGTGCGATCGACGGCGGCCTGTTGCGTTGTGTGCAGCAGCCCTTAGAGCAGCGTGCGAAAAGTGGGAACCGATTTTCGCAACAACAGTGCGACAGAACAAGAAGTTAGAGCAGCGTGCCTGCGTCCGGCCACAGTACACGACAGTTGGGAAACCAGGATGTGGAGCGCTGCTCCACACCTCGCTGGGGCCAGTCGGCCCCAGACCCCATTCCTTTGAATTCAAAGAAAAAATGGGGGTTCGGGGCCTCAGGTCCCGAGCGGGTCCGGGCGGCAGCCCACGTTTGTTTTAAAACTGTCGTGTACTGTGGCGTCCGACTTAACGCACGCTGCTCTAGAGGGCGCGGCTGATCACCAGTCGCTGGATTTCGCTGGTGCCCTCGTAAATCTGGCAGACGCGGACATCGCGATAGATACGCTCGACCGGGAAGTCGGCCAGATAGCCATAGCCGCCGTGAATCTGAATCGCCGCCGAGCAGACCTTTTCTGCCATTTCCGAGGCGAACAGCTTGGCCATCGAGGCTTCGGTCAGGCAGGGCTGTCCGGCATCGCGCAGGCGAGCGGCATAGTGGACCATTTGGCGGGCGGCGTGCAGTTGGGTGGCCATGTCGGCCAGCTTGAAGGCAATCGCCTGATGCTGGATGATCGGCTTGCCAAAGGTTTCCCGCTCGCGGGCATAGGACAGGGCGGCTTCGTAGGCCGCGCGCGCCATGCCGACCGCTTGCGCGGCGATGCCGATCCGGCCACCTTCCAGATTCGCCAGCGCGATCTTGTAGCCTTCGCCCTCGGCCCCCAGCATCAGCTCTGCGGGCAGACGCAGGTCTTCAAAGGCAATCTGACAGGTGTCCGATGCATGTTGCCCCAGCTTGTCCTCGACCCGCACCACCTGATAGCCGGGGGTGTCGGTGGGGATGATGAAGGCCGAGATGCCCTTTTTGCCTGCCTCCGGATTGGTGACGGCAAAGGCAATGATCACGTCGGCGGACTGGCCCGAGGTGATGAACTGCTTGGAGCCGTTCAGCACCCAGTGGTCGCCGTCGCGGCGGGCACGGGTCTTGAGTGCTGAAGCGTCCGAACCGACATGCGGCTCGGTGAGGGCAAAGCCGCCGAGCATCTGGCCGCTGGCCAACGGGATCAGAAAGCGTTCCCGCTGGGCATCGTTGCCGTACTTCAGGATCGGCGCGCAGCCCACCGAGTTGTGGACGCTCATGATGGTCGATACCGCGCCGTCACCGGCAGCGATTTCTTCCAGCGCCAGCACATAGGACAGATAGTCGGTTCCGGCTCCGCCCCACTGGTCGGGAACGACCATCCCCATGAACCCAAGTTCGCCCATCGCACGGATGGCTTCGGCGGGGAAGCGGTGCTCGCGGCTCCACTGTTCGGCGTGGGGTTTCAGGTGATCGCGGGCGAATTGCGCGGCGGTATCACGAATCAGGATTTGCTCTTCGGTCAGGATCATGGCCGTAGGCTCCCTTACTTGGCGGGCATGCGGATGGCACCATCAAGGCGGATCACTTCGCCGTTCAGATAGCCATTCTCGACCATGTGCTGCGCCAGCGCGGCGTATTCCGCCGGTTTGCCCATCCGGGGCGGGAATGGCACCATCGCGTTGAGGGTGTCCTTTACCTCGTCGGGCATGCCTTCCATCATCGGGGTGGCGAAAATGCCCGGCGCGATGGTCAGCACGCGAATGCCCGAACCGGCCAGTTCGCGGGCAATCGGCAGGGTCATCCCGGCCACCCCGGCTTTCGAGGCGGCATAGGCGGCCTGCCCGATCTGGCCGTCAAAGGCGGCGATCGAGGCGGTGTTGATGATCACCCCGCGTTCGCCGCCGTCGTTGGGGCTGTTGTTGACCATCACCGCAGCCGCCAGACGCAGCATGTTGAAGGTTCCGATCAGGTTGATCGATACCGCGCGGGCAAAGCTGTCCAGACGATGGGGGCCCTTGCGGCCCACCACTTTTTCACCGGGAGCAATACCGGCGCAGTTGACCAGCCCGTGGATGGTGCCAAAGGTGGCAACGGCGGTATCGATCACCCGCTGGGCATCGGCTTCGCTGGTGACGTCGGCGGTCACCGGCAACAGGGCTGCGGTGGGCGTTTCTGCGGTGATCTGATTGACCTGAGCGGCCAGGGCATCGGCGTTCAGGTCAATCAGCACCACCTTTGCCCCGGCCCTGGCAAAGACTGTGGCGGTAATGGCTCCCAATCCGGACCCGGCACCGGTGATCAAAAAGACAGAGTTCAAAAGGTTCATCGGTTTGTTCCACGTGAGACGGGGGGAGACAGGGAGGGGGAGAATTAGGCGTTGTCGCTTTCCTGCTTGCGCAGCAGGAAACGTTGAATCTTGCCGCTGGGGGTCTTGGGCAGCTCGTCGACAAACACCAGTTCGCGCGGATAGGCGTGGGCGGCCAGACGGTTGCGCACCCACAGGCGCAGCTCTTCGGCCAGTTCGTCGGTGCCGTCATAGCCCTTTTTCAGCACCACAAAGGCTTTGACGATCTCGGTCCGCTCGGGGTCGGGCTTGCCAATCACCGCCGTCTCCGCCACTGACTTGTGTTCGATCAGGGCGCTTTCGACATCGAACGGGCCGATGCGGTAGCCGGACGAGGTGATGATGTCATCGGACCGGCCGACAAAGCTGATCGAGCCGTCTTCGTTCCATTCCACCGTGTCGCCGGTCAGATAATAGTCGTCACGGAACGCCTTGGTGCCCTGCTGCCAATAGCCCTGGAACCAGAAGCCCGGCGATTGCGAGCGGACAACGGCCAGAATGCCCGGCTGGTGCGGCGGCAACGGTTGCAAGGTGTCTTCGTCGATCACTGCGATGGTGAAGCCGGGCAATGGCAGGCCAGCGGACCCGGCTTCGACCGGGTGAGCAAGGGCGTGGTGGTTACAGACCGCCATCCCCATTTCGGTCTGGCCGTAATGGTCATGGATCGGGGCGGCCAGCGCCTGATCGAACCAGCGGATCACTTCCGGGTTCAGCGGCTCGCCTGCCGAAGAAACCACCCGCAGCCTGCCCTTGATCGCTGCGGCGGCCTCGGCTCCGGCCCCCATCAGCAGGCGATAGGCGGTGGGCGCTCCGGCCAGATTGGTGATGCCGTGTTGCTGGATCAGGCGATAGGTCGACTCGACGGTGAACGGGCCATCGTAGAAGGTGGTGGCGTGGCCCATCAGCAGCGGGCCGGTGACGGCGTAATACAGACCATAGGCCCAACCCGGATCGGCAATGTTCCAGAAGCGGTCTGAACTGCGCAGATCGACGGAAAAACGCATGTATTCGTAAAAGGCCACCAGCGCCTGTAACGGCACCGCCACACCCTTGGGCAGGCCGGTGGTACCGGAGGTGAACATCATCAAAAAGGCATCGCTGCCCTTGCGCAGAACCGGGGTGAACTGGTCCGGGGCCTCCGCCATCGCCGCCGCCAGATCAATGTCGCCATCGCGCGGTGCGCCAAGGGTGGCAACCGGCGGGCAGTCGTGGACATCATCCAGCTTGGGGCGGTTGGTGGCGTCGGTGACGATCAGCTTGGCGGCACTGCCGAGACAGCGGTGCTCGATGGCCTTGGGACCAAAGGCGGTGAACAGTGGCTGATAGACAGCGCCCGCCCGCCATGTGCCAAGGATCACCGTCAGCAGGTCGGGGATGCGCGGCAGCAGCCCGGCCACCCGGTCGCCCGGCTTGATGCCGTGGGCGGTCAGGATGTTGGCAAAGCGGGCACTGCGGCGGCTGAGCTCGGCAAAGGTGACGGTTTCACGGGCACCGTCCTTGTTTTCCCATTCCAGCGCCACCCGCGCCGGGTCGGTGGCATGGCGGTCACAGCATTCGATGCAGGCGTTCAGGCCGTCGCTCAGGCTGCCACTCAACACCTCGGTGGCCAGCGCCTGAAAGTCGAAATCGGCCAGATAGCGATCATAGGAGGGCAGGGTGTCGGCCTGCAGGCCGGGCGCAACTGGGAGGCTCATGCGGACAGTTCCTCGTTGATAGCGGTATGACGCTGGTCCCGGATGGTGACGCGATCGGGGCGGCCCATCCGTGGTGTTTGGTGTCCTCAGGGTAAAAAGCGCCGGGCAGGCTGTCGATGCCAAGAGCAGTCATATGAAGTGATCGTTTTTGCCATGTTTTGCGGCTTGTGGCAGACTGATCCCCACAAAAACGGCGAGGGGCTGTCAGGCGATGATCGAAAAAGGCACCATTGCCCCCTGCTTTGTGCGGGCGGCTGTTCAGGGGATGGTGGATCAGGGGCTTGACCCTGATCCCCTGCTGAAAAAGGCCGGAATTGACCCCGACGCCGTGCGGAGCGGAACATCGCGGATCCCGCCGTCGGCCTATAGTGCGATGCTGAAGCTGGTGGCGCAGGTTCTGGATGACGAGCTGTTCGGTCAGGACAGTCGCCGGATGAAAGTGGGTTCCTTTGCCATGTTGTGCCGGTTGGTGATTCACGCGCCGACGCTGGAAAAGGCGCTGACCCTGATCTGTCGGTTCTTTGGTCTGGTGCTGGATGATGTGGTGATCACTCTGGCTCGCGGGGCTGGTGCGGGCCGGGGCGAGCGGCTGGCCCGTCTGGAATTTGCCACCCCGTTTGCGGGCCGCCCCCGCCATGTGTTTGGCATCGAGGCGCTGTTGACCTTCATTCACGGGTTGGCCTGCTGGTTGGTGCGGCGGCGGATTGCCATTGTGCAGGCGGATTTCAGCTATCCGATGCCGGAGTACGCAAGTGAATATACCGTTCTGTATAGTTCAAGGGTGCGCTTTCAGCAGCCGGTGACGGCGCTGGCTTTTGACGCCGCGCTGCTGGCCCTACCGGTGCGGCAGAGCGAGCGGACGTTGAAAACGTTTCTCGCCGAAGCTCCCGAGAACATGCTGGTGAAATACAAGAACATCACCAGCGAAGCCGGGCGGGTCCGCCGGGTGCTGCGGCGGTTGCCGCCGACCGACTGGCCGGGGTTTGAGGATATCGCCGCCCATCTGGGGGTGCCTGCCTCGACCCTGCGCCGTCACCTGCACCGCGACGGCACCTCTTACCAGCAGATCAAGGATGATGTGCGGCATCATCTGGCGCTGCTGTGGCTGGCCGAGGGCAGCCGGGGGGTGGCTGATGTGGCGGCTGATCTGGGCTATGCCGAACCCAGCGCCTTTCATCGCGCCTTTCGCAAATGGACCGGTAGCCGTCCCGGTGTGTATCGCCGTCAGGGGCGGGGTGTGGAGCCTTGAAGGCTGGCAAAGCGTTGGACCTGTCCGCCGTCCTGATGTACCTCTTATACAGAGAACGCGCATTCTCTTGCTGCTGCTTCTACCGTTTGTCATGAATGCGGCAGCGTCGGGTGATCAGGCCATGCCGGTGAGCCATTCTGACCTGCCATGCTGACGGGAAGGCTTGACAGGCAGGCTGTCCTGACGACAGTTAGCGCCCCGGATGGACTCCGGGACCCCTTCAGTTTCAAGGCACGTCGTGACGCACCGGTTTCATGCGGCAGGCTTTGGGTTTTTGTTGTGTCGTATCGGTTTTGCGAACCCCGGTGGTCTTGTTCGCGCGATACCCTAAGGCGGATCAGGAGGCGGCAGTACCATGCAGGTCGGCGTCGAGATGGGATGTTTGCCGGGTGGGTCCACTCCGGTCCTGCTCGATCTCGAGGAATTGCTGGCAACGCGCCTGTTGGTGCAAGGCAACTCGGGGTCGGGGAAATCACACTTGCTGCGGCGCTTGCTGGAACAAAGCGCGCCGTGGGTGCAGCAGTTGGTGATCGACCCGGAAGGCGACTTTGTCTCACTGGCCGAGCTGTTCGGTCATGTGGTGATCGACGCCGCCGACCACACCGAAACCGGCTTGCAACAGATTGCCTCCCGCATGCGGCAACACCGGGTGTCGGTGGTGCTGAATCTGGAAAATCAGGAAATCGACCGGCAAATGCGCTCGGCGGGGGCCTTTCTGAACGGGGCCTTTGATGCGCCGCGCGACTGGTGGTTCCCGACGCTGGTGGTGATCGACGAAGCGCAGATGTTTGCGCCAGCGGCGGCGGGTGATGTGTCGGAAGAGGCGCGCAAGGTGTCGCTGGGGGCGATGACCAACCTGATGTCGCGTGGCCGAAAGCGTGGTCTGGCCGGGGTGATCGCCACCCAGCGTCTGGCCAAGCTGGCGAAGAACGTCGCCGCCGAGGCCTCGAACTTCCTGATGGGCCGGACCTTCCTTGACATCGACATGTCGCGTGCGGCCGATCTGCTGGGGATGGAACGGCGACAGGCGGAAATGTTCCGCGATCTGGGGCGCGGCAATTTCGTCGCGTTGGGCCCGGCGCTGTCCCGCCGTCCGCTGAAGGTGCAGATTGGCGAGGTGGCCACCCACGCCCGCGCCACCAGCCCGACGCTGATCCCGTTGCCGGACAAGGCAACGGTCGGCGATGCCCGAGACCTGATCATGACCCCGGGCCCGGACGAGCCAACGCGCCTGTTGCCGATCCGGCGTTCCCCGATGAGCACCAGCGAAGTGCTGACCCAACTGGTGAAGTCGGCGGAAGCCAAAGCGGCGCATCTGGCGGCCAATCCGCCAACACCGATTCCGCCGCCGCATGATCCGATCGAAGAGTATCACCACGACGTGCTGGCCGAAGCCGTCCCCGAAAACGCCCCGCCGCCGCCGGAAACCACCGCACCGCAACGGACGCAGGGAGCGTTCTTTGACGAGGTGCTGAAAGAGGTGCTGGCTGACCCCGAAGCGGCGTTCCGCTCGCCTGCGGTGCTGTATCAGGATTTCCTGATGCGCTGCCGGGGCCACAGCGTCAATGGCCGGGCGCTGACCCTGCCCAGCTTCCGCCGTCGCCTGTCGGCGGTGCGGGCCGGGATTCCGCTCGACAGCGGCAATGATCCGGAATGGCGCAAGGCGCTGGCGGTGGCCGCGGACCTGCCCGACGATTTGCAGGCGATGTTCCTGCTGCTGGCACGGGCGGCGCTGGACGAGACCCCGTGCCCGTCCGACGAGGATATCGCCCGCGCCCGTGGCAGCCGCTCGCCGCGCCGTGCCCGTGGCCTGCTGACCTATATGGAAGAACGCGGTCTGTTGCTGACCTCGGCGGACGTGTTCGGCAAGCGGGTGATCACCCTGCCGACGCTGGGCTGGCAGACGGCACCGGGCGACCCGAACGGGGGGCTGATGCCCAGTGCGGAGACGCAGGTCGTGGACGAGGATGAGGCCGATGATGCCTCTGAAACCGGCGATGACGAGATCGAACCGTTGGAAGATGGCGCTCTGACCGATGACTCCTTGAGTGGCGGCGAGACGTCGGTGGACGAAGAGGTTCCCGGGCAGGCTGCCGAATAGGCGGAATTAGAGCATTGTGCGAAAAGTGGGAACCGGTTTTCGCAAGAACAATGCGACATGAAAAAACCTGCATTGTGCGAAAAGTGGGAACCGGTTTTCGCAACGACAATGCGACAAAACAAAAAGTTAGAGCAGCGTCCGATTTAACGCACGCTGCTCTAAACCGCAATCACCGGGGTCTTTTCGATCACGAACAGGGCGCGGCTGCTCCACAGGCCACTCAGGCGGCGGGGCAGCCAGCGGTCAGCGCTCAGCAGGGCGCGGACCAGTCCGGGAGTGGCGCGCTGTGACAGGGTGGCCCATTCGGCCAGTCCGCCGAACGGGGCGACCAGACTGACGCTCAGCGCCGGGGCATGTGAGGCCAGCCCTTCGTTGCGGGTGACCAGACAGGTGCGGGCGGTGGCGGCGTTGCCGCGTTCGCGCTGTTCCGGCAGGCAGGCGTCAAACCACGGATCATAGCCGCTCCACACCCGTTGTTTGCTGCGCCATAGGTGGAACAGGCGTCCCATCAGCCCGGTCCATGGTTCGATCATCACCAACCGTCCACCGGGTAGCAACACCCGTTCGACTTCCTGCAGCAACGCTGCCGGGCTGGGGCTGTGGCCGAGCACGTCCAGTCCGGTGATGCAGGCAAAGCTATTGGCAGGCAGCGGCAGGCGTTCAGGGTCGCACAGCAGCATCACCGGGTTGGCAGACTGTTCACTGAACAGACGATCACTGGTAAGGGCACCTGGACAGGCGGCGGCCAGTTCTCCGCGCCGATGCTCCAGAATCAGGGTCGAGCCATGCGGCATGGCGGCCAGTGCCTGACCAACCTGTTCTGCCATGAAGGCTGCGATGGCCGCATCATTGGGCACGCTCAGGCCCTCCCGTTGCCTCCGCCGTCTGCCGGGATATGCCAGCGGTCGGCGGCATCGTCGTCGCTGCTTTTGGCTTCGACCCACCGGCTGCTGCCATCGGCCCACTGTTCCTGCTTCCAGAACGGGGCCCTGGTTTTCAGCCAGTCCATCAGGAACTCACAGGCTTCAAAGGCTGCCCGGCGGTGGGCCGAAGCGGTGGCGACAAAGACAATCTGTGCCCCGACCGGCAAGCGGCCATGGCGATGAATCAGAGTGATGGCCGACAAGGGCCAGCGGGCGGCCGCCTGATCGGCAATGGCGCGCAACTGCTTTTCGGTCATGCCGGGGTAGTGTTCCAGCGTCAGGGCCGCCAGTCCGTCGTCACCACGCACCAGCCCGATGAAGCTGGCGACAGCACCGGTCTGGCCATCGGCGGCATTCAAGGCAGCCAGTTCGGCACCGGCATCAAAATCATCGCTCTGGACCTTGATGGTCGGGGTGATGCTCATGCCGTCCTCAGCCTCCGGTGACGGGCGGGAAGAAGGCGACTTCGCGGGCCTCTCCCAGCGGGCTGTCCAGACTGACATGCTCCTGATCAACAGCGGCGCGGATCACCGCCAGATCGGCCAGCGCGTCGGCATGGCCGGGGCTCTGGTCGCGCAGCCAGCAGGCCAGATCCCGGACGGTGTGCACACTGGCAGGCGGCGAGACCTGCTCTTCGGCGCAGCCGGTCCTGCTTTTCAGCCATGCGAAATAAAGAACCTGCACCATCGTCGGGACGCTACCTTTGTTGTTGGGAAACCGGGCGTGACGCTGTTTCAGGCATCGGCGCTCATGTGCTTCAGACCGGCCTTGAGGTAATCATAGCCGGTAATCATGGTCAGGGCCGCCGCAATCCACAACAGGACTTCGCCCAGCTCACGGGCGGGGATGCCCCAGGGGGCCATGTCGCCCATCACCGCCACCGGCAAGGCCACCAACTGGAAGGTGGTCTTCCATTTTGCCAGTTTGGTGACCGGCATGCCAACCCGCAACTCGGCCAGAAACTCGCGCAGGCCGGAAACCAGAATTTCACGGCACAGAATGATGATCGCAGGCAACAGGGACAGATGCGACAGGCGGCCAAAGCCGACCAGCATCATCAGGATGGCAGCAACCAGCAGCTTGTCGGCAATCGGGTCCAGAAACCGCCCCAGCGCCGATACCTGATTCCAGCGCCGCGCCAGCCAACCGTCAAAGAAATCCGAGATGGCGGCACTGCCAAACAGAATGACGGCCAGCCAACGGCTTTCGACCGAGTCGAAATAGAACGTCGCGATCACCAGCGGGATCACCACGATACGGGACATGGTCAGCAGGTTGGGAAGGCTGAACACGATCTGGACCTATCACAGCCGGAGAAGAAGGAGGTGTTACCCTGCGGGTAAGGCGAGGGCAGTCTAGAGCATCGTGCGAAAAAGTGGGAACCGGTTTTTCGCACCAACGATGCGAGATATGAGGAGGTTGCATCGTGCGAAAAAGTGGGAACCGGTTTTTCGCATCAACGATGCGGGATATGAGGAGGTTGCATCGTGCAGGATGTCTGGCCCGGTTCTCGTCACACACGATTCTCACAGGTCATCGACATGACTGCCGCCACGAGGAGCCGCCGCGCGCTTCAGGCGGTCATTGATCGCTGCCCCCAGATCGTGGTCAGGGATCGGGGCGACGGCGATGGCGGTGAAGCGGGTCGGATCGTCGAGGGCGTGCAGCTGGGCGAACAGGGTGGCGGCGGCCTCGACCAGATCGCCGCTGGCAGACAGGGTGGCGGTGGCGCCGGGGCAAGGGCCAAAGCCAAGCCATGCCTCGCCGGGCTGCGGGGCGGTGACATTCAGGCGCACCGGCAAGCCGGGGGCGTAGTGGCTGAGCAGCTGGCCGGGGCTTTTGGGTGCGTCGGGGGCGTCGCTGGACAGGCTGACCGGCCCGATGATTGCTTCCAGTTGGGCATGGGTGATGCCGCCCGGGCGCAGCAAGGTTGCGGTCGGGGTGGACAGGTCAAGGACCGTACTTTCCAGTCCGACCTGACAGGCACCGCCATCGAGAATAAGGTCAACCCGGTCCTGTAACGATGCGGCGACATGGGCAGCGGTGGTCGGGCTGATGCCGCCCGAGCGGTTGGCCGACGGCGCGGCCACCGGGACGGCGGCGGCAGACAGCAGGGCATGGGCCACCGGATGGGCCGGAACGCGCACCGCCACCGAGGGCAGGCCAGCCGAGACCAGCCGTGACAGCCGCGAGTCCGGGCGCTTGGGGAGGACCAGCGTCAGCGGGCCGGGCCAGAAGGCGGCGGCCAGCGCCTCGGCACGGGCGTCAAAGTCCACTTCCCGGCGGGCTTCGGCACTCGATGGAACATGGACGATCAGCGGATTGAAGCTCGGACGGCCCTTGGCGGCGAAAATCCGGGCAACGGCGGTGTCATCATAGGCGCAGGCCCCCAGACCATAGACGGTCTCGGTGGCAAAGGCGACCAGACGGCCAGCGCGCAGGGCATCGCCCGCAACAGACAGGGACTCGGATGAAAACGGTAAAATCTGCGCCATTCAGGACGCCCCACTGGTCAGCAACACAACAAGACCGCCAAAGTTAAGGGTATCGACCTCAACGCGCAATGGTACGGCGACCGGACTGCCAAAGGTGCCGACCGGAGCCAGCAACAGGCTGGCCTGCTGCTCGTCGCCCTGAAGCTGGAACATGGCTTCGTCGGCGCGGCCCCCCAGTCGGCGATAGGTGATCTGGCAGCCCCAGCCATCGCCCTTGTAAACGGGCAGCTCAATCCGGCGTGCGGTGCAGTCTTTCAGCCCCAGCCGGTACAGGCGGCGGCCATCAAAGACCTGCCGTGACGAGGCGGGGTGTGCGGCCTGATCGTGCAGAAGGGCAAAGGTGGCGGCCAGTGGGTCAAGGCTGGTGCCGGCGTCGTCATCGCTGACCGGGGCACGCCCTTCCTCGGCTGGCGTCGGAACGGTAACACGAGCGGGGGGACTGCCGGGCTGATAGGTGAGCTGCACCAGTCGCGGGATGCCGCGCCAGACATTGTCGGACCGATACTGCTGGGGGAGACTCTGTGTACCGACCTGCTGACCGCTGCTTTCGGCCTGTGAGGTAAAGGGAACCATAATCGCCGCCAGTCCGACGGTGCGCAGGTGCGAAATCAGGTGGTAGCCGCTGTCACCTTGCCCATCGGGGGTGAACCGCAGCTCTGCCGTTGCTGCCGTCATGCCGCCGACATTCAGCTCGTAGGACAAGCGAACATCGGCGGCCCGAGCGGGGGTTGCACCAGTCAGCATCATGACCAGAGCGACTGGCAGGGTACGGCGTGTCATTGGGCTTCGTTGACCTGGGTCTTCGACTTGGCGAGCTTCATGGTCAGGGCCAGACCGACGGTATAAGACACGTCATCCTTGAACAGCGGGCTGTCCTCGTTGGCCGCCCCCTGGTGGAAATCGGTGCGGAACTTGCCAATGACGCCAACCCAGGGCGTCAGCTCGCTGGCCATGGTGAGGTCAAGGCGGGTGCCCATGTAGCCAGCATCGGCGTTATAGGCCGGGCGTCCGCTGGTGGCGTACTGGTTATCGACCTGATAGAAGTAGTCCTGCAACTGCTCGGTGGCAAAGACCGTTCCCAGACCGACCTTCAGGGCAACGCCGCTGTCCATGAAGCTGCTGTTCTGGTAGGCGATTTCCGGTTCGGTCACCAGACCGCGATAGCTGAAGTCGGAATGGAAGTCGGTGGAAAAGGCAGCCCGGACCGGAATTTCCACATCCACCTTGGCCAGACGGGCGGCGCGGGCAACGGTCCATTGCAGACGCGGCCCGATTTCCCCCATCCAGTCGAGGTCCGGCATGCCGATCCGGGCCTTGTTGTCGTCGGACGAGGTCGGGAACGAGCCGTTCAGGCTGACATCAAGCTCGGCATCACGGGTATGGAAAATGCGCCCGCGCACCAGTCCCTTTTCATCGGAGCGCACGATGTCGCCGCGATACTGGACCAGAGGCAGCGGCAGGTAGTGGCCGTGGTTCTGGTCGGCGGCTGGGTAGTCCGGGGTATAGGCGGCCCCGGCGATGACCCCCACCTCCCACAGCGGTTTGCCCTGGGGGGCCGACGGCGGCGGGACCGGCGCGACCACGGTCGCAGGCGCAACGGCGGCGATTTGGGGCGCTGGCTGGATGGCCGGGGCGGTGTAGGAGGCCGCGGCGGACTGGTCCTGCAGAATCTGGCTGCTGCTGGCAGGCAGGCCCTGACTGTAGGTTGGCAACGGTGCCGGATAGGCGGCCTGATGCTGCGTCGGGCCGGTGTATTCCGGCACGGGCGGGGTGTAGCTGGCCGCGCCGACAATCAAGTCGCTGCCGGTGCTGGTTGTGCCAGCCGTTCGGGGGGAGCCTGCGCCCAGCCCGACCGCAGCGACCTCGGGCGAGACCGGGCGGGCGCTGGCTTGCTGCGGGGCGGTCAGCCAGGCGGGGGGGCGTGACCATGGCGGCTCTTCTGCCTGGGCGCTGTGTCCCGGCAGGCCTCCTGCCGCAAGGACCAGCAGGGCACCCGTGAGGCTGGCCTTGACAGTGCTCATGCGGCCCCTCGGGCAATGAAGAAGCTGTTCAGGAAGGTTGGGGCCTTGCCATACAGGAATGGCGAGCCGTCGGGCTGAACGACATCGCCACCGGCGGCCAGCAGGACGGCATGGGCGGCGGCGGTATCCCATTCGCAGGTCGGCCCAAAGCGCGGATAAAGGTCGGCATCGCCTTCGGCAACACGGCAGAACTTCAGCGATGACCCGGCATTGGTGACCGAGGCCACCGGGGTATCCTTCAGGTACTCCTGCAGCGCTTCGGAGGTCGCATGCGAGCGGCTGGCCAGCACCACTACCCCATCGGGGCCGGGAATGCGGCAGGCAATTTCTTCGCGCAGGCCGTCCTTTTCGCGCCAGCAATGGCCGACGCCCCAGCCAAGATACAGGGTGTCCAGAGCCGGGGCATAGACCACCCCCAACAGCGGGCGCTGATCGATAATCAGGCCGATGTTGACGGTAAACTCGCCGTTGCGCTTGATGAATTCCTTGGTGCCGTCCAGCGGATCGACCAGCCAGAACGGGCCGTTGCCAATATCGGGGATGCGGCCTTCGGCGGCGGATTCTTCGGCCACCACCGGCACATCCGGGGTCAGGCGCAGCAGGTCGGCGAGGATAATCTTTTCCCCGGCGGCATCGGCTGCGGTCACCGGCGACTTGTCGTCCTTGGTCTCGACGGCGAAATCAGAATGATAGATTTCCATGATCGCGGCGCCTGCACGCCGGGCCGTTTTTCCCAGCTCGTTGGCCAGGGTGGCAAGATCAGACAGCGATGCGGGCAGCGTGGACACGGGGAACAATCCTTCCTTTGACGGGCCTTTGACGGGCAGACAGAGCCAGCTTTGCCAGGTTTTTTACCCGTTGCGGCAGGCAATCGGGCGATTCTGTTCAGGGAATCCGCGAGTGCTGTTGGTTATCCCCCAATTGGAGGCCCGATTCTAGAGCCTTTTACTCGCGGCTTTGACTTTGGGAATCGTATCTCTGTGGTGAACGTTGCCCTTTCTCTTTTCGCAGGCCCTTTAGTCGCGATATTTTTGAGGTATACAACTCTGGTATGCGAAATCCTGAGGGCAAGGATTATGGTGTAAATACAGGACGATACTGCCAGCCTTTGGTATGTCGGTGTAGGGCAGAGGTATGGAGGTGGTAAAAACAATTGTCTTTGCAGACGCATCTGGTCATGGTTTCGAGAGTAACAAAACAAATCGCTCGTTCTGCCGTGCTCATGGCAGAGGATGTCGAAAGGACCAAGGCCATGCCGATCCCGATCAGGACATTCGTTACCCTGGGTCTGGGGCTGTTCATTCTGGCGTTGCCGTTGTTGATTGCGGCCACCATGATTTTGATGCTGCTGGTCGCCACCGCTCCGGCGCTGATCCTGACCCCGTTGCTGGTCATGGTGCTGGTGGGGTTGCTGGCGGGCATGTGGTTGATGCGGCAGAACGCGTTGCTGGCGGCCTAGACCGGCGTGCGCAAAAGCAAAACCCTGGAGTTGTGAGCGAGGTTGACAGCTCCAGCCAATCGTCCCCTTGCCGGGGCGGTCAGGATGGATCCGGCGGCTTGCGCATCACCTTGCGGACCACAAGGAAGGCGGTGACCTTCAGGGCGATCAAAAAGGCAACGCCAGCGATGACGGCGGCCAGGATGGTCGGGTTGTTGAGCAGAACAGACATGCATTGCCTCGCAGCAGACAAGAAACCCTGAACGGCAGGTTCGGCAGGAGCAGACGCTCCGCCCATTGAATTATCATTTCATTATATAATCGTCACTCATTTATCCGGCCCGTGTTTCGGGGGCACCCGGTCCCTACTTTTGCGTTTCCTGCTGCAGAATCGTTGGCAGAAGGATTTACCTTGCTGTAGCATCAAGAGAATCCTGTTTATTCATTTATATTCCAGTGCCGGATGCGCACCCGGATGCGCACAAGGAGGCCCCAATGGTCCGAGCTCCTCTGATCGCCCTGCTGGCCACCATCGCGTCTGTTCTCGTCGTTTCGGAACCGGTTCAGGCACAGCAGTACACATGGGTCAACGATGTTCCCGGCTCCCTGAAGGGGACCTGGGTTGTTCAGGGGCAGCAATGTTCCGATCCTGACAGCCAGTTGGCCATTTTCTCTGACGGCGGCTATCGCTGGCGCAAGTCGCGGACGGAATGGGGGTTTGCCCGTGGCAAATACAGTTCGATCAGTCCGCAAAGTGCGACGGTTTATTTCCGTCTTCAGCGACTGGTCGAACAGGAAGAGCCGGATTTTTCCATCACCGCAGGCGGCAACGAGCTGAAAAAATACAGCTTTGGCTCCGGGTCGATGCAGCGTTACGACAAGTGTCCGTAACTGCGCAGGCGGTCCGGGTCCAGAACGTCGATCTCGCCATATTCCACCCGCAGGATACCGGCGGCATCCAGAGCTTTCAGGGCACGGTTGGCAATCGGGCGTGAGACGCCAGCCAGTTGCCCGACCTCTTCCTGTGTGATGGTCAGCCGGTGATTGACATCGGGATAGAGCACCGGGTTGAGCAGGGCGGCCAGCGCCTGCGCCACTCGTCCGGTGGTGTCGAGCATGCGGTCGTGCTCGACCATCGCCATGAAAAATCCCAGACGATCGTTCAGTTGATGGACCAGAAAGCGGTTAAAGGCCGTGCTGTGCTCCATCAGCCAGAGAAAGCTGGCCCGGTCGAGCAGGGCCAGCCGCGTTTCCCGCAGGGCGACCACCTGATAGCGGCGCGGCTCGCCCTTCAGCACCGATCCTTCCCCGAACCAGCCCCCGGCATGGACTCCGGCCAGGGTCACTTCCTTGCCATCCGCTGACAGGGTGCGCAGCTTGATCAGACCCTCGATCACCCCGCCCCAGTAGTCAAACGGCTGGCCGTGGGCGCAGATTTCGCTACCGGCGGGATAAGTTCGCTCCTGCACGCCAGCGCGCGCCCGCTCGAAGGCCCGTGGCTCCAGTGTCCGCGACCAGGCAGCGACACGGTGCAGGACATCGGCAGGGATCATGGGGGACTCACCAACTAAACGCATTCAGCAACAGTGTTCCCCGCCAGCACGGTTTCCGCAACGGTAAAGTCGGCTTCGGTGCTGTTTCTGACCTGCTCCAGCGTTGCACCCTCCTGCAGGTCGCGCAGGAAAAGCCCGCCACCGGGGAGCACATCGAAAACGGCCAGCTCGGTGACGATCAGCTTGACGCAGCCCGCCCCGGTCAGCGGCAGTGTGCAGCGATGGCGGACCTTGGGGCGGCCGTGAGTGTCGGTGTGTTGCAGGGCGGCGATCACCGTGGGGGTGCCGTAACATAGATCCATCGCTCCGCCGATACCCGGCCACCAGCGCCCGGCCCGGCGGGTGGCCCAGTTGGCGATGTTGCCTGTGGCATCGACCTCCAGCGCCCCCAGAATGGTGACGTCGATATAGCCATTGCGCATCGCCCCCAGCGAGGTGGCCAGATCCATCAGGGCAGCTCCGGCGGGCAGGGTGATCGGTTCACAGCCGGCATTGGTAAAATCGCTGTCAGCGTGATGATAGTCCGGCTTGGGGCCAAAGCCGAACACGCCGTTTTCGCTGTGGAAGATCACGGCGGCATCGGGTGACAAGTGGTTGGCGACCAGCGTCGGGATTCCCAGTCCCAGGTTAACCACCTGTCCGGCGTGGAGTTCCTGCGCACACCGGCGGGCGATACGGTCTTTGAGCGAGGTCATGGCGGGTATCCTTATACAGCAGCGGTGGGAGCGTGCAGGCGACCGAGTTTGACCCAGTGCTGGCGATACAGCTCGTGTTGCTCGGCGAGGGATACCCCTTGGACCACCGCATTGACGAACACCCCGGGGCAGCCAACCCGTTCCGGCGGGATCTCGCCCACCTCGACGATTTCATTGACCTCGGCCACCGTATAGCGTCCGGCCATGGCGATATCGCGCTGGTTCTGGGTGCTGGTGCCGCGAAATTCGATATTGCCGAGGCGGTCGGCGCGCCAGCCCTTGATGATCGACACATCGGCGGTCAATGCCGGTTCGACAAAATAGCGTTGGCCGTTGAGATCGAGGGTCTGTTTGGCGGTCGGCAGGTCGGGGAACAGGCCCGGCTGGTCGAGAATGCCGACTCCGACCGGCACCAGAATGCCGCCCAGCCCCATCGCTCCGGCGCGGACCTTTTCCGCCCACGTTCCCATCGGGAAAAACTCGCGCACCAGCACACGGTTTTCCAGGTAGGCGGCGGTCGACTGTTCGGTGGTGCCGACGTGGGTGCCGATGTATTCCCGAATCTGCCCGCTGTCGAACAGCAGAGCCTTGAGAAAGCCGCCGCGCAGGCCGGGGGTGTTGGCGATCAGGGTCAGCTCATCAAGGGCGGAGTCCAGCAGCCAGCGCACGCAGGCAACCGGTTCTCCGGCCCCGACAAACTCCCCCAGCATCAATCGCATCCCTGACTGCAAGGGCGCAAGGGCGGCAGACAGGGGCATCACCTTGTCGAGTGGATGTGTCGGGTTGCTTCGTGTGGCCTCGGGGGCACTGGGAGCCATGGGGCGTTCCTCCTGCTGTTTTCTGACAGTTTAGGAGGACGCGGCGGCAAAGACTGTTACACCGATAACAATTGGTGAAAGAATGAACCTTATCAGCGCTGTCGGCGGGCCTTCTGGGCCTTCTTATAGCCGGTGGTGCCTGCGATCGAGGTCGGCGCCGGGCGGGCCATGGCCGAGGCGACCGAGGGCATTTCCAGCTCCAGAGCTTCGAGACGGCGCAGTTCATCGCGCAGGCGGGCGGCTTCCTCGAATTCCAGATCGGCGGCGGCGGCACGCATTTTCTTTTCCAGCTCGGCGATGGTGGTGCGCAGGTTGTGCCCGACCAGCGCCGTTTCTCCGACGGTGCCGGTAGAAACGGTCATGTAGTCCTGTTCGGCAATGTCACCGACGATATCAGTGATGCGCGAACGGACGGTTTCCGGGGTGATGCCGTGGGCGGCGTTATAGGCCTGCTGTTTTTCGCGGCGGCGGTTGGTTTCACCAATGGCGCGTTCCATCGAGCCGGTCATGCGGTCGGCATACAGGATCACCCGGCCATCGACGTTGCGGGCGGCGCGACCAATGGTCTGGATCAGCGAGGTTTCCGAGCGCAGGAAGCCTTCCTTGTCGGCATCGAGAATCGCCACCAGTGCGCATTCGGGAATGTCGAGTCCCTCGCGCAGCAGGTTGATGCCAATCAGCACATCAAAGGCCCCCAGCCGCAGGTCACGGATGATTTCGATCCGTTCGAGGGTATCGACGTCAGAGTGCATGTAACGCACCCGCACGCCATGTTCGACCATGTATTCGGTCAGGTCTTCGGCCATCCGCTTGGTCAGGGTGGTCACCAGCACCCGCTGCCCCTTGCGGGCGCAGTCCCTGGCCTCGGCCAGCAGGTCATCGACCTGATGTTCGACCGGACGGATGATCACCACCGGGTCAATCAGGCCGGTCGGGCGAATGATTTGTTCGACGAACACCCCGCCGGTCTGTTCCAGTTCCCAGCGTCCCGGAGTCGCCGAAATCAGGATCGTTTGCGGGCGCATGGTATCCCACTCTTCGAATTTCAGCGGGCGGTTGTCAACGCAGGACGGCAGGCGGAAGCCGTAATCGGCCAGCACGCTTTTGCGGTTGAAGTCGCCGCGAAACATGCCGCCGACCTGTGGCACGGTGACGTGGCTTTCATCGACGAACAGCAAGGCATCTTCGGGCAGGTATTCAAACAGCGTCGGCGGCGGTTCACCGGGATTGCGACCACTCAGGTAGCGCGAATAGTTTTCGATGCCTTTGCAATGGCCGGTGCTTTCCATCATTTCGAGGTCGAACAGGGTGCGTTCGCGCAGGCGCTGGGCTTCGAGCAGCTTGCCCTGCGACTCGAATTCGGCCAGCCGTAGCGCCAGCTCGGCCTTGATTCCCTTCACCGCCTGCGACAGGGCCGGGCGCGGGGTGACGTGGTGGCTGTTCGGATAGACGTCAATCTGCAACAGGGTGGCTGATTTCTCGCCGGTCAGCGGATCGAATTCATAGATGCCGTCCACCTCGTCGCCGAACAGGTCGATGCGCCACGCCCGGTCTTCGTAGTGGGCCGGGAACAGTTCGATGCAGTCGCCGCGCACCCGAAAGCTGCCACGCTGGAATGAGGCGTCGTTGCGCCGGTATTGCAGCTCGACCAGCGAGCGCATCAGGTCGTTGCGGTCGAGGATGTCACCGCTTTTGATCCGGCGGACCATCGCCGAATAGCTTTCCACGCTGCCCAGACCGTAAATGCAGGACACCGAGGCGACGATGATCACGTCGCGCCGTTCCAGTACCGCCCGAGTCGCCGCATGGCGCATGCGGTCGATCTGTTCGTTGATGGCGCTGTCTTTTTCGATGTAGGTGTCGGTTTTGGGGACGTAGGCTTCCGGTTGGTAATAGTCGTAGTAGGAAACGAAATATTCCACCGCGTTATCAGGAAAAAAGGCCTTCATCTCGCCATAAAGCTGGGCGGCCAGCGTTTTGTTCGGGGCCATCACCAGCGCCGGGCGGCCCATCTTTTCAATCACTTTGGCTGCGGTAAAGGTCTTGCCCGAGCCAGTCACCCCCAGCAGCACCTGATCCCGTTCCTTGCCCTCCAGCCCATCCAGCAGCGCGGCGATGGCGGCGGGCTGGTCGCCTGCGGGCTGGTAGTCGGACGCCAGCCGGAAATCCGCCCGTGGCCCCGCTGGCGGACGGTTGTACATCGGAAGGTGAACGGTCATCGGGGCCTCCGGAAGTGGTCTGGACCAAAGCGGGAACGGAGGAGGGAGTTTAAAGCATCGTGCGAAAAGTGGGCACCGGTTTTCGCATCAACGATGCGACATTCAAGAGTCAGCATCATGCGAAAAGTAGGCACCGGTTTTCGCATGATGCTTTACGACAGCGAGGAGTCATCCTCGTTTTCCAGCGTCAGGGTCCAGCGTCCCATGACCTCGCCCTGCTGGGTCAGCAGGCCGCGCAGTTCATAGGTATCGTCCTCGGCCCACAGGAAACATTCCTGCAGCGAAACCGAGCCGTCCGCCGAGACGCCGCTGGACAGGATGGCGTCGCCGACCACCGACATGCGCCCGACCAGTCCGCCGACGGCGGTCATGTCTGCCGCCCACAGGGTATCAAGATCGCCCTCATCCCATGGCTCGAATTCGGTGACGATATTGACGCTGAGATTTTGCTGCCCGACCAGCATCAGGTGCAGGTCGAGTTCCATCGCCCAGCCTTGTTCATCTTCGCCAAGGATCAGGGTACCACCGCAGGGAATCGGGATGCCACCTTGTTCGACGTACCAGCCATCGGCAGTCCATCGCCCCGAAGGCGCCAGAAACAGCGGATGGTTCGACAGGTGCGGGCGATCCATTCCCGGGTCCTCTTCCTGATCATCGGGCCAGAGCAGTTCCAGACACGCCAAAGGCCCGCGCACTGGTACAGCGCGCGGGCCCTGGAAACATACACCGAAGAAGGGTGTCGAACCTTAGGCGGCCTGAAGGGCCAGAAGGCGCTTCTTCAGACGACGGGCTTCAGTGGTCAGCTTCGGCGACGGGGTGCTCAGGACGTAGGCGTCCAGGCCACCACGGTGCTCGATGGTGCGCAGACCATGGGCAGACACGCGCAGGGTCAGGGTTTCGCCCAGGGCTTCGGACAGCAGGGCGGCTTCCTGCAGGTTCGGCAGCCAGCGGCGGCGGGTCTTGTTGTTCGCGTGGCTGACGTTGTTGCCAGTCTGCACGCCTTTGCCGGTGACGACACAACGACGGGCCATAGCTTTCTTCCTCTTGTTACATCTTCGGTGGAAACTTTAGAAGGTCGGCTTTCTATCCGCCACAACCGTTTCCGTCAAGTAAAAACGGCAAAAAGCGAGATATCAAGCCGCGTCAGGACTCTGGGAGCGCCTGACTTGTCCGGGGATCAGCCGAACAGCTTGTCGATATCGTCCTGTCCCATCGCCGGGCCTTCGGAGGCAGGCGGCGCAGACGGTTTGGCTGCGACGGGTTTGGGAGTCGGGGCCGGTTTGGGGGCCGGGGCAGGTGCTGCGGCTGGTTTGGCAGCAACAGGAGCCGGGGCGGCAGGCTTTGCTGCCGGAGGCTGGGCACTGACCGGGGCCGGTTTGGGGGGCGGGGCCGGGGTGGGAGCAACCACGGGTTTCGCCACTGCTGCCGGAGTCGCACCAAACAGCATTGCGTCGATGTCGGCCTGACTGACGCCCTGCCCGGAAAGCTGGGGGCCATTGAGGTAGCGCTTGTATTCGTCCCGTTCTTCGGTTTTCTGCGGCCCGACCTTGGTCAGTTCGTTGGCACCCCACATGCTGACCAGGGCGTTGACGCGCGTTTCGACGAATTGCAGGGAATTGACCACCTTGGTAATGCGCTGGCCGGTGATGTCCTGAAAGGCGCAGGCCTCGAAAATGGCGGCTGTCTTCTCGGGGATCTGGTCCAGCAGGGCGACGGCGGCCGGGTCTGTTTGCAGGGCGCGCAGGTCGTTGAGCAGATCTTCCATCTGTTCAACGTTCTCCATGATGGAGTTGGTCGCCTGCTCGGTCGCTTCAACGATGGCATCGAGCTCGTCGCTCATCTGCATGAAGTGGTCTTCGCCGCTCGCCGCGCCAGGACGGCGGATGGCAGCGATTTCCCGGCGAATGCGCTGGATATGGTTGAACAGGCCAACCAGTTCCTTTTTCAGAACATCCGCATCATGGCGTCCCTGAGTATTCATCGTTCCGCGCGCAACCTTAATGCCTCGTTGGTGTCTAACATAACGCCCCCGGCGAGGGACGCAATCTTTCCGGAGGCGGGAAATGGATATTTTTTCATAGGCGAAAGCCTCCGGCGCTTCCGTCTTTTTTGTCGTCAGGTCTTCTTCTGGTCCTTGTGGTCCAGGCGGAACGCCTGGGTTGCCATCAACATCAGGCGTGCCCTCTGCTCGGGGCTGAGGTCGGCCAGAATACCCTGCTTGGCGCGATGGATGACCAGAGCTTTCTGGATCAGGTCGCGCCGTTCGGGGGTCATGGGCCGCAAGGCTGGCGACCCGGCCTTGCGCGGGAGGGGCTTGCCACTGGAGGTAGCCGTGCCGCTGTCGGTGCCATCAGTCGGGGCGGGCATTTCCGGCATGACCGGCTCGGGGATGTCCCCCATGCCGCTGGCAGCTTCGGTGGTGCTGACAGGCGCGGTCAGGACGGGTTTTCCCTGTTTCTGCACCACACGTCCGGCTTTGCTGTACGCCTGATGGGCGGTGGAGGCCGGAGTCGCGCCAGCCTTGTCGCCATCGCTTTCCCGCGACGCCGGATTGCCGAACAGGCCGAGGATTGCCTTGCTGAACAACGCCACGCCTACACACTCCCTGTTACCACGCCGAGCCTGTTTACCACGTCTGAAGCGGTGAGCCATGCTCACACCTTCAGGTTTTTTGCCGCGCGGACGTTGCGAAACCCGGTTCCGTTGCGCTTTTCCCCGGCGGGCTACCCCGGTCCTGCACCAGATGCTGATGGCGGGGAACACTCACGGGTACCGATCCATCGGGCGGTATGCAGCCATTGGCGGTATTTTGCCAATGGTATCACAGTGCTGCCATGCCCCCCAGCCCCTTTGCTGCAGGGCATCCATTTTCAGAAGGAGTAGAAGAAATGGTAGCGGTTTTTCACCCGTCAATTCAAGTCCGGCGGCGACGGCGCCGCCGTGATCCGGCCGTCTGGCCGAATCCGTTCCGGACAATCTGGCGGGGAGGAGAGGGCGGTGCGGGGAGAATGATGTTCCATTTCCGGGCGGCTTTATCCCAGCCGGGGCCGGTGGGGTAATAGCCTTGTCCCAGATAGTGGACGGCGGTGATGCGATTGATCAGCACCATCAGCACAACATTACTCAGTCCTGATGTGAACATGGACAGGACAATCCATAACAGGCCATGCACAGGCATGCCGCGGACGAGGAAAACCAGCCCGCCGAAAAACAGGGCGAAGATGGATATACCTGTTGATACTTCTCGCGTCAGTCCCAGATCATTTCGCATGTATAGACGCAAAAAAGTCTCTCCTTTCCGCTACATTGTATTCTGAGGCATGGGGAATGATTTTATCTATAATATGGCAAAGCGTTATCTATAGGAGTCTGAAAATCAATCAAAAAAATATGCTGCTCATATATTTGCTTTTTGTTTGTACGCTTGGCATGGTAATCCGGTGGTGCGTCAACGAAGGATCGAAAGACGCGCTTTGAATTTCCATCATTTATGGGGGATATGATGAACGTTAGCATGCAGAACGATGCTGGGGTGGTTCGTCAGGTTAAGGTCGGGTTTTCCTGGACCAGCTTCTTTTTCGGTGGCTTGCCGTTTTTCTTTCGCGGGATGCCGGTGCAGGGGTTGATCTGGGTGATCATCTCGATGATTACCATGGGGTTGAGCAACCTGTACCTGATGTTTGTGATCAACAAGCAGACGGCCCATTACTACCTTGAACGCGGTTACCGTCCGGTAGGGCCGGGTTGGGAGCAGGCGTCTGCGGCATGGAACATTTCGGCGCAGCCCGTCGCCGCGAAATAAGATATCCCGTCACGGAACAGGCACCGGTTTTTAAAAGCCGGTGCCTGTTTTTGCGTTTGATGACTGTGATCATCCCCTGCTGTTTCCAAACTGTCCTGCACCTGTGGCGTCAGGTTTAACGCAGAGCCAGTAACGCCCGGCGGATGCCCTGCCAGCCACGCTCCAGCTGTTCATCGCTGATGCAGTAGGGCGGTAACATGTACACAACATTCCCCAGCGGGCGCAGCAGCAGGCCATCCTGACGGAAGCTGGCGGTCAATTGCGCCCCCAGCGGCGAGGCATAGCCCCCCTTCCCATCCGGGCCATCCGAGGTGCGGATGGTCAGGGCGGCGATGGTGCCCTGCACACGCGGCTGGCACACCATTGGCAAATCTGCCAGCTCGGCCAGTGCGGCGCGGTGGTGGTGTTCGATTCGCTGACGCTGGGCGGCGCAGTCAGCCGACAGGGTCAGGTCGAGCGACGCCAGAGCCGCCGCACAGCCCAGTGGATTGGCGGTGTACGAATGGCCGTGCAGGAACGCCTTCTCCACCGACGGATCAAGAAAAGCCTCATAGACCGCAGGTGTGGTGATGGTCAGTGCCATCGGCAGGAACCCGCCGGTCAGCCCCTTTGACAGACACAGGAAGTCCGGGCTGAAGCCGATCTCCTGACAGGCAAAGACCGCGCCGGTACGACCGAAGCCGGTCATCACTTCATCGAAAATCACCAGCACACCCGCCGCCCGCAGGCGTTCGGCGGCCTGCTTCAGGAACCCGGCCCGGTGCATGCGCATGCCGCTGGCCCCTTGCACCAGCGGCTCAATGATCGCGGCAACGATCTGGTCACCATAGGCGGCAAGGTGTTGGTCCAGAGCCGCCAGTGCGGCGGCCTCTTTGGCCTCGACAGCATCGTCACCGATCCAGGTGGTTGGCAGGTCGAGCACATCGACCGGGAACAGCATTTCCGTCCAGGCATTGAAGAATCCGGACGAGACCCCGGCAGACATCGCCCCGACGGTATCGCCGTGATAGCCGCCGTCAAAGGCCAGAAAGCGCTGGCGCTGGTTTTGCCCCTGATTGCGGTGCAATTGCAGGGCTGCTTTCATCGCCACTTCGATGGCGGTCGAGCCGTTATCGGAAAAGAACACCCGCTCCAGTCCGGCGGGCAAGGCGGCGGCAAGACGGGCTGACAGCTCGGCGGCAGGGCGGTGGGTGATCTGGGCAAAGATCACATGCTCCAGCGTGCGGGCCTGCGCGGCAATGGCCTCGGCAATCCCGGCGTGGCCGTGGCCGTGCAGGTTGACCCACCACGACGACACCAGATCCAGCCATTCCCGGCCATCGGGCTCGAACAGCGAGACTCCTGCACCACGCTCGATCACCACCGGATCGGGAGCGGTTTGCGCTTGCGTGAAGGGGTGCCAGACGTGGGCACGGTCAAGGGCGATGATCTCGGCGGGGGACAGACGGGACATGTCAGAACTCTGCAAAACCACGGGTGGGCGGATCAATCAGCGGCGACAGGTCAAGGGCCTGAGCCGCCAGCGCCAACGCCGCAGGGGTGAGGGGATCAAGGCGGGGCAAGGTTCCAAGCACCCGAACGGCACCCAGCCGCGCGACCGACTCGGCATTGTCCGGGTGGGGCGGACCACTGAAAATCACCCCGGCCACCGGCAGGTTGCGATGGCGCAGCCCTTCCAGCGTCAGCAGGGTATGGTTGATGGTGCCCAGCCCGCTGGGGGCCACCACCACCACTGGCAACAGCAGGCGGGCCATCAGGTGAACCATCGTGTGGCGACGGCTGAGCGGCACCAGAATGCCTCCAGCCCCTTCGACCACCAGCGGGCGCTCCCGGCGGGGCAAGGTCAGGCTGCTGAGGTCAATGGTCATCTGTTCGCGGGCGGCGGCCTGATCGGGGGACAGCGGAGCCTTGAAGGCATAGACGGTTGGCACCAGTCGGTCTTCGCCCAGCGCGGCCAGCCGGGCAACCGTTCCGGCGTCTCCGGCAGGCAGCTCATCGGTACCGCTTTGAACCGGTTTCCAGTAATCGGCCCCCAACGCGGCCACCAAAGCCGCCGCCACCACGGTCTTGCCGACATCGGTACCGGTGCCGGTGACAAAACACGAGCCGGGCACGGGCGAAAACGGGCTATCTTGCATCGCAAGGCCTCTCCACTAACACGGTCAGAACATGATAGGTGCCGCCGCTGCGGGCACCCAGCCGCCGGATCGCCCGCCGCAAGGCTGCCGGGGGTGCGGGCTGGTGGTCAGGGGGCGGACTGTCGGCACCGATGGCGCGCAAAGCCCGCAGGAACGCCATGCCGGTGGCCTCGCTGTCCAGCGGCTGATGATGCTCATGGATGCTCGCTGAAGGAAACCACTGTCGCAGGCGGTCGGCATCCGGGTAGCGGCTGGCAAAGGTGCTGAGCCCGTCTTCGGCACAGACCTGTTGCCACAGGGCAAAGCTGTCACAGCCCAGCGTGGTTACCGCCAGCAGCCCGCCGGGGGCCAGACTGTCGATCAAACGCTGAAGCCCGGCGCGCACATCCCGGAACCACTGGACGGCCAGACTGGAGCAAACCAGATCCCACTGACCGGACAGCGTGGGAGCTTCGCCATCCATGACCGCGGTGTGTACCCGCGTCGGGGCAATGCCGAGAGCTTCGATGCGCTGACGGGTCGCGGCCAGCATCGGGGCGGCCAGATCGGTGGCATGCCAGTCGGCGACAGATGGCAAGGCGGGCAGCAGGGCTGCCGTTAAAAAGCCGGTCCCGCAGCCGATCTCCAGCACCCGGCGGGGAGCCCTCTCCTGCAGCCGGGACAGGCACTGTTCGGCCAGTCTCGTCGCAATCGCCTGTTGACTGCCTGCCGCATCATCATAGCCCGCACTCGCCGCCCCGAATCGTCGGGCAACCTGATCCTTCCAGGCATCGGCGGGAGGCCGGGGGGAGGTCATCGGACCATGCTCTGGATGGCCTCGGCCACACGGGCTGGCTGGCTGAGCGGCAGAAGATGGCCTCCTGCGGGCAACAGGGTGAGCTGCTCGGGGGGAAAGGTTTCAAGGCTGAGGGTCGCCGGAGCAATCTCGTCATCGGCACAGGCCAGCGCCCGCACCGTTTGACGCGCCCGCAAGGCAGACCGCTGGTCATCATCGGCCAAGGCCCGCAAGCCAGCGGTCAGGGCAACACTGTCCGGGCTGCCGCTTTCGCGCGTGGTCACACCGCAGCGAGCACGGAAACTGTCCAGCACCCCCAGCGGATCACTACCGAAGCGGCTGATCATCCGTTCCACCATCCGCACCGGAGTTCCACCGCTCTGGCCGTCTCCACTGCAAAAGCGGGCAAAGCCGTTGACTGACAGCAGCGGCACCGAGGGCGGAAGCTGTCGTAACAGCCACATCATTCCATAGGAATGCCCCACCGCCAGCCGTATTTCTTCGATCGGGGGGAGTGCGGACGGGGTCCCATAAAAGCCCAGATCAACCGCCGTAACCGGCAGGTTGTCCGGCAGGCAGGCGCGCACCCCGTGCCAGACGGCGGGCGTAAAGCTCCAGCCATGGACCAGCACAATCATTTCGGCCTCACTGGCATGACCGAATCACCGGCTCCAGGGCCGTCAACAGCGTTGCCACCTGTTCCGGGCTGTGGGCGGCGGAAAAGGTCAGCCGCAGGCGGGCGGTGCCGGGAGGCACCGTTGGCGGCCGAATGGCAACGGCCAGACAATCGGCGGCCTCCAGCGCCCGCATCGCCGCCAGCGCTGTCTCCTCTCGCCCGAGGATCACCGGCACCACCTGCGTGGTCGACTGGGCGCAATTCCCGCCCCAGCCGGTGATTGTCTGGCGGACCAGCTCGGCATGGCCTGCAACCCGCTGCCGCTCGGCATCAAGGGAGGGCAACAGGTCCAGCGCGGCATCCATCGCCCCCAGCACCGACGGCGGCGGAGCGGTGGTGTAGATCAGGCCGGGGCAGCGGTTGACCAGATAGGTACACAGGGTTTCCGACCCGGCAACATAGGCCCCAAAGCCGCCGAGGGCCTTGCCAAAGGTTCCCATGATCAGGTCGATCCGTCCCCGCACCGCCGGGTCGGCGCTCAGGCCGCGGCCTTGCGGACCGAGAACCCCGGTGGCGTGGGCTTCGTCGACATAGACAAAGGCCTCATGAATGTCGGCGATGTCGCACAGGCGGGCCAGATCGGCGCGGTCGCCGTCCATCGAATAAACGCTCTCGACCAGAATGAACAGGGTCGAGTCCGGCGAGGTCCGCCGGGCCTTGCCCAGCATGTCGTCGAGGTGGTCCAGATCGTTGTGCCGGAACCGCTTGGGCATGATCCCGGCCGACTTCAGGCCTTCGTACATGCTGGCGTGAATCAGCCGGTCCACAAACACTTGCGGGTCCGGTCCGGCGACGTCCTCGGCCAGCAGGGTGGCGAGAATGGTCTGGTTGGCCTGAAAGCCCGCGTTCAGCACCAGGGCCGCCGGCTTGCCCTTCAGCTCGGCCACCTTGTGTTCCACCTGCTGGTGGGCGGTCAGCGAGCCACACACCAGCCGCGAGGCGGTGGCACCGGCGCCATACTCGCTGGCCCAGGCGTGCGCGCGGGCAATCAGGGCCGGATGCAGCGCCAGCCCGAGGTAGTCATTGGACGAGAAATTGTGCAACCGCCGTCCCGCCCGTTCGATCAGGCCGGGGCCGGGGATGCTGCTGGCGCGGAGATCACGCTGGAGACCACGGGCCGTCAGGGTCCGTAGCCGGTCTGCCATCTGCTGCTCAAAGCGTGGTCCTGCCATGGGCGCTACTCGATGTCCTTGTGGGCGGGCAAGGTTGGTTGGTTCTGCATATCATAGGCCATCGCCAACATCAGCAACTGACTGCCAATCAGGATCGGCAACGCCGCCAGCATGACGGTCCCGGCCGGGGTCGCCACTCCTTGCACCGCTGATTCGTGCCAGGCGCTGATCCCGAACAGCATGCCGGTCAGGGTCAACGGCAGCCCCAGCATCAAGGCCAGCGAGGCGACCTGAAAATCGCGCAGAAAGTAGTTGTAGAAGATGCGCTTGGCCAGATTGACCGTGTGGCGGGCCAGAAAGCGCGGGATCACCTTGCCGATTTTCAGCCCGGAGACCTCGTCGGCATAAACGGCATCCATCGGGATGTCGCGCACCACCGCCCGCAGGGTGTTCAGGCGGAACAGCATGTCGGATTCAAAGAAATAATCCTGCGCCACCTTGTCCAGCGGCATGTGCCGCAGCAAGGCACCGTGGATGGCGGTATAGCCGTTGGTCGGGTCGAAAACCTGCCAGTAGCCGCTGGAAAATTTGGTCAGGAACGACAGGACCGCATTGCCGAACAGGCGAATCGGCGGCATGCCACGCAACGAGCTGAGGCGGTAAAAGCGGTTGCCCTTGGTGTAATCGGCGCGGCCTTCGAGAATCGGGCGAATAAAGCGCGGGATCAGGGTCGGGTCCATCTGGCCGTCGCCATCGAGCTTGACCACCACCGTTGCGCCATCGCTGGCGGCATGGGTGTACCCGGTGATCACCGCCCCGCCGACGCCCTTGTTGACGGGGTGACGGACCACCACCACCCGCGGATCGTCACAGTCCTGTTCGACGCGATCGCCGGTCTTTTCCGGGCAGCAGTCATCAATCACATAGATGCGATGGACTTCGGGACCAATACCCTTGATGACGCGGAAAACGGCATCTCCGACGCGATAGCAGGGAATCACCACCGCCACAATGGCGGCATCATGGGCGGTCACCAGAGCCAGGGCATCAGTCGCCGGAGCCGGAGCGGTCATGCAAATCACCGTGAAAGAACAAACAGGCCACCCAGAATCAGGGCAACACCCAGACCATAGCGTAAAGTCAGCGGTTCGTGAAAGACCAGCCACGCAACGACCGGAACAATCACAAAACCAAGTGCCGAGAACGGGTAAGCCAGTGACAGCGGCACCCGTTGCAGGATGAAAATCCACAACAGGGTTGCCGTGCCATAAAGGGTCAGGGCAATCCACAGCCACGGCGACAGCGCCAGCCCGACAAAGCCTTGCAAGGATGACAGGCTGGGGCTGGACTGGGCGGCGAATTTGAACATGAACTGCCCGGCAGCCAGCAACAGCGCAAAACCGGACAGCATCACCAGATTGACTGGTGTCAGGGCAGAGCCTGCCATGGATGATCAGCCTTTTTTGTTGAACAGACGGCACACGGTGCGGGACAGGCCCTGTCCCCATGCGAGCAGTAACGGTGCGGCGGCAATCGCCATGCAGGGGATGACCAGCAGGTTATAGCGGGGAATGCTGACCGAGACAAAGGCTTGCAGGCCCAGCAGAACAATTGCCGGAGCACAAAAGGCCAGCCACAGCCCCTGTTGCCGACGAACCGCGCGCACCAGCGATGGCAGCCAGAACGCTGCCCCGATCAGGCCAAAGTATTTGCTGACCCACAGGCCGCGCAGGGCGAGACTGATGGTCACGGCCAGATGGATGGGCAGGTCGGCAAACACCTTTTCGCGCAGCACCCAGCCCTGCAAGGCATCCTTGCTGCCCGCCTGTGCCAGCATCTCGCGCATCCATGCACCGTTGCCCAGCACATAGTAGGCATCGGGAGAGTACCAGTCGAGCCGGGCCAAAAGATCAGCCGGAAAGAACAGACGGGCCAGGCTGTCGCCGAAATCCGGCAGCCAGAACAGCAAGGATGCCAGCCATTCCCGTGCGCTCATCGCATTATAGGCGACGCGCTGGGCCAGAATGTAGCCTCCATAGGGGCCGGTGATGGCGGTCAGGTCGAACAGCTGATGGTTCCGCCACAGCCACGGGGCAATCACCACTCCATAGCCGATGACCAGCACTGCACCGGCCAGCAGCACCGGCAGCAGCGGTTGCCGACGGATCAGCCGCCACAGGATCCCAGCCCCCAAGGCCAGCACCACCAGATATAGGACATAGCTGAAGGTTGGTCGGGCCAGGGCAGCCGCCCCAAACGCCGCCCCCGCGACCAGCCACCACAGCAGGACGCGTTTGCAGGATGCGGGTGTTCCGAGGGTACGGCAGCCTTCGACCAGCAACAGCGAAACCAGCGTTCCCAACGGCAGGGTCAGGCCTTCGGTCAGATATTGCTGACCATACTCGCCATAGGCCCCCGAGGCAGCGGCAAGGACAAAGGCCACCCCTGCCGCCGGGCGGGACAGGCCAAGGCGGCGGGCGGTCAGCCAGACCAGCGCCAATCCCAAGGCCATGAACAGCCGCAGGATGGTTAGTGAATGCCCCCAGCATTTCGGGGTTACAGTGGCTTCGGGGGGCACTCCGTCGCAGGCAACCGCGAGGGCCGCTTGATCGGTCGAAGCATAAAAACGATGCAGGAAACAACCGACATGGCGATCAAAGACCGCATCGGTCCGCATCATCCCCGCCAGCAACGCCGGATACAGCGGTGCCACCATCGACCCCGATGGAGGCGTTGATGTCGGTGGCGTTCCCGGATCGGCAAAAACCTGATGATGGGCCAGGTGGTAGGCGATGTTCAGATACCCCACGGCATCGGCCGCCGGCTCGGGAGGTGGCTTGCGGCCAAAAGCAGGCAACCAGACCACCAGCAGCGAGAGCAACAGGATGCAGCACAGGGTCAAGAGCGTAGAAGAACGGGACGAAGCAGGCATACCACACGAAGCCTTGTGCACAGCGCCCGGGCATGGCCGCCCGGATGGGGCGCGGTCGCATGCATCAGGCTGTTGGTGAGGCGCATCACGTCAGCGAAAACCTGAACCCATCTTTCGCCGGATGCTCTTGAGAGAGGGTGTGTAGCTGCCTTGGCTGACTTCAGCAACGCCTTGTGTAACGCCCGAGCCTCCGAGATATCCCCGTCAACGGTTTTTCCCGGCACGAATCGCGGCCATATCGCGCAGCAAAGCCACTTTTTCCCCCGCCAGCGCGCTGCCCCCAAAGGCATAACACGCTTCCAGCACGGCCAGCGGTGCACGGGCTCCGCTCAGCACCACCATCCCCGATGGCGTGCCCCACAGGGTGGTGGCGGTCAGGCCATGCTGACGGGCAAAGGCTGCGACAGGCTCCATCAGGCCAAAGGCCAGCACGTCATGGCACAGGATCACGCTGCCCGGGTGCAGGAACGGTGCCAGCGCCGCCAGATCCAGCGCCACCTGCGCGCAGGTATGATGCCCGTCGATCAGTGCCAGATCGAGCGGCATCCCCGCCAGTGGGCCATCCCCCGTCATCACCGGCGCCACCGCCTGAGGCGATGCCCCCTGTACTACGGTCAACGGCAAGCCCTCTTCCTGTGCGATGGCATTACAGCGGGGAATCCATTGCGCGGTAAACGGCTCGGCCCCGATTTCAATCGCCACCACCTGCGCCTGCGGGCACAGCAAGGCGAGGGCAAAGCTGCTCCAGCCAAAGGAATTTCCGATCACCAACACCCCTTGCGGCATCCAGTGCGGCACCGGCATCACCGCCCGCCGCCGTGGAGCCCCCAGCGCGCATTCCAGAAAGTACAATTCCTTCAGGGCAATGCCCAGATGCTCGGTCAGCAGGGCATCACCCTGAAACAGCCAGGTAAATTCACTCAGCGGGTCGTTGGTATGCTCGCGGTCCAGCCCACTGGCAGCATGGTATCCCCGGTGTTCGTACAGCAGGACCAAATCCATCAAAACCGACATTCTGTCTCTCCCTGTTGCGTGCGTTTCCGGCCCACGCCTGCCTGATCAGGACAGTGCCCCAGCCGTCTTACGGGGGCAAGAGCTCGAGGAGGGCAGGCTGATCCAGATCGATCATCGGACCATTTTCCGGGCGGACCCATCCCCGGACCCGCACCATTCTTCCGTTCAGCGCCTCCAGTCCTCCGTCCCGGCGGCGCAGGGCTTTGGTTGCGGCCGGGGATACCTTCACGGTGAAGTCGGTGCGCCAGTCATCGCCGAAGTTCAGATACCCGCCCGAAGACGTTTCCTGTGCCCGGCGGATGATGCCTTCCACCAGCACCATCGTCTGCCGGGAGGCTGTCACCTGTGCCGGGTCCAGCACCTGCGGTGAACGCCACAGGCCGCGTTCCTGCTCGCGGGCCAGATCCTCACGGGCCAGCAACGCTGCGACCTCACCCGCAGGCCGGTCAGCCCCCGCATAGACCATCACCAGCCCGGCAGACAGCAAATGGTCGCGTGCGCTCAGACCCGTCGGGTCAACAACGTCGCCGGATATCCGCCCATAGCGATCGCGCCCTGCCCAATCAGAAGATGGAACGACCTGTATATCTTTTCCATCCAGAAAGATTTTCAGGGTCGCAATCGCCCGTTCATCCATCCCTGCGTCACCGATCAGGACAGAGGGCATAACCACGTCCGCCAGACAGACCGTATCCCCTGATTTCAGCATGATCTCGCCGGTGGACCGAAGCTCCTGTACCCGTTGCCCTGCCAAGGTATCCACGGTCATTCCAACAACCAGAAGTAATGTTAACAGCGCCCCGTGCAGCAGGCGATTCTCCCCCTTGAACAACCGGATAGCCCCCCTCACCAGCCCCTACCCATAAGGAGTAAGAGACTGCATTTTACGGCCTCTACCAGCCTTTTTTATACCACCATAGGCAAAAAGACGCATTGTAACCTTGCCAGCCTGCCAGATGCCTGTAATTCTCTTGTCAGATCATGCTTTTCAAGGTCAACCCAATGCAAAAGAGGTGGCTGTGCTAACGGGAGAGGTCTCAGAAGGAGCCTTGTGCGGAAAGGTTCTGCTTGCCGATGACCATGCAGTGTTCCGCGAAGGATTGCGTCTGTTGATGGAGGCGCGCGGATTTGCTGCACAGGTTCTCGAAGCCGGTACGGCGGCAGAGGCAGGCGAGGTGGTCACCACCACGCCCGATCTGGCGCTGGCGGTGCTTGACCTGTTCATGCCTGGTATGGAAGGCCTGACCTTCCTCAAGGATCTGCGCCAGAAGAACCCGACGCTGCCGATCGTCCTGCTGACCGCCTCGGAAAAGCGCCACGACCTGCGGGCGGCGATCGATGCCGGTGCAACGGGCTATATTCCCAAGTCGTTCAGCATCAGCGACATCCTGTCGGCCCTGAGCAGCATCCTCGACGGCGAAGCCTTCTTCCCCGACGAAGCGATGGAAGCCGAAGAAGAGCTGCCCGATGGTGTGCGGGACGTGTCGCTCAGCCCGCGCCAAAAGGAAGTCCTGGGCCTGATTTCGCGCGGCCACAGCAACAAGGAAATCGCCCGTATCCTTGATACCGCCTTGCCGACGGTGAAGAATCACGTCGCCAACATTTTTGAAAAGCTCGGCACGTCCAACCGCGTGGCAGCGGTCCGTCTGGGGCGCAAAATGGGGCTGATTGCCGATGAGTGACGCCCCGTCAGGCGGCTCTCCCGCTTCGGCGGCGATGTTTTTGACGGAAACCGGCTATCCCGACAGCCCGACGCTGGCCAGTGGCCTGCTGGATGTCGGGGATGGCCATCACCTGTACTGGGAAGTCGCCGGAAACCCATCCGGCATTCCCGTCGTGTTTCTGCATGGGGGGCCCGGTGCAGGCTTCAGCACCGTGCATCGCCGGTTTTTCGACCCGGCCCGCTACCGGATCATCCTGTTCGATCAGCGCGGCAGCGGACGATCCCGTCCCTATGCCAGTATCGCCCACAACACCACCGCCCATCTGGTCGCCGATCTGGAAATCCTGCGCTGTCACCTTGGCGTTGACCGCTGGCTGCTGTTCGGTGGCTCGTGGGGGTCAACACTGGCGCTGGCCTATGGGCAGGCGCACCCCGAACGGGTGCTGGGCTTTGTCCTGCGCGGCGTCTTTTTGTGTCAGCAGCACGAAATCGACTGGTTCCTGACCGGCATGGGCAAGTTCCATCCGGAATCGTACCAACAGTTCCTTGCCGCCCTGCCACCGGCCGAACGCGGTGATCTGTTGACCGCCTATTACCATCGCCTGAGTCATCAAGACCCGCGCATCCATGGCCCGGCAGCCTATGCCTGGGCCAGCCACGAAGATGCCTGTGCCCGCCTGCACAGCCAGCCGCACGCAGGCCCGCCCCCCGCTGCCTTTGACGGGCAACGCGGGCCCTTGCCCTTTCTGGCCATCGCCCGTCTGGAAGCCCATTACATGGTCCACCGGGGCTTCATGGCTGAAGGTGCCTTGCTGGCCGGATTGGGCCGGATCAACCATTTGCCCTGCATCATCCTGCAAGGTCGCCATGATCTGGTCTGCCCGCCGGAAACGGCGTGGGCCGTCCATCAGGGCTGGCCGGGCAGCACCCTGACCATCATCCCTGACGCCGGACACTCGGCGCTGGAGCCTGGCATCCGTCGGGGCTTGCTGCACGCCACCGCCACCATGGCCGAGCGCATCCAGCCGGGTCACGGGATGACCCCGTAACCCGGTAGCCCGCCACGATGGACCTTACGGCAGCTTGCAGGTGCGAATGCCAAACGGCAGGTACGCCGGGCACCAGCCGATCAGGCCGGTGAACAGGGGAACCACCCCGATATAGCCCCACGGGCTGAAAATCCCGAACACCGCAAGGGCAATCAGCACAAGGCCAACGATGATGCGCAGAATGCGGTCCAGGCCGCCGACGTTCTTGTTCATGGAATGCCTCCGTCATGCAAGAGTGAATGGCGCAAGTATCTGCCGCATTCTCCGGCCCGTCTGTGACTACATCACAGAAAAATCATATTCACAGTGAGCCACCACCTCAGGGAGCCATAGTCTGATGTCTGCCGTACTGCCATCACTGCTGGACCAGCCACCAACACAAGGCCTGATTCTTGCCTGGGATCTTGATGGTCATGGCGGTGGCGCGCCTCTGGACTGGGATGGCGTCAGCCGCTGGACTCCGCCCGCCGAAGCGCACGGAGCCCAGACCGGGCAATGGGTCCATCTGGACCGTAAACAGCAGGACGTGCGTCGCTGGCTGAAAGGCAAACGCAGCGAAGGCGGTGCCGGGGTTCCCCCGCTGGCCGCCCGCGCCCTGCTGGCCGAGGCCACCCGCCCGCGCTGTCAGGTCTATGGTCACGGCGTGCTGATCGTCCTGCGCGGGGTCAACCTGAACCCCGGCAGTGCCCCCGAAGACATGATCAGCGTCCGCATGTGGGTTGAACCGGGGCGGGTGATTTCCGTTCGGCAGCGCCGCCTGCGCGCCCTGAACGATCTGTCGCAAGCCCTGACCGACGGCCATGGGCCACACCATATCGCCGGAATCGTCGATGCCTTGGCCAGCAGTCTGGCCGGACGGATGGAAGTCCTGCTGGAAGAGATCGAAAACGACCTTGATGGTGCCGAAGATTCGCTCGATGGTCCCGAGGTCCGCATCGACGAGCGGCTGGCGCGCGAGACAGTGCAAAAGATCCGTCCGATGGTGATTGCCCTGCGCCGCCACATGCTGCCCCAGCGTGAAGCGTTGTCGCACATGCTGACCCTCAATCACCCGGCACTCCATGGCATGGACCACGAAGCCCTGCGTGAAACCGTCGAACAGGTGGTGCGGTACGTGGAATCGCTGGAGTCCTCGCGGGAACGGGCGCTGGTGCTGAAAGACGAGCTCAGCAGCCGCCAGAATGACCGCCTGAACCAGCGTATCTATATTTTGACGCTGGCCACCGGGGTATTCCTGCCGCTGTCCTTTTTGACCGGCCTGCTGGGGATCAATGTCGGTGGCGTGCCTCTGGCCGACAGCTCGCTGGGCTTTACCGTCGTTTGCGCCCTGATGATGTGCCTTGCCGCCGCCGAGCTGTGGCTGTTCCGCAAGATGCGGTGGTTCTAGAGCATTTTCAAGTTGACCATCGACGGTCAACGGCTCGGAAAATGCGGCCCTAAAAGGGAAGAGCGTTTTCGCTCGGTGCGAAAACGCTCTAAAGCATTGTGCGAAAAGTGGGAACCGGTTTTCGCAAAATCACTGCGACAGATCACAGGACACGACAGTTGGCGGGATCAGTGCGGGCTACCGCCCGAACCCGTTTGGTGGCGATGCCCCCAAGCCCCCATTCTTTTTTAAAAATCAGGTCAATGGGGTCCGGGGCCTAACGGCCCCGGCGAGGTCTGGAACAGCGCTCCATGATCCTGTTTTCTGGCCGCCCTGTCCTGTGGCGTCTATTGAACGCCTACGGCCCGAGACGGCAGGGCAGGGGTTTTTTACGGCAGGGTTCGGAACATCATGCGCCGCTTGGGAGTCCGGCGACGGTAGGCGAAACACAGCATCAGCCCGAATGCCATGGTCATGCTCCACGCGGGTAAATGCATGACATCGCGCATCCATGGCAGGCTGGCATCGCCGAGGGCCGGATGACCGGACAGCAGGGTCCAGACTTCCCCGACCGCCAAACTGTCATAAGTCCCTGTCCCAACAGCCATGACGCCTTCGCCAGACGCCATCACCACAGACAGAACCAGTACCGTCATACCTAACAGTCGACCGAGCATTGTGTCTCCCCTGCCGTATAGCGACCGGATATCGCGAGGGGGATTGGCACCAAAAGGAGAACAATGTCAATGTTCTTTTACCTGATGGCGAGTAAAGGGCCGTCCCCAGCGAACCATAGCTATTATGGACTAAGAGAGTAACGCCGGAGAGGATCAAAAATCAACATTGATCGTTACATTTCACCCGTTATAAGGGCGCGTAAAAAAAATCCATGAGACGCAATTCTTTGGTTGCGTTCCCTTTTGAATTTCGATAGATATCCGTCTCCACGACGGACGGCGGTTTACCGGCGACGTCGTTCTGGTGAGGTGGCCGAGTGGTTGAAGGCGCACGCCTGGAAAGTGTGTATACTCGAAAGGGTATCGTGGGTTCGAATCCCACCCTCACCGCCACTGTAACAGCCCGCCCTAAAGGCGGGCTGTTGCTTTATGGGGATTTTGATGGGCCGCAAAGGACGCAGTTCTGCCGTCAAGGGCTTCCCTGAGGGCCCTGAGGCCAGTGACCGGCACAGCCGGATTCGGCGAGTGGTCCGAGCCCTTGCCCCCGGTATTCCCTCCTTTGAATATTCAGAAGTGGTTGATCATGCTGTCGGGTCCCCCGGCCTGCGCCATGCGGCACCGGAAACGGCGGCGTGGTTGTCACTGGTCGCGGTGGTGCGCCATGTGCACACCGACTATGATAGCCTGCTGGACAGCGGCTATGCGCACGAAGCGGCCCGTTTTTTTGTCCTCGCGGCCATCAATGCGACCCTGAAGACATGGGGCTGCCGCCGTCAGGTGTCTGCGAGCGAAGCCAGCGATCCCTGACCGGTCTTCAGCTCGTTTCCGGCCAGTCGTCGATCACCCGCACCAGCGCCGAGTGGTCAAGCCCGCCGTCTCCCTGGGCAATCAATTGATCGTACAAATCCCGGCAGAGGGTGGTGGCGGGCAGGGTCAAGCCGAGCTGTTCAGCCAGATCCAGTGCCTGCTGTAAATCCTTGCGCTGGGTGACCGAGCGGCCACCGGGGGCAAAGTTGCCCTCGGCCATCCGCTGACCATGCAGGTCCAGAATGCGCGAGGCGGCAAAGCCCCCCATCAGGGCGTGGCGCAGGCGGGCCGGTTCGACGCCAGCCCGGCGGGCCAACGCCATCGCCTCGGACACCGCCCCGATGGTCAGCCCGACAATCACCTGATTGGCCGCCTTTGCCACTTGCCCGGCAGCCACCGCCCCGACATGGGTGATGTGACGGCCAAGGCTGTGCAAAACCGGCAGGGCACGGGCAAAGCTGTCATCGCTTCCCCCGGCCATGATGGTCAGGGTTCCGTCGGTGGCACCGACCACGCCGCCGGAAACAGGGGCATCCAGCCAGCATCCGCCAGCCTCGTTGACCGCTGCCGCAAACTGATGGGTGGCGCTGACGGCGGTGGTGCCCATGTCGATGATCAGCGGCGAGGCGGTCGCACGCCTGAGTCCGGCCAGAATCCCCCGCTCCGGCTCATGCAGGACCGAGGCAACCGCCGGGGTGTCAACCAGCATCAGGATGGTGATGCTGCTGCTGCGGCGGACCACCTCGGCGGCAGAGGTCACAGGGATCAGGCCTTCGCTGGCCGCTGCCTGCAGGGTTTCCCCGGATCGGGTCCAGACCGCAACGCTTGCTCCGCAGGCGTGCAGGCGGCGTGCCATGGGGAAGCCCATCAGGCCCAACCCGATCAGGCCAACAGAGGTTCCGGCAAGCGGGGCAGAGGCAGGCATGTGGGGGGCCTCTGGTTACAGGGTCACGAAGCGGGCACGAACCCCGCGCTCGATTGCGGCGGCATGCAGGCGGTCGATCCCAAGGCGGTGGCGCAGGATTTCCAGCAGGCGCAGTTCTTCCTGTTGCAGGGCATGGTCTGCAGCAGCCACTTCACAGGCGACCAGATAGGCGGTTTCGGTCAGTTTTTCCGGCAGGCCATTGACGATCTGCTCCAAAGCCTGCTCCAGCCCGTCTTCGTCGGCCATCAGCTGCGCGCAGGCGGCGGCGTCGGCATCGAGGTGATCGACCTTGTAATCGCGGAACACCGGCAGGCTGTGGACCAGCGCATCAATGGTGCGGAGTTCCGTATTGTTCAGGTCGCCGTCACAGGCTGCAATCATCACCATGGTATGGATCAGGGCAGCGTGGTGTGCGGTGGTCATGGCGAAGTCCTCCTGAGGATCTTGTTTTTATACCGGCTGCGCAAGGCGCGGTATCCGGTGTGTGTGTCCTGCGGGTCAGCGGGCTGACGCACGGGCGAATTCCCAGTACAGCGCGCGGGCGCGGGCGGCAAAGGGGCCGGGGTCGAGGGCGCGGTCTTCCAGGCGGGTGCAGGGGCCAACCTTGGCATAGTTGCCGGTGGCAAACACTTCGTCGGCCTCCATCAGCTCGGCAAAGGAAATGGCGCGTTCGATCACCTCGACGCCATCATCACGCAACAGGCCGATGATGCGCTGACGGGTCAGGCCATTGAGGAAGGTGCCATTGGGGGCCGGGGTGTGGACCTGCCCATCCTTGGCGTAAAACAGGTTGTTGTAGGCAAATTCGGCGACATTGCCGTTCGGGTCGCGCACCACGGCGGTATCAAAGCCCTTGCCCTGCGCCTCGGCAACGCAGCGGGCGACGTTGGGATACAGACACGATGCCTTGGCCATCGTCGGCGCCATGTCGAGGGCCGGACGGCGGAAGCTGGACAGGCAGGCCGAAAAGCCGGTGGGCTCGGGCATCGGCGAGACATTCAGCGCCAGCGCAAAGCAGGTCGAGGCCGGGTCCGGGACGATAAAGCCGCCACCGCCCCAGAACAGTGGCTTGATGTACAGGGCAACGTCGGACGGGAAGCGCATGATGCCTTCCCATGCCAGTTCGGCGATTTCCTGACCGGTGATCATCGGTTGCAGCCCCAGCAGCCGGGCCGAGCGCACCGCCCGCTCGCAGTGAGGGATCAAGTCCGGGGCGGTGCCTTCGAAATAGCGGGCACCATCAAAAATGGTCGATCCCAGCCATACGCCGTGGGTCAGCGGACCCAGCAAGGGCGGATTGCCTTCATGCCAGCGCCCATCGGCATAGACCAGACTGGTCAGGGATGAGGCGGGGGGAGCAGAGTGAGCCATCGGACAGCGGGCCTCCTGTGATACCGAGAGTCTGGCTGCGTCGCTGCCTGAACCGCTACCGGCGGGAGGGCAGCCGTGAACGGGGGACGGCCAGAACCATCAGGATACGCAGGGAAGGGCCCGTTTGTCCAACGACGGCAAGGGTGTGCTGCTGGTTATTGTGAACTGCCCTGTCGGCTTTGCAGGTGTTTTTGCAGTTGGGGGAGCAGCTTTTTGTAATTGTAATGGCCATAGATCCAGCTGGCGACGGCCGTCAGGTCGTCATAGGTCAGGTCCGGGCCATACTCACTGATCGGCGGCATCACGCCGTGGCGGGCAATGACATCACCGGGCAGCAGCGAGCGTTCCAGACCGGGCAGGCGCAGATAGCTGACCACATGGCCGACAAACTCGGCTTCGTCGTTGTTCTGCCGCATGCGGATGGCGGTGCTGAGCCAGTCCATCGGCGGGGCGGCCAGCGCGCTGTCGCCGTCCGGCCCGGCAGCAGCCAGATCCAGGCTTTCCAGATGGCAGCTCTGGCAGATGATGCGAAAGGTCTTTTCGCCCGGCATGCCATCCGGCCCGGACTCGGCCCGGACTGCGGTGCTGCCCAGCGTCGCAAGGGCAAGAAAAAGCAGGGCCACAGGGAGCCGGTGCAGCAGGGAATGGGGGCTGGTCATCGCAACGGCCTCTTTGCTTGGGGTTATCGGCTTGCCAACTGTAACAGGGCAGGTTTTTCCAAAAGGTGTATGCGTCCACGCGCCAGGGCAACCCAGCCGCGTCGCTCAAAATCTTTCAACTGGCGCGAAATGACTTCGCGGGCGCTGCCCAGATCGGTGGCCAGCTCCTGATGAGTGGCTTGCAGCATGTCCTGCTCGGCCCGCTGAAGCAGCAGGTGGGCCAGACGGCTGTCGATGCGCCCAAAGGCCACCTCCTCGATCAGCATCAACAGATCGCTGATCCGGCTGGCATAGGCGGAAAACACAAAGGTCCGAAAGGCTTGTGAGGACGCCAGCAGGCTCTGAAAGATCGCGGGCGGCAGGATGTAACCCTGCACCGGCGTCTCGGTGATGCCTTCGGCGCCATAGGCGGTCTCGGCCAGCAGGCAGTTGGTGGTCAGCACGCAGGTCTGCCCGGCTTCGACCCGGTACAGCACGATCTCGCGGCCGGTCTCGGCCACTTTCTGCACCCGGATGCACCCGCCTGTCAGCAGGGTAAAGGCCTGACAGGGCGCACCATCGGCAAAGACCACCGTTCCGGCCGGCAGGGCAACCGGACGCGCTGCGCCAGCCAGCATCGTCCGGGCCGGAGCATCAAGCGCCATCAAGGCGGGAAAGGTCGTCAGCAGTTCCGGGATCATGACGTACCGCAGGACAGGATGAGGGCAACAGACCACAAAAATATAGGCTCCCAAAGCGGGAGCCTATAGTCGACAACAGACGGGTTTTCTCCCACACGGGAGGAGACCTGTTTAGCGCACGTAAACATGGACCTCGTTGGAACCAACAGAGGCGCTGGTGGTCGACGACATGCGGATCTGCCCGGGGGCCAGGCCCATGTCGGACAGCGACCGCACCACCTGTTCCGCCGAACGGCGGGCGGCGCTGGCGTTCAGGGCCTGCTGACCAGCCGAGGCCCCATCGGTCGGCGAAACGGCGACCACATCGAACTGGGCATCCGGGCGACGTTCGATGGCGCGCGAAACGGCCTGATACAGCGGCTGTTCATAGGCGACATTGCTGCGGTCGAAACGGATCACCACCAGCGGGCGGCGATTGCCGATCTGGGCCGGGCTGTTGTCGGCCGGGGCCATGGCAGCGCTGCGCATCAGGGCCTGGTTGGCCAGCGAGGCACCATACATCTGGCCGTTCTTGATTCCGAGGGCGAGGGTATTGAGGTTGCTGCGCTCGTTCGAGACATAGGACTGCTGGCGCGAAATGTCCTGTGACAGTTCGGACAGCAGGCGTTCAATCAGCACGGTGGTCTGGTTGGTTTCGTCTTCCAGAATCCGCAGCTGACGATGGTCTTCTTCGACCGCACCGGACAGGCCATAGGCGGCGCGCACGCTGTCGAGCAGGTAGGCGGCCATCGCACTGTCGCTGGCCACCTGGGTGGCGAGCTGGTTCATGCCGGCGATGTCCTGATTGAGCTTGTCGAGCTGACCCTGCGCCATGCTCCACTTCTGGTTCAGGACCGGGTTGCCGGGGGTGGTGCCAACCTGCAGGCGGGCATTCACGGTCGCAATCGTTTCATGATACCGCTGGCTGTCCTGCACCGTTTCGTTGCGAATCGATTGCAGGATCTGATTGCGCTGACGCACGGTGTCTTGCAACTGACGCAGCTCGCCACGGAAGCCCTGCACCTTCTGGCCGACAAAGGTGCCGGTCGAGCTGCCGGGGGTGACGGAACCCGGCACAAAATTGGTGCTTCCCATCGAGGGCGGGCCATTCAGGCTGGCGTCGGGGCTGGCTTCGACCGCGGATGATCCCGTGCCAGTGGCAGCGGGTTGGCCTTGTTGCGTCCCTTCGGGACCGCCGAGCGACGGGAAGAGGGCATCAGAAGCGAAAGAACATCCCGCAAGAGCGAATGCCGCGCCAAGAACGAGGATTCGCGATTTGGACAGCGCCATCGAACTACCTTTGGTTATTGCCGACGCCCGGCCGGGATCGGGTATGTTTGGCAAGGACTTGGCGGGATCTTGAAGTTCCCCCCCCGCTCCAGGTTCCCGGCGAGTTTACTGAAAGCGTTTACTCGGGACAAGTCGCATTTACAAGCACTCTTCCGCCGGATAAGGGCTTTGTGGCGCAGAAACGGGCACGGGTGGGACAGTTCTGCCACAGCGCGGGCCGTTCCGGAGAGCCGTCCCGGCCCGAAAGGTCGGGATGCAACGACAAGAGGCAGGCTTTCTGCCTGGTACGGAACCTGCGGGATGGTGTCACGTCCTCAGGCGCGGCGCAACAGCAGTCGTCCGGTAAAGGCCGACAGAAAAATCACCACACAGGAAACCACGATTGAAGGTCCTGCCGGGCTGTCCCACTGCAAGGAACTACCGACCCCGATCAGCACCGATAGCGCGCCGATCAGCGCCGCCGACAGGGCCATGGACTCCGGGGTGCGCGCCCACTGGCGGGCGGCGGCGGCGGGGATGATCAACAGGGCGGTGGTCAGCACCACGCCGACCACCTTGATGGCGGCAGCCACGGTCAGGGCCATCATCAGCATGAAGGCACCTTCGGCCAGACTGACCGGCATGCCTTCGGCCCGCGCCAGTTCGCTGTTGACCGTGGCGGCCAGCAACACCCGCCAGAGGGCCAGCAGGCAGACCACCACTGCGACGGCTCCCCCCCAGATCCACCACAGCTCGCTGTCGGCCACGGCCAGAATGTCACCGAACAGCCAGCCGTGCAGATCAATGCGCACCGTTCCCAGAAAGCCAAGCACGATCAGGCCGCTGGCCAGGGCGCCGTGGGAAAAGATGCCGAGCAGGGTATCCGGGGCCACCAGCCGTTGCCGCATCAGGACGGCAAGAAAGGCCGCAAGGGCGATACCGACAGCGGCCACGCTGCCGATCAGGTCCAGACCCAGCCACAGACCGAGCGCAATGCCGAGCAGGGCCGAATGGGCCATGGCATCGCCAAAATACGACATCCGCCGCCAGACAATCAGGCAGCCCAGCGGACCAGCGGCACAGGCAACGCCGATGCCGGCAACACCGGCACGAATCACAAAATCCTGGGACAGCAGCTCAAGCATGTGGAGACCCCGGACGGGCTGAGGGGGCCGTGCAGTCGCAGCCACCAACGGCATCACTGGTTTCTGTCGGGCGGGTGTGGTGGTGATGGTGGGTATAAACCGCCAGATGCCCGGCGGCAGCCCCGCCAAACAGACGCAGATAATCGGGATGACGGGTGACGGTTTCCGGTCGACCAGCGCAACAGATCCGGTGATGCAGGAACACCACCCGGTCGGTGGTGGCGGTGACCACATGCGGATCATGCGAGATCATCACCACCGCGCAGCGGTGACGGTAGCGCACGGTGCCGATCAGGTCATACAGTTCGATCTGCCCGGCATAGTCAACGCCCTGCGTCGGTTCATCCAGAAACAGTACCTGCGGCTCGCGCAGGATGGCGCGGGCGAGCAGAACACGCTGCATTTCACCGCCTGACAAGCCATGGACCTGCGCCCGCAGCAGGTGCGGAACCTGCACTTCGGTCAGGGCGGCCTGAACTGCCGCCGGGCTGTGGCGATGGGTCAGGGTCAGCAGGCGCTCGACGGTCAGCGGCAGGACCGGATCAAGGTGCAGTTTTTGCGGTAGATAGCCGATTTTCAGACCACTCTGGCGCTGGATGTCGCCTCGGGTCGGACGCTCCAGCCCCATCAAGGCCCGCAGCAGGGTGCTTTTCCCGGCACCATTGGGGCCGACGATGGTGATGATTTCGCCATCATGGACAGCCAGATCAACGCCATCGAGAATCGTCCGTCGGCCCTTGGTGATGCTCAGGCCGCGGGCTTCGATCAGCGGGGTGACGGTGTGTTCGGGGGACAGGGGCAGCGGCAGGTCAGGAAACGGGGCGTTCATCATGGTTCCGACTGTCCGCAGGCACAGGCGCTGTCGTGCCCGGCGCAAGGGGCGCTATGGGCCGGGCGACAGGCCGGACACAAGCCTTCGACCTCGACCACCGGGGCTTGAACCTCAAACCCCAGCACCGCCGCTGCCGCCGAGATTTCCTGTCCGATGCGTGCGCTGCGCACTTCGGCCACCGTGTGGCAGGATCGACAGATGAAAAACTGCGCGCCGTGCTGGCGGCCCGGATGGGCGCTGCCGATAAAGGCGTTCAGGCTGGTCAGCTTGTGGGCCAGACCGTGGGTGATCAGGAAATCCAGCGCGCGATAGACCACCGGCGGGGCGGCGGGTTTGCTGTGCGGACTGTCGATGGCGCTTTGAGCATTCAGCCGGTGCAGAATGTCATAGGCGCTGATCGGGCGATGATCATCCCACAGGATGTCGAGCACCTTGCGCCGGATATCGGTCAGGCGGGCACCGTGCTGGCGGCACTGTTCTTCGGCTTTGTTCAGGGCATCGCGGCGGCACTGGGCATGATCGTGCCCGACCGGCAGAAAGGCAGGGGAGGCTCCGCCTGTATCGGCAGAAGGACTCCGAAAAGGATGCGGAACAGGGAACAGGGCGCGCATCGGCATCACATCATCCGGTGACAGCAAGGTCTTGAGTTGTTATGTTATAACATCTATGTCTTTGTGCCTCCATATGTAGACCTGTTTGACCAATCCGTCAAAGTCTCTCCTCTTGCCAGCAGGAATTTCCATGCCGTTCGTCCGTTCTGCCTGTGCTGTTCTGGCCGTGTTGTCTGTTGTCGCTGGCCTGTCGGTGGCCCGATCGGCGGTGGCGGCTCCGGCGGTGGTGGCCTCGATTGCACCGGTCCAGTCCCTGGCCGCCGCCCTGATGGATGGCGTGGGAGAGGTGCGGCAACTGGTCCCGACGGGAACATCGCCGCATACTTACGCCATGAAGCCATCGGATACGGTCGCCCTCGCCGAAGCGGACGTGATTTTCTGGGTCGGTCCGGGGCTGGAAAGTTTTCTGCCGCGCGTTCTGGGCAGCGTGCCGCGCCATGCAATCATCGTCGAACTGGCAGAGGTTCCGGGTGTCGAGCATCTGCCGTTGCGACAGGGCGGGCCGTGGGGAGAGCATCACCATGACGACGAGGCTCAGGGCAAAGCCGACGAGTCTCATGATCATCATGACCATGATGCAGCCGAGGGCCATGACGAAGAGCATGGCGAAGACCAGCACCTGTGGATGAACCCGGCCAATGCCCGTGCATGGGTGGCGGCAATGGCCGATGCACTGGCCAAGGCTGACCCGGAGCACGCCGCCGCCTATCAGCAGCGGGCCCAGCGTCTGGACCAGTCGCTCCAGGCTTTGGACGAGGAATTGCGCGAGACCCTGATCCCGGTTCAACGCCTGCCGTTTCTAGTGTTCCATGATGCCTATCAGCATATGGAAAAACGCTATGGCCTGACCGCTGTCGGGGCGTTGACCATTGATCCGGGCCAGCCGATGGGGGCCCGGCGACTGGCCGAGCTGCGTACACACATCAAGGAAACAGGTGTGCGCTGCATTTTCGCCGAACCGCAGTTTTCCGACCGCTTGCCGAAGGTGGTGGCGGAAAATTCCCCGGCGACCATCGCGGTGCTTGATCCGCTGGGGCAGGCGTTCCCGGCTGGACCCCAGCAGTATCCGCAAACCCTGCGGGAGGCCGCCCGCAGCCTGCGCGACTGCCTGCTGGCACCGCATTGATATTGCACGTCGCTATTTTTGCGACAGCACGGCCTGACAGGCTTTTGGCAGCGTCGGAGCCGGTGGCGGCGGTTCGACCGGTATCCGCAGGGTTGGCATGACCGGTGGCTCGAACCACGCCTGCAACTCGGCGCCACAGCCGCTGCCTGACGGGGGCGGGTCCTGATCAACGCAGTCCCGGTTTCCCGGCGGGCAGGACAGGCGCAGATGGATATGTTCATCATGCCCCTTCCATGGTCGGACTTTTCGCAGCCAGGCCGGAGCCGAGGCCTCGCCGTGCGGAGCAAAGGTCTGGCACAGGGTGGCCTTGATCGCCGGATTGGCGAAAATCCGCACCACGGCGGGCTGCTGGGCGGCGATGCGGACCAGATCGCTCTGGGCCGGTCCCCACAAAGTCGGGTCGGCCTGCCGGGCACCGACCGGAACCATGGAAACGGCCTGCGGCTCGGCCCGGTCGGATGCACTGAGCGGGCCGGTCTGCATCTTCAGCCACAGATCGACATCCAGACCGGTCTGATGGCTGGCGTGACCAAAATTCATCCGCCCGCCGCGTGGCTGGCTCATGTCACCGATCAGGATTGACCCGTGGCCCTGCTTTGCCATCTGTTCGGCCACGGCGGTGATGGTTTTCAGCAGCACCGGCTGGCCATAAAAGCGATTTCGCTGCGGGCGCAGGACGTGATAGCCGACGCCATCCAGCGGCAAGGCCACCCCACCGGCCAGACAGCCGAGATTCGGGCGACCGATGGAGCGCGGTGCCTCTTTGGTCGGTGTTTTGATATCAGACCATCCGGCCGCACTGGCCTGCGAGAGAGCCATCACAGTCATCGGCAAGGCCAGAAGCAGGGAAACGGGTCGATTCATGCGGCAGGTCTCGATCATCAGGCTTGACGCGTGGCGGCAGTCGCGCTTCGCTACAGGACAGGTTTCTGGCTGCTCCCCCCCAGAGCTCTCACCCGCACCCGGATGGCATCCGGTGTGCGCGACGCATCACCCTTGGCAGGAGCAGACCATGCCCAAATACGTTTACACCATTTCAACCGAAAACGAACTGTCGGAACAGGATCTGGAATCCTTGTCCTTCATGTGGCGGGACGGCATTGATGAATGGGCCAAAAAGGGCCTGAAGCCAGCCAAAAAGCTGGAAATCGAAAGCTGGCAGGCTGCCCCGGAGCACGGCGCGAGCGAGTGAACGGGCCATCCCGGAATGGCAAACGGCCAGAGTTCCCTCTGGCCGTTGTAGCGCAGCGTGCGTTAAACCGGACGCAGGCACGCTGCTCTACCTTTTCGTTTTGTCGCATTGTCTTTGCGAAAACCGGTTCCCACTTTTCGCACAATGCTCTCAGTGTGCCGACCGATCCTCAGATCGGGCCGTTATACTCGTCGGAGCTGACCGGGTCGGACAGACGGCCACGGGCCAGAACCTTGCGTTGTTCGACCGAGGCGGTGAGGGTTGGCTTGTCTTCGGCATCGGTGCCCCGGGTCACATGCAGATCGACCGCCCCCAGATCCTTGCCGGAATAGGTCAGCCGCAAGCTGGTGCTGCCGTCACTGCTGTTGCTGGAGCTTTCCAGTCGCAACACCGCGCCCTGTGACCCGCTGAGTGTCAGGACCGAGGTGTTGCCGGTGCGGGTGGTGCGGCTGCCTGCGCTGGAGGCATTGCTGTTCAGGGTCGGGTCTTTCAGTTGGGCGATCAGGCCCAGCACCTGATCGCGCACCGACACGGCGCCTTCGGTGGTGACATCCTTCATCACCGTATCCAGTGCGGCGGCAAAGGCCTGACCATTGGCTCCACCCTTGGCTAGCGCGGTGACGACCTTTTTCTGTACTGCGGCGTCAGGGGCCGTGCTTTCAGGGCTGTCGCCGGTGCCGGTGGGCGTCGTCGTGGGAGTGGTGGTGGTCGGCGTGGTGGCGCTGAGCCCCAGAGCGGCGCGGGCCTGTGCCGACAGGCCCAGAACCGAGGCCATCCCGTAGACATCGTTGCTGGTGCTGCCCGAACTGTTGCTGCTGTCCCCGGCCAGGGATGCCAGCAGGTTGCCAGAGGAGCCGGTGCCGGTTTTGTCCAGCAACGGGTTGCTGTCCTCGGACTCGCTGTCATCCATGTAGTTTAACAGGGACAGGTATGGCACTTGCGATGAAATGCTGGAAATGGCCATCTTTGACGCACCTTTTGTTTCACCCACCGTTCTGGGGGTGCAGAAGACCTGAGCAGGGCAGCAGGACAGACACCGGACATGCAAGGCATGTTCCATGATGAAAGGGAAAGCCATCAAGCCGGAAACCGGGCTGGGACAGGCGGGCCGGGCAAATTTGTCCCGGCACATTCTGCCGGGGGAGCGGGCGGATGGGTAAAACTCACCTGGCGTCGGAACAGGACCGGGTCACCCGGCTGGCAAAGATATAGCCCTGATTGCGGATGGTTTTGATCAGGCGGGGTTCCTTGCAATCCGGTTCGATCTTTTTGCGCAAACGGGCAATCTGGACATCAATGCTGCGGTCAAACGCCGGGGCATCATTGCTGTGGATCAGGTCCATCAACTGGTCGCGGGTCAATACCCGGTTCGGCCGTTCGACAAAGGCGCGCAGCAGGGCAAATTCAGTGCTGGACAGGTGCGGTTGCTCGCCATTCGGGGTCAGCAGGGATACCCGGTCGAGGTCAAGGGTGAAGCCTTCGAAAAAGAAGGCGTTCAGGGTCGTCTCTTCTTTCGGCGGGATGGCCGATGTTGCAGGCGTAGCCGGTGTCAGGCGGCGGAACAGGCTGCGAACGCGGGCGACCAGTTCACGCGGATCAAAGGGCTTGCACAGATAGTCGTCGGCCCCGACCTCAAGACCCACGATCCGTTCGACCGGCGCAATCCGCCCGCTGAGGATGATCAGGCCCAAAGAGGGCGCCAGAGCCTTGAGCTGGGATGTCAGGGCGATACCATCCCCATCGGGCAGGCCAAGGTCCAGAATGACAATGTCCGGCGGAGAGGTGGTGACCCGTTGTCGGGCTTGCTCGGCGCGGGAGACGTGATCTGCATCAAAGCCGGCATCACTCAGACAGTCCAGCACCAGTTCCGCAACGAAGGCATCGTCTTCCACAACCAAGACACGGCAGCGATTGGCCTCTGGCGCTGTCATGACGCGACCTCCCTGTACCGGTACCCTCATCAAGAGCCGGCCCATCCTAACGGCTAGAGTACACTTGGAGCAAGGTACCTATCGTTTTATGCTAATCCATACGGAGCACGACGGGCAAGCACGGGATGAGCCGGACACCTCCTTTTCGGAAAAGGAGTACGGCACGCGGTCTTATCCATGAATAACAAGACAGTATGCATGGCTTCGTCTCGGGAAGAGCTACAGGAGGCAGCGGAGGAAATAGTCCTTTCCGCTGATTCTCCCCCTCCCTTGTTGATGGCCGGGGTAATGGAGTCTCAGCCAGCCAGCGAGCTGTGGCGCTCGATCTCGACCCCCACCGAGGCGGCATCTTCGAACACGTCGAGCTTTTCCACCCGCACCCGGGCGGTGCGGACGCGTGGGTCCTGCAGGCACATCGATGCCACCCGCTCGGCCAGGGTTTCGACCAGATTGGTGTGCCCGTCCTGTGCGATGGCGCGGATGCGTTTGACGATCTGCTCGTAACACACCACGTCATCAATGGATTCGCTGGTCAGTGCATCGACGCCTTCGCGCACGGCGAGATCGACATTGAATCGGACACGCTGCGGCTCTTCGTGTTCGTGGTCATAGATACCGACCGAGCAGACCTGAACCAGATCACGCACAAAGACATGGCGCAGGGACTGGTTGGCATCGGCCAGAGCCGGGGCGCCGTCGCGCCCGACCGGACGCAGAGGGGCAAGAACAGAGGTGGTCTTCATGATGGAGCGGGGTTCTCCGTTAGAGCCGTGAGCGCAAAAGTGCTTCCGGTTTTGCGCGCTATCACTGCGACAGATCAAAAGGTTGGACCTGCGTGCCTGCGTCACGTTTAACGCACGCTGGTCCAAGCGGTGCGACTGAAGGCGGCTTACTCGGCCAGCGCCTCATCTTCGGGGCTTGCCGGCGACCAACACAGATGCTGTCCACCGTCAAGGGCTATCATTTGGCCTGTCATCGACGGGCTCGCAACAAGAAACCGCACGGTCTGGGCGATTTCTGCCGGTGAGGTGCCCCGCGCCAGGGGCATGCGGGCTTCCTGTGCGGCGAACTGGGTGGCTGTCTGCCGACTGCTGGGCAAGGCCGGGCCGGGGCCGATGGCATTGACCCGGATGCGCGGAGCCAAAGCAAGGGCAAGGGTTTGCGTCAGGGTCCACAGCCCGGCCTTTGACAGGGTATAGGTGGTGAAGTGGGGCGTCAGGTTCCAGACACGCTGATCAATCAGGTTGATGATCACTCCGCTGTGGTCCTCTGGCAGGTGGGCGGCCATCTGCTGGGATAAAACGAAGGGAGCCCGCAGATTCGCCTCCATGTGGCGGTCCCAGCTTTCCCGCGTGGCATCCTGTGCCGAGTCGTGTTCAAACAGGCTGGCATTGTTGATCAGCACCCCGACCGGTCCCAGCGCGGCGACCACCTGCGGGATCAGCGGCTGGACCTCGGCCTCGCGGGTCAGGTCAGCGCAAACCACCATCGCCCGCCCACCGTCAGAGCGGATCTCTGTCGCCAGCGCTTCGGCCTCGTCCCGCGACTGGTTGCAGTGCAGGGCCACCTGATACCCGGCCTGAGCCAGATCAAGGGCGATCGCCCGGCCAATCCGTTTGGCCGCACCGGTGATCAGGGCGGTACGGGGAAGCGGCAAGGGGTCGGACAGGGACAACAGGGACGGCGGCAGGGCGGTGGACACCAGTCAGGCTCCCGGGGTGGCGAACAGGGTGATGGGCAACAAACGGCGTCTTCTATAGCACGGAAATGCAAAACGGCGGACTCCTGAACGCAGGAGTCCGCCGCCGCACAGGGCCAAAGCCCCGGACCATGACGTGGAGAGATCACATCACATACCCTACCCCCCGGCTGCCCCCGGTGGTTGGTGCCGTGCAGTCTAGCGGGCAGGGGGGTGTCTGGAAACCTTGCCAGAAGTTCTAAGCCAAAGGGGCACCCGGTTGTGTCCGGAAACGGTCGCGCCGATAAAAAGTGATCACTTTTCTTGACAGATCAGGGGCGAGCAGGAACACTCATATAACGTTCAACAGTGATGGAGACGTTCAGGTGTCAGATTCTCGCGGCCATACCGGCTTTGACGTGGATTCCAACAAGCCCCGTGCCCTTCAGGTTTCCCCTGCGGCCCCTGCCGCCGAGCCGTCCGGCCAGCCTCCCGGTCCGGGAGGCCCCGAAGCCCCCTTCGGGCGCAGCGATGAAATGACTGCCCTGCTCGCCAAATATCCCGACACGGCCCATGTGGACGCCCTGTTCTTTGACCTGTGCAGTCTGGTCCGCGGCAAGCGCTATCCGGTGCTGGATGCCGACAAGCTGTTTGAAGACGGCATGTTGATCCCCTATTCGGCATGGCTGCTGGATGCCACCGGTGACTGTTCCGACCCCGGTGGGCGGGGCTATTCCGATGGTGACCCGGACGGAGTGGTTCGCCCGGTGGCCGGCACGCTGGCCCCGGTGCCATGGTCGCCGGTGCCGTCGGCACAGGTGATGTGTTCGCTGGACGAAGACCTTGATGGTCCGGTGGTGGACCCCCGCAACGTCCTGCGGCGCGTCGAACGGCAGATGAACCGGGCCGGGATGTTCCCGGTGGTGGCACTGGAGCTTGAGTTTTACCTGATCGATCAGGCCGAACGCAGCCCGGACGGCTCGCCGTTACCGCCGCTGAACCCCGATACCAAACAGCGTGACAAGTCCAATCAGGTCTATGGCATGACCGAGCTGGACGACTATGCCGAATTCCTGCGCGACGTGGAGTCCGCCTGCGTGGCGCAGAGTGTTCCGGCCTATACCGCCACCAGTGAAAATGCCCCCGGGCAGTTTGAAATCAACCTCAAGCACACCGATTCCGCCGTGCGGGCTGCCGACCATGCTGCCCTGCTGGCCAATATCGTCGAGCGCGTGGCCAACATGCATGGCTTCAAGGCCACCTTCATGGCCAAGCCCTATGTCGATATGGCCGGGAACGGTTTGCACATTCACCTCAGCGTGCTGGATGCCGACGGCAACAATATCTTTGACGACGGTACGCCGCAGGGGTCGCCGTCGCTGCGCTGGGCCATCGGTGGCCTGATGGAAGCGATGCCGGAATCGATGGCGCTGTTTGCCCCCAACGTGAACGCCTATCGCCGCTATGCCCCGAACAACTATGTACCGGTGAAACGGGCATGGGGGGTGAACAACCGCTCGGTGGCCTTCCGCATTCCCGGTGGTCCGGGGACCGCGCGCCGTCTGGAACATCGCGTCTGTGGTGCCAGCGCCAACCCCTATCTGGCGTTGGCGGCGGTGCTGGCCGGAGCGTGCTGGGGGATGGAAAACAAGCTGGACCCCGGCCCGGCAGTGACCGGCAACGCCTGTGAACAGATGGACCCCGGCGTGCCGTGGACGTTCCGCGCGGCGCTGGCCCGGCTGGAAAAGGCGCACATCCTGCCGAACTATCTGGGGGCCGATTACCTGCACCTGTACAGCGAGACCAAATGGGCCGAGCTGGAAAAGTTCCAGGCGGTGATCTCGCCGCACGAGTACCTATGGTACCTGTAACAGTCTGGTAATACGATGAAAAAGGGGAACGCTCTGGCGACAGGCGTTCTCCTTTTTGCGTCATCAGCACACTGTCCGTGCTGCCGTCACCAAAAAGTCACTTGCATTATGAAAGTATCATTCCTACCGTAGCGGGATGGAACATACCCGCTTTCATAACCATCCGTGCCCTACCGCCCGCGCCCTTGATTGCGTCGGGGACTGGTGGAGCATCCTGATCCTGCGAGACGCCTTTCGCGGTCTCAGCCGGTTTGATGAGTTCCAGAAAAGCCTGGGGATTGCTCCGAACATTCTGACCCGTCGCCTTGCCCATCTGTGCGAGCGCGGCGTGCTGGAAAAGCGCCCCTACCAGACCCGACCCGTCCGCCACGGCTATCATCTGACCGGGATGGGGTCTTCCTTTTTCCCGGTTCTGATTGCTTTGGCGTCGTGGGGGATGCAGCATATTCCGCCCAACGGTCCCGAATGGCGCGTGGTTGACCGCGCGTCCGGGGCCGCGGTGGATGCCATCATCATCAATGCCGCCACCGGCCAACCGCTAACCCCCGACCGGGTGGCCGTGCAGTTTCCTGCCGAGGCGGACTCATCTCTTTGTGTCGAGGAACCAAGTCCATGAGCCTTCCCCGTCTGGTCGTTACCGGCCTTGGCGTTGTCTCGCCGCTGGGCTGCGGCAGTGAAATTGTCTGGCAACGCCTGTTGGCGGGGCGATCCGGGATTACCTCCCTGCCGCCGGAGATGGTGGCCGATATGGCGGTCAGTGTCGGCGGACGTGTTCCGGCGATTGCGGATGACCCGGACGCCGGATTTGACCCGGATCGGTCGATCACCCCGAAAGAACAAAAGAAAATGGATCGCTTCATCCATTTCGCCATGGCGGCGGCGGATGAGGCACTGGCGCAGGCCGGTTGGGCTCCGACCACCGCCGAAGGGCAGGAACGGACGGCAACGGTGATTGCCTCGGGGATTGGCGGTTTTCCGGCAATGAACGAGGCGGTTGCCATCTGTACCGAAAAGGGGCCGCGTCGAGTCTCGCCGTTTACCATCCCGTCGTTTCTGGTCAATCTGGCCGCCGGGCAAGTGTCGATCAAGCACGGCTTCAAGGGACCGTTGGGGGCGCCAGTGACCGCCTGCGCCGCCGGGGTGCAGGCGATCGGTGACGCCGCCCGCCTGATTCGCAGCGGCGAGGCTGACATTGCCGTCTGTGGCGGGGCCGAAGCCTCGATCACCCGCGTGGCACTGGCTGGCTTTGCCGCCGCCCGCGCCCTGTCAACCGGTTGGGGCCATGCGCCGGAACAGGCATCGCGCCCGTTCGATCAGGGTCGCGACGGCTTTGTGATGGGCGAAGGCGCCGGGATGCTGGTCATTGAACGGCTGGATCACGCGCTGGCCCGTGGGGCGACTCCGATTGCCGAACTGGTCGGCTACGGCACCAGTGCCGATGCCTATCACATGACCGCCGGGCCGGAAGACGGCAACGGCGCGCGCCGGGCAATGGAAGCCGCCTTGCGGCAGGCCGGGATCACCCCCGATCAGGTGCAGCACCTGAACGCCCATGCCACTTCGACGCCGGTCGGTGACAAGGGCGAGCTGGCGGCAATCAGCACCCTGTTCGGGCGTGGAGCTGGTCCGGCGATTGCCTCGACCAAATCGGCCACCGGCCATCTGCTGGGGGCTGCGGGCGGGATTGAAGCGATCTTTACCGTGCTGGCCCTGCGCGACCAGATTGCTCCGATGACGCTGAACCTCGACACTCCGGATGCCGATGCCGAAGGGCTGGACATGGTGCGCGGGGCTCCGCGTCCGATGGCGATGGACTACGCGCTGTCGAACGGCTTTGGCTTTGGTGGGGTGAATGCCAGTGTGCTGTTCCGCCGCTGGCAGGGAGCGTAAGTACACAGAAAAAGGGCCGCGCTGTTCATCAGAGCATTTCTCGGTCTCCAAAGATCACGATAAATGCTCTGATGACTTGTTATTTAAGCAAATACGTCGTCGCAGATGTGTCCATCTGCTCGGGATTTGCTCTAGAGGCGGCCCTTTTTCTTGATGACGGAACGGGTATCAGAACAGATGCCCGCCCTTGACCGCCTTGGTGCGCAGATAAGACAGGTTGTGCACGTTGGACTGGAAGACGTGCGGCACCCGTTCGCTGACCGTTACCCCGTGGCGGGCCAGAGCCTCGACCTTCAGCGGGTTGTTGGTCATCAGGCGCACACTGTCAAAGCCCAGTTGACGCAGCATTTCGGCGGCGGGCTGATAGATGCGCTCGTCGTCATCAAAGCCAAGCTGCCCATTGGCATCCAGCGTATCAAAGCCGCTATCCTGAAGCTGATAGGCGCGCAGTTTGTTGACCAGCCCGATACCACGGCCTTCCTGCGCCAGATACAGCAACACACCGGCCCCCGCTTCGGAGATCGACAGGATGGCACCGCGCAACTGGTCGCCACAGTCACAGCGCAATGACCCCAGCAAATCGCCGGTGAAGCATTCCGAGTGCAGGCGGGCCAGTACCGGCTTGCCCGCTTCGGGGGTGCCGATGACGATTGCCAGATGCTCGATGCCGCCATCGGCCGGGCGGAAGGCGATGATGCGGGTGTTTTCAGCGCCTTCCAGCGGAACACGGGCCTCGCCGACCTGACGCAGGGTGCGGGCGGCGGTTTCGTGGTAGCCGGTGATGGCGGTGGCAGCCACGGCGGGGATGGAACGCTCCTGCGCCCAGCTTTCGGCGGTCTGCCCGGCGGGCAGGGTCAGCGGCACCACGATGGCGGCAGGCAGCAGGCGGGCCAGCTTGGTCAGGATGACTGCCGCTTCGTCCGGCTCGCCAGCCTCGACGGCTTCGGCCAGACAGCCATCCGGCAATATCGGCGGCGGATTGTTGCTGTTGATCGCCGCCGCCGGGTCCGACAACACGGCAACCAGCGTTTCCTCGACCGGCTGCGGGATGGTCAGGGCCACCACGCCCGCGCCCTGACGGGTCTGCGGATAGTCGCCTGGAACACCGATCACCGACGCCCGGCGGGCGGTGATGATCAGGCGGGCAGAGGCCTGCGCCATGCCTTCCAGGCGGTCGAGCAAACCGGCATCTGCCGCTTCGGCAGCGCCAACCAGCAGGGTGCGCTGGGGGCTGTAAATCACCGCCACACCACCCCGGCGGAGTTCCGAACCAGCACGATCGACCGCCACCAGCGGTGCTGTCAGCGAAGAATCTGTCATGGTCCCGGTCGCCGCATCAGAGGAAAGAGAGTCTGTCATGGGATGGCGTTATACTCTGGCAACAGGTCGGTGCGCAACGCACAGGACGGGCCGAACACCGCATTCCGGCAAAGATTTTTTCTCGGCAAAGCTCTTGCCGAAAGTCAAAATCCTACCCATAGCCATGCGGCGATGGTACTAACGTTTTCCATTCCCCTTTGCCGGAGGCCCAGGACATGGCAGCGCGCCGTATCCTGCTTATTGAAGATGACGACCTGCTGCGCCGCTCGCTGGTTGAGCAAATGAGCATGCAGGATGAGATCGGCGAGATCGTCGAAGCGCCGACCGGTGCTGCCGGTCTGGACGCCGCCGGGGCCGGTTCGGTACCGTTTGATCTGGTGTTGCTGGATCTGGGCTTGCCGGATCTGGACGGGCGCGATGTCTGTCGCAGCCTGCGGGCACAGGGCGTTCGCTGTCCGGTGATCATGCTGACCGCCTCGGACAGTGACCGCGACACCATTACCGGGCTGGAAGCCGGGGCCAACGATTACGTCACCAAGCCGTTCCGGCTGGCGGTGCTGATGGCGCGGGTCAAGGCACACATCCGTCAACATGAACAGTCCGATGATGCGGTGTTTGCCGTCGGGCCGTACCGCTTTACGCCAGCGGTGAAGATGCTGATTGATGAAGCCAGCAACCGCAAGATTCGCCTGACCGAAAAGGAAACGGCGATCCTGAAGTATCTGTACCGGATGGGGACGGTGGTCGACCGCGATACCCTGCTGGGCGAGGTGTGGGGTTACAACGCGGCGGTTTCGACCCACACGCTGGAAACCCACGTTTACCGCCTGCGCCAGAAGATCGAGGCCGACCCCGGCAATGCTGCCTTGCTGGTGACCGAAAGCGGCGGGTACCGCCTGCGGGCCTAAGTCTGTCCGGAGCATGCTGCCTGAGGCGTGTGGCATGCTCCGGAGTTTTACAGGCGCTCTTACGAGGCGATGCCGAGCAGGCGGGACAGCGCGCTCAGACCTTCGCCGCCGGTCCAGCCGTCAACCACACCGGCAATCCCCAACAGAATGAACACCACGGCAGCGACCGTGCGCACCAGCCCCAGCGGCAGACGGGTGGCGGCGACTTCGCCCAGCAGGATGGCCGGAACGTTGGCCAGCATCATCCCGGCAGTGGTGCCAGCGGTGACCCACAGGACGGAATGATAGTTGGCCGCCAGAGCGATGGTTGCCACCTGCGTCTTGTCGCCGATTTCGACCAGAAAGAAGGCAATCAGGGTTGCCACAAAGGCACCATGGCCGGTGCTGCCGGGGGCGTCGTCGTCGGCCTTGTCGGGAACGAGAATCCACGCCGCCATGGCGATGAACAAAACGCCGAGGATGATTTTGAAGGTATCGCCACCCAGCCAGCCTTCGCCCAGCCACGAGGCCAGCAGGGTTCCCATCCACGCCGCCAAAGCATGGTTGGCGAGGGTGGCAAATAACACGCCAAAGATGATTGGAACCGGTTTGCGATAGCGGGCGGCCAGCAGCAAGGCCAGCAATTGGGTCTTGTCGCCGATTTCTGCAACGGCAACCACCCCGGCGGAAACGAGAAATGCGTCCATGAATCCTGTCGTGCGGGGCCGGGCCGTCCTGACCATTGGCGTGCCAAGTGGCCCGGCCCCGCTGGGACAGGCTCGGCACAGCCAAAAGTCTCGCTAAACCCGGAACCCTGTCCTGACAGGGCTGGAGTGGGTCGGATGCGCCATGGTCCACAGCGGTCGCCGTGGTCCAAGTTTGTTGACGCACCCCCTTCTTGACGCGAAGGAAGCTACTCCCCAATGACAGGCGGACAATAAAAAGCGCCCGGCCGGAAGGCAAGGCGCTTTTTCATCTGGCACGAAAGAAACTCAGGCAGGGTTACTGTCCAGCCGCTACGGCCTGCGCATGGGCCGAGGCCGGGGCGGCGCGTTCGCGGATCGGCAGATGGACGACGGTGGCAAACAGCCCCAGCGCAATCGAAATCCACCACATCAGGTCATAGCTGTGGCTCTGGGCATAAAACTTGCCGCCCAGCCAGACCCCCAGAAAGGCCCCGACCTGATGGGAAAAGAACACGATACCGAACAGCATCCCCATGTGGCGCGGCCCGAACATCACCGCCACCAGCCCCGAGGTCGGCGGTACGGTGGACAGCCAGAACAGTCCCATCGCTCCGGCAAAGGCCAGCGTGCTCCACGAGGTGACCGGGACGCTGATGAACAGCATGATCGCCACCACCCGGCCAAAATAGATCGCCGACAGCAGCCAGCGGCGGGGCCAGCGCCCGGCCAGCACCCCGGCACCATAGGCTCCGATGACGTTGAACAGGCCGATCATGCTCAGTGACCAGGCGGCGAGTCCCGGATCGGCGCCGTTATCGGCCAGATAGGCCGGCAAGTGGACGGTGATGAACGCCACATGGAAGCCACAGACAAAGAATCCGGCGGTCAGCAGCAGGTAACTGGGATGGCGCAGGGCGACCTTCATCGCGGCGATAAAGCGTTCTTCGTGAATCACCGCCCCGACTTGCAGGGCGCTTTCGCGTTCCTTGGGCGGCGAGGCCAGCGCCGTGGCCAGCAACGGCACCAGCGCCACCCCAAAGGCCAGAATCACCAGCGCCGCCTGCCAGCCATAGACATCAATGAACTGCTGTCCCAGCGGGGCAAAGGTGAACTGTCCCAGACTGCCGGAGGCGGTGGCGAGACCAGTGGCGGTCGAGCGCCACGAGGTCGGCAGCAGGCGGGTAAAACCAGCAATCACAATGGCAAACGCCGCCCCGGACAGCCCCAGACCGACCATTACCCCTGCGCCCAGATGCAACAGCAGCGGATCGGTGGCGGTGGCGGTCAGCACCACCCCGGCGGCATAGAGCATGCCCCCCCCGGCCAGCACCCGCGCTGCGCCAAAGCGGTCGGCCAGTGCCCCGGCAAACGGCTGCCCCAGTCCCCACAACAGGTTTTGCAGGGCAATCGAAAAGGCAAACACTTCCCGGCCCCAGCCACGGGTCATCGACAACGGGGTGACGCACAGCCCGTAATCCGACCGGACGCCAAAGGTCACCATCGAAATAAGACAGCCACACAGGACAATCACCCACGGGGTGCGCCAGCCATGGCTGGCAGGCTCCTTTTGAACGAACGATGTTTGATCGGGCTGGCTCATCGGGTTGGTCGTCCTCATCATACAGGGGCCTTCTTTTGTGGTCGCAGGCCCGATTACACGACAGTTTACAGAAGGACGAAACAAAGCGCGACGACAGCTTTCTTATCCGCAGAGTTAGAAAATATATGCCAAAAACGACTCTTTTTACCGGCCCCCAAGCGGGCAGGCCCCCTGTTGCCACCTTTTTTCATCGCGCCAGCCAAAACGCTGTGCTAGAGGATGATCCGACTTTCCCCGCTGGCAGTTTGACAAGCATCGATGAACTTTCTGGATTTCGAAAAGCCGATTGCAGAGCTTGAAGGCAAGATCGCTGATCTGCGCCACATGAGCGATGGCGACGGCATCAACATCGCTGAAGAAGTCTCCCGCCTCCAGCAGAAGGTGGAACGACGCATCCGGGAAACCTATGCCAAGCTGACGCCGTGGCAAAAGACCCAGGTCGCCCGTCATCCGGACCGTCCGCACTGTCTGGATTACATCAAGGCGCTGATCACCGAGTTCATGCCGCTGGCGGGCGACCGCTCGTTCGGCGAGGATTCCGCCGTCATCGGTGGGATCGGCCGGTTCAAGGGCCGCTCGGTGATGGTGATCGGGCTGGAAAAGGGCCACGACACCGAAAGCCGTGTGAAGCACAACTTCGGCATGGCCCGCCCGGAAGGCTACCGCAAGGCTCGCCGCCTGATGGAAATGGCCGACCGCTTTGGCCTGCCGATCCTGACGCTGGTCGATACCGCCGGGGCCTATCCCGGTGTTGGTGCCGAAGAACGTGGTCAGGCCGAAGCCATCGCCCGCTCGATCGAAGCCTGCCTGCGCGTCAAGGTGCCACTGATCTCGGTGGTGATCGGTGAAGGCGGTTCAGGCGGGGCGATTGCTCTGGCTGCCGGCAACGTGATCGTGATGCTGGAACACAGCATCTATTCGGTGATCTCGCCGGAAGGCTGCGCCTCGATCCTGTGGCGTTCGGGCGATCAGGCCCAGTCCGCCGCCGAAGCCCTGCGCCTGACCGCGCAGGACCTGAAGCGCCTGAACGTGATCGACGAAATCGTCCCCGAGCCGCTGGGCGGTGCCCACCGCTCACGCGACGCCGCCATGCAGGCGGTCGGCGAAGCGATCGAGCGTCACCTGAGCCAGATGGTGAAGGAAAAGCCCGACGTGCTGCGCACCCGCCGCCGCGAAAAGTTCCTGGCGATGGGGCGGAACGGTCTGGAATAGACAGGCCGTCGAGCAGGATATGAAGAAACCGGACAGTCCTCACGGGCTGTCCGGTTTTTGTTTGTGGGGAATGCAAGACCATGCAGACCCGGCTGCCCCCATTCTGCCATCTTCACATTAAACATACCTTATTTTAAACCCTTTTTGCGGGTAATCTCCCAGTGTCAAGCAGGTTTTATTGCTCGGGAAATGCTCTCTGTCGTGTCGCTTGCTGCTGGTTCCAGGCTTTCATTTGCCAGTGAGGGGAGGCAGTAGCAGGCACAGAGTCGGCTTTCTTTCCTGACATGACCTACCAGCGGGATGTACCGGGATATACCGATGGGCATCGTCTTGCTCGATGCCGAGGTGATGTAAAGATAACTTGGGGGTGAGGAAAATGAGCGTCGTCCGCTATGCATGTCGGGTTGGACTGGTTGTTGCCACCTGTTCGCTTTTCGCTCCTTTGGCGCTGGCGAAAGATGGTGATAGGAAAAGTTCATATTCTCCTAATATATCAAGCATTATTTATAGTAATAATATAAAAAGTACGCGTTTGTATGAGGACGGCAAGTATCAAGAGGCATTGACGCTGGCCGAGTATACTTTGAAGAAAGCGGAAGCTGAACTTGGCGAGAATGATCGAAATACCCTGACCAGCCTCCAGAATTTGGCAGTTTTTTACGGAACCCTGAATCGCTATGAAGAGGCTGCGGCCATGAGCGAAAAAGCTCTGGCGGCGAGAGAGCGCACATTGGGCCATGACGCGCCTGACACCATAAAAAGCATGAACAATCTGGCATATATTTACAGTAAGCTCGGTCGCGATAAAGAGTCTGAGCAACTGTATCTGCGGTCCATAGATTTAATGAAGGGAGATATTAGCCGTTACAAAGAAAAGATCGAAGATAATGTGCGGGCACTAGGGATAATGTATGAAAGCGCTGGCCGCTATGATGATGCTGAAAATATTTACACAATAGTAAATAATGAAAAATTTGAGCCAAATGGCGATATAAACAACATGTATTTTGAGCATGACATGTATTCTGCTGATCTGTATACGAAACAGGGGCGCTATGGTGAAGCGGAGGTTCTCTATGATCAGATGTATGATAAATATGGGAAAGGTCTCCTGCATCATGATCCATTGTCGATGTGGGTCTTAAGAAGTTTGTCGACGTTTTATTACAAGATGGCCCGCTATCAAGAGGCCGAAGTCCTGGCCTTGCGGGTTCTGGAGGAGAGCGAGAGGCAATCCGCGTTTCTGCTCCCTGAATTCAGGGAACAGGACCGTGAGTATCGCCGTAACTCGCCCGCAACTTTGAGATATGTTATTGATTTAGCACATATTTATGTGGCCGAGGGGCGTCTTGACGAGGCTGAAAAGCTGTATCAGCGAGCCCTCAAGAGGTATAAGGACGACAAGGTCGAATCTGTCTACATCACTGCCTATCTGGAAAATGTCCATCGAAAGCAGGGGCGCCCCTCTCATCTCGAACAGGCATTGAGAGCAGCTCTGGCGTTGAATGAACGCAGGTTTGGGCGGGAAGCCCAGAGCACTCTGAGCTGGGTCAATCGTCTGGCGCGCTTTTATCGTGAAGAGGGCCAGCCTCAGAAGGCCAAACCTTTATACGAACGAGCGCTGGAAGGGGGGGAGCGTGTGCTGGGGCATCATAACCCTGTCACACTGGATGGCCTTGACGGTCTGGCGTACGTCTATCAAAGCGAAGGGCGCCTTGATCAGGCCGAAGCGCTGTATGTGCGAGCGGTTGGCTCGCGCGAGCGTGCGCTGGGAAGTAATCACCCTGACACGCAGGAGAGTCTGAAGGGGTTGGTCAGTTTGTATCAAGGTCAAGGGCGCGCTGCCGATGCCGAACAGCTCCTGAAGCGTTTTCCGCAACGACACGGTGGCAAGAGGTAGAGCATTGTGCGAAAAGTGGGAACCGGTTTTCGCAAAAACAATGTGGCAGAACAAAAGGTTAGAGCAGCGTTCCCGTGTCCGGTCAGAGTACACGACAGTTTGAAAACAAGAGCGGGCTGCCGACCGGACCTGCTCGGGGCCTGAGGCCCCGAACCCCAATTTTTTCTTTTACAATCAAAGGCATGGGGTCTGGGGCCTGAAGGCCCCGGCGAGGTGTGGAGCAGCGCTCCACGTCCTTGTTCCCAAACTATCGGGTACTGTGGCGTCCGGTTTAACCTACGCCGATCTGGCGACCGCTCAGGGCATGCAAAGCGCCACAGTGGAGTTGATTACCTTGATCCCCTGCACGTCCTGCAACGGCAAGATATAGACATCAGGGGGCTTGCCTTTCTGGCTTTCATAGCCGGGGTACACGTACAAGGCCTTGCGGTCCATGAACAGCTTGCGCAGGCAGGTGCTGGTGGCTTTCTCACCGAGCAGTTCGGCGGCGGCGGAGTCCTTTTTAAGGCTCAGCACGACGCGGGGAAAATTCTGGTATCCCTTGTCCACCAGCCAGTGAACCTGCTTGATGGCACGATCGGCTCCCAACCGGGCGGCCCCGGTGATCCCGCCAGCGGCCAGCATGACCAGCATCAGCGCCAACCCCAGCCGAAACATCGCTGTCGGTCGCCAGAGAATCAGGAACGAGGCTGCGATCAGGGCAACAATCAGCCCGCAGAGCAACAAAATCTGCCAACCATCGCGGAAGACCCACACCGCATAGGCGAGAATGCTTTCCTGTGCAAGACCATCCATGGTCGACAGGTTGAGGCCAAATTCGGCAAAGAAACGGTCAGCGTAGGACCATCCGGCAATCCAGATCATCGCCACGACGGTTGCGACCAGCCGGAGCGAACCTCAACGCCAGCAAGAATGCGCCGATAACGCAGGACAACGGCATTCTGCATGCAGTGGAAGCGCAAACACTGAACCTGTCTGGGACGGAACTGGTGGTCCTGTCCGCCTGTGACAGTGGCAAGGGGGCGGTGGATTACTCGGAAGGACTCGAGGGCTTGCCCCGGGCCTTGTATGTCGCCGGGGCGAAGAACGTTCTGGTGGCCCTGTGGCCGGTCTATGACGGGCGGACGCGGGACTTCATGTTCGAATTCTATCGGACCTGGCTGGGGCAGAAGCACAGCGACCCGGCAGCCGCCCTGCGGCAGACCAAGCTGCAGTCTCTTGAAAAAGCGGGCCAGCGCCCGAGTGGTCTCCCTGCATGGGCAGCGTTTGTCCTGTTTGAAGGGGCGGGGGCCTCCGTGGCGAACAACTGAGAATACCATCAAAAAATAATATAATTTCAGGATGTTTCCACCGTTGCCATACACCCGTGACAGGGAGTACCAACAGGACAGCGGACGGGTTCGTAACCGTCCATAATGCAGGCAAACGTGGAGCCAGAACCATCATGCGCGTCGGAACTGTGTGCCGGGTGTTGGGACTGGCTTTTGCTGTTGCTTCCTGGGTTGTTCCGGCGCAGGCCGAGCTGGCGGTCAACGAGGTCTACAAGGCCAATGCGGCGGTGGAAGAAGCCTATAACGGGGACGGCGATCCCGGGAAAGGGCTGGCGCTGGCGCAGGCCGCCCTGAAGACGGCCCGGGCGAAGCTGGGGTCAGACCACCCGTTGACCACTGACAGCATGTACAATCTGGCCCGCTTTTACAAATACCTTGGGCGATATGCCGAGGCCGAGCCGCTGTATAAAGCCGTCCTCGCGTGGTACCGCAAACTGAATGACGGCGATACAATTGTTTCCCTGCGGGTCGCCGTCCATCTGGCCGATGTGTATCTGCTGTCGGATCGCCCTGCCGAGGCGGAGGCGCTCTATCAGACCATTCTGAAAGGATGGCGTGACGAGGACGGGGATGAAACTGGCCGACTGGATGTCGTCGACAAGCTGGCGTTCCTCTATCGCCGGCAGCGGCAGTATGACAAGGCCTTGCCGTTGATGCAGCAGGCGTTGGCAGGGCGGGAAAAGGACCGTGGCCCGGATGATCCGGGGACCCTGCGCACGGCCAGTGATCTGGGGGCCTTGTATCTGGCTCTGGGGCGTGACAGTGATGCCGGGCCATTGCTGCAACGGGCACAGGCTGGTCTGGAGCAGGCGTTGGGCCCCGACCACCCCTATACCCTGAAAAGTGCCGAAAACCTGCTTGAGCTGTATCAGAAGCAGGGCCGTGACACCGAGGCCCGGCCCCTGCTGGAGCGGCTGGTCAAGGGGCAGGAGCAAGAGCTGGCAAGCCGGGAAAAGCAGTATGGCCGCGACAATTCCGCCACTCTGACCACCATGAACAATCTGGGGCTCCAGTATGAGGAACTCGGGCGTCACAAGGACGCCGAGCGCCTGCTGGTGCAGGTGTTGGCGGGCATTGGCAAACTGAAGGGGGCTGATCATCCCGACACCATCGCGGTGAGGGTGAATCTGGCGGGGGTCTATGAGGCCAGCGACCGGCTTGCCGATGCCGAACGTCTGTACAAGCAGGCCCTGAGCGCGCAGAAACGGCGCTTTGGGCCCGATCATCCCGAGACGCTGACCATCACCAACAGTCTGGCTCTCCTGTACCAGAATCAGGGCACCCGCGATCACGATGCCGAGCGGTTGTACAAGCAGGTGCTGGCCGCACGGCAACGGGTTCTCGGGCGTGATGATCGCCACACCCTGTCAACGGCGAGCAATCTGGCCTTTCTGTACCAGGGCATGGCGCGTTTCGCTGACGCCGAACGGCTGTACAAACAGGTCTTGCAATCGCAGGAACGGACCCTTGGCCCGGATCATCCCGATACGCTGAGCACGATGACCCGTCTGGGAGGCGTCTATTACCACGATGGCTGCCGCGCCGAGGCCGAGCCGTTGTTCCAGCGGTCGCTGGCGGGCCGGGAACGGCTGCTGGGGCCGGATGACAGCGATACCCTGACCAGCGTCAACAATCTGGCGATGCTCTACTATTGCCACAAGCGCACCGCCGAAGCCGAACCGTTGTTCCGGCGGGTGCTGGACGGGCTGGAGCGGGTGTCCGGCCCCGATGATGTCCTGACGCTGGGGGCAATCGGGAACCTGGCCGCATTCTACAAGGATAACAACCGCTTGGACGAGGCCGAGCCGTTGTATAAGACGCTGATCGAACGGCGGGAGCGGACGCTGGGTTTCGATCATCCCGATACGCGGAACAGCGTGATCCTCCTGATCATCCTTTATGAAAAGCAGGGTCGCAAGGATGAGGCCGCAGCCCTGACCCGACGCCTTGAGGCTGCCCAGAAAAAGCAGGGATCGTGATGATGTGGACTATCCGTTTCGCAGGCAGGTTGGGGGCGCTGGCCGTCGCTGTGGTCCTCACCGTTTCTTCGGCCCTTGCCGCCGACGTCAGGCAGGAAATCCGGGACGCCCGTCAGGCGGCGATGAAGGCTTATCGTGCCGAGCAGTATCAGCAAGGTGTGACGCTGGCAGAGGCCACCCTGAAACGGGCTGAGGCCGAGCTGGGGAGGGAGGATCCCGATACGTTCGATGCGGCCAACGCTCTGGCAATCCTTTATCAGGGCCAGGGGCGCTACCGTGACGCCGAGTTGCTGTTGTCGCGGGTGCTGGAGACACAAGAGCGTGTTTTTGGCCTGGTTAACCCTGGTACGCTGACCAGCATCAGCAATCTGGCAGGCATTTATGAGAGCCAAGGCCGTTATGGCGATGCCGAGCCCCTCTATCGGCAGGCGCTGAAGGTGCGCGAGCGTGTTCTGGGGCCAGAGCACCCCGACACGCTGACCAGCATCAACAATCTGGCGTTCGTTTACGATCGATGGGGCCGTTATGGTGATGCCGAGCCCCTCTATCGGCAGGCACTGGAGGTGCAAGAGCGTGTTCTGGGGTCAGAGCATCCTGACACGCTGACCAGCATCAATAATCTGGCAGGCATTTATGAGAGCCAGGGCCGTTATGGCGATGCCGAGCCCCTCCATCAGCAGGCGCTGGAGGCGCGCGAGCGTATTCTGGGGCCAGAGCATCCTGACACGTTGGCCAGCATCAACAATCTGGCAGGCCTTTATCAGGCTGAAGGCCGCTATGGCGATGCCGAGCCGTTGTTCTTGCGGGGGCTGGCGGTGCTGGAACGGACTCTGGGACGCGAGCATCCCAATACGCTGACCATTACCAACAATCTGGCAAGACTCTATAGGGATCAGGGTCGTTACGGTGATGCCGAGCCGCTGTTCTCACGGGTGCTGGAAGCGCGCGAACGTCTTCTGGGCCGCGAGCATCCCAATACGCTGACCAGCGTCAACAATCTGGCAAATCTTTATCATGCCCAAGGTCGCTACGGCGAGGCCGAACTCCTGTATCGACGGGCTCTGGAGGCATTGGAGCGTACTTTGGGGCGTGAGCATCCCAATACGCTGGGTATCGCCAACAATCTGGCAGAGCTTTACAAGGATCAGGGTCGCGACAGCGATGCCGAGCCCTTCTACCAACGGGTTCTGGAGGCGCGGGAGAGGACGTTGGGCGGCGAGCATCCCGAGACACGGAGGACGCTGGTTGCCCTGATATCGCTCTATGAAAAGCAGGGCCGCAAGGATGAGGCCGCAGCCCTGACCCGGCGCCTTGAGGCTGCGCAAAAAAAGCAGGGATCGTGATGATGGGGGCAGCCCGTTTTGCCGGCAGATTGGGAGCGCTGGCCGTCGCTGTGGTCCTCACCGTTTCTTCGGCCCTTGCCGCCGACGTCAGGCAGGAAATCCGGGACGCCGGTCAGGCGGTGATGGAGGCCTATCATGCCGGGCAGTATCAGCACGGTGTGGCACTGGCAGAGGACACCCTGAAACGGGCCGAGGCCGAGCTGGGGAGGGAGGATCCCGATACATTGAGTTATGCCAACAATCTGGCAGTTCTTTATGGGCATCTGGGCCGCTATGGTGAGGCCGAGCCGTTGTTTTTGCGGGTGCTGGGAGCCTTGGAACGTTCTCAGGGGCGCGAGCACCCGGATACGGTGAGCAGCATCAACAATCTGGCAGGTATTTACGAGAGTCAGGGCCGTTATGCCGAGGCCGAGCCACTGTACCTGCGGGCGCTGGAGGCGAGTGAACGGGTCCTTGGTCGCGAGCACCCAGACACACTGATCAGCGTCAACAATCTGGCAAACCTTTATGAGAGCCAGGGCCGTTATGATGAAGCCGAACCGCTGTACCTGCGGGCGCTGGAGGCGAGTGAACGGGTCCTTGGTCGCGAGCACCCAGACACGCTGACCAGCGTCAACAATCTGGCAAACCTTTATGAGAGTCAGGGCCGCTATGATGAGGCCGAACCGCTGTACCTGCGGGCGCTGGAGGCGAGTGAACGGGTCCTTGGTCGCGAGCACCCAGACACACTGATCAGCGTCAACAATCTGGCGGGCCTTTACCAGCATCAGGGTCGTTATGGTGAAGCCGCTGAGGTGTGCCAGCGGGTGCTGGAGGCGCGGGAGCGCGTGTTGGGCCCGGAACATCCAGATACGCTGAGCAGCCTCAACAATCTGGCGTTGCTCTATCAGATATTGGGCCGCTACGGCGAGGCCGAGCCGTTGCACCGGCGGGCGCTGGAAGGACAAGAGCGTTTGTTCGGGCGCGACCATCCCGATACGCTGATCAGCATCAGCAATCTGGCCGGTCTTTATTATCGTCAGGATCGTGATGGCGATGCCGAGCCGCTGCTCTTGCGGGTGCTTGAGGCGCGCGAGCGTGTGCTTGGTCGCGCGCATCCTGATACCTTGGGCAGCGTCAACAATCTGGCAAACCTTTATGAGAGTCAGGGCCGTTATGCCGAGGCCGAGCCGCTGCTTTTGCGGGCGCTGGAGGGGCTGGAGCTGACTTTGGGCCGTGAGCACCCCAATACGCTGAGCAGCGCGAACAATCTTGCAGGCCTCTATGAGGATCAGGGTCGCGACAGCGATGCCGAGCCCCTCTACCAACGGGTTCTGGAGGCGCGGGAGAGGACGTTGGGCGGTGAGCATCCCGAGACACGAAGGACGCTGGTTGCCCTGATATCGCTCTATGAAAAGCAGGGCCGCAAGGATGAGGCCGCAGCCCTGACCCGGCGCCTTGAGGCTGCGCAGAAACAGCAGGGATCGTGATGATTTTTGCCACAGCCCACAACAGTTGGCGGAAAAGAATGGGCTATCGCCCAAACCATTCGGGGCCTGAGGCCGCGACCGTTCACTTGGGGACGATGCCCTCAGGCCCCCCATTTTTCTTTTATGATCAAAGGAATGGGGTCTGGGGCCTCAAGGCCCCAGCGAGGTGTGGAGCAGCGCTCCACGTCCTTGTTCCCAAACTGTCGTGTACCGTGATGTGATGCGGGCACACGGGTCTAACCTTTTATCGTACCGCATTGTTGTTGCGAAAACCGGTTCCCGTTTTTGCGCACCCTGTTAAACCGTGGTTTGCTCCATTTCGCCCAGCCCGTCGATGCCCAGCCGCATGACATCACCGCGCTGCAGGTAAACGCCCTTGCCGAGGCCGACACCCGGCGGAGTCCCGGTGGTGATCAGATCCCCCGGCAGCAGCTCCATGAACTGGCTGAGGTAGCTGATGATTTCAGCGATCGGGAACAGCATGTCGGCGGTGCTGCTGTCCTGCTTCATCTCGCCATTGACCGACAGCCACAGCCGCAGGGCTTGCGGGTCCGGCACCTCGTCCGCCGTCACCAGAACCGGCCCGAGGGGGCAGAAGCCGGGGTAGCTTTTGGCCTTGATCCATTGGCCGCCGCGCTCGATCTGGTAATCCCGTTCTGACACATCGTTGCAGACGGTGTAGCCAGCAACGCAGGACAGGGCATCCTGCTCGCTGACATGCAGGGTCCGCCGACCGATCACCACCGCCAGTTCGACTTCCCAATCGGTTTTGGTGGAACCGGGGGGGATGCGTACCGGGTCAAAGGGGCCACTGAGGGCGCTGGTATGTTTGGAAAAGACCACCGGCTCGCTGGGCAGGGCCATCCCGGCTTCGAGGGCGTGGGCCTTGTAGTTCAGGCCGATGCACAGCAGGTTGGCGGGCAGCAGTGGCGCTCCCAGACGGACATCGGCGGGAACGGCGGGCAGCGAGGCCGGGTCGATGGCGCGCAGCCGGTCGAGAAGGGCAAACGAGAGGGTGGCAGCGGTAAAGTCACTGACCACAGCAGACAGGTCGCGGATGGTGCCGCTGGCGTCCAGCAGGCCGGGCTTTTCGCTTCCGGCGGGGCCAAAGCGCAGCAGTTTCATGGAAATCTCCGAGGTGACAGGGCGAAAAAGGGATACCGGGCATGGTTCCCGTGGTGTCAGGAACTATACGGTCTCCCCGGCATGGGGGGACACAGCTTTTCCTGAGAAAAGCAGTGATCGTCTGTCTGTTGCCACAGGAGATGCTGCCGTTGGCGGCAAAACGGTATGGCAGAGTCGTGAGCCCGCGTCACAGGGAGCGCACACTGATCCGGCCTGTCAGGTGATGGAGTCTCGTCGGCAGGCTGGTTGCCGTTATGGATGAGGCAGGAACTTCTTTTGCAGTTTCCGCACGGGAGTTCTGATTCGCTTCCGAAATGAAGCCTGCTCGCCCGGTATGTCCCGCACCTGTCAGGTCATGGCGTCGATTTTTTCATCGCTCAGGTGACCGGGGACGATGGTAACAGGCACCGACAGTTTGTCGGCGTATTTGCCGGTCAGGGCGGTGACCAGCGGGCCGGGACCATCCGAGCTGCTGCCAGAGGCCAGCACCACCACCGAAATCCGTGGGTCTTCCCGCAGCAGGCGGATCAGTTCTTCCCGTGTGTCGCCTTCGCGGATCAGCAGCTCGGGCATGTCGCCGGAAAACGCATGGACCTGAGCGGCATAGGATTGCAGGCGATGTTCGGCCTCGAGGCGGCTTTCTTCCTGAATCAGGTTGCCAACAAACATCCAGTCCTGAAATTCCGGCAGCTGCACCACCGCCAGCAGGGTGACCCGACCGCCGGTATTGCGTGCCCGCATGGCGGCAAAACGCAGGGCGGCCCGCAGTTCTTCCGACTGATCGACCACCACCAGAAAGCGGCGGTGACTGGGGGCGTTGGCTTTCAGTTCAGCATGCTGTTTTCGCGTAAAAGGCAAACGACTGCTAAACATCAGCGTGTTTCCTTCTCCCGGTGCCCTCTGATCCTTGCCTGTTGGGGGAACGGGCGTGAGTGCCCGTTGGGGTCGGGCGCGAGGGTCGTTTATGCCCGTCGATGATGCAGACTTTGGCATGTATGCGCTATGGGGTTGTATCAGGCCATTGGGGAGAAAGGATTTTGTGCGCTGCCACAGGGGGCTTTCTGACCGCTTTGTGGGGGCGGCTCGAGTCTCGGCAATGCGGTGGTGCAGTGCGGGAAAATCTTTTTGCATCAGCGATATAGCCGCAGGATGAAAAAGAAGAACGCCCCCCGTGGCAGGCCATGGGGGGCGTCAGAGCAGTGAGCGCAAAAGTGGTCGGGGGATCAGGATGTGGCGATCTTGCCGCCCTGCATCCGCCATCCCATCAGGCCGCCTTCCATGCGGTTTATTTCGCCATCGAAACCAGCTTCGACCATCTTGGCCGCTGCCATGCCGCAGCGCATGCCGCTCTGGCAGTGAAAGACCAGCCGTTTGGAGGAATCAACCGGGACAGCCGCCGGGTTAAAGCGTGACAGTGGCATCAGGGTTGCCCCCGGAATATGCGCACTGGCCCATTCGTTTTCTTCACGGACATCGACGATCACCACCGAGTCGTCTTCGATCCATTGCATGATCGTGCGTGGTGCCGTCAGTTTCACGTGTGCCGCCAAGGTAGCCTCCGCTGCGGGATTGGTAAACCAGCCGAACATCAGCAGTCCCCTTTCTGTCGTATGCGTCGTGTCTTGGGCCTGCCCGATCGGGGCAGACGGCGGATGGCGCGGGGGGCTGTGATGGGTGGGAGAATAATATTAGATATGTATTATGTAAAGGGGGGAGGCATCCATCCACAGCAGCCCGGGCCGGATGTATCCAAGATAAGGCTTTCTCTCGCATCTGCAATAGGTGCCGTTGGGGAAAGTGCCTGTGAAATAATCATGAATGAAAAGTAGGCGTTGAATTTTGCTTGCCTTTTCCCCACTCGCCCGCGGTATACCTCGTCATGCCAACAGCCGCCGGGCCTTTCTGTTGCCCTTTGGCCTGCTGCCCATGCCCCCTTCTTCCAGAGAGCCAGCCATGCTTCTTGCAGCAACCCACAGCGGCAGCTTTCATGCCGATGACGTGTTCGCCTTTGCCATCCTTCAGGCCGTGACCGGCGGCGAGATCAGCCTGACCCGGTCCCGCGATGCGGCGGATTGGGATCGGGCGGCGGTGGTGTTCGATGTTGGCGGGATTTATGATCCCCAGCGCGGCCGTTATGACCACCATATGCGCGACAAGCCGTTGCGTCCGAATGGCGAAGCCTATTCGTCAGCCGGACTGATCTGGCGCGACTATGGTCGGCAGGCGATTGCCGCCCTCTGTCCGGCGGCGACGCCGGGGCAGGCGGAGATCATCTGGACCAAGATGGATGCGGCCTTGATCCGCGATATCGACCTGATGGACAACGGTGCAATGGACCGCCATCCGGGCCATCTGTCGTCGGTGCTGGAGTCGTGGAATCCGACCTTTGCCGAAACCGACCGGGCTGAGAATGACGCCTATTTCCAGGCGGTAGCGGTGGCCGATCAGGTGTTGCGACGCGAGATTGCCCAGACGTATGCCGCCGCTTTGGCGCAGGACAGCGTAGAGGCGGCAGCAAAGGCCGCTAATGATCCGCGCATCATCGTGCTGGACAGTCGCCTGCCGTGGGATGAGGCGGTGTTTGATCTCGATTTGCGCGAGGCCCTGTATGTCATCCGCCCGGCGGGCAAGGACTGGACCGTTTCCGCCATTCCCCCCGACCGTGGCTCATTTGCACAGCGCAAGTCATTGCCTGCGGCGTGGGGTGGTTTGCGGGAAGCCGAGCTGGCGGCGGTCTGTGGGGTCGAGGATGCGACCTTCTGCCATTCGGCCCTGTTCGTCTGTGGTGCCCTCAGCCGGGACGGCGCGATCCGCATGGCCCAGATGGCGGCAGAGGCCTGATCCCCGCCTGACGTCTGAGATGACCAAATGAAAAAGCCCGTGGACCGGTTGCGATCCACGGGCTTTTTGCTGTGCGCGCACTGCTCTACATCTGGTCCTGTTCGGCCATTGCCTTGGCAACCGCCCGTTCGCGCTCCCGCTCGGCGCGGCGCATGATGATGGCGGCAATCACGATGCAGAAGGCGGCAGCGCTGACCAGCAGGGTGGCGAGGGCGTTGATCTTCGGCGTCACCCCCAGGCGCACGCTGGAGAACACCACCATCGGCAGGGTGGTCGAGCTGGGACCGGCGGTAAAGCTGGCAATCACCAGATCATCCAGCGACAGGGTGAACGACAGCAGCCAGCCGGACAGCAGGGCCGGGGCAATGATCGGCAGGGTGATCAGGAAGAACACTTTCAGCGGGCGGGCACCCAGATCCATGGCCGCTTCTTCGATGCTTTCATCCATCTGCCCCAGCCGGGACTGAATGATGATCGTCACATAGGCCATGGTAAAGGTGACGTGGGCGATGGTGATGGTGGTCATCCCGCGTCCTTCCGGCCAGCCGATCAGTTGTTCCAGCGCCACGAACAGCAGCAGGATCGACAGGCCGGTGATCACTTCGGGCATCACCAGCGGGGCGGTGATCATGCCGGAAAACAGCGTCCGCCCGCGAAAGCGGCCAAAGCGCGCCAGCACCAGACCGCAGATGGTCCCGAGGATGGTCGACAGGGTGGCCGACATGGCGGCAATCACCAGACTGGTGCGCGCCGCGCCCAGAATCTGGTCGTCCTGAAACAGCTCGCCATACCAGCGGGTGGAAAAGCCGCCCCATACCGTCACCAGTTTGCTGTCGTTGAAGGAATAGATCATCAACAGCAACAGCGGCACGTACAGGAAGGCAAAGCCAAAGGCCATGCAGCTGATCAGAAACGGCGACCGCTTGCTCATTTGCTGCCCTCCCGCGCTTTTTCTTCCTGCACCAGCTGATAGCGCTGGAAACCGACGATCGGCAGCACCAGCAGGATCAGCATGGCAATCGCCACCGCCGACGCCGTCGGCCAGTCGCGGTTCTGGAAGAATTCATTCCACATCACTTTCCCGATCATCAGGGTAGAGGCCCCACCCAGCAGGTCCGGAATGACAAACTCGCCGACCGACGGGATGAACACCAGCATGCAGCCGGCGACAATGCCGGGCATCGACAGCGGCAGGGTCACCTTCAGGAAGGCTTTCCACGGGCGGCAGCCCAGATCCATTGCCGCTTCGAGCAGCGAGCCGTCCAGCTTTTCCAGCGTGGTGTACAGCGGCAGGATCATGAACGGCAGATAGGAATAGACGATCCCGATATAGATGGCGAATTCAGTGTTCAGCATCTCGATCGGTTCGTTGATGATCCCCAGCCCCATCAAGGCATTGTTCAGCAGGCCGTTGTTTTTCAGGATGCCGATCCAGGCATAGACGCGAATCAGGAAACTGGTCCAAAACGGCAAAACCACCAGCAACAGCAACACGTTACGGGTTGACGGCGATGAGCGGGCAATGCCATAGGCCATCGGATAGCCAAGCAGCAGGCACAGCACGGTGGCGGTGGCCGCAATGCGCAGCGAGCCAAGATAGGCATTCACGTACATGCTGTCTTCCAGCAGGTACTTGTAGCCGCTAAAGGCCAGGGTGATTTTCAGATAGGTGTCGTCCACCCATTCGACCAGCGGGGTATAGGGCGGCACGCCGACCATGAACTCGGCAAAGCTGATTTTCAGGACAATGGCAAACGGTGCCAGAAAGAACAGCAGCAGCCACAGATAGGGAATGGCGATCACCAGCCCGCGCCCGCGCAGGGCCAGTGGCCCGCGAAACAGGACGCGATACAGGCGGTGTTTGGGACGCGGCGGCGGAGCATCGGCCTTGGTCTGCTCGGCCACCGTCGCGGCTGCACCGGGGGCTGGCGAGACCGTTGCGCCGCCGGTAAGGGGATCGAGTTCCGTGCTCATGAGGACACCACCACCACGTTCGACGGTTGCCACGAAATCCACACCCGGTCATCCCAGGTGATTTCCGGTTCGGCGGCGCGATAGGCGTTTTGCAGCGACACCCGCACCACCCGGCCACTGTCCAGCTTCACCAGATAGGTGCTTTCGCCACCGAGATAAACGATGTCCTGCACCACGCCGGTGCTGCAATTGCGCGAGGTGTCTGCCGGTTCTTCCTTGGACAGTGCCACCTTTTCCGGGCGGATGGCAGCATAGGCGGTGCCGCCTTCGCGGCCTGACACGCCGTGGCTGACGTAGATCGGGCGGGACAGTTCGGGGCAGTCGATCACCACATGGTCGGCTTCGTCTTCGACCAGAATGCCTTCGAACATGTTCACCGAGCCAAAGAATTCGGCAACGAAACGGGTGTTGGGGTATTCGTACATCGCATGCGGGGTATCGACCTGCAGGATACGGCCCTGATTCATGATCGCCACCCGGCAGGACATGGTCATCGCTTCTTCCTGATCGTGGGTCACCACCACGAATGTCACGCCCAGCGATTCCTGAATGTTGACCAGCTCCAGCTGGGTCCGTTCGCGCAGCTTTTTGTCCAGCGCACCCAGCGGTTCGTCCAGCAACAGCACCTTCGGGCGCTTGGCCAGCGCACGCACCAGCGCCACGCGCTGGCGCTGACCGCCGGACAACTGGTGCGGCTTGCGTTTGCCCAGCGCGCTGAGTTCAACGATGTCCAGCATCTCGGCCACCCGCTTTTTGACCTCGGCCGACGGCATGCCGTCCTGCTTCAGGCCAAAGGCGACGTTCTGTTCAACCGTCATGTGCGGGAACAGGGCATAGGACTGGAACATCATGTTGACCGGCCGTTCAAACGGCGGGATGTGGGTCATGTCCTGACCATCAATCAGGATGCGGCCACTGCTGGGGGTTTCAAACCCGGCCAGCATGCGCAACAGGGTGGTCTTGCCACAGCCCGAACCGCCGAGTAACGAGAACAGTTCGCCTTCGTAAATGGTCAGGCTGACATCGTTGACCGCGACGAAATCTCCGAACTTCCTGGTGACGTTCTGGATCTGGATGATCGAGCGGGGGGTGTCGGTGGGAATACTCCCGCCTTTTTCGGCGCGAGCGACTTGATCCTGAAGATTGCGGGCGAATTGTGACATGAGGGTGGGTTCCCGTACTGAAGGCAGGCGGCGCGCGGGTCGTCCGTCCCGGCAAGGAGGGCGGGCAGGAAAAAGTCAAAGAAAGAGGCGGCTGGTTTTACCGCAGCCGCCTCGTGTTCTACAGCGTTACGAGCCGGTTTTGACTTTGTTCCAAATGCGGGTGCGCAGACGTTCGATGTTCTGCGGCGGGGTTTCCTTGGTGAACAGCTTGGCCATCACGTCGGGCTTCGGGTAGATGTTCGGGTTGCCCGAGACTTCCTTGTCCACCAGCTCGGTCGATTTGGTGTTGGCGTTCGGGTACCAGACGAAATTGGTGATGTCGGCGGTGATCTGCGGCTTCAGGACGAAGTTGATGAACTTCAGGGCGTTTTCCGGATGCGGGGCATCCTTCAGCACACCCATGAAGTCGAACCACATTTCGGCGCCTTCCTTGGGGATCATGTACTGGACGGTGACACCGTTGTTGGCTTCCTTGGCGCGGGCGGCGGCCTGAGCCATGTCACCGGAATAGCCCATCGCAACGCAGATGTCGCCGTTGGCCAGTGCCGAGATCGATTCCGAGCTGTGGAACTTGGTCACATACGGACGGATCTTCAGCAGGGTCTCTTCGACCTTTTCATAATCTTTCGGATTGGTGGTGTTCGGGTTCAGGCCCAGATACTGCAGCACCGCCGGAATGACTTCGGACGGGCTGTCCATCAGGTAGAAGCCGCACTTGGAGATTTTGGCGGCCCATTTCGGGTCGAAAATCAACGACCACGAGTCGACCGGCGCATCGGCACCGGCGGCGGCTTTCACCTTGTCCGGGTTGTGGGCGATGCCGTCGGTGCCCCACATGTAGACAATGCCGTGGGCATTGTTGGCATCATGGACCGAGGCGGCCTTCATGATCTTGGGGTCGAGGTTGGCGAGGTTGGCAACCTTGCCCTTGTCGAGTTCGCGGAAGATACCGGCCTTGATCTGACGTTCAAAGAACGGCCCGGTCGGGACGGCGATGTCATACCCGCTTTTGCCGGCCAGCAGTTTTGCTTCCAGGACTTCGTTCGAGTCATAGACGTCGTAGGTCACCTTGATGCCGGTTTCCGCCTCGAACTTGGCGATGGTGTCTTCGGCAATGTAGTCGGACCAGTTGTAGATATTGAGCTTTTTTTCTTCTTCGGCCGATGCCGCCGAAGCAAAGCCGCCAGCCATCAATGCTGCAGCAACCAGAACGCGCAAAGACTTCATGGTGCGGAACCCTCCACCTAACCATGGGGTGCTTGAACGAACCCGTCATCGCCTCCCGAACGGTCTCCTGTAGTGACAGGAGCGGGCGCAAGTCCAGGCGGTGTATCGGCTCTTTCATCCACAGACCCTGCAGGTGGTTGATGAACCTCAAGACATGGCGACCATGCCCCCCTGTTGCTCATCCGTTTCCCATCCGCAAAGCCCATAGGAGCCTGTATCCTTTGCGACTTTCTCAGCGATTGCCGCGTCACGCAAGAGCGTAGATGCCGCAGGGGCGAAAGACTTTTCCGCCTGTCCCGCCCGGGCTGGTGTCAGGCAGGAAGGTTGTCAAAGTGCGATCAAAACGGCACACAGGGAATGGCCCGGCGTGCCTCTGGGTCTTCTCCGGTGTTTTCTGCCTTGGCAGGATAGCACGTTCCCGGGGGAGCGGAAGCGGTTTAAGGTTACTTTTTGATCACTTTTTTGGGGAGCCTGTTTGCTATGCAGCATCCATCTACCGCACCCGCGTCATGGTATCAGGTTTCTGCCAGTCCGGCGCCGTCTCATCCATCGTTGCAGGGGGAGGTGGACTGTGACGTGTGTGTGGTGGGCGGAGGGATTACCGGTTGTTCGACCGCCCTGCATCTGGCGCATCGCGGCCTGCGTGTACGGGTGATTGACGCCGAAACGGTGGCCTTTGGCGCGTCGGGGCGGTCGGGCGGGCAGGCGATTGCCGGTTTCAACCGCGACCAGCAGGCCATTGCCAGAATCGTGGGCAGTGATGATGCGAAAAAGCTGTGGGATCTCAACGAAGAGGCCCTGAAACTGACCGAGACTCTGGTGCAGGAACACCAGATTGCCTGCGACTATCAAAAGGGGCATATCCACGTCGGGATGAAGCCGCGCCACGCTGAAGCCTTGCAGCATGAGGCCGAGGTGTGGACCCGGTTGGGGCGGCCCGGCATCGAGGTCTGGGACCGGGAGACCACCCAACAGCGGGTGGCCAGTCCGCGCTATACCAGTGCCCTGTATGATCCGAACGGGGCCCATCTGCACCCCTTGAACTATACGCTGGGTCTGGCGCGGGCAGCGGCCTCGGCCGGAGTGGTTTTTCACGAGCATACCGCGATGGAACGCTGGGAAAATCCCACCTCTGACACTGTTAATGTGATCACGAATAAAGGGCGACTCCGCAGCCGGTTTCTTGTGCTGGCCGGGAATGCCTATCTGTGGAAAACCGAACGCCGCCTTGGCCGCAAGATCATGCCGGTCGGAACCTACATCATGGCCACCGAGCCGTTGGGCGCGGGGATTGCCGCCTCGCTGATCCCCGGCAACGAGGCGGTGGCCGACATCAATTTTGTGCTGAACTATTTCCGCCTGTCGTCCGATCACCGCCTGCTGTTCGGTGGGCGGGTCAGTTATTCCGGGCTGGACCCGCTGAACATCGGGACCGCCATGCACCGGACCATGAGCCGGATTTTCCCGCAACTGGCCTTTAGCAAACCGGCCTATGCCTGGGGAGGGCATGTGGCAATCACCGTCAATCGCCTGCCGCATCTGGGGCGTCTGACGCCGACGGTCTATTTTGCCCATGGTTATTCCGGACACGGGATTGCACTCAGCGGGATGGCCGGAAAGGTGCTGGCTGAGGCCATCGCCGGTCAGGCGGAGCGGTTTGATGTCTTTGCCCGCATTCCCCATGCCTCGTTCCCTGGCGGGACGTGGCTGCGGACTCCGGCGCTGGTGCTGGCGATGGCCTGGCACCGGTTGCGCGACCTGCTGTGAGCGGAGTGACCCGGCAGGTTATCCGTGGAAATGGTCGTCACTCGTCTGGGGCAGGCTGTCCCTGATGCCATCCACCTGCTGCGGGTCGGTCAATCCGTGCGCATCAAACTGTCGGCACCGTCCCGCCATCAATCACATATTCGGTGCCCGTGATGCTGCCTGCCCGATCGGACGCCAGAAAGGCGATCAGGCTTGCGACTTCCCCGGGCGTCGTCGGACGTCCAATCGGTATTCCGCCGAGCGAGTCCATGATCATCTTCTTGCCGACGGCAATGTCACCGCCATGCCCGGCCGCAAGCCGTGTCGCAAATTCGACAGCCGCCTCAGTTTCTATCCAGCCCGGGGAAACCCGCACCACACGCACGCCTTGAGGCGACACCTGCTTTGAAAGGCTCTTGCTATAGGTCGTCAGGGCCGCCTTGGCCGCAGCATAGGCTGTCGTCGCTTCGGGCAGTGGCAGTTGGCGCTGAATGGACGTGACATGAATGACGACGCCGCTGCCGCGCGCCACCATGGCCGGAACAAGCGCGCGGTCGAGGCGAACGGCTGGCATCAGGTTGAGGTCGAGCTCACGTCTCCAGATATCGTCGCCGAGGACTTGAAAACCCCCTGCCGGGGCGGAGGAGCCGCCGAGCATATGCACCATGATATCCACCCCGCCCATGCGCTCGTTCACCGCCTCTGCCAGTGTCGCACAACCGTGCGCACTCGTCAGGTCGGCCGCGACGAACAGCGATGGCGACACGGCTTCCGGCTTCGTGCGGGCGGTCGTCAGAACCTCCGCTCCCAGATCCTGGAAAAGGCTGACGGTCGCAGCACCTGCACCGCGTGTCCCGGATGTGATCAGCGCGCGTTTTCCGCTCAGGTCGAGAAACGGATGAGCACTGCTCTGGAAGCCCGCGCTCACAGCGCGATCTCCAGTCCGGCAATCTTCCCGTCATCGAGGATGAACTGATAGCGCAGGTCTACCGGGCTTCCGGGGAAATCACCAGCAAGATGGGCGACGACGATTGTGCGGTTGCCTTCCGTCGATATCGAGAACGGCTCGGCAGTGTAGCTATACTTTCTGGATGAGTTCGATGCCCATTGTCGTATCGCATCCCTTCCAGGGTAACTCTTCCCCTCATCCTTGACGACAGCGAGATGGCTAAAGCATCTGGAAACAGCTTCAGCGCTTTTTTCCCCGTCGGCGGCAAAATACTCAGCAATCATACCGGTCAGCGTGATGGTCATCCTTCATCTCCACTCTGCTGTGGATGCCCCTTGTCTGGTGCTCTCCATCTTTTGGTAACGCCAACTTAGCGCTGGACCTTTGCCATGATAATCGGGATAAATCGTCATACTGTGTTGTGAAAAGCAGGACAATGCCTCAAGACGGTCTGATTGGGTTTGATGCGGTGCTTGCCATTGCGCGACGAGGGTCGTTCCGGGCGGCGGCGCTGGAGCTTGGCCTGTCAACGACCGCACTAAGCAATGCCATCGCAAAGCTGGAACGCAAGCTCGGTATCCGCCTGTTCAATCGCACGACCCGCAGCGTTTCCCTTACAGACGCCGGACGGAAGTTTGTCGATCAGGTCGGTCCTGCCGTGAAAACCATTCATGACGCGATGGATATCGCCCGTTCGCAGCAAGAGATGCCGTCTGGAACTCTCCGCATCAATGCTTTTGCAACAGCCGCGCGGGAGGTTCTTGGGCCGCTGCTGTTGCAGTTCCTGCGGCGCTATCCCGAGGTTCATATCGATCTCGTTACCGAGGGCCGGATTGTGGACATCGTTGCCGAGGGGTTTGATCTTGGCCTGAGGAGCGCCGACCTTGTGCCGAGCGACATGATTGCCATTCCTGTGGGGCCTCCCCGTAGATTTGCTGTCGTTGCCTCACCTGCCTACTTTAAAACCAACGGCAAACCCTTTGTTCCTCCCGACCTCCTTCACCATGCGTGCCTGCGCATCCGGCTCCCGAATGGCGCGATCCATCGCTGGCGATTCGAGAAGGATGGGCAGGTTGCCCAGATAGACGTCCAAGGGCCAATGACCCTCGACGAGGCAAGCCTCGCGCGCATCGCTGTCCTGAACGATGCCGGGATCGGCTATTTCATGGAATCCGATGTCCGCGCAGACATCGAAGCGGGATGCCTGGTTCGCGTTCTGGAAGACTGGACCCCGCCGCTTGCGCCTTTGTGCCTTTATTATCCCAGCAGGCGAAATCCCTCGGCTGCGTTCAAGGCGTTAATCGGCATGGCGCGTCAAATCGCAGGATGACAGTCATCTGCCGCGTTTGAGAGATCAGCCAGAGCCGTTTCAAGGTGAGCCTGTACGGTCAGCGGCCCGGAAAATGCGGCACGGAAAACGGCGAGTCTTTGGGCTCCGTGTGAAAACGCTCACTGCTCTATCCGTGGAAATGGTCGTAAATCGTCTGGGCCAGACTTTCACTGATGCCGTCCACCTGTTGCAGGTCGGTCAATCCGGCCTCGGCCACCCCACGCGCCGACCCAAAGGCATGCAGCAGGGCTTTCTTGCGTTTGGGACCAATCCCCGGCAAGCCATCAAGCGGCGAGCGGCTGATATCCTGTGAACGGCGGGCGCGGTGGGAGCCAATGGCAAAGCGGTGGGCTTCGTCGCGCAGGCGCTGCAGGAAATAATGCACCGGGTGATTATGGGCGAGGGTGAACGGCTCGCGTCCCTCAATGAAATAGGTTTCGCGCCCGGCGTTGCGATCCGGTCCCTTGGCGATCCCGATCAGGGTGACGTCATCAATTGCCAGATCGTCCAGCACCGCTTTGGCGACGTTGAACTGTCCCTGCCCGCCGTCGATCAGCACCACGTCCGGCCATTGCCCGCGGTCGCGGTCGGGGTCTTCCTTTTGCGCCCGGGTAAAGCGGCGGGTCAGCACCTCGCGCATCATCGCAAAGTCGTTGCCGGGGGTGACGGTGGGGTCCTTGATGTTGAACTTGCGGTAGGCGCTTTTGTTAAAGCCCTCGGGCCCGGCAACGATCATCCCCCCAACCATGTTGGTGCCCTGAATGTGCGAGTTGTCGTAGACCTCGATCCGCTGGGGCGGGCCATCAAGCTCAAACAGCTCGGCCATCGCCACCAGCAGGGTGTTCTGCGCTGAACTTTCGGCCAGCCGCCGCCCCAGCGCTTCGCGGGCGTTGGTCAGGGCATGGGCGATGGCCTTGGTGCGCGGGCCGCGTTTGGGCACCGTCACATCAACCTTGCGGCCTGCCCGCAGGTTCAGGGCGGCACAGACCAGATCATGGTTCGGCAGCGGTTCGGACAGCAGAATGGAATGGGGAGGCAGCTTGTTGGCATAGAACTGGCCGACAAAAGCCTCCAGAACCTCGCCTGAGGGTGCATCCGGGCTGTGCTGGGGGAAGTAGGCACGGTTGCCATAGTTCTGCCCCATGCGGAAGAAAAACACCTGCAGGCAGCTTTGCCCACCTGCCTGATGGATGGCGATCACATCGGCATCGCGCATGTCATCAATCGCAATGTCCTGATGGGCCTGCACCTGCGCCAGCGCCCGGATGCGGTCACGCAGGATGGCGGCGTCTTCGAATTCCATCGCGGCGGAATGGGCCTCCATGCGGGTGGCCAGTTCGGCCTGAATGTCCTTGCTGTCGCCAGACAGAAATGCCTTGGCCTGCGTGACCAGCGTTTGATAGTCGGCGCGGCTGATCCGGTCCACACAAGGGGCGCTACAGCGTTTGATTTGATGCAGCAGGCAGGGACGGGTCCGGCTGTTGAACACCGCATCGGTGCAACTGCGCAGCAAAAAGGCTTTTTGAATCTGGTTCAGGGTCTGGTTGACCGCGCCCGCCGAAGCAAAGGGGCCGAAGTAATCGCCAATCAGGCTTTTGCTGCCGCGATGCTTGATCACCTGAGGAAAGTCGTCGGCGCTGGTCAGAACCAGATAGGGAAACGACTTGTCGTCGCGCAGCAGGATATTATAGCGCGGCTTCAGGGTTTTGATCAGGTTCGATTCCAGCAGCAGGGCTTCGGCTTCGGTGTGGGTGGTGACGATCTCCATGCTGATGGTCTCGGAGACCATCCGTTGCAGCCGCAGGGGCAGGGCGTCGATGCGGGTATAGGCCACCACCCGCTTTTTCAGGCTTTTGGCCTTGCCGACGTACAGGGCATCGCCCTTGCCGTTCAGCATGCGGTAAACGCCGGGGCTGTCGGGCAGGGTGCGCAGGGTCTGCCGAATCACCTCGACCCCACGCACGGTCGGTGTCAGGGCATCGGAGGGGGCTGTGTCCACGGTGGGCGGGGGGGCGGGTGTCTGGCTCATGGGCGAAGATATATCCAGCCTTGCCCTGCCTTCCAAGGGGGTAAATGAAGAACATCAGGCGGTGGCGATGTGTTATCCCGCGACTATCCACGAATCCTGTGGATAACCTTGTGGGTAATGGCAGGAACAACTCATGGGAACCGCAGACTCTCTAGGGTTTGAGCAGGTTGCTTAAAAAGTGGGCAAAATGACTAAGGCATTGTTGTTTATGAATTAATCAGTTTTTCGTGGTGGATAAAGCGACTCGCGATTCTCTCTCTTGACAGAAATACGACGATGGGGCAGCCCGGAATCGCCCTGTGGAAAAGATGTGGATGAGTGCCGATTCGGGCGCATGTTTCCTAGGTCTCCTTTCGCACCGCATCCAGAATCGCCGGTTGGACGAGTCTGCGGAAATAGTCCAAAAGGACTGGTTTTGCGTTTGCTGGCTGTCGTGCCTGTCACAGAAGAGTCATCGAGTCGCATGGTCTTCAGCCTGTGTGTAAGCAGGCAAAGAACATGGCAAAGTTGCCACACTGCAGCAGGAAATGCAGGACAAAAGGTTAGACCAGTGTGCCTGCGTCAGGTCACGGTACACGACAGTTGGCGGGATCAGTGTGGGCTACTGCCCAAACCCGTTTGGTGGCGATGCCCCCAAGCCCCCATTCTTTCTTTCAATATCAAGTCAATGGGGTCTGGGGCCTCAAGGCCCCAGCGAGGTTTGGAGCAGCGCTCCATGACCCTGTTTCACAACTGTGGTATACTGCGATCGGACGCAGGCACACGGGTCTAACCTTTTGGTGTGCCGCATTGTTGTTGCGAAAACCGGTTCCCACTTTTCGCACGCTGCTCTAGAGCATTTTCAAGTTGACCGTCGACGGTCAACGGCTCGGAAAATGCGGCACTCAAAGGGAAGAGCGTTTTCGCTCGGTGTGAAAACGCTCTAAAAACACAGCCCCTTTTGATCCTGCGACCAAAAGGGGCTGTGTATAGAGCATGCAGACGGTGGGGAAGTCAGGCCGCCGGAGCCCCGATGCTGGGGCCGTTGTAGCCGGGGCGGGCGACGGCATAGACGCCGCGCTGGCTGGGGATCGGCTTGAACCGTTCCGAGATGCCCAGAACCGTCTCGGCACCGCCCAGATAGAGCACCGCGTCGTCGGTCATCTGCTTCGACATGTTTTCCAGCACCACCGACTTGGTCGGCTGGTCAAAGTAGATCAGCACGTTGCGGCAGAACACCACGTCAAACGTCCCTAACGCCTTCATGTCCTGCAGCAGGTTCCATTCCTTGAACTGCACCATCGACCGTACTGCCGGGTCCAGTTCCCACTGGTCATCGCGTTTCTGGAAGTATTTGACCAGCAGCTGAATCGGCAGCCCGCGCTGGACTTCAAACTGTGAGTACAGGCCAGAGCGGGCTTTTTGCAGGATTTCCCGCGACAGGTCGGTGCCGACGATCTCGACTTTCCAGCCCGCCAGCCTGGCGGCATGTTCCTTGAGGATCATGGCCAGGGAATAGGGTTCCTGCCCGGAGGATGCTGCGGCACACCAGATGCGAAAGCTGCGCTTGGTGGCCCGTGTTCTCAGCAGGTTGGGCAGAACAACGTCGCGGAACTGGTCAAAGGGCTTTTGATCCCGAAAAAAGAACGACTCGTTGGTTGTCATTGCGTCGGTGACATCGGCAGCAAGTGCCTCGTCCCGGCGGCGAAGCTGGGCAACCAGGTCTTCCAATCCCTTGAGGCCGCGTTTGCGGGCCACAGGCATCAGTCGGCTTTCGAGCAGATAGGATTTGTCCGGGGTCAGGACCAGACCGGACCGCTCCTTCAGCATCTTGGCCAAAAAGTCAAAATCATCGGGTTTCATAACTATGCCCGCCTGTTTGCGAACTTGTGGATCCAGCCGGCGATGTCCTGAATGGGCAGGACTGCCGCGCAGACCCCCGCCTGGGCGGTGGCACCGGGCATGCCCCACACCACGCTGGTTGCCTCGTCCTGGGCAATGACGGTGCCGCCGGTTTCGACGATCACCTTGCCGCCACGGGCGCCATCCGACCCCATGCCGGTCAGCACGCAGGCCAGAACCTTGCGGCCATAGACCTGCGAAATCGACCGGAACATCGGATCGACGGACGGACGGCAGAAGTTTTCCGGTGCGCCCTGATTCAGGCGCAGGATCTTTTCACCGTTCTTGACCTCGACCAGCATGTGGTAATCGCCGGGGGCGACATAGACCTTGCCACCTTCGATGCGGTCGCCATCGGCGGCTTCCTTGGCCGGGAAGCCGGACAGGCGCGAGATGTGTTCCGCGAGGATGGTGGTAAAGGTTGCCGGCATGTGCTGGGTGATCAGGATCGGCTGGGTAACACCACCCGCTTTCATGATCCCGCTGAGGACGGTAAACAGGGCTTGCGGACCACCGGTCGAGCTGCCGATGCAGATGACATCCGGGCGCTCGGTTCCGGCCTGACGCAAGACAACCTTGGTGCCGGGAGGCGCCAGCGGGCTGCTGGCCGGCGCGGGGGCCACTGCTGCGCCGGGGCGGCGCAGGGTCGGAACTGCGGCTGCGGCCGGGGCAGCCGGAGCCGGGCGACGGCCCGAGCTGCGGCGGACCGCAGCCCCCAAAGCCTTCACCTTTTCCACCAGCTCGCGCTTGAAATCGGTGCCGCCAGTCAGTTCCCGCGAAGAGGACGGTTTGGGGATATAGTCGGTTGCGCCCAGCTCAAGGGCCTTCAGGCTGATTTCGGCATTTTTCTGCGTCAGGGTCGAAGACATGATGACCTTGGGACGCGACGGCGAAGCAAGAATTTTCGGCAGTGCGGTGAGGCCATCCATCACCGGCATTTCGATATCGAGAACGACGATTTCGATATCCTGTCGTTCCAGTGTCTGAATGGCACTTTGTCCGTTGCCGACAGAAGCCACGACCTTGATTGCCGGGTCGGATTCGAGCATACGGGTTTCCAGACCACGGACCACCGCCGAGTCGTCAACGACCATCACGCGGTAAGGTTCAGTGGCACCAGTTCCGGCTGGCGTAGATGATGCGTCCCTGGGAAAGGTCAAGGCTTCGCTCCCCTTGCTGCTGACTGAGCGTCTGATCAGTCGATCAGGCCGACCTGTGCAAACTTTGCTTGCAGGATTTCGCTGTCAAAGGGCTTCATGATGTACTCATTCGCGCCTGCTTCGATGGCTTCCTGAATGTGCTCGATGTCGTTTTCGGTGGTGCAGAACACGACAACGGGCGTTTCGCCGCCGGGGAGTTTGCGCAGTTCGCGCAGGAACTCTATGCCGTTCATCACAGGCATGTTCCAGTCCAGCAGAACTGCATCAGGCATGGTCTGCTTGCACGCATCCAGCGCGCTTTTACCGTCTTCGGCTTCGGCGGTGCTGAATTGCAATTCCTGCAAAATCTTTTTGGCCACCATGCGGATGACTTTGGAGTCATCGACGATCAAACAGGATTTCATACCTCTCTGTGCCCCCAACGGATTATCCTGTGCGACCATCGGATGGTTTTCCTCTGGTCACGGCTGCCGGGTGGCAGCATCAGGTTCATGAACGCGTTGCCCGCCAAACGGGCTCGTGGAATGGCATCGCATTGATACCAGAAGACAAAATAGCCGGAGCCAGAGGTCCGATCAACGAACCATAGTGCTTAGGGGCTGCTTTTTCATCCCACCGTCCCCGGAGTAGAACCGAAGAGGGGGCTGGGGGTAATCCCGCAGCCCCCTCTGGTCTGTCAGACGATGGGTCAGGCGGCTGCCGACCCCAGAATGTGCTGCAGGGTATCAAGCAGCGAGTCACGGTCGAACTTGGCCACATAGTCGTCAAAGCCAACCTGACGGCCACGTTCAAAGTCACGTTCGGTTGCATGCGAGCTGAGGGCAATCAGCGGTACGCTGCGCCAACGCTCGTCACCGCGTACGGCTTCGGCAAACTGGAAGCCATCCATCCCCGGCATTTCGATGTCCGAGATGACGCAGCTGAACGACAGGCCGGCATCGCGCATTTCCAGCGCCTTGGCGGCACTTTCGACGGCGGTGACGTCATAGCCGGATACTGACAGCAGCGGGGTCAGCAGGTTGCGGAAGAACGGGCTGTCATCAATCAGCAGGATCGACCGGTTGCGACTCAGCATGGCGTTTTCACCCACGCTGTGATCCGGGGTGCCGAACCAGTCGCCAAAGGCGGCAGTCAGGTAATAGCCGGTGTCAATCACATCGGTGGCCTTGCCCCCGATGATGGCGGTCCCGATCACCCCTTCCGAGCTGGCCTTCAGTTCGACGCGCAGGCGGTCTTCGACGATATCGACGATTTCGTCGACCACCAGACCCATCGAGCGGTCGCGGTCAGCGAACACCAGCACCGGCTGACGGCCCTTGTCGGCCATCTGATAGCTGCTGTTGACCGCAATCAGCGGCATCAGCTGACCACGGTACTGCACCACCGGCTTGCCATAGGAGTGTTCGATGGTTTCCAGATCGACTTCTTCCAGACGGGCCACCAGCGCCAGCGGCACCGCCTTGAGGTCGTTCGACCCGGCGCGGAAGATCAGCAGGCTGGTGCGATCGTCCGAGTGCTGGATTTCGGTGGTGGCAGCCGAATCACCGGCGGCATTGCTGCCCATGGTGACTTCGCCAGTGGCCGAGGCAATCCCGTTCGGATCAAGGATCATGATCACCGAGCCGTCACCGAGGATGGTGTTGCCCGAGAACATCGAGATGTGACGCAGGATCGGCGCCACCGGCTTGACCACGATTTCTTCGGTGTCGAACACGCGATCGACGATGATCCCGAAGGTATAGGTACCGACCTGGGTGACGACGATGAAGGTTTCCTGGGTGTCTTCGGCAACGCTGGCAGCCATCGCCAGCGTTTCGGCGCTGTCACCCTGCGTGCGCAGCTCGCGGATGCGTTCCTGCGCCGCCGAAATTTCCTCGGCCAGCTTTTCCGGCGATTCCTTGCGCAGCTTCAGCTGGTTGGCCAGGCTGACCAGCGGCAACAGGCGATCGCGCAGACGCAGGACCGGGGTGGCATTGATCATCTCGATGCCGTTTTCGCTGTTGGCGGTGACGCGCACCAGTTCCAGCACCGAAATCTGTGGGATGGCAAAGCGTTCTTCGGCACATTCAACGATCAGGGCCGACACGATGGCCAGCGTCAGCGGGATCTTGATGGTAAAGGTGGTGCCGCGCCCTTCGTAGGTCTTCAGTTCGACGGTGCCACCGATCTTTTCGATGTTGGTGCGCACCACGTCCATGCCGACGCCGCGCCCGGACACGCTGGTGATCTTTTCAGCGGTCGAGAAGCCCGCCTTGAAGATGAACTGCGCGACCTGCTGGTCGTTCATGTTGTCGAGTTCGGATTCGGTGGCAAGGCTGTTCATGATCGCCTTTTCCCGGATGCGACCGATGTTCAGGCCGCGACCGTCGTCCGAAATCTCGATGATGATGTGGCCGCCTTCGTGGAAGGCGTTGAGCTTGATGATGCCGGTTTCTGACTTGCCGGCCATGCGGCGGCCTTCGTTGTCTTCCAGGCCATGGTCCGCCGAGTTGCGCACCATGTGGGTCAACGGGTCCTTGATCAGTTCCAGCACCTGACGGTCGAGTTCGGTCTCGGCACCGTACATTTGCAGGTCGATCTTTTTGCCGGTTTCAATCGCCAGATCGCGCACGATACGCGGCAGTTTGGCCCAGGCGTTTCCGATCGGCTGCATGCGGGTCTTCATCACCCCTTCCTGCAGGTCGGTGGTGATGTGGGACAGGCGTTGCAGCGGAGCAGCGAATTCGCTGTCGTCGCGGCCACGCACCATCTGCAGCAACTGGTTGCGGGTCAGCACCAGTTCCGACACCAGCGTCATCAGGTTTTCGAGCAGCTCGACGTTGACGCGAATGGACTGGGCGGCAATGGCCGACTCGGCGCTTTTGGCTGCGCCACCCTTGTCATCGCCCGGATGGGCGGCGGCGACCGGAACCGGCGGGTTGGCTTTCGGCGGGGCGGCAGGCACGGGCGGTGCCACCGGAACCGGAGCCGCCGCGGCGGGAACGGGAACCGGAGGAGCCGCGGGCCTGGCAGCCTCGGCGGCATGCATCTCCGCTTCCATCTCGGCGATCATTTCGGCTTCGGTGGCGGCACGCTTGCCCCTGGCGAGGGCGGCTTCGACCTCGGCGAGCAGTTCGGCGGCCACCGGGAAACCGGCGTCGCTGGTCATCGGGCCATCTTCTGCCGGGGCGGCAGGCGCTGCCGGAGCCGGAGCCACCGGGGCCGGAGCCGCAACCACCCGGCCATCGGCCATGGCGTTCAACTGGACCTTGAGGTCGTCGTCGTTGCCTTCCGGTTCGGTTTCGGTGGCTTCGATGTGCGCCAGAATTTCCTTGATGCGGTCAATCGAGGCCAGAATCAGGGTCACCGCATGCGGGGTGACTTCCAGTTCGCCATCGCGGAATTTGCCCAGGACGTTTTCCCCGGCGTGGGCCAGGGTTTCCAGACGCGGCAGCCCGAGGAAGCCGCAGGTGCCCTTGATGGTATGCACCAGACGGAAAATGTTGGACAGAATACCGGAATCGTTAGGGTTCTGCTCCAGATTCACCAGCTCGACGTCGAGTGTGGCGAGACTTTCCGACGTTTCCGTCAGGAATTCACTGAGCAGGTCATCCATGGGTTCTCTCCATCCCGTTTACACCTGGTGCCCCGTGTGGACCATCCCCGGACGGGGTCTGTGGTACACAGGCTTTGTCTTGTGACCCCCGCAGTCTGCCCCATGGCATCTGTGGGGGCATTTGTGGGGTGCGTGTGAGCCGTCCTGTCAGTGGTAAATCCGGGGGGTGGGGTAAACCCGGAGGGGGTGGACAGGGGCGGCAGTTTAACGACCATGCATAGCCATACCTGGAATGGTTTTAGCACGGCTTTCTTCAAACCAGAAGGATTCTTAGGTTTTGTTTTGATATGGCAACGAAAGCATAAACAGCCCTACTTTCCTTGACTTGGCAAGCTGGACGAAAGCTCTATCCAGCCCTCGGCACTCTGGTGTCCAAGGCCGCCGCCATCTGCGGTCAGGCAGGCCAGATAGTAGGCCTGCACCGTTCGTGCCGAGATGGTCTGCCGGTTACCCTCCAAGGCAGCAAGGAGGGTGGGTGTGAATTGGCAACGCTTTCCGGTGGCCCGGACGACAATGGTGTTGGATGTGGCAAGGTGAATCGAGATAGTGCCTCGCCCGCCCAGGGTATCAATGGCAACCAGCGCCATGTTCAGGATGATGCGGGCCACATCCGCCTGTTCCCATACATGACTATTCTTTTCCGGCCAATCAAGAGTTATGTCGGTGCCGTGGACCGCGTGCAGGTAATCTTCCAGCGTCTGGACCGGGGCCACCGTGCCGCCGTGCAGAACGCCGAGGGCGGCGCGCAGGAGCCGCAGGCGGGCCACCGCGCTGTCGGCTGAATGAGAGAGCAGGGCGGCCGTTTCCTGAACGAAATCGTCATCGCCGTCGCTCAACAGCTCGGTTCCGGCGGCGATGGCCCCGATCGGGCCGGACAGATCATGGCACAGGCGTGTGCACAGCAGGGCCATGACCTCGATATCAACAGCCGGAACCAGAGTCAGCAGGGGGGCTGAAAGGGTGGCATCGGGTACTGGGTCAGTCATTGCCGGTCTTTCTTGTTCCAACTGTGCACGAGGCAGGGTAAAAGCCGCTCCCTCTTTAGGCAAGCTGCCTGAGACACCATATGCTTTTTGATCAGGCGTCTTACGCTAAAGGCGCTGAGCAGGATCGGAGGAACCATGTCGTTTTTTTTGCTGCCGGGCGCTTGGGTGCTGCATCCCCAGCAGCCTGATTGGGGGCTGGGGCAGATTCAGTCTGCCGTCGGTCACCGGGTGACGGTGAACTTTGCCCATGCCGGGAAAGTGCTGATCAATACGGCGGTGGTATCGTTGCAGGTTCTGGAAGACCACGAACTGGATGCCTACCTTGACGCCGAAGCCAAAGCCGAGAAGGCAACACGCGGCGCAGCGTGACGGGTGACGGGAAGGGGTGCAAAATCCTTGCATCAGGTATGGAAATGATGTCCCCTCGGTGTTTATGAAAACATCATCGTCTGCCGCGTCTTCCCTGTCGCCCTTTGCCGTCCCCGTGGTTCGTCCGCCTGCGGCGATCCTGGGCGGAGAGGCTGCGCGCCGCCTGATGGCCGATTTTGCCCGTACCTTGCACCAGCGGGGTTTCTCGGTGGTCGGTGTGGTCCAGCAGACCTTGCGGGGCGAGGACGGGCGGAAGAGCGATATGGTGCTGGTCGATGTGATCAGCGGCGATCGCCTGTCCGTTTCGCAAAGGCTGGGCAGTGGCTCGCAGTCCTGTACGCTGGACGAACAGGCGGTGTGTTCGGTGTCCGGGCGGTTGCTGTCGGCCCTTGAGCAGCAGCCTGACCTGCTGGTGTTGAGCAAATTCGCCCATCTGGAGGCCGAAGGGCGCGGTTTCCGCGCCGAGTTTGCCACCGCCGCCAGTGGGCGGATTCCGGTACTGACCACCGTGCCGCCGGATTCGGTCGAGGCGTGGATGGATTTCACCGGCGGGCGCGGCGTTTTGTTGCCGCGCGATCTTGATGCCCTGTGGCAATGGTGGGGGGCGGCGCACCTGCTGGCCGATCTGGCCGGGTCCCTGTCAGGGGAGGCTGGAACCGTGCGTCAGGCTGTGCTGGGGCGCCACTGGGTGATGCTGGAAGGCGCCTGCGGCTGGGGGCTGGCTCCGGTGCCTGCGTATGCGGCGATGACCACCGATGCGCCGCCGCCGCCTGCCGTCGGCATGGCGATGCAGGATGTGGCCGCTGGCCTGATGTGTGGTTCTCCATGGGGGGCCGCGTGGGCGCTGGCGGCTTTGGTGGCCGGGCACGGCAAGGGGGGGATGCCGCTGGACGAGCCGTATGGGGGCGTTGCCGGTGCACATGACCCCGCACGGCCATCGGCAACGGTCAATATCTTGTCCGCCACGGTTCAGAACAGTCTGGTGACCGTCCCTGTCGGGGCTTTGGCGATGTCTTTGCCGCAGGCGCTGGTGTCTTCGCCCTGGTGGTTGCCTGCCGCTGCTGCAGTTGCCTTGCCAGCTGCCGCGCTGGCTGAACGCAGCCTGCCAGCCTTGCTGGGGCAGGTGTCGCCGGAAAGCTGCGTCGTGCTGGCCGGGCTGGCCGTGCCGTTGACGCCGCGCCTGCTGTCCTATGGCCTGTCGGCCCTGATTGGTGCCGAAATTCACGATCCCGGCGGGTGTGCGCAGGCAATCCGCGCCGGGGCCAGTGATGAGCGGGATTTACTGCCGTTTGTCCGCTTGCGTGTGCTGGCCCGTTAGGGTTGTGAGCCATAAATGTGAATCCACAGGACACGACAGTTGGTGGGATCAGTGTGGGCTACCGCCCAAACCCGTTTGGTGGCGATGCCCCCAAGCCCCCATTTTTTCTTTTATGATCAAAGGAGTGGGGTCTGGGGCCTTAGAGTGTTTTCACACCGAGCGAAAACGCTCTTCCCTTTGAGTGCCGCATTTTCCGAGCCGTTGACCGTCGACGGTCACCTTGAAAATGCTCTAAGGCCCCAGCGAGGTGTGGAGCAGCGCTCCACGGTACTGTCGTGTACTGTGACCTGACGCAGGCTGATCTAACCTTTTATTTTGTCGCATTGTTGTTGCGAAAACCAGTTCCCACTTTTCGCACAATGCTCTGGCCACGGCCACTTTTGGCCGAATCGGGCAAAGAAAAACCCACTGGAAACGCAGTGTTTCCAGTGGGTTGAACTGGTGCCCCCAGCAGGATTCGAACCCGCGACCCCCTGATTACAAATCAGGTGCTCTACCAGCTGAGCTATAGGGGCGTGCCCCCTTGATAGCCTACCAGGGGGGGCTTCGCCAAGTCCCAAATTCAACGGTTTATGGCGGATGGTTCCTTATTGTGTCTGTTCCAGCACCTGCTCGCGCAGGGCGTAAAGGGCGACGGCGGCGGCGTTGGAGACGTTCAGGCTTTCGACTGCGCCGGGCATCATCGGCAGGCGCACCAGATGATCGCAGTGATCGCGGGTCAGGCGGCGGAGTCCTTCGCCTTCCGAGCCGAGGCAAAGGGCGATTTTTCCGCTCAGGTTGGCACCCCGGATGGTCTGGCGGCCATCGGCGGCGAGGCCAGCCACCCAGAAGCCGCCGTCTTTCAGGATGTCGAGGGCGCGGGCGAGGTTGGCGACGCGCACCAGCGGCATTTTTTCCAGCGCGCCCGAGGCCGATTTGGCCAGCACGCCGGTTTCATCGGGCGAGTGGCGATCCTGCACCACCACCGCCAGCGCGCCAAAGGCGGTGGCCGAGCGCAGGACGGCGCCGACGTTGTGCGGGTCGGTGACCTGATCGAGCACCATCACCACTGCGTTGTCCTGATCGCGGGCCATTTCGACCAGATCTTCCGGGGTGAGGGCGGGCAGGGGGCCGGTTTTCAGTGCCAACCCCTGATGCACCGCCTGCGGGCCGAGCAGATCGTCGATGTCCTGCCGTGGCACGACCTCGACCGGGATTGGGCGACGCAGACCGCGCAGCAGGGAGTCCAGACTGGCGAGGGCGTCCTTGGTGGCCATCAGGCGATGGCATTGCCGCTGGGGATTGAGCAGGGCGGCTTCGACCGGATGGCGGCCATACAGCCAGCCTTCGGCGCTTTTGCTTGCCGGGCGGGCGGCGGGCTTACGGGAGGGGCCGTCGCCTCGGGCCGGATCTCCCTTGGTCTGGGCCGGTCCCTTGCCGCGCTGGGGGGCGCGGGTGGGGGCAGGGGATGAACCGGCAGACGAACGGGACGGGGTGCGGGCCATGAGCAGGCTCCTGTAGCGGGTGAGAAAGTTTTTTCAGGCTATTTGATTTTTTCTCGTTGACAAGGGGGAGGTGTGCGGGTATCTACTGGCCTCCCGCCGATGAGGCAGGAAAGCAGCGGTCCCCAATGGAGGGGTGGCCGAGCGGTCAAAGGCAACAGACTGTAAATCTGTCGACGTACGTCTACGTTGGTTCGAATCCAACCCCCTCCACCACCGCCCGCTGATAGCGAAGCGTGTTCTTTCAAAAAGTTAGAATAGGCTGACCTGTTCCAAATCACGGCGATGCAAAGCAGTGTATCTGTCCGTTTCGCAAATGCGATACGAGACAAATGCGCTGTTTTTTTGCAGCGCGGGTGTAGCTCAATGGTAGAGCTCCAGCCTTCCAAGCTGGCTACGTGGGTTCGATTCCCATCACCCGCTCCAATCTTTCTTCTCGAGCGCCGCAAGGCGCTTGTTCTTTATGGGCTGCTGTTTACTTTGCGAAGTACGCGGCGATCCCCCTTAACTGATCCACCAGACAGACGACGGGTTCGACGATGGCTAAGGAAAAATTTGCGCGTACCAAGCCGCATTGCAACGTTGGCACCATTGGCCACGTTGACCATGGCAAGACTACGCTGACTGCTGCGATCACCAAGATCCTCGCCGAAACCGGCGGCGCGACGTTTGCGGCCTATGACCAGATTGACAAGGCCCCGGAAGAAAAGGCGCGTGGTATCACCATTTCGACCGCTCACGTCGAATATGAAACCGCGAACCGTCACTATGCTCACGTTGACTGCCCGGGTCACGCTGACTATGTGAAGAACATGATCACCGGCGCTGCGCAGATGGACGGCGCGATTCTGGTGGTGTCGGCCGCTGACGGCCCGATGCCGCAGACCCGTGAGCACATCCTGCTGGCCCGTCAGGTCGGCGTGCCGGCCCTGGTGGTGTTCATGAACAAGGTTGACCAGGTCGACGATCCGGAACTGCTGGAGCTGGTCGAGCTGGAAATCCGCGAACTGCTGTCGTCCTATGAATTCCCGGGCGATGACATTCCGATCGTGAAGGGCTCGGCTCTGGCCGCTCTGAACGACGACAACGCCACCATCGGCCGCGAAGCGATTCTCGAGCTGATGAAGGCCGTTGACGACTACATCCCGCAGCCGGCCCGTCCGAAGGATCAGGCTTTCCTGATGCCGATCGAAGACGTGTTCTCGATCTCTGGCCGTGGCACCGTGGTGACCGGTCGCGTCGAGCGTGGCGTGGTGAAGGTCGGTGAAGAAGTCGAAATCATTGGCCTGAAGGCCACTGTGAAGAGCACCTGCACCGGCGTTGAAATGTTCCGCAAGCTGCTCGATCAGGGCGAAGCCGGCGACAACATTGGCGCCCTGCTGCGCGGCGTGAAGCGTGAAGACGTGGAACGTGGCCAGGTTCTGGCGAAGCCGGGTTCGATCACCCCGCACACCGATTTCACCGGTGAGTGCTACATCCTGAACAAGGATGAAGGTGGCCGTCACACCCCGTTCTTCTCGAACTACCGTCCGCAGTTCTACTTCCGCACCACCGACGTCACCGGCACCATCGAGCTGCCGGAAGGCACCGAAATGGTGATGCCGGGCGACAACATCTCCATGACCGTGAAGCTGATTGCGCCGATCGCCATGGATGAAGGTCTGCGTTTCGCCATTCGTGAAGGCGGTCGTACCGTCGGCGCCGGCGTCGTCGCCAAGATCATCGCCTGATGTTGCTGATGTCCCGGCGGCTCGATAAAAAGAGTCGCCGGGGTGTCAAAAAGGTCTTGATCTCTTCCGGGTTGGCGGGTATATAACCGTCCTCTCGAGCCGATCAACGGATCGGCAACAGGTCGAAAGTTCTTGCTAAGTCTCAAGAAAATCGACTTCAGTCCTGATGGCTGGGACTCCTTATAGGGGTGTAGCTCAACTGGTAGAGCACCGGTCTCCAAAACCGGGGGTTGCGGGTTCGATCCCTGCCGCCCCTGCCATCAGCCAGAATATCCCCTTTGTCTCAAAGGTGGTTTGTGGGGCGTCGGGAGGCCTTCCTGAAAAGGAACGGACTCGCAGGCGCCCTCTCTGCTTAGAGTCCCCGGTTTTCCGGGGTTGGCCCCAACAGGGATAGTGAGCGATAATGGCGAAAACCACTCCGGCGCTTTTCGTTCGTCAGGTCCGCCAAGAGGTGGCGAAGATTGCCTGGCCGACGCGTAAGGAAGCGACGATCTCGACCTTGATGGTCTTTGTGATGGTTGTCGTTGCCTCGCTGTTCTTTCTGGTCGTCGATCAGTTGATGGCTTGGGGCGTCAAGCTGATTTTCGGGTTGGGAGGGTAATCAACCATGGCGACCGCCCGTTGGTACGTTCTGCACGTCTATTCCGGCTTTGAAAGCAAAGTCGCCCAGTCGATCCGCGAGCAGGCGGTTCAGAAGGGCATGGAAGAGCTGTTCGAGGAAGTTCTGGTCCCCACGGAAGAAGTGGTGGAGATGCGCCGTGGAGCGAAAGTATCCGCCGAGCGCAAGTTCTTCCCCGGTTATGTGCTGCTGAAGATGGTGCTGACCGACGAGAGCTGGCATCTGGTTCAGAATACCCCGAAAGTAACTGGTTTCCTGGGTGGCCGTGGCCGCCCCAGCCCGATCACCGAAGCCGAAGCCGAGCGGATCATCCGTCAGGTTCAGGACGGTGTCGATCGACCGAAGACCTCGGTATCGTTCGAAGTGGGTGAACAGGTGCGTGTGGCTGATGGTCCGTTCGCGTCCTTCAACGGGATGGTTGAAGACGTGGATGACGAAAAGTCCCGCCTGAAAGTTTCGGTGTCCATTTTTGGACGTTCGACTCCGGTGGATCTGGAATTCTCGCAGGTCGAGAAGCTGTAAGATCCCGGAGGGTAAGTTCGGGGCCCCGCATGGAGTGGGGCTTCCGGGTTTCCGTGGAGGGCCTTTTGCCGGGCCGTACCGCGGGCCTCGCCAGACAGAGGTGTAGAGATGGCAAAGAAGATTATTGGTTTCATCAAGTTGCAAGTTGCGGCCGGCAAGGCCAATCCCTCGCCGCCGATCGGTCCTGCGCTGGGTCAGCGCGGTCTGAACATCATGGAATTCTGCAAGGCTTTCAACGCCGCCACGCAGAGCCTTGAGCCGGGTATGCCGATTCCGGTCGTCATCACCGCCTACTCCGACCGTACCTTCACCTTCGTCACCAAGACCCCGCCGGTGTCGTACTTCCTGAAGAAGGCCGCTGGCCTGTCGAAGGGTTCGCAGACCCCGGGTCGCGGCGGCAACGTCGGTAAGGTGACCCTGGAGCAGATTCGCGGCATTGCCGAGCAGAAGATGAAAGATCTGAATTGCTCGGAAGTCGATTCTGCCGTGAACATGATCGTTGGTTCGGCCCGTTCCATGGGTCTCGAGGTGGTGGAGTAAGACGATGGCGAAAGTTGGAAAGCGTCTGACGGGCGCCTACGCAGACATCGATCGTAACCGCTTCTACGATCTGACCGTTGCCGTGTCCACCATCAAGGGCAAGGCCAAGGCCAAGTTCGACGAAACCGTCGAAGTGGCGATCAACCTGGGTGTCGATCCGCGTCACGCCGACCAGATGGTCCGTGGCGTGTGCGAACTGCCGCACGGCACCGGCAAGACCGTGCGCGTCGCTGTGTTCGCCAAGGCCGACAAGGCCAAGGAAGCCGAAGCCGCTGGTGCCGACATTGTTGGCGCCGAAGACCTGATGGAAAAGGTCATGGCCGGTGAAATGAACTTTGACCGCTGCATCGCGACCCCGGACATGATGGGGATCGTCGGTCGTCTGGGCAAGATCCTGGGCCCCCGCGGCCTGATGCCGAACCCGAAGCTGGGCACTGTTACCATGGACGTCGCCGGTGCGGTTACCGCTGCCAAGGCTGGTCAGGTGCAGTTCCGCGTCGAAAAGGCCGGTATCGTGCACGCTGGCGTGGGCAAGGCTTCGTTCAGCGAACAGGCCCTGATCGAAAACATCCGCAGCTTTGTGGATGCGATCCAGAAGGCCAAGCCGACCGGTGCCAAGGGCACCTACGTGCAGAAGGTTTCCCTGAGCTCCACCATGGGCCCGGGCCTGAAGGTCAACATCAGCTCGATCGCTGGCTAATCAGCCCGACTGATGAGATTTTCGGTGGCGCCAGCCATCGAGAGGGGAGGGTGGTTCGCCACCCTTTCCGGTATGGGAGTTAACCGGATATCCGCGTGACTCCTTTACCTGTCCAAGACCGCAGGGGCTGACGAGTACCCAGTCTTTCTGTTCAGTCAGAAAGCGGAATCCTCGAAAGCCTAAAGGAATTTTCCCCCTGCGTAGACGGGAGTTGCAAGTTCCGTTTTTCCGTTGTCCCGGTTCCATTTACGGATGAGACCGGCGTTGCGGTCAGGAAACGGCTTGAGACTTCTGGGGCAGGTATTCCCAAGGGGTATGTTACCCCGAGGATAACGCAACCGTCCTGACGTTCGTGTCGTCAGGCGAGAGAGCGGAGACGTAGAGTGAACCGAGACCAGAAGCAGGAATTCGTTGCCGACCTGCATCAGACGCTCGGGGATGTCCAGACCGTCGTGGTCGCCCACTACAAGGGCCTGACCGTTGCCGATCTGAACACCCTGCGCGCGAAGATGGCGGAAGTCGGTGCGAGCTTCCGTGTGACCAAGAATCGGCTTACCCGTCTTGCCCTTGAAGGTACGAGCTTCGAAGGCCTCAGCGAGCTGTTCACCGGTCCGACTGGCATTGCCATTTCGTCCGACCCGGTGGCTGCCGCCAAGGCTGCCGTTGATTTCGCCAAAGGTAACGACAAGTTCGTGATCCTCGGCGGTGCGATGAACGAGACTGTTCTTGACGTCAATGGCGTCAAGTCCCTCGCGTCGATGCCGTCCCTGGACGAGCTGCGTGCCCAGCTGGTTGGCCTCATCTCGACCCCGGCGACCCGTATCGCCGGCGTCCTGCAGGCTCCGGGTGGTCAGGTGGCGCGCGTGCTGTCTGCCTATGCCTCCAAGAGCGAAGAAGCTGCGTAAGCCAAGCCTATCGCTTTTTCCTGTCAAAGACTGGCCGCCCGCGACTGTGTTCGGGGTGGTTGAACAACGGAGTTACATTTAAATGGCCGATCTCGCTAAGCTGGTTGACGACCTGTCCGCCCTGACCGTTATGGAAGCTGCCGAGCTGTCCAAGCTGCTGGAAGAAAAGTGGGGCGTGTCCGCCGCTGCTCCGGTTGCCGTGGCTGCTGCTGCTCCGGGCGCTGCCGCTCCGGCTGCCGAAGAAAAGACCGAATTCGACGTCGTCCTGGTTGACGCCGGCGACAAGAAGATCAACGTGATCAAGGAAGTCCGCGCCATCACCGGCCTGGGTCTGAAGGAAGCCAAGGACCTGGTCGAAGGCGCTCCGAAGACCGTGAAGGAAGCCGCGTCGAAGGACGAAGCTGCCGAACTGAAGAAGAAGCTGGAAGAAGCCGGCGCCAAGGTCGAACTGAAGTAATTCAGTTTCCTTGCCTTCTTGCTGACGGGTCGGGAGCCTTCATGGCTTCCGACCTATCAGTGCTTGAATGATACGAATCGGGCTTGATTTTTGAGTGGAAATGACGTCTTATGGCGCCCCGTTCGAGGGAGCAATGAGGCGGCGTTTTGCTGTCTGTTGCCCGAATCGAGCACTTGCCCGGTAAACCGGGAGAGGGGGCGACGTTCCCAGGGCTTTGCAAAGAGCCTTGCGAAGGTCGAACCGGACGCCGCATTGAAGAGCAGATGCGGGCAGTGGGGTCGATCGCTCATACATCGGCGGGATTGGTGCGTGCTCTGGCGCTCCCTGCCAACGCCCGGGCCTTCGAGTGCCTTGTCCGCCAGACGAGGGATTCGGGGGCTTTGAGGTTTTGAGCCATCAGACGCAAGTCAAGACATATAGGAGCGGCAATGCCTAAGTCCTTTACGGGTCGGAAGCGCGTGCGGAAAAATTTTGGTCGCATTCCGACGGTTGCCCCCATGCCCAACCTGATCGAGGTGCAAAAGGCATCCTACGACCAGTTCCTGCAAACGGGCATTCCGTTGAGCAAGCGCACCAACAGCGGCTTGCAGGAAGTTTTCAAATCCGTTTTTCCGATCAAGGACTTCGCCGGGAAGGGTGAGCTGGAGTTCGTCTCCTACGACCTCGAAGAGCCGAAGTATGACGTCGAAGAATGCCAGCAGCGCGGCATCACCTTTGCGGCTCCGCTGAAGGTTACCCTGCGTCTGGTGGTGTGGGACGTGGACGAAGACACCGGCGCACGCTCGGTCCGTGACATCAAGGAACAAGATGTCTACATGGGCGACATGCCGCTGATGACCAAGCACGGTACCTTTATCATCAATGGTACCGAACGCGTGATCGTCTCGCAGATGCACCGCTCGCCGGGCGTGTTCTTTGACCACGACAAGGGCAAGACCCATTCGTCGGGCAAGTACCTGTTCGCTGCGCGCGTGATTCCGTACCGCGGGTCGTGGCTGGACTTCGAGTTCGACGCCAAGGACCAGGTCTATGTGCGTATCGACCGCCGCCGCAAGCTGCCGGTGACCACCCTGCTGTACGCGCTCGACTCGGCGGAAGCCGAAGCCCTGCGCGCAACGCGGGCGGCACAGCGCAAGGCGGTGGACCCGAGCGAACTGACCGGGATGACCGGCGAGAACATCCTGAACTACTTCTACAGCCAGATTGTCTATTCCTATGACAGCAAGGGCTGGAAGACCCAGTTTGCTCCGGAACGTCTGAAGGGCGTCAAGCTGGCCTATGATCTGGTCGACGCCGCAACCGGCGAAGTGAAGGTCGAAGCCGGTGGCAAGGTGTCGCCGCGTCTGGGGCGCAAGCTGGTCGAAGAAGGCCTGACCGAAATGCGCGTGCAGGTCGAAGACCTGCTGGGCCGCTATGCTGCCCAGGACATCGTCAATCCGGCGAGCGGCGAGATCTATATCGAAGCAGGCGAAGAGATCACCGAAGATACTCTGACCACGCTCGAAAAAGCCGGCATGACCGAACTGCCGACCCTGCATATCGATCACGTCAACGTTGGTGGCTATATCCGCAACACCCTGTTTGCGGACAAGAACACCTGCCGTGAAGAAGCGCTGATCGACATCTATCGCGTGATGCGTCCGGGCGAACCGCCGACCCTGGAAACCGCCGAAGCGCTGTTCCGTGGCCTGTTCTTTGACTCGGAACGCTATGACCTGTCGGCGGTCGGTCGCGTCAAGATGAACTCGCGCCTGAACATTTCGCTGAATGATGTTGGCGATGCGGTGCGTGTGCTGCGTCGTGACGATATCCTGAAGATCATCAAGATGCTGGTCGAGCTGAAGGATGGTCGCGGCGAAATCGACGACATTGACCACCTGGGCAACCGTCGTGTGCGCTCGGTCGGCGAACTGATGGAAAACCAGTATCGCGTCGGCCTGCTGCGCATGGAACGTGCCATCCGTGAACGCATGTCGTCGGTCGATATCGACACCGTCATGCCGCATGACCTGATCAACGCCAAGCCGGCGGCGGCGGCCGTTCGTGAATTCTTCGGCTCGTCGCAGCTGTCGCAGTTCATGGACCAGACCAACCCGCTGTCCGAAGTGACGCACAAGCGTCGTCTGTCGGCGCTTGGGCCAGGGGGTCTGACCCGCGAACGCGCAGGCTTTGAAGTCCGCGACGTGCATCCGACCCACTATGGCCGTATCTGCCCGATTGAAACGCCGGAAGGCCCGAACATCGGTCTGATCAACTCGCTGGCGACCTTTGCCCGCGTCAACCAGTACGGCTTCATCGAAGCGCCGTACCGCAAGGTTGTCGGCGGCTGCGTCACCAACGACGTGACCTACATGTCGGCGATGGAAGAAGGCCGTTACGCTGTCGCGCAGGCGAATGCCGAAGTCGATGGCAATGGCCGGTTCGTGGGCGATCTGATCCCCTGCCGCAAGGCCGGTGACTTTGTGATGATCACCCCGGAAGAAATCGACTATGTCGACGTCTCGCCCAAGCAGCTGGTGTCTGTTGCGGCGGCGCTGATCCCGTTCCTGGAAAACGACGACGCCAACCGCGCGTTGATGGGTTCCAACATGCAGCGTCAGGCTGTGCCGCTGATCAAGGCCGAAGCGCCGTTCGTCGGTACCGGCATGGAAGGCGTTGTGGCCCGTGACTCGGGTGCGGCGATTGCCGCCCGCCGGACCGGTGTGGTGCAGCAGGTCGATGCCACCCGTATCGTGGTGCGCGCCACCGAGGAAGTCGATGCGGCTGCTTCGGGCGTGGACATCTACCGTCTGGCCAAGTTCCAGCGCTCGAACCAGAGCACCTGTATCACCCAGCGCCCGCTGGTGAAGGTGGGCGATCTGGTGGTGAAGGGTGACATCGTTGCCGACGGCCCGTCGACCGAGCTGGGTGAACTGGCTCTGGGGCGGAACGTCCTCGTCGCCTTCATGCCGTGGAACGGCTACAACTACGAAGACTCGATCACCATTTCCGAACGCATCGTGTCCGACGACGTGTTCACCTCCATCCACCTCGAAGAGTTCGAAGTGATGGCGCGTGACACCAAGCTCGGTCAGGAAGAAATCACCCGCGACATTCCGAACGTTGGTGAAGACGCCCTGAAGAACCTCGACGAAGCGGGCGTGGTCTACATCGGCGCCGAAGTGAAGGCGGGCGACATTCTGGTCGGTAAGGTTACCCCCAAGGGCGAAAGCCCGGTGACCCCGGAAGAAAAGCTGCTGCGCGCCATTTTCGGTGAAAAGGCTTCGGACGTGCGCGATACCTCGCTGCGTCTGCCGCCGGGTGTGGCCGGGACCATCGTCGAAGTGCGGGTGTTCAACCGTCGCGGTGTGGACAAGGACGAACGTTCCCTGGCGATTGAACGCGCCGAAATCGAACGTCTGGCCAAGGACCGCGATGACGAACGTGCCATTCTGGAGGGCTCGTTCAGCCTGCGCCTGAAGGATCAGCTGCTGGGGCAGAAGGCTGTTGCCGGTCCCAAGGGCTTCCGTACCGGCGTGGTGATCGACGAGTCGGTGCTGTCCGATTACACCCCGGGCCAGTGGCGTCAGTTCGCCGTCGAAGACGACGCGGTGATGACCCACATCGAAGGCATGAAGAAGGCCTTTGAAGAGTCCATCGAACAGCTGCAGAAGCGTTTCGAAAGCAAGGTCGAAAAGCTGCAGCGTGGCGATGAACTGCCGCCGGGCGTGCTGAAGATGGTCAAGGTGTTCGTGGCGGTGAAGCGCAAGCTGCAGCCCGGGGACAAGATGGCCGGTCGCCACGGGAACAAGGGGGTTATCTCCCGCATTGTCCCGATCGAAGACATGCCGTACCTGGAAGACGGTACCCACGTCGATATCGTGCTGAACCCGTTGGGCGTGCCGTCGCGCATGAACGTCGGTCAGATTCTCGAAACCCACCTTGGCTGGGCCTGCCGTGGCCTGGGCAAGCAGGTTGGCGAGATGCTCGATGCGGTGAAGTATCAGAACAAGACTGTCGATGACCTGCGCGGCAAGCTGCAGGACGTCTATGGTGAAGAAACCTACGCCGAAGAAATCGCCGATCTCGACGACAGCGAAGTCAAGGAACTGGCGCACAACCTGCGCTCCGGTATTCCGATCGCGACGCCGGTGTTCGATGGTGCGCGGGAACGTGACATCGCCGAATACCTGTTAAAGGCTGGCCAGCACACCTCTGGTCAGGTGACCCTGCACGACGGCCGTACCGGTGAGCCGTTCGACCGTCAGGTGACGGTGGGCTACATCTATATGCTGAAGCTCCATCACCTGGTCGACGACAAGATCCACGCCCGGTCGATTGGCCCCTACTCGCTGGTTACCCAGCAGCCGCTGGGTGGTAAGGCACAGTTCGGTGGTCAGCGCTTCGGGGAAATGGAAGTGTGGGCCCTGGAGGCGTATGGCGCTGCCTATACCCTGCAGGAAATGCTCACCGTCAAGTCCGACGACGTTTCCGGCCGTACCAAGGTCTATGAAGCGATTGTTCGTGGCGATGACACCTTTGAGGCGGGCATCCCTGAGTCCTTCAACGTGTTGGTGAAGGAAATGCGGTCGCTGAGTCTGGACGTCGAACTGCTGCAAAGCGAAAGCTGAGCGGTCGACGCCCCTCGGTCCGCAAGGACGTTTCACCCACGGTTAGGCCTCGTTATTCGATAGCGAAAGGCGGAACCGGCGATGGTGGGGACGGTATGCCATGTCCCCACCGGGCCTTTCTTGAACGGCGCACCGCGTCGGTTTCGCAACGGGAGATCAGGCATGAATGAACTGATGAAAATCTTTGGTCAGGCCAGCGGCAGCCAGTCGTTTGACCAGATTAAGATTTCTATCGCCAGCCCCGAAAAGATCCGGTCCTGGTCGTTCGGCGAAATCAAAAAGCCGGAAACCATCAACTATCGTACCTTCAAGCCCGAGCGCGACGGTCTGTTCTGCGCCCGTATCTTTGGGCCGGTGAAGGATTACGAATGCTTGTGCGGCAAGTACAAGCGCATGAAGTATCGCGGCATCATCTGCGAAAAGTGCGGCGTCGAAGTCACCTTGTCCAAGGTGCGGCGCGAACGCATGGGCCACATCGAGCTGGCCGCGCCGGTGGCGCACATCTGGTACCTGAAGTCGCTGCCGTCGCGCATCGGCTTGCTGATGGACATGACGCTGAAGGATCTCGAACGCGTCCTGTACTTTGAAAACTATGTGGTGACCGAACCCGGTCTGACCCCGCTGAAGATGTTTGAGCTGCTGTCGGAAGAGCAGTATCAGCGTGCGGTGGAAGAATACGGCGAAGACACCTTTACCGCCGGGATTGGTGCCGAAGCCATCCGCGATCTGCTGTGCGCTCTGGACCTCGAAGAGCTGCGGGTGGAAATGCGGCAGGAGCTGCGCGAAACCAGCTCGGAAGCCAAGCGCAAGAAGCTGGTCAAGCGTCTGAAGATCGTCGAAGCGTTCCTCGAGTCGGGTTGCCGTCCGGAATGGATGATCCTGGAAGTGATTCCGGTCATTCCGCCCGAACTGCGTCCGCTGGTGCCGCTGGACGGAGGCCGCTTTGCGACCTCTGACCTGAACGATCTCTATCGTCGCGTCATCAACCGCAACAACCGCCTGAAGCGCCTGATCGAGCTGCGTGCGCCGGAAATCATCATCCGCAACGAAAAGCGCATGCTGCAGGAATCGGTCGATGCCCTGTTCGACAACGGCCGTCGTGGTCGCGCCATCACCGGTGCGAACAAGCGTCCGCTGAAGTCGCTGGCCGACATGCTGAAGGGCAAGCAGGGTCGTTTCCGTCAGAACCTGCTGGGTAAGCGCGTTGACTACTCCGGTCGTTCGGTGATCGTGGTGGGGCCGGAACTGAAGCTGCACCAGTGCGGCCTGCCGAAGAAGATGGCGCTGGAACTGTTCAAGCCGTTCATCTACTCCAAGCTTGAACTGTACGGCATGGCGACCACCATCAAGGCCGCCAAGCGCATGGTGGAAAAAGAGCGTCCGGAAGTGTGGGACATCCTCGAAGAGGTGATCCGCGAACACCCGGTGATGCTGAACCGTGCGCCGACGCTGCACCGTCTGGGCATTCAGGCGTTCGAACCGGTGCTGGTCGAAGGCAAGGCCATCAACCTGCACCCGCTGGTCTGTACGGCGTTCAACGCTGACTTCGACGGTGACCAGATGGCGGTTCACGTGCCGCTGTCGCTGGAAGCCCAGCTCGAAGCCCGCGTGCTGATGATGTCGACCAACAACATCCTCAGCCCCGCCAACGGCAAGCCGATCATCGTTCCGACGCAGGACATGGTCCTCGGTCTGTACTACATGACCATGGAACGGGCCGGTGAACCGGGTGAAGGCATGGCCTTTGCCGATCTGGCGGAAATGGAACACGCCCTGCATGCCGGGGCCGTGACCCTGCATGCCAACATTCGTGCCCGTTACCACACCGTTGATGCCAACAACACTCCGGTTACCCTGGTGGTCAACACCACTCCGGGCCGGATGATGCTGGCCAGCGTGCTGCCGCGTCACCCGATGCTGCCGTTCACGCTGATCAACCGTCTGCTGCGGAAAAAGGACATTCAGGACGTCATCGATATCGTCTACCGCCATTGCGGTCAGAAAGAGACGGTGATCTTCTGTGACCGCATCATGTCGATGGGCTTCAAGCAGGCCGCCCGCGCCGGGATTTCCTTCGGCAAGGACGACATGGTGATCCCCGCCGCCAAGGAAAAGCTGGTTGCCGACACCGAACGTCTGGTGAAGGAATTCGAACAGCAGTACCAGGACGGTCTGATCACCCACGGTGAAAAGTACAACAAGGTGGTTGACGCCTGGTCGCACTGTACCGATCTGGTCGCCGACGAGATGATGAAGGAAATCTCGAAGGTCGAACCCGGTCGTCCGGTGAACTCGGTGTACATGATGGCCCACTCCGGGGCGCGTGGTTCGGCAGCGCAGATGAAGCAGCTGGCCGGGATGCGCGGCCTGATGGCCAAGCCGTCGGGCGAAATCATCGAAACCCCGATCATTTCGAACTTCAAGGAAGGCCTGAGCGTGCTGGAGTACTTCAACTCCACCCACGGTGCCCGTAAGGGTCTGGCTGACACCGCCTTGAAGACGGCGAACTCGGGGTACCTGACCCGCCGTCTGGTGGACGTGGCGCAGGATGCGATCATCACCGAACGCGATTGCGGCACCAAGAACGCCCTGAAGGCCGTTCCGGTGGTCGATGGCGGCGAAGTGGTGGTCTCGCTGGGCGAACGTGTGCTGGGTCGCAGTGCTGCCGAGGATGTGATTGATCCGGCAACCGGCGTCATTCTGGCTCCGATTGGCGAAATCATCACCGAAGCGGAAGTCGAAAAGATCGAAGCGGCCGGTATCGAAACCGTGATGATCCGTTCGGCCCTGACCTGCGAAGCGGCAACCGGCATCTGCGCCAAGTGCTATGGTCGTGACCTGGCGCGCGGCACCGAGGTCAACACCGGTGAAGCTGTGGGTGTTATCGCCGCGCAGTCGATCGGTGAACCCGGTACCCAGCTGACCATGCGTACCTTCCACATCGGTGGTGCGGCTCAGCGTGGTGCGGAACAGTCGGCGGTTGAAGCGGCGTTTGACTCGAAGATCCGGGTCGAAAACCGTCAGGTGGTTATCAACTCCGACAACATCGCCATCGTCATGTCGCGTAACTGCGAAGTCGTCCTGCTGGACGTGCAGGGCCGCGAAAAGGCCCGTCATCGTATTCCTTATGGCGCGAAGATCTATGTCGAGAACGGACAGGATGTCGCCAAGGGGATGAAGATGGCGGAGTGGGATCCGTACACCCTGCCGATCATCACCGAGCTGGAAGGCTATGTCAGCTATGTTGACCTGATCGACGGCGTGTCCGTCCGTGAACAGCTCGACGAAGCGACCGGCATTTCCTCGCGCGTGGTTATCGACTGGAAGTCGATGCCCAAGTCTGGCGATCTGCGTCCGCGCATCACCCTGCGTGACGCAAACGATCAGGTCCTGACCCTGCCGAACGGCATGGAAGCCCGTTACTACATGTCCGTCGACTCGATCCTGTCGGTCGAGCCGGGGCAGAAGGTCAACGCCGGTGACGTGCTGGCCCGTATCCCGCGGGAAGGTTCCAAGACGCGCGACATTACCGGTGGTCTGCCGCGCGTGGCCGAACTGTTCGAAGCCCGCAAGCCGAAGGATCACGCCATCATCGCCGAAATCGATGGTCGCGTTGAATTCGGCAAGGATTACAAGAACAAGCGCCGTATTCTGGTCACCCCGACCGGCGACGATGCTGGCGAGCCGATGGAATACCTGGTGCCGAAGGGCAAGCACCTGGCCGTGCAGGAAGGCGATTACGTCAAGCGTGGCGATCCGCTGATGGACGGCAACCCGGTGCCGCACGACATCCTGCGTGTGATGGGTGTCGAGGCTCTGGCTGATTACCTGATCAAGGAAATCCAGGACGTTTATCGTCTGCAGGGCGTGAAGATCAACGACAAGCACATTGAAGTGATCGTCCGCCAGATGCTGCAGAAGGTTGAAATCACCGATCCGGGTGACACCACCTTCCTGGCCGGGGAACAGATTGATCGCGTCGATTTCGTGTTCGAAAACGAAAAGACCATCAAGGATGGTGGCCGCGAAGCGGTTGCCTCGCCGGTTCTCCAGGGGATTACCAAGGCCTCGCTGCAGACGCACTCCTTCGTGTCGGCAGCCTCGTTCCAGGAAACGACTCGCGTCCTGACCGAAGCTTCGGTCTCGGGCAAGGTCGACACCCTGGTCGGTCTGAAGGAAAACGTCATCGTTGGTCGTCTGATCCCTGCCGGGACCGGCGCTGCGATGAACACCAAGCGGCAGATTGCGGCCCGTCGGGATCGTGATCTGGCGCAAATTCAGGAGACTGCGGATTTCTCGGCTCTGCCGGGAGTCGCCGGAGTCGGCGGAGAGTCGGGCGTTCCCGGCACTCCGGCTGAATAAAGGCCGTCTTTGGCCTGATGAACGATCGGTTATAAACTGACGTTTCGAGGCTGTTTCTGGACATTTTATTACAAAGATGTTCGGAGGCAGCCTTGAATCGTCCGGTGAAGGTTCTGCTTTGTGACAGGCATCAGCTTTCGCTTGACGGTATCGGGGGGCATCCGTAGTATGCGCCCCTCAATCGGAGGTCTTGTGATCGGCCTGTCGGGTCGATCAGGCAAGATCTTTTGGTTTAGCGCGATTTGACATCAGGCCTTTGGGGCCTCTTGAGGAAGGGCGCCGTTGGGACTCCTGTAAAGGAATTCCCACACGGCCCTTTCACGGTCGTAATTGGGTCTTATGCCGGCGAAGAATCCGGCGCTTTACGAAAACTGTCGGTAAAGCGCTTTTGACGCGCAGGCTTATTGGAAACGCGAAAGCGTTAGGAAAATAAAGGAACGGTAATGCCGACGATCAATCAGTTGGTTCGCAGTGGGCGGCAGCCGGTGGTCAAGCGGAACAAGGTTCCCGCCATGCAGGCCTGCCCGCAAAAGCGCGGTGTTTGCACCCGCGTTTACACCACCACGCCGAAGAAGCCGAACTCGGCCCTTCGTAAGGTGGCCCGTGTGCGCCTCACCAACGGCTTTGAAGTGACCTCGTACATCCCTGGCGAAGGTCATAACCTCCAGGAGCACTCGGTGGTGATGATCCGCGGCGGCCGCGTGAAGGATCTTCCCGGCGTTCGCTACCACATCATTCGCGGTACCCTCGATACGCAGGGTGTTAAGGACCGTAAGCAGCGTCGTTCGAAGTACGGCGCCAAGCGTCCGAAGTAAGAATAGGGAAGCGCGACAATGTCTCGTCGTCATAAAGCAGAAAAGCGTGAGGTCCTGCCGGACGCCAAGTTTGGTGACCAGGTCCTGGCCAAGTTCATCAACTCCGTCATGTTTGACGGAAAGAAGGGCACTGCCGAGCACATCGTTTACGGTGCGCTGGACAAGCTGTCCTCGAAGGCTGGCGGGGATCCGCTGAAGCTGTTCCACGACGCCATCGACAACATCAAGCCGTCGGTCGAAGTGCGTTCGCGTCGCGTTGGTGGTGCAACCTACCAGGTGCCGGTCGAAGTCCGTACGGACCGTCGTCAGGCTCTGGCGTTCCGCTGGCTGGTTGATTTCGCCCGCAAGCGGTCGGAAACCACCATGATTGATCGTCTGTTCGGCGAACTGATGGATGCCTCCTCCAATCGTGGTGGTGCCGTCAAGAAGCGCGAAGATACGCATCGCATGGCGGAAGCCAACAAGGCCTTCTCGCACTATCGCTGGTAGTCGGCATTTCTGCTGGCTTTAGTAAGACCCTCAAGGCTCAAGAGTTCGTCATGAAACGCGAAACCCCGCTCGAGAGATACCGTAATATCGGCATCATGGCCCACATCGATGCCGGCAAGACTACGACGACCGAGCGCATCCTGTATTACACAGGCAAGTCGCACAAGATCGGCGAAGTCCACGACGGCGCTGCTACCATGGACTGGATGGAACAAGAGCAGGAGCGGGGTATCACCATCACCTCTGCTGCTACCACTTGCTTCTGGAAAGACCACCGCATCAACATCATCGACACCCCGGGCCACGTCGACTTCACCATTGAAGTGGAACGTTCGCTGCGCGTGCTCGATGGTGCTGTGACCGTGTTCGACTCGGTTGCCGGCGTCGAGCCGCAGTCCGAAACCGTGTGGCGTCAGGCTGACAAGTACGGCGTGCCCCGCATGTGCTTCGTCAACAAGATGGACCGTATCGGTGCGAACTTCTACCGCTGCGTCGACATGATCGTCGATCGCTTGGGTGCTGTTCCGCTGGTGGTCAATCTGCCGATCGGATCCGAAGCCGAATTCGCCGGGATCGTTGACCTGGTGAAGATGCAGGCCGTGATCTGGAAGGGCGACGATCTGGGCGCTGCCTACGAATACGTCGACATTCCGGCTGATCTGGCTGACAAGGCTGCCGACTACCGCGCCAAGCTGGTGGAAACCGCCGTCGAAGTCGACGATGCGGTGATGGAAGCCTATCTGGAAGGCAACGAGCCGGACGAAGAAACCCTGAAGGCCTGTATCCGCAAGGGTACCGTTGCCCGGGTGTTCGTGCCGGTCCTGTGTGGCTCTGCCTTCAAGAACAAGGGCGTCCAGACCATGCTGGATGCCGTGATCGACTTCCTGCCGTCGCCGCTCGAAGTGCCCGCCATCCGTGGTGTGCTGACCGATGGCGAAACCGAAGTTGTTCGTAACTCCAGCGATGACGAGCCGTTCGCCGGTCTTGCCTTCAAGATCATGAACGACCCGTTCGTTGGTTCGCTGACCTTCGTGCGCATCTACTCGGGTACCGTCGAAGCCGGTTCCTATGTGGTGAACACCGTCAAGGAAAAGCGTGAACGCATCGGCCGTATGTTGCTCATGCATTCGAACAACCGCGAAGAAATCAAGGGCGCAGCTGCTGGCGATATCGTTGCCATCGTTGGCCTGAAGGACACCACCACTGGCGACACCCTGTGTGATCCGCTGAAGCCGGTGATCCTGGAGCGCATGGAATTCCCCGAGCCGGTGATCGAAGTGGCCGTTGAGCCCAAGACCAAGGCTGACGTGGAAAAGATGGGGATGGCGCTGGCTCGTCTGGCCGCCGAAGATCCGTCGTTCCGTGTGTCGACCGACCATGAAACCGGTCAGACCGTGATCAAGGGGATGGGCGAACTCCATCTCGAAATCATCGTCGATCGTATGCGTCGTGAGTTCAAGGTGGATGCCGCCGTGGGCGCCCCGCAGGTGGCCTATCGCGAAACCATCTCGAAGGAATACGTCTGCGACTACACCCACAAGAAGCAGTCTGGTGGTTCGGGTCAGTACGCCAAGGTCGTGCTGAAGTTCGCTCCGCTGGAGCCGGGTGCTGGTTTCGTGTTCGAAAACGCCGTGATCGGTGGTTCGGTGCCGAAGGAATACGTTCCGGGCGTCGAAAAGGGCCTGCGGTCTGCTCTGGATACCGGGACCATTGCCGGTTTCCCCTGCACCGACTTCAAGGTCACCCTGATTGATGGTTCGTACCACGACGTCGACTCGAGCGTTCTGGCGTTCGAAATCGCTGCTCGCGCTGCCTTCCGTGAAGCCATGCCCAAGGCTGGCCCGAAGCTGCTTGAGCCGGTGATGAAGGTCGAAGTGGTGACCCCGGACGAATACATGGGCGATATCATCGGCGACCTTAACAGCCGCCGTGGCAACGTCTCGGGCATGGATCAGCGCGGCAATGCCCGCGTGGTCGACGCCTCTGTTCCGCTGGCCAACATGTTTGGTTACGTGAACAATCTGCGGTCGATGTCCCAGGGCCGCGCCCAGTACACCATGGTCTTCGACAAGTATGCCGAAGTGCCGAACAACGTTTCTGAAGAGATCCGTGCCAAGCTGGCCGGCTAAGGCTGGTTGGTTCAGAGCAAGGTTGGAGAGCTAGTATGGCTAAGGAAAAATTTGCGCGTACCAAGCCGCATTGCAACGTTGGCACCATTGGCCACGTTGACCACGGTAAGACTACGCTGACTGCTGCGATTACCAAGATCCTCGCCGAAAGCGGCGGCGCGACGTTTGCGGCCTATGACCAGATCGACAAGGCCCCGGAAGAAAAGGCGCGTGGTATCACCATTTCGACCGCTCACGTCGAATATGAAACCACCAACCGTCACTATGCTCACGTTGACTGCCCGGGTCACGCTGACTATGTGAAGAACATGATCACCGGCGCTGCGCAGATGGACGGCGCGATTCTGGTGGTGTCGGCCGCTGACGGCCCGATGCCGCAGACCCGTGAGCACATCCTGCTGGCCCGTCAGGTCGGCGTGCCGGCCCTGGTGGTGTTCATGAACAAGGTTGACCAGGTCGACGATCCGGAACTGCTGGAGCTGGTCGAGCTGGAAATCCGCGAACTGCTGTCGTCCTATGAATTCCCGGGCGATGACATTCCGATCGTGAAGGGCTCGGCTCTGGCCGCTCTGAACGACGACAACGCCACCATCGGCCGCGAAGCGATTCTCGAGCTGATGAAGGCCGTTGACGACTACATCCCGCAGCCGGCCCGTCCGAAGGATCAGGCTTTCCTGATGCCGATCGAAGACGTGTTCTCGATCTCTGGCCGTGGCACCGTGGTGACCGGTCGCGTCGAGCGTGGCGTGGTGAAGGTCGGTGAAGAAGTCGAAATCATTGGCCTGAAGGCCACTGTGAAGAGCACCTGCACCGGCGTTGAAATGTTCCGCAAGCTGCTCGATCAGGGCGAAGCCGGCGACAACATTGGCGCCCTGCTGCGCGGCGTGAAGCGTGAAGACGTGGAACGTGGCCAGGTTCTGGCGAAGCCGGGTTCGATCACCCCGCACACCGATTTCACCGGTGAGTGCTACATCCTGAACAAGGATGAAGGTGGCCGTCACACCCCGTTCTTCTCGAACTACCGTCCGCAGTTCTACTTCCGCACCACCGACGTCACCGGCACCATCGAGCTGCCGGAAGGCACCGAAATGGTGATGCCGGGCGACAACATCTCCATGACCGTGAAGCTGATTGCGCCGATCGCCATGGATGAAGGTCTGCGTTTCGCCATCCGTGAAGGCGGTCGTACCGTCGGCGCCGGCGTCGTCGCCAAGATCATCGCGTAAAGAAACTGAAAAAAAGAGTGGGCACCCGGGGCGGAGTAGGGTATAACCCTGCCTCCCGAGCCCCGGGTGCTGCCTCTTAATCTACGGTTGGACCATGATGGAAAGTCAGAACATCCGCATTCGCCTTAAGGCGTTCGACCACCGTGTCCTGGATCAGAGCACGCTGGAAATCGTCAACACGGCGAAGCGTACGGGCGCCCAGGTCCGTGGCCCGATTCCGTTGCCGACGCGAATCGAGAAGTTCACTGTTAACCGTTCGCCGCACATCGACAAGAAGTCGCGCGAACAGTTCGAAATTCGTACTCACAAGCGGGTCCTCGATATCGTTGATCCGACTCCGCAGACCGTCGACGCGCTCATGAAGCTCGACCTGGCCGCCGGTGTGGACGTCCAGATTAAGCTCTAAGTGAGCGTGCCTAATTAAGGAATGTAATAATGCGCTCCGGTCTCATTGCCCAGAAGGTCGGCATGACCCGTGTGTTCACCGCTGATGGTGTGCATACCCCGGTCACCGTCCTGAAGGTTGCTGGTAACCAAGTTGTCGCCCAGCGTACGGAAGAAGTTGACGGCTACACTGCCGTTCAGATTGGTTTTGATGATGCCAAGGTAAAGAACACCACGAAGGCTCTTCGTGGTCATTTTGCCAAGGCGAAGGTCGAGCCGAAGAAAAAGCTTGTGGAATTCCGCGTCGAAGAGGAAGCTCTGATCGACGTTGGTGCCGAGCTTGGCGCGGACCATTTTGTCTCCGGCCAGTTTGTTGACGTGGTTGGCACCTCCATCGGTAAGGGTTTTGCCGGTGCGATGAAGCGTCATAACTTCCGTGGTTTGGAAGCGACTCACGGTGTGTCCGTCTCCCACCGTTCGCATGGTTCTACGGGTCAGTGTCAGGATCCGGGCCGTGTGTTCAAGGGCAAGAAGATGGCCGGTCACCTGGGCGCCGAGCGCGTTACGACCCAGAACCTGACCGTCGTTTCGGTTGATGCCGAACGCGGCCTGGTGCTGGTCAAGGGGTCTGTCCCCGGTTCGAAGGGCGGCTACGTGCTGGTGCGCGATGCCGTTAAGAAGGCGACGCCGGACAACGTTCCGTTCCCGGCTGCCGTGAAGACTGCCGTTGTGGCTCAGGCTGCTGCCGATGCCCCGGCCACCGAGGCGGGTTCCTCCGAAGGAACCGAAGCCGAAAACAAGGAATAAGCCGCCATGAAGTGCGACGTTATCACACTCGATAACTCGGCGGCCGGTTCGATCGAACTTGCAGACGACGTTTTTGGTCTGGAAGTTCGCGTTGACCTGCTGCAGCGCGTTGTGCGCTGGCAGTTGGCCAAGCGTCAAGCCGGCACGCACAAGACCAAGGGGATCTCCGAGATCTCCGGCACCACCAAGAAGCCCTTCAAGCAGAAGGGCACCGGTCGTGCTCGTCAGGGTTCCATGCGTTCCGCCCAGTTCCGTGGCGGTGCGACCATTTTCGGGCCGGTGGTGCGTTCGCACGCCCACGATCTGCCGAAGAAGGTCCGTGCGCTGGGTCTGAAGACCGCTCTGTCTGCCAAGCTGGCCGAACAGAAGCTGATCATCCTGGACTCTGCCGTTACTGAAGGCAAGACCAAGGAGCTGGTGTCCAAGCTGGAAGCCCTCGGCTGGGGTTCGACCCTGGTGATCGATGGTGCCGAGCTGAACGAAGGCTTCAAGCTCGCTGCGCGCAACATCCCCAACTTCGATGTGCTGCCGTCCCAGGGCGCCAACGTCTACGACATTCTGCGTCGTGACACCCTGGTTCTGACCAAGGCCGCCGTCGCCAATCTTGAGGAGCGCCTGAAGTGAGCAAGAAGGTCTCGCTCTCCAAGGAGCAGATGTACGACATCATCTCCGCTCCGGTGATCACCGAAAAGGCTACCCTGGGGTCCGAATTCGGCCAGGTTACCTTCCGCGTTCCGCTGACCGCCTCCAAGCCGGAAATCAAGGCTGCTGTTGAAGGTGTGTTCGGTGTGACTGTGACGGCGGTCAACACGCTGGTTGCCAAGGGGAAGTCCAAGCGCTTCCGTGGCACCATCGGCCGTCGTTCGGACACCAAGAAGGCGATCGTCACCCTGGCTGACGGTCAGTCCATCGACGTGACCACGGGGGTCTGATCACCATGGCATTGAAGAACTACAACCCGGTTACCCCGGGTATGCGCCAGCTGGTGCTGGTTGACCGTTCCGATCTGTGGAAGGGTAAGCCGGTCAAGGCGCTGACCGAAGGTCTGACCAAGTCCGGTGGTCGTAACAACACCGGCCGCATCACCGTTTGGTGGCGTGGCGGCGGGGCCAAGCGTCGGTATCGCAAGATCGACTTCAAGCGCAACGGCAAGATGGGCATGTTCGCCACTGTCGAGCGTCTGGAGTATGACCCGAACCGTACCGCTTTCATCGCCCTGGTGAAGTACGAAGACGGTGAGCTGGCTTACATCCTGGCTCCGCAGCGTTTGAAGGCTGGCGATCAGATCGTTGCCGACGACCGCACCGACATTAAGCCGGGCAACGCCATGCCCCTTAAGAACATGCCGGTGGGGACCATCGTCCACAACGTTGAGCTGAAGCAGGGCAAGGGCGGTCAGATCGCTCGTTCTGCCGGTTGCTATGCTCAGCTGATCGGTAAGGATGGTGGCTACGCTCAGCTCCGTCTGTCCTCTGGTGAACTGCGTGTTGTGCGCGGCGAGTGCATGGCCACCGTTGGTGCCGTGTCCAACCCGGACAACCAGAACATCAGCTTGGGCAAGGCCGGTCGTTCGCGTTGGCTGGGCCGTCGTCCGCACGTTCGCGGCGTTGTGATGAACCCGATCGACCACCCGCATGGTGGTGGTGAAGGCCGTACCTCTGGTGGCCGTCACCCGGTTACCCCGTGGGGTAAGCCGACGAAGGGTAAGCGCACCCGCTCGAACAAGGCGACCGACAAGTTCATCATGCGGTCGCGCCACAAGGCGAAGAAGAAGTAACGGAGAACGGACGTGGCTCGCTCAGTTTGGAAGGGACCGTTCGTCGACGGTTATCTCTTAAAGAAGGCAGAGGCTACCCGCGCTTCTGGCCGAAATGAGGTCATCAAGACCTGGTCGCGACGTTCGACCATTCTGCCGCAGTTCGTTGGTCTCACCTTTGGTGTCTACAACGGGCAGAAGTTCGTGCCGGTGCTGGTTACCGAGAACATGATCGGTCATAAGTTCGGTGAATTCTCGCCGACTCGCACCTACTACGGCCACGCCGCCGACAAGAAGGCGAAGAGGAAGTAAGACCATGGGTAAGCAGTCGGCACCGCGCCGGAGCGCGGATAACGAAGCCCGGGCATTCTCCGGTTCGATTCGGACCAGCCCGCGCAAGCTCAACCTGGTCGCTGCCAGCATCCGTGGGATGTCGGCAGAAAAGGCCTTGGCTGAGCTGACGTTCAACACCCGTCGGGTGTCGAACGAAGTGAAGAAGGTGTTGCAGTCGGCGATTGCCAACGCGGAAAACAACCACCAGCTGGACGTTGACCGTCTGGTGGTTGCTGAAGCGTTCGTTGGCAAGAGCCTGATGATGAAGCGTTGGCGTCCGCGTGCTCGTGGTCGCGTGGGCAAGATTCTCAAGCCCTTCAGCAACCTGACCATCGTTGTGCGTGAGCGCGGGGAGTCCGAATAATGGGTCAGAAAGTTAATCCGATCGGCCTGCGCCTCGGCATCAACCGTACCTGGGATAGCCGCTGGTTCGCCGAAAAGAACTACAGCACGCTGCTGCATGAGGACCTGCGGATTCGCAAGTTCCTGAAGAAGCGTCTGGCTCAGGCTGGCGTCTCCCGCATCGTCATCGAACGTCCGGCCAAGAAGGCCCGCATTACCATTCACACCGCCCGTCCGGGCGTGGTGATCGGTAAGAAGGGTCAGGACATCGAAGTCATCCGTCGTGAGCTGTCGAAGATGACCGGTGGCGAAGTCCACCTGAACATCGTCGAAATCCGCAAGCCGGAACTGGAAGCTCAGCTGGTTGCCGAAAACATCGCCCAGCAGCTGGAGCGTCGAGTCGCGTTCCGTCGTGCGATGAAGCGTTCGGTGCAGTCGGCGATTCGCCTGGGTGCCCAGGGTATCCGTATCAATTGCTCGGGCCGTCTGGGTGGCGCCGAAATCGCTCGTACCGAATGGTACCGCGAAGGCCGCGTGCCGCTGCACACCCTGCGCGCCGATGTCGATTACGGCGAAGCCACCGCTCACACCACCTATGGCGCTTGCGGCGTCAAGGTGTGGGTCTTTAAGGGCGAAATCCTGGAGCATGACCCGATGGCCCAGGACAAGCGCGCTGCCGAAGGCGGCAGCACCGCTCGCTAAGGCCGCCCCAGGAACGAGGATTTGAGAGATGCTTTCTCCGAAGCGTACTAAGTTCCGCAAGGCGCACAAGGGCCGTATCAAGGGCGAAGCTAAGGGTGGTTTTGCCCTGAACTTCGGCCAGTTCGGTCTGAAGGCGCTGGAACCGGAGCGCGTGACCGCTCGCCAGATCGAAGCCGCTCGTCGTGCCATGACCCGTCATATGAAGCGTCAAGGCCGTGTGTGGATTCGCATTTTCCCGGATGTGCCGGTGTCCACCAAACCTGCCGAAGTCCGTATGGGTTCCGGTAAGGGGTCGCCCGAGTACTGGGTTTGCAAGATTAAGCCCGGTCGCATCATGTTTGAAATCGACGGTGTGCCTGAGGCTGTTGCCCGCGGCGCGTTCGAACTGGCCGCGGCGAAACTGCCGATCAAGACCAAGTTCGTTGCCCGTCTCGGTGGGGAGGCTTAAGTGATGAGCGCCGCCCAAGACTTGCGTGCCAAGAGTGACGATCAGCTGAAGGAGCTGCTGATCGACCTGAAGAAAGAGCAGTTCAACATGCGCTTTCAGAAGGCTACGGGTCAGCTCCAGAACACCGCCCGCCAAGGGCAGGTGCGGAAAGATATCGCCCGGATCAAAACAGTTCTTCACGAACGCACCAAGGCGATGTAATATCCGCGCCTTCTGCGGACAGAAGCGAGTTTCAACATGCCCAAGCGTATTCTCCAGGGCGTGGTTGTGAGCGACGCTGCTGACAAGACCATCACGGTCAAGGTCGAGCGTCGTTTCATGCACCCGCTCTACAAGAAGTTCATCAAGCGCAGCAAAAAGTATGCTGCCCACGATGAAAACAACCAGGCCAAAGTTGGCGAAATCGTGCGCATTCGTGAATGCCGCCCGATTTCCAAGACCAAGACTTGGGAATTGGTTGCTGACGCCGAATAAGTCAGTGTAAACCGGTAACAGTAAAACAGTTAAGGAAACTGGTGCCATGATTCAGATGCAAACCAACCTGGACGTCGCTGACAACAGCGGCGCACGCCGGGTGCAGTGCATCAAGGTTCTTGGCGGGTCTCATCGTAAGACCGCCGCTGTTGGCGACATCATCGTCGTGTCCGTTAAGGAAGCAATTCCGCGCGGTCGCGTGAAGAAGGGTGATGTCCATCGTGCGGTGATCGTGCGTACCGCCTTCCCTGTGCGCCGCCCCGACGGTTCCATCATTCGTTTCGACCGCAACGCTGCGGTGCTGATCAACAAGCAGGGTGAGCCTATCGGCACCCGCATTTTCGGCCCCGTGACTCGCGAGCTGCGTGCGAAACGTTTCATGAAGATCGTCTCGTTGGCGCCGGAGGTGCTGTAATGCAGAAGATCCGTAAGGGTGACACTGTCGTTGTGCTCACCGGCAAGGACAAGGGCAAGCAGGGCGAAGTCATTCGCTCGCTCCCCAAAGAGAACCGCGTTGTTGTGCGTGGTGTCAATGTGGTGAAGAAGCATACCCGCCCGACCAATGTCTCCGAAGGTGGCATTGTCGCGGTGGAGGCTTCTCTCGATGTGTCCAACGTCGCCCACATCGACCCGAAGGACAACAAGCCGACTCGCGTTGGCTTCCGCGTTCTCGAGGATGGTCGCAAGGTTCGCTTCGCGAAGCGTTCCGGCGAACTCCTTGACAAGTAAGGAGTGGGAACGATGGCTGCACGTCTCCGTGAGCACTATGCTTCCGTAGTTCGCAAGTCGCTGCAGGAACAATTCGGGTATTCCAACCCGATGCAGATTCCTCGGCTGGAAAAGATTGTCATCAACATGGGTGTTGGTGAAGCTGCCCTCGACAAGAAGAAGATGGAAGGTGCTGTCACCGACCTGACCGCTTTGTCCGGGCAGAAGCCGATTGTTACCCGCGCAACCAAGTCGATCGCCGGCTTCAAGCTGCGCGAAGGCATGGTGGTTGGCTGCAAGGTGACCTTGCGCCAGGACCGCATGTTTGAATTCCTCGACCGTCTGATCACCATTGCCCTGCCGCGCGTTCGCGACTTCCGCGGCGTTAACGGCAAGGCGTTTGATGGCCGTGGTAATTACAACATGGGCCTGAAAGAGCAGATCATTTTCCCGGAAATCGCCTACGACCAAGTCGATAAGGTGCGCGGGATGGATATCACGATCTGCACCACCGCGAAGAACGACGATGAAGCGCGTGCGCTTCTGGCGGGCTTCGACATGCCGTTCATGAAGGCTTGAGGCGCAGGGAGCACTAGAGATGGCTAAGGCTAGCTCAGTTGAGCGTAACAAGAAGCGCGCGAAGATGATTGGCGAATTCGCCAGCCGCCGTGCGCGCCTGAAGGCGATCATCAAGGACCAGTCCACCTCCCCCGAGGATCGGATTGTGGCCGTGTTTAAGCTTGCGGAATTGCCGCGCAACTCGTCGAAGATCCGGTATCGCAACCGTTGCGAAGTTACCGGTCGTCCGCGTGGTGTGTACCGCAAGTTCCAGCTGGGTCGTGTGATGCTTCGCGACCTTGCGTCGCGGGGGCAGATCCCCGGCATGGTCAAGTCTAGCTGGTAAGGGAGGACTAGACCTATGTCGATGACCGATCCGTTGGGTGATCTGATCACCCGCATTCGTAACGGCCAGCAGGCTCGCAAGTCGGCGGTTGTGTCGCCGGCCTCGAACCTGCGCGCCACCCTGTTGGACGTGCTGGTGCGCGAAGGTTACATCCGTGGTTACGAACGTTACAACGTTCGTTCGGGTGTGGACGAGCTGCGCATCGAACTGAAGTACCACGAAGGCCAGCCGGTGATTAAGGAGATCGCTCGCGTCTCCAAGCCGGGTCGCCGCGTGTACTCGAAGATCAAGGACTTGTCGAAGGTCTACAATGGTCTGGGTATCTCGATCCTGTCCACCCCGCGTGGTGTGATGAGCGATCACGAAGCCCGTCAGGCCAATGTGGGCGGCGAAGTCCTCTGCCGCGTGTTCTAAGGAGGGCCCTAGGATGTCTCGCGTTGGTAAATATCCCGTCGAGCTGCCCCAGGGTGTGAGCGTCACCATCGAAGGTGACGTTCTCTCCGCCAAGGGCAAGCTGGGCGAACTGCAGTTCACGCTGTCCCCCGACCTGGTTGATACCACGGTCGAAGACGGCAAGGTCGTTGTGACCCCGAAGGCCACCCACAAGCAGGCTCGTATGATGTGGGGCACCACCCGTGCTCGCATCAACAACCTGGTGAAGGGCGTGTCCGTCGGCTTCTCCAAGACGCTGGATATCGTTGGCGTCGGCTACCGCGCTTCTCTGCAGGGCACGAACCTGCTGATCAGCCTCGGCATGTCGCACGACATCATGTATCCGGTTCCCGCTGGTATCACTGTCAAGGTGCCGTCTCCGACCCAGATCGAAATCTCGGGCGCTGACAAGCAGGTGGTGGGCCAGGTTGCGGCGGAAATTCGGTCCTTCCGGAAGCCTGAACCCTATAAGGGCAAGGGTGTGAAGTACTCGACCGAAACCATCCTCCGCAAGGAAGGCAAGAAGAAGTAAGGAACACGGTCATGGCGAAGTCAAAGAAGGACGTCAAGCAGGTGGAGCGCCGCCGCAGCCGTGTGCGCTATGCCTTGAAGAAGAAGGCTGCCGGGCGTCCCCGCCTGTCAGTTTTCCGGTCCTCCAAGAATATCTACGCTCAGGTCATCGACGACGTGGCTGGCCGCACCCTTGCCGCCGCTTCCACGCTGGACAAGGATCTGCGCGAAAATCTGAAGACCGGTGCCGATTCTGCCGCTGCGGCGGCCGTTGGCAAGTTGGTTGCAGAGCGCGCCCTTGCGGCGGGTATCAAGGATGTCGTGTTTGACCGTGGTGCTTACATGTACCATGGCCGGGTGAAGGCCCTGGCTGACGCGGCGCGTGAAGGCGGACTTTCGTTCTAAGGGATTATTCACAATGGCACGTACTCCGAACGCTGAGCGCACCCCCGATCGCGGGCGCGATCGCGGTGACCGGCGTGACCGCAATGTTGAGCGGGAGCGCGACGACGAGTTCGTTGATAAGCTGGTTCACATCAACCGCGTTGCCAAGGTGGTTAAGGGCGGCCGTCGTTTCGCCTTCGCTGCTTTGGTTGTGGTTGGTGACAATAAAGGCCGCGTTGGCTATGGCACCGGGAAGGCTCGTGAAGTCCCCGAAGCTATCCGCAAGGCCACCGAGCAGGCCAAGCGCACCATGGTGCGTGTCCCCCTGCGTGAAGGCCGTACCCTGCACCATGATGTGAAGGGTCACTTCGGGGCAGGCCGCGTGCTGCTGCGTACGGCTCCGGCCGGTACCGGTATCATCGCCGGTGGCCCGATGCGCGCTGTCTTTGAAACCATGGGTGTCCAGGACGTCGTTGCCAAGTGCACCGGCACCACGAACCCCTACAATATGATCAAGGCCACCTTCGACGCTTTGGTCAGCCTGAACAGCCCGCGCATGATTGCCGCCAAGCGCGGTAAGAAGGTGGGTGACATCGTGGCCCGCCGCGAAGGTTCCGGGACCGTTGACGGCGCTGCTGAAGGCGCTGCTGACGTCTCGGCCAGCGAATAAGGAGACGGGTCATGGCGCAGGCTAAGATCAAAGTCAAGCAGACGGGCAGCCCGATCGGTCGTCGTAGCGACCAGCGTGCTACCCTGATTGGCCTCGGGCTGAACAAGATTGGTCGGACCAGCGAACTCGAAGATACCCCTTCGGTCCGCGGGATGATCAACAAGGTCCAGCACCTGGTGCAGGTGGAACCGGCGGAGTAACGCCGGACAGACAGGCGGTCAGTCAGCCGCCTGTCTGCTCTGAACATTAGGATTCGTGCGATGAAACTGAACGAACTCCGCGACAATCCCGGCGCCACCAAAGACCGCACTCGTGTCGGTCGTGGCATCGGGTCGGGCAAAGGCAAAACTGCCGGCCGCGGTGTGAAGGGCCAAAAGTCCCGCACCGGCGTGTCGATCAACGGTTTTGAAGGCGGTCAGATGCCCATCTACCGTCGCCTGCCGAAGCGCGGCTTTACCAACATCTTCCGCAAGAGCTATGTGCCGATGAACCTGGATCGCATCCAGGCTGCTGTCGACGCTGGCAAGTTCGCTGCTGGCAGCACCATTACCGCCGACGCTCTGGTGGCGGCTGGTCTGGTGAAGTCCGCTCGCGATGGTATCCGCCTGCTGGGCAATGGTGAAATCAAGGTCGCTCTGACCTTTGAAGTCGCCGGTGCCTCGAAGTCGGCTATCGAAGCTGTTGAAAAGGCTGGTGGCAAGGTTGTGCTGCCCGCCGTCGCGGCTGAAGAATAAGTCTGTTGGGAAGGCAGGAGCCGTAGCCTAAATTCTCCGGAGTCTTGCCTTCACAAAGACAAGGTGCCTTAGAGCACCTGCAAGCGGGTTAGGCGGCGGCTTCAAGCCGCCGTCACCATTTCGCGAAGGCGCTTGGGATTTGCGCGTGCAACACTCGCCAAATCTGATAAGCTCGCCACGCACTTGAAGGACACCGGAGCACCGCATGGCATCCGCCGCCGAGCAGCTTGCCGCTAATATGAGCCTGGGCACCTTTGCCAAGGCCACCGAGCTTAAAAAGCGTATCTGGTTCACACTGGGTGCGCTTATCGTCTATCGACTGGGTACTTACATCCCCCTTCCGGGCATTGATCCGCATGTGTTGCAGGATCTGTTCCGGCAGAATCAGGGGGGTATCCTTGGCATGTTCGACATGCTCGCCGGTGGCGGCCTGTCGCGTATGGCCATCTTTGCCCTGAACATCATGCCTTACATTTCGGCATCGATCATTCTCCAGCTGATGAGCGCGATCAGCCCGCAGATGGAGGCCCTGAAAAAAGAGGGCGAATCGGGCCGGAAGAAAATCAACCAGTACACTCGTTACCTGACGGTGATCATCACCGCCATGCAGGCCTATGGCATTGCAGTCGGTCTCGAGTCAATGTCCAGCAGTATGGGGCCGGCCGTGCCGGATGCGGGATGGTTTTTCCGCTTTACCACTGTGGTGACGCTGGTTGGTGGCACGCTGTTCCTGATGTGGCTGGGTGAGCAAATCACCGCCCGTGGAGTCGGTAACGGCATCTCCCTGATCATTTTCACCGGTATCGTCGCCAACCTGCCCCATGCTCTGGCGGCAACACTGGAACTGGGCCGCACGGGTGCGCTGCATCCGGCGGTGATCATCGGCATTCTGGTGATGGCCGTGGTGGTGGTGGCCTTCATCGTGTTTATGGAACGCGCCCAGCGTCGTCTGTTGGTGCAGTATCCGAAACGCCAGATGGGGAACCGTGTTTACGGTGGCGAAAGCACCCACCTGCCCCTGAAGATCAACACCTCTGGCGTGATCCCGCCGATCTTTGCCAGCTCGATCCTGTTGCTGCCGAGCACGGTTGCCCAGTTCAGCGCTGATACGGGTCCGGCCTGGATGCGCGAGATCACGGCGTGGCTGGGGCATGGACAGCCGCTGTACATGGCAATGTTCGCGGCCCTGATCATTTTCTTCTCGTTCTTCTATACGGCTGTGGTGTTTAACCCGGCGGATACGGCGGAAAACCTGAAGAAGCATGGAGGGTTCATTCCGGGCATTCGTCCGGGCAAGAATACCTCTGATTACCTTGACTATGTCCTGACCCGTCTGACCGTTCTGGGGGCTGGCTATCTGGTCTTTATCTCGATTCTTCCCGAGTTTTTGATCAGCCGTTTCTCGGTACCGTTCTATTTCGGTGGGACCAGTCTGTTGATTGTGGTGACCGTTACCATGGACACGGTTGCGCAAATCCAGTCCCACTTGCTGGCGCACCAGTATGAGGGACTCATCAAAAAGTCCAAACTCAGGGGAAAGCGTAAAGCATGAAGGGGAAACGACTGATTTTCATGGGTCCTCCTGGCGGTGGCAAGGGGACCCAGGCCCAGCGTCTGCAGGCGAAATACGGCATTGTCCAGCTGTCTACCGGCGACATGCTGCGTGCTGCTGTGGCTGCGGGCACTGAAGTCGGTAAAAAAGCCAAGGAAGTGATGGACGCTGGCAAACTGGTGTCCGATGAGATCGTCATCGGCATCATTGACGAGCGTCTGGACCAACCGGACACTGCCAATGGCTTTATTCTGGATGGCTTCCCGCGCACTGTTGCGCAGGCGGAAGCGCTGGATGGACTGTTGGCCAAGAAGAGCATGGGACTCGACGCCGTTCTTGAACTGCGCGTGCCCGATTCTCTGTTGGTTGAACGAATCACTGGTCGTTTCACCTGTGCCAAGTGCGGTGCCGGCTATCACGACTCGTTCAGCAAGCCGAACGTGGATGGCGTCTGTGACCACTGTGGTGGCACCGAATTCAAGCGTCGCGCGGATGATAACGCCGAGACGGTTACCAGCCGTCTGGAGGCCTATCATGCTCAAACTGCGCCGCTTTTGCCCTATTACGAAGGCAAGAAACTGCTGCACGTCATCGACGGAACGCAGGATATTGACGTGGTAACCAAGGAACTCGAAGGGATTCTTGGGGCCTGATGGTTGACATGGGTGACTCTTTGCCTATAATCGCGCACCTTCCGAGTCACCCCTTCGGATAATCGATTGCAGCAGCGGCGCCTGATGCGGAAACACGGCACGCTGAATAGATAAGGAGTACGGGCTTTGGCGCGTATCGCTGGCGTTAACATTCCGACCAACAAGCGCGTTGTCATTGCGCTTACCTACATCTATGGCATTGGTCCCAAGTTCGCTAAGGACATCTGCACCGAAGTTGGCATCGCCGACTCGATGCGGGTGAACCAGCTGTCTGACGAAGACGTGCTGCGTCTGCGCGAACTGATCGACCGCGACTACAAGGTCGAAGGTGACCTGCGTCGTGAAGTCGCCATGAACATCAAGCGTCTGATGGACCTGGGCTGCTATCGCGGTCTGCGCCATCGTCGTGGTCTGCCGGTCCGTGGCCAGCGCACGCATACCAATGCGCGCACCCGTAAGGGTCCGGCCAAGCCGATCGCGGGCAAGAAGAAGTAATCAGTAAAGAGAGCAGGATACGGCAATGGCCAAGGCAGCTGCTGCGCGTCCGCGTCGGCGCGAACGCAAGAACATCATGTCGGGTATCGCCCACGTGAATGCGAGCTTCAATAATACCCTGATCACCATCACCGATGTTCAGGGCAACACCATTTCCTGGTCGTCTGCCGGGATGCAGGGCTTTAAGGGGTCGCGTAAGTCCACCCCCTACGCCGCCCAGGTTGCGGCTGAAGATGCCGGCCGCAAGGCTCAGGAACACGGCATGAAGACTCTTGAAGTCGAAGTCTGTGGTCCGGGTTCGGGGCGTGAGTCCGCGTTGCGCGCCCTGCAGGCGGTCGGGTTCTCGATCACTGCCATCCGCGATGTGACGCCCGTTCCGCACAACGGTTGCCGTCCTCGCAAGCGCCGCCGCGTCTAAGACGCTGCGTCGTACTCCTTATGCCGCCGCCCCGGGTGATGCACCCGGGGTAAGGCGGTTTTGGCGTGCTGGACATACTGGTCCGATTTGGGCTGTGTCTGGCTGGGGTTTCGTCCCAAGGGTGTTTCGGGTGACCCGGAAGCAACCCCACAAGACCTTCCCGCGCCGACTAATTGTTGACCCTGTTTGGATGAGGGCACGCTCGTGATTCAGAAGAACTGGCAGGAACTGATCAAACCGTCGAAGCTCAATGTCGAGCCGGGCGACGATCCGCGCCGGATGGCTACCGTAGTCGCCGAGCCGCTGGAGCGTGGCTTCGGTATGACGCTGGGTAATGCCCTGCGCCGTGTTCTGCTGTCCTCCCTTCAGGGGGCTGCCGTGACCGCCATTCAGATTGATGGCGTACTGCACGAATTTTCCTCGGTCGCTGGTGTCCGTGAGGATGTGACCGACATCATCCTGAACATCAAGGCTCTGGCCCTGCGCATGCATGGCGAAGGCCCGAAGCGGATGACCCTGATCGCCAAAGGTCCGGGTGAAGTGACTGCTTCGCAGATCGAAACCGGTCATGACATCGAAATCATGAACCCGGATCTGGTGATCTGCCACCTCGACACCAATGCCGAACTGAAAATGGAACTGACCGTCGATACCGGTAAAGGGTATGTGGCGGCGGCGTCCAACCGTCAGGAAGATGCTCCGATCGGTCTGATTCCGATCGACTCGATCTTCTCGCCGGTGCGCCGGGTGTCCTACAAGGTTGAAAACGCCCGTGTCGGTCAGGTCACTGACTATGACAAGCTGAACATGGTCGTTGAAACCAATGGCGCTGTTTCGCCCGAAGATGCCGTTGCCCTGGCAGCGCGCATTCTGCAGGATCAGTTGCAGTTGTTCATCAACTTCGACGAGCCGCAGGCGGCTTTTGAAGAACGGAAAGAAGAAGAGCTGCCGTTCAACAAGAACCTGCTGCGCAAGGTCGATGAACTGGAATTGAGCGTTCGCTCGGCAAACTGCCTGAAGAACGACAACATTATCTACATCGGGGATCTGGTTCAGAAGACCGAAGCAGAAATGCTGCGGACTCCGAACTTCGGCCGTAAGTCGCTGAACGAGATCAAGGAAGTTCTGGCTCAGATGGGGCTGCACCTCGGGATGGAAATTCCGAACTGGCCGCCGGAAAACATCGAAGATCTGGCCAAGAAGCTGGAAGAGCCGTACTAACTCTGAAAGTGCGGGCAGAGGACTGGTCCTGATGCCCGCTTTTCCTTTCCCTCGTGATGAGGGATGCAAAGTCTGAGGCTTTGCGCGACCCGTTCCGGGTCACTCTTTTCCTGCATCGTCGGTTGCACCTGTTTTCGACCGATTGCATGTCTGATGGCCTCAACTGGTCGTCGACGGCGGGGAAAAGATATTTTTGATCGGCTCCGTGCGCGGGGCCAGGATGAGAGGAGAGTTCCCATGCGTCATGGTATGTCCGGCCGCAAGCTTAACCGCACGAAGTCCCACCGCAAGGCTCTGTTTGCCAACATGGCGACCGCGCTGCTGAAGCACGAGCAGATCAAGACCACTCTGCCGAAGGCCAAGGACCTGCGTCCGGTTGCTGAAAAGCTGATCACTCTGGGCAAGCGCGGCGATCTGCACGCCCGTCGTCAGGCTCTGGCGATCATCCGTGAAGAAGACGTGGTCCGTAAGCTGTTCTCGGTCCTGGCCGAGCGCTACAAGACCCGTGAAGGCGGCTACACCCGCGTCCTGAAGGCTGGCTTCCGCTATGGCGATGCTGCCCCGATGGCCGTGATCGAGCTGGTGGACCGTGATCTGTCGGCCAAGGGTGCCGAAGACAAGGCCCGCGTGGCTGCCGAACTGGCCGCCATCGAAGAAGCCGGTGAATAAGCTGTCCTGATTTCAGGATTGCGTGGAAAAGCCCCGTTGGAAACAACGGGGCTTTTTCTTTGCTGATGGGGGGAATTCCTAGAGCATTATGCGAAAAGCAGTAATCTGTTCCCACAAAAACAATGCGACAGAATAAAATATTGGAGCGCTGCTCCAAACCTCGCTGGGGCCTTTAGGCCCCAGACCCCATTCATTTGATATTGAAAGAAAAATGAGGGTCCGGGGGCATCGTCCCCCGGGCAGGTGCGGACGGCAGTCCGCCATTCTCCACCAACTGTCGTGTATTGTGGCGTCAGGTCTAACGCGCGCTGCTCTAATGGCTGCCACCATCGAGATAGGCCGCTCGCACCGCTGGGTCGCTCAGCAGTTCCTGCCCGGTGCCGCTCAGCACGATTTCGCCGTGTTGCAGCACATAGGCCCGGTGAGCCACCTTCAGGGCGTGATTGGCGTTCTGTTCGACCAGCAGGATGGTCATGCCATAGTCGCGGTTCAGTTCCTGAATGATCTCGAACACCTTGCGGATGTACAACGGAGCCAGCCCGAGCGATGGCTCGTCGAGCAGCAGCAGCTTGGGGCGGCTCATCAGGGCGCGGGCGATGGCCAGCATCTGTTGTTCACCGCCGGACAAGGTACCGGCAGCCTGATGACGACGGCTTTCGAGGATCGGGAACAGGGCTTCCATCCGCTTCAGATCGACCTCGAAATTCGACGGGTCAGCATAGGAAACGCCCATCTGGAGGTTTTCCAGAATGGTCATCCGGGGATAAATGCGACGTCCTTCCGGCACCAACGCAATCCCACGATGGGAAATCTGGTGCGTTGGCAGCCTGGTGATGTCTTCGCCGTCGAAAATGATCTGGCCGGACGAACAGCGCGGCGCCCCGAACAGGCTGGTCATCAGGGTGGACTTCCCTGCCCCGTTGGCGCCGATCAGGGTTACCACTTCACCGACCTGAACCGACAGATCAATACCACGCAGGGCATGGACGTGCCCGTAATGGGCATGAACGCCCGTCATCTGCAACATCATGATGCTTTCTCCACCGGCTGGTCGTCTTCGTCTTCACCCAGATAAGCCTTGATGACATTGGGATCGACGCGAATTTCGGCGGGCGTTCCTTCGGCAATCTTGCGGCCATAGTTCAGCACGCAGATATGGTCCGACACGTTCATCACCACGCTCATGTCGTGTTCGATCAGCAGGATGCTGACCCCCTCTTCCCGCACCAGATGCAGCAACAGGGTGTTCAGCTCGGCGGACTCTTTCGGGTTCAGACCGGCGGCCGGTTCGTCGAGGCACAGCAACAGCGGGTTGACACACAGGGCGCGGGCGATTTCGACCCGCCGCTGGGTGCCATAGGGCAAGGCTCCGGCTGGAACATTCACAATGTCCATCAGGTTCAGCCGCTTCAGCCACGACAGGGCGCGTTCGACGGCTTCGCCGGCGGCCTTGCGATAGCCGGGCAGGCGCAGCAGCCCGGCGATGGAGAACATCGAGGCCTTTTGCAGAGCGTTGTGCTGGGCGACCACCAGATTTTCCAGCACGGTCATCTGGGCAAACAGGCGGATGTTCTGGAAGGTACGGACCACCTGAGCCGCCTGCGCCACCTTGTGGCTGGGCAGGTCGGCCAGACGGATCGGGCCTTTGGTTGGGTGGTTGAGGGTCACGGCGCCTTCGGTTGGCTTGTAAAAGCCGGTCAGGCAGTTAAAGAAGGTGGTCTTGCCTGCGCCATTGGGGCCGATGATGCCGGTGATGGCCTGATCCGGGACGTTCAACGACAGGTTGTCGATGGCGGTCAGGCCACCAAAGCGCATGGTCAGATTCTGGACAGAGAGCAGGGTCTTGCCGGTCATGCCTTGTCTCCGGTCGGGACGTGGATCAGGGTGGGGGTGCGGTTGGCGAGAATTCCGCCCGGACGCCAGACCATGATGACGATCATGGCAAAGCCGAACAGCAACATGCGGTATTCGGCAAAGTCACGGCCCAGTTCCGGCAGCATGACCAGCACCAGCGCGGCGAGCACCACACCCAACTGACTGCCCATCCCGCCCAGCACGACGATGGCAAGGATGATCGCCGACTCGCTGAAGGTAAAGCTTTCCGGCGAGATGAAACCCTGACGGGCGGCAAAGAACACCCCGGCAAAGCCCCCCAGCATGGCGCCGATGGCAAAGGCCGACAGTTTGACGGTGGTGACGTTGATCCCCATCGCCTTGCAGGCAATTTCGTCTTCGCGCACCGCTTCCCACGCCCGACCGAGTGGCAGACGGCGCATGGCGGTGACGAACAGGTTGGTCAGCAGGGCCAGCAGCAGAATCAGGTAGTACAGGAACAGCAGCCGGTGCATCGGCGAGAATTCGATGCCGAGCAGGTCGGCAATGCTGCCTTCGGTATCGGGCGGCAGGAAGGCATAACCGAACACTGACGGGCGCGGGATCGAGGTGATGCCGTTGGGGCCGCCGGACAGCTCGGTCCAGTTGACCAGCAGCAGGCGGATGATTTCCCCAAAGCCGAGAGTTACGATGGCCAGATAGTCACCGCGCAGGCGCAGTGTCGGCCAGCCGAGCAGCACGCCGAACAGGGCGGCGAGGCCCCCGGCGACCGGCAGGGCTTCCCAGAAACCCCAGCCGAACTGGGTGGACAGCAGGGCATAGGTATAGGCCCCGACGGCGTAAAACGCCACATAGCCCAGATCGAGCAGCCCGGCCAGACCGACCACCACGTTCAGGCCCCAACCGAGCATGATGTAAATCAGCACCGAGGTGGCGATGTCGATGATGTAGCGGTCTTCGGAAAAGAAGATCGGCAGGGCGACGGCGATGCCAACGGCCAGCCAGCCGATGACGCTTTCCGGCTTGGTGCCACGTTTCAGGGCGGCATTGGCGGCTTCGGCGGCCGAGGCGGCGCTTTTCCCGGATTTGCGCCCCTGCGAGCGGCGCTTGATCGTTTCCAGCGCCAGACTGAACAGGATGCGACCGGCAAAGGTCAGGCCGACGAACAGGGCCAGTTGCGGCCAGCGGGTCATCACTGCCAGAAAGCCACCCTGATCGACGGTGGTCATGCCGATCATCGGAATGCCGAGGATCAGGGCAATGAAGGCGGCTGCCGAGGCATCTTTCAGGCGTTCGGACAGGGTCGGGGTGTGATGCGCGTGAACAATGGCGGTCATCAGACCTTCTCCACTTCGGGACGGCCCAGCAGACCGCTGGGGCGGAACATCAGGACCATGATCAGAATGACGAAGGTGCCGATATCCTTGTATTCCGGCGACAGGTACGACGCCCAGAACGACTCGAGCAGGCCAATGATCAGGCCGCCCAGCATGGCACCGGGCAGCGAGCCCACCCCGCCCAGCACGGCGGCAGTAAAGGCTTTGATGCCGGCGACAAAGCCGATGTAGAAATCGACCACACCGTAATACATGGTGACCATCACCCCGGCGACGGCGGCCAGCGCGGCCCCGATCATGAAGGTCAGCGAGATGATGCGGTCCACGTTATAGCCGAGGAACGCCGTCACCAGCCGGTCCTGTTCACAGGCACGCTGCTGGCGACCAAAGGCGGTGCGGGTGATCAGCCAGGTAAAGCCCGCCATCAGCACCACGGTCAGCACGATGATCAGGATCTGGGCCGACGAAATGCGCACGCTGTAAGACCCGCTGGTAAACAGGGTGATCCCGTCCGACAGCATCGGCGGCACCGGCTTCACGCGGGCGCCCTGGGTCACCTGCACCATGTTCTGCAGGAAAATCGACATGCCGATGGCCGAAATCAGCGGGGCCAGACGGGTGGAATTGCGCAGCGGGCGATAGGCAGTGCGTTCGACGGTCCAGCCATAGGCCGAGGTGAACAGGACGGCGACCACCAGAACCACCAGCAAGGCCAGCGGGACCGAGCTTACGCCCAAAGCCGCCAGCAGGGTGAACGTGGTCACCGCAATAAAGGCACTGACCATGTACACATCGCCGTGGGCGAAGTTGATCATGCCGATGATGCCATAGACCATGGTGTACCCGATGGCGATCAGTCCATAGACCGATCCCAGGGTAAGCCCATTGATCAACTGTTGAAGAGCCTGAGCCATAAAGTCTCCGCGGGTCCGAACGGGGGCAGGGGAAACGCCACCCATCGATAACAGGACAGCCTCCGCCGTGGAAATCCACGGTGGTGATGCCGGTAAAACGTGACGGGAATGAAAAAGAAAGGCCGGGGCAAGAGGGTGTTCCCCCCCTGCCCCAGCCGGTGACAGCTGTTACTGCACGCTGTCGTACTTGCCGTCCTGCCACTTGTACATCACAAAGCCCGGCGACTTCAGGTTACCCTTGTCGTCAAAGCTCAGCGGGCCGACCACGGTGTTGAAGGTGTTCGACGCCATCGCCTTGCGCAGATCGGCGTACTTGACGCTGCCAGCCTTGTTGGCGGCATCGGCGAACAGCTGCATGGCGGCATAGGCGTACAGCACATAGCCTTCCGGCTCGACGCCAGCGTCACGGAATTCCTTCACCACCGCAGCCGAGTCAGCGTTCTTGCGCGGATCAGGAGCAAAGGTGAACATCACGTTGTTGGCAGCCGGACCGGCGGCGGTCACCAGTTCCGAGTTGGTCATGGTGTCACCGCTGATGACGGTCAGCTTCAGGTCAGCCTGTTCGGCCTGACGCAGCAGCAGGGCGACTTCGGTGTGATAGCCGCCATAGGCCAGCACGTCGACGCCAGCGGTCTTCAGCTTGGAAATGATGCCGGTGTAGTCCTTTTCACCAGCGGTGATCGACTCACGCAGGACCGGGGTGATGGTCTTGGCGGCCAGTTCCTTGGCGATTTCGTCGGCCAGGCCCTTGCCATAGGCGCTCTTGTCGTCGAGGACGGCGACCTTTTTGCCCTGGAAATGGTCGGCAATGTAATCGCCGCCGACCTTGCCCTGCTGGTCATCGCTGCCCATGATGCGGAAGATGTTCTTCAGGCCGCGGTCGGTCACCTTGGGGTTGGTGGACACGGTGGCCATCAGGATCTGGGATTCGTTGTACACGTCCGAGGCCGGGATGGTCGAGCTGGAGCACCAATGGCCGTGCATGAAGACGATCTTCTTGTTGACCATGGTGTTGGCCACAGACACTGCCTGCTTGGGATCGCAGGCATCATCCCCCACTTCGAGCTTCAGCTTCTGGCCCAGCACGCCGCCCTTGGCGTTGATGTCGGCCACCGCCTGTTCGGCACCCTTGCGGATCTGGTCCCCGTTGGAGGCATACTGACCGGTCATCGGGCCGGCAATGCCGACCGCCAGATCAGCGTGTGCAACGCCCGTCATCCCCATCAGGGCCACGCAGCACGTCGCCAGCAACGTCTTCTTGTTCATCCTTTTAGCCTCCGCTTGGTCTATTTGTATGAATGTAAGTGACAAGAGATGCCCCCGCTTCGAGGACGTGGGCACGGGTTAACTGTGCGGCTGCATCGGCATCCCGACGGCGAAAGGCCTCGAGGATGCCAACATGGCCGATGTTGGACCGGATCGGTTCACCGGCATCAAGCGCCAGTGAGGCCCGGACATAGCGTTCCAGTTTGTCGTACAGCGAGCGCAGTTCGGCCATCAGGATCGGCCGGTTGGCATCGCGATACAGGGTGGAATGGAACAGCCAGTTCAGTTCGGTGCGGGTGCCCGCCTCTTCCTGCAGCCGGAAATTGTCCATGTGGCTCCAGGCAAGGTCGAGGCTGTCAGCGGTAATGCGCAGGGCTGCCTGCTGGGCGGCAAAGCTTTCCAGGGCGGCGCGAATTTCAACATATTCGGTGATTTCGTCGGATGAGAACCCGGCGACGACAGCCCCCCGATTGCGTTCGATGGTCACCAGACCTTCGGCTTCCAGACGCTTCAGGGCTTCGCGGACGGGAATCTTGCTGACATCAAACTGGGCGGCGATTTCATCCTGTCTTAGTGGTTCTCCTGGCGGGATGCTTCCCCCGATGATGGCGCTCTTGAGTGCCTGAGCAATGTAATCGGATGTTGTGATCCGGCTCACCTGAGGCAGGTGCAGATGGTCAAGTGAGCGGCTCATCTGGATTCACCACCGTTTGAGATATCGTATACCATATTTCGCATACCTCCCATGCGCCTGTAAAGATCAAACAGCCCAAGAGGGGGGCAGGGCGGCTGTTTGCATAATTTTTGCACAGAAAAAGCGCAGGCCGTAACAAAAGATACTGAAACAGGCAGCCTGCCTCCTTTCGTGGCATGCAGGGCTGCTCTGTTAAAAAGTCATGGAATATCAGGGGGCTACCTTGACGGGTGGGAACAATTGAACCCTCTTCCATTTCGCAAATGCGAAGATGAATGGTCTGCGAATCGGCAAAAATGCCAGAGGAAAAGTCTGCGAATCGGGAGGAATGCCGAATCGGTCTGCGGAAAGCGGCTCCAGTCCCGTGCCTGATCGCTGCGCCCTCTCTCTCTTCGGAGCGGTCGCAGTGTGCTGGCCCAGACTGGGGCGCGCTTTTCGCTCACGGCTCTAGACCCGCGTGCGTTGAGCCTGATGCAGGCACGCGGGTCTAACCTTCTGTTCTGTCGCATTGTTTCTGCGAAAACCGGTTCCCACTTTTCGCACAACGCTCTAAAATTTTGGTCGTTACCATGAATTGTAGTCGATTGAGTCAGCCTGATTATTTCGTTGTCTTATAGATTTCATCCACAAGGGAAAACATGTCGTTGCCGGATTTGAATGTATATTCTTCTTCCATATCAAAGCTGATATCGACTTCGTCTGGAAGTTCTTTGGCATAAATCAGGCAAAGATCATCCAGATAGTATCTGTTGCGTTTCTTGTTGTTGAACTGAGGGCTGGTCAATTGGGCATTGCTGAAAATGCTGGGGCCACGGTGAAACCCCCAATCCATCGTCGGGGCCGAGGAAATGGAGTACGGGCGGGCATAGGGGGAAAAGCGGGCTTTGCGCAGGGCCGACTTGGGCTTGATCGGGCCTGAACTGGGGGAAACCGGGGCAATATGATCGATCTGCGGGTCCAGCACGATGCCATCCCCAATATCGCCGGGATCGCCCTGATTTTTGGCGTCAGAGCGATAGATGTTGCCTTGCAGGGAGAGCCAGTCGACCGGGACACTGGTTTTGCTCCACAAGTCGGATTCCCTCTGCCGTAAAAACCACTGATTGGTGACGATGATCAGCGCCTTCATTTCCTGCGTGAAAGACGTGGAGCGGAAATTCTTGAGAAGATACTGGCCGTCAATGGCAACAAAGCTGCCGTTTTCATTCTGCACACAATCATCCAGCAAACCCTTGAGCGCCAGATAATCCAGCACCTCATAGGGGCGCTTGTGGCGGGGTGGCAGGGCATAAATCCGTTTCCGGTCCAGTTGCCGGATTTTTTTGGCGGACCGGAAATCTGAAATCAGATCCTCACGGAACGGAGTCAGGCCAAGGACGCCACTGTAATCAACGGCGGTTCTGCTCTTGTGATGGGTGTCCAGCAACGCCCACAGCTTGCCGCTGTCAACGGTGACGGACGGGGCTTTGGGGATCATGACGCTTTGGGTGGCGCTGCCCTGATGGGTGCCGATCCTGGTGAGTAACGGGACGGCGGACAGGCTGTCGTTGGGGGCTCTGGCGGACAGGGCTGTGCGGATCTTTTCATGCAGCGTGCGTGGGGTGGCGTAACAGGTGTCAAAGCTGGTTTTCAGATCAAGGGCGTTTTCTTGCAGCCAGCCGCCAACCAGAGTCGCCAGAGTGTTACCCTGCTTTTTTATGGCGTCGGCCTCGAACAGGTCAGACAGCTGAAAATTGATGCTTTGCCCGCCGATTCTGGTCGGAATGCGCGGGTCGAGACCATCGTTGTAGGTGCAGGTGATTTTGCAGATCGAAAAGCCGGGGGCCCTGGACAGTTCGCTTTCGAACTGCGTTTTCCACTGCGACAGGTTGGTTTCGGTGCGCATCGGGACCAGGTTTTTGCAGCAGCGCGGCCCACCGCAGGAATCGGCGATCAAGTGACCGGACTGGGTACCGGGGCGGTAGTAATCGTGCAATAGATCATGCGGATGATAACCGTCATAATATTCCCACGACGGCGACCAGAAGGCGATGGAATGGGTGTTGTTGTGGACATCTTTGCGGGTACAGGTGCCGCAGGGCTGGATTGACCCGCTGTGATACGACGACAGAATGGCAAACACCCCATTGGGACGCTCGCGCAGCTCCTGCCTGAGTTCGGTGACGGTCGTGTCATCGACCGTCTTGAGCAGGGTCTGGGTATAGCTGGCCGTTGTAATATCATAGGCGATATACAGGCAGGCTCGCGTCATCGGGCGTCTCCGGGTGTGGTTGGAAAGGCCATGATAGGCGATCCGGAGTGTGCCGCGCTGTGTTCTCTGTGGGGTGTGTCCTTGGGGAATTACTTCCTTGCCGATTATCAGGGCCGCAGGGCTCAGATCATCAGGCCAGAGCATTTTCAAGTTGACCGTTTACGGTCAACGACCCGGAAAATGTGGCACTGAAAACGTAGAGCGTTTTCACTCAGTGTAAAAACGCTCTAAGGACAACCATCCACACCGCGACCACCACCGAACCACTCAGAACAAAGCGGCCATTCCAGTCACGGCCAACGACTTTGGTCGAAACGCCGGACTGGCGGGCGATGCTGAGGGTGGCGGCTCCGACCGGAGTGGTGCAGGCAGACAAGGCCCAGGCTCCCATCAGGCCGCTGGTCAGCACCAGCGGGTGAATGCCGTGGGTGGCCAACCCGGACAAGCCGTTGCCGATCAGGGTGGCGGAAACGATCTGCGGTACACCATAGCGGGCCGCCACCATCATCCCCCACACCAGCGCAATGGTCAGCAGGATCGGCGGCAGGGCGACATGGGCCAGCAGATCGGCAATGGTCGAGGGTGTCAGGTATGCGGCAGCCACTGCGCCGAAAAAGGTGGCCCCCCCCAGAACGGCAAACTCGGTGCGAAAGGCGGGCATCGAGATTTCCAGCCGCCGCGCCAGTCGGCGGGTTGCCAGCACCGGCGCCAACAGCGGGCTGCTGTGCCATACCTGCACCGCCAGCCATAGCCAGGCACTGATCGGGACCACCACCATCGCCGAAATGACCGGACGGATATCCAGCAGCCATGCCATGCCGAGCACGGCGGTGATGACGCTGCCGACCAGCAGCACCAACTGCCCCATCGGAGCCCACGACGGAGGCACCGCCGGCTTGGGCAGCGGGGTGGTGATGGTGCCGCGCAGGCCGGGGGGAAAGGTCAGTCGGTCAATCGCCCAGCCCAGCAGCAGCAGCAGGACGGTCAGCACCCCTTGCACCGGCAACAGGTGGGCCAGATCAACACCGGGAATGGCGGCCTGCATGACGGCAAAGGACACCGACAACGGCGACCAGACGGTCATCATGGCAAAGCCCTGCAACAGGGCGGTCATCATCCGCTGTTTGCGAATGTCGGCAATCCGCTGGTCGCCGCCAGCGGCGTCGAGGGTGTTGCCACGCTGGACCATCACCCCCAGCAGGGTGAGGACGCCAAAGTTCAGGATCACCGCAATCAGGTGGCTGCCGACCGACAGCACGGTATAGCGCCGTCCGGGAGGCTGGCGGACCATCACATCTCCGCATCGCTGGATCAGCGGCGAGGTTTCTGCCGCATCGCGCAACAGGCTGACGGCGGCAAACAGGCCAATCACAAAGGCTGCCGAGTTCAGCCCGTGCATCACCACCTCGCCGCCATGGGGGTGGATAGCCAGGGTCACGACGGTCGCCGCCAGGCAAAAGGCCAGCATGATGTGGCCCCCGCGCGTCAGCGCCACGGCCTCCAAAAGCATGAAGACCACCGTTGCGGCAGCAGCGGCGGTCTTGGCAGCGGGCAGGGCGGTGAACTCGCCGACGATGGCGGCGATGATGATCACCACCACTGCCACCGTCGAACAAATCAGACGAATGCGAACAAGGCCTGCCATGGCAGGCGCAGAAGACGAAGACATGTTTAGAATGTGACCGGCATCAGATGAGACACTTGGGCACCCAGCGAATAAAAGGCTTCCTGAGCTTTCTGCCACTTGGCATCATGCGGGTCGGTCAGCGGCAAGGGCAAGTCTTCCGCGCCCTTTCTCCCCAGAATATGGTCGGCAATTTCACGTCCGAACACCGTGCCGGGCGAAATGCCACGGCCATTGTAACCGCTGAAGCTGATCACGTTTTCGGCCAGCCGGTGGAACCGGGGCAGGTTGTCGGCGGTCAGGCCGATTTTGCCGTACCATTCTGCTTCGAATTCGACATTCGCCAGCGACGGATAGATCGCCGCCAGCGCCCGTTTGGCCCAGGCGCGATGCACTGCGTGACCGGTTCCGGCAAAGGACCCGACGCTGCCGATCACCATCCGCCCGGCATGGTCCAGCCGGTAGGAATGCAGCACCGAACGGGTATCCCAACATCCCTGCCGCTCGGGCAGAATCCCGGCCAGTTGTTCGGCGGACAGCGGACGGGTGGCACAGTTGAAATAGGGCAGGTGAACCTGTTCCTGCCGCAGGGCGGGCCACGGGCCATCCATGCGGGTATAGGCATCGCTGGCCATCACCACCCACGGGGCGGTGACACTGCCGTTGGCAGTGCGGGCGGTCCAGTTGCTTCCGCTGCGCTCGACCGCCAGCACCGGGGTGCCGGTGAAAATCTGCGCGCCTGCGGCAAGGGCGGCTTTGGCCAGCCCGCGCACATAGGCCAGCGGCTGAATGGTCCCGGCCCGCTTGTCCCACAGGGCCCCGGTGTAGACCGATGTGCCCAGTTTGGCGGCGGCATCGCTGGTGTTGAGCAGAACCACCGGCGCCCCCAGCCCCTGCCATTCGGCCTCGCGCTGTTGCAGTTCTTCGAGGCCCTTTTGCCCGACGGCGCAGTGCAGGGTGCCAACCGGTTCGGCTTCGCAGGGAATGCCGTACTTGTTGATCACGCCATAGACGTACTGCGGGCCATCTCCCAGCGCGGTCAGCAGGCGCTGGCCATAATCGGTCCCCAGCGTTCTGGTCAGATCGCTGGGCATCACCCACATGCCGGCATTGACCAGACCGACGTTCCGCCCGGCCCCGCCATAGCCGACCTCAACGGCTTCCAGCACGACGGCTTTCACGCCGTTTTCGGCCAGATGCAGGGCGGCAGAGCAGCCGGTGAAGCCGCCCCCGACAATGATGACATCGGCGGTCAGTGACGCGGTGAGGGATGAGGTTTGCGGGGCGGCCGGGGCTGAAATTTCCCACAGGCCATGGGAATGGGGATCGTTGAGCATGGGGCGGCACTCTTTTGTGGTATCACCGACGCTTCAGGTGACCGGAACAGTGTGTCTTGCTGTGCAGCATGATGCCAAGCGACCTTTGTGCAACAGGTTATTCGCGGATGGAATGGGGCATGCCGTTTATCGTCAGACTGATGGAAAAACGCCTGTGGACCATCTTCAGACTTTGTTTAGGGTCATTCCCGTACAAGGGGAGACTGCCCTGAAACCATCCGGACTGTTGCCGTGCCGAAAACGCCGCCATTAACCAAAGGGACTCTCGCCGGACTGGCCTTTATCTGGGTCAATACGGCCTTGCTATACGGGGCGACGGTGCCAGACCTGTTGCAGCGGATGCTGGTTCCGGCGGTGGGGGGCGAGATCGCCAGCAAGGTCAGTGGTACTGTGCCCCAGCCGTTGCCGTTGCTGGCGCGCCTGTTGGGCATTGCCGCCTTGCCGCCGCGCGCGCCAATCATTGATACCGTCCCGGCATCGGATCGGGTTTCGGCCCAGATGAGCGCCGAAATGGTGCGGGCGCTGTATCGGGACCTGGGCTATGGCCTGTATGATGTCATCCGCGATGACCAGCCGGTGCCGCGCGTCTTTCTGGCCTCGATCCCGGATGATCTGAGCGTTCTGCGGGACTCGGCATTCCGCAAGAGTCTGTTCCTGCGCACCCTGTTGCCGTTGATCCTGCGGGTGAACGAAGAAATCACCGCTGACCGCGAACGGGTCGAAGTGATCTTGCAGCAGAAAAAGACCACCGGCCATTTCCGTGCCTATGAACAGCACTGGCTGGATGGCAAGGTGCGGGAATACGGGCTGGCCCCCGGCGAGTACAAGGCGCTGTTGACCCGGCTGGACGTGGTGCCGCCGTCGCTGGCACTGGCGCAGGCCGCCGAGGAGTCGGGCTGGGGAACGTCCCGGTTTGCCCGTACCGGCAATGCGCTGTTCGGGCAATGGACGTGGAATCGCAGCAAGGGCATGACGCCACAGGACGCTGCCCCCGGCACATCGCATGCGGTGAAAAGCTTTCCGAGTCTGTTGCTGGCGGTGAAGGCCTATGCCCATAATCTCAACACCCACCGCGCCTATGCCCCGTTCCGGCAGGAACGGGCGGCTGTGCGCGAACGGGGGGAGGCGGTGCGTGGGTATACTCTGGCCAACACCTTGCACCGTTATTCTGAACGTGGCACCGCCTATGTCGATACCTTGCACGATTTGATGCGCGGCAACAACCTGCCTGCCCTTGATGATGCCCGGCTGTCCTCGACGCCGCTGGAAATGGCCAGTCTGGAAGAACGCCCGCAGCCGACCAAACGCTGAGGCTGTTTACCCATAGCGATGCAGACGGCTGCCATGATCTTTCAGCCAGCGTTCGTCGGCGGCGTAATCTCCGGCGAGGTCCGCCACCAGTGCCCAAAAGCGGGGCGAGTGATTCAGCTCGACCAGATGGGCGACTTCGTGGGCGACGACATAGGACAGAACAGGTTCCGGGGCCAGCACCAGCCGCCACGAGAACGTCATGTCCCCGTGGATGTTACAGCTTCCCCAACGGCTGCGGACATCCCGAAAGGAGACCCGGTTCAGCCGTCGGCCCAAGTGGGACGCCAGTCGGTGCGCGCGCGGGGTGATTTCGTCTTCCGCCCGCCGGATCAGGTAATCACGGACGCGACGCGGCAAATGTTCCGGCTGGCCGCTGACCCACAAAACCCCGTCCTCGGCCCAAACGCCACGGCGAGCCTCGGGGGCCGGGCAGATGCGATGGGGCTGGCCGAGCAGAGGGATCTCCGCCCCGGCGGCAAAGGGAATCCGTGGAGGCAGTGCTGCCAGCCGGGTTTGCACCCAGGCGCGTTTTTCCTGCACAAACCCCAGTGCCACCCGCCGCGAGATGCCGGGCGGGTGGACCACCACCACCCGGTCGCGCAACCCGTCCACCCGCATCGACAGGCGACGGGCGGTGGTGGACAGCTTCAGTTCGATGGCAATTTGTCTGCCGTTGCCAAGCTCAAGCATCAGGGGTGGGGCGGCGGGTGGGGGCACAGGGAAGCCTCGTGTCAGGATTTACAAATCCGGCCAGTCGACGATGTGGTATTCCAGCATCCCGACCTTCCGCTCGGAAATCGCCCGTCCGCGCAGGCTCATGCGGGCCTTGTGGATGCTCTCGGTGTCACCGGACACCAGTGGATGCCACCATTCCAGATCCTTGCCTTCGTGGATCAGGCGATAGGCGCAGGTGGACGGCAGCCAATAGGCTTTGGGGATGAATTGCGGGAACAACTGCACACAGTCCGGCACAAAATCCCAGCGTTTCGGATACTTTGAGCACTTGCAGGAATTCAGGTCCAGCAGGCGGCAGGCGACGTTGGTTTTGTGCAATTCGCCCGGGGTTCCGTCGTCGTTGTCATCGTCCTGCAATTTGTGCAGGCAGCATTTCCCGCAGCCATCGCACAGGGATTCCCATTGTTCTGGCGTCATTTCGGCAAGCGGCACCGTTTTCCAGAAAGGGAGATCGTCAGCCATCGGCCTGTTCCTTGTTGTGGGTCCGCACTTCATCTGTGTGCGGCGTTTGCGCTTGCTTACCCAGCCGTCAGCATTCGGTCAACAGCGATCAATGGAAACACCCCGCCCCGGCTCTTGTGGCCGGTGACGGGGTGCTTTGCCCTCAGGGGAGGAAACCGTGTGTCGGTTATGCGCCAGTTATGCCCCGGTGCGGTTGTTGCGGTGCGTCAGGATGAACTCGCGCACGATCGGCATGATTTCTTCGCGCCAGCGACGACCGTTGAAAATGCCGTAATGGCCGACCTTCGGCTGCAGGTGCTGGCGGTGGAAGCGGGCGGGCAGGTTGCGGCACAGGTCATGGGCGGCAACGGTCTGGCCTGCGCCGGTGATGTCGTCCTTTTCGCCTTCGACGGTCAGCAGGGCAACGTCGGTGATTGCCCCCAGATCAACCCGGCGACCGTGGACTTCCAGCACCCCGCGCGGCAGGCTGTGTTCCTTGAACACTTCGCGGATGGTGTCGAGGTAAAAGTCGCCCGGCAAGTCCATCACCGACAGGTATTCATCATAGAATTCCCGGTGCTTTTCCGCCGAGTCGCCATCGCCCTTGATCAGGTGGCGGTAATAGTGCAGGTGAGCGTTGACGTGACGGTCCATGTTCATCGACATGAACCCGCTGAGCTGCAGGAAACCGGGATAGACCCGGCGGCCACGACCGGCGTAGGTCATCGGCACACTGTGAATCACCCGGTCGAGGAACCAGTCCATCGGGTGCTCGTCAGCAAAGGCATTGACCGCGGTCGGGCTGCGGCGGGTATCGATCGGCCCCCCCATCAGCACGATGCTGGCCGGGCGGTTGGGGTCGTTGTCTTCGGCCATCAGCGCCACGGCGGCCATCACCGGCACGCTGGGTTGGCAGACGGCCATCACCGTCGTTTGCGGGCCGAGGAATTCCAGGAAGGTCCGCACATAATCGACATAGCTGTCGAAATTGAAATTACCAGCCACCTGCGGCACATCGCGGGCGTTGACCCAGTCGGTGATGTACACCTCATGTTCCGGCAGCAGGGCTTCGACGGTGCCGCGCAGCAAGGTGGCATAGTGGCCGGACATCGGGGCCACCAGCAGCACGCGGGGGTGCAAATGCGGGCCATTGCCCCGTTCAAAGTGCAGCAGGTCACAGAACGGCAGGCGCATCACCACCCGTTCGGTCACGCTGACCTGTTCCCCGTCAACGGTGGTGGTCGGCAGGTTGAACGGCGGCTTGGGGTACTGGCGGGTCATCCGCTCGAACAGTTCCGCGCTGGCGGCAAGGCTACGGGCAGAACTGGTATAGGACATCGGCAGCCAAGGGTGCGAGAACATCGATTGCACCGTCTGCGCCAACAGGCGCATGGGAGCCATCGCTGCGTGTTGCATCTCATGGAACTGGTACAGCATTCCGAAAACACCCTCCAAACGATAATCTGAACCGCGCGCTGTGATGATAGGGCGCGTGGCGCCATCCCTGTGATTTTTGAAGATGAACCGGACGGTTCCGACTTTGAAGGGGGATCCCTGCGTCCAGTTGATTGTTATAATTTTGTTACTTCAATAGCGGTTTTGTCATAACAAATGTTGCGTGGCAACTGGAAAAAAGAACCATGGCGGTGAATTTCTGAGGATAGGATAAATTCCCCGGCCCGAGACTCGGGTACTGTTCGTCTGCAGACGCCCGGATACCGGAATAACCATGTCTGATGTGGTCTTTTGTGATAAATAATCCGATACAAGTGTAAAATGGCGCTTGCCAAAGGGCCTGCGCTCTCATATCTACATATTCAGGACGTAATATTCATAGGAAACGCCCCATGCTCGCCGGACGCCGTATCCTGCTGATGATCTCGGGTGGGATTGCCGCTTACAAAAGCCTGGACCTTATCCGTCGTCTCCGCGATCAACGGGCGAGCGTGCGCTGTGTGCTGACCAAAGGCGGGGCTGAATTCGTGACGCCGCTGACCGTGGCCGCCCTGTCTGAAAACAAGGTCTATCAAGACCTGTTTTCCCTGACCGACGAGGCCGAAATGGGCCACATCCGCCTGTCCCGTGAGGCTGATCTGCTGGTGGTGGCACCGTGTACGGCGGACCTGATGGCCCGGATGGCGGCGGGCATGGCCGATGATCTGGCGGCAACGGTTCTGCTGGCCACCGACAAGCCGGTCCTGATCGCACCCGCGATGAACAGCTATATGTGGAACCATCCGGCGACGCAGGACAACCTGCGCACCCTGACCCGGCGTGGCGTGATGACCGTTGGCCCGAATGACGGCATGCTGGCCTGTGGCGAGACCGGGGCGGGCCGGATGGCCGAAGTGCCGGAAATGATGGCCGCCATCCTTGACTTCTTTCAGCGCCAGTCGTGGAAGCCGCTGGCCGGGCGGCGGGCACTGGTGACCAGTGGCCCGACCCATGAACCGATTGATCCGGTGCGCCTGATCGCCAACCGCTCGTCAGGCAAGCAGGGCCACGCGATTGCGCGGGCGCTGGCTGAACTGGGGGCCGAGGTGACGCTGGTCAGTGGCCCGGTCACCCTGCCGCCGCCGATCGGAGTCACCACGGTTGCGGTCGAAACGGCCCGCGAGATGCTGGCGGCCTGCCAGCGGGTGCAGATGGCCGAAACAGCCCCGCTGGACATTGCCGTCTTTGCGGCGGCGGTGGCCGATTGGGGTGTTGATGGCAGTGCCCCGCAAAAGCTGAAAAAAACGCCGGGCGCGCCGCCGCCAGCGATTCATCTGGTGCCCAATCCCGACATTCTGGCCACCATCGCCCAGTCTGCCACCCTGCGCCCGGCGCTGGTGGTGGGCTTTGCCGCTGAAACCGAACAGGTCATTGACCACGCCCGCGCCAAGCTGGCACGCAAGGGCTGTGACTGGATCTGTGCCAACGACGTGTCTCCGGCCAGCGGTACGTTTGGCGGTGACAGCAACACCATTCATCTCGTGCATCACGAGGGCGTCGAGTCCTGGCCGACGCTGGACAAGACCGCCGTTGCCCGCCGTCTGGCCGACCGTATCGCCACCCGTTTTTCCCCCGTAACCGCCTGAGGCTTCATGTCTACCATCTCGCTGCCCGTTACCGTTCTTTCCCATGGCGAAGGCCTGCCCCTGCCCGCCTATGCCACCGCCAGTTCGGCAGGCATGGACCTGCACGCCGCCATTCCGGCCGATCAGCCGCTGATGCTGGCGCCCGGTGCGTGGGATCTGGTGCCGACCGGTCTGGCGATGGCTTTGCCCGATGGCTTTGAGGCGCAGGTGCGCCCGCGCTCGGGGCTGGCGGCCAAGCATGCGGTGACGGTGCTGAATGCGCCGGGGACCATTGACGCCGATTACCGGGGCGAAGTGAAGGTGATCCTGATCAATCACGGCTCACAGCCGTTCGTGATCGAACGCGGCATGCGGATTGCCCAGATGGTGGTTGCGCCGGTGGTACAGGCCGCCTGGCAGTCCTGCGCCGAACTGCCGTCCAGCGAACGCGGGACCGGTGGGTTTGGATCGACCGGTACCAGTGCGACGGTTGCGGCCCGCCCGTAAGAGGTTGTGCCTGTATTGGCGTGTCATTGTAACGACTTGTGCTGTTGACTGTTTGAGGCCCTGCCATGCTCCGCCCCTCCAAAAAGATGCTGTTTGCCATCGAAGCCGTTCTCGACATCGCCTATCACGCGGGGGGCGAGCCGGTGCAGAGCCGGGAAATCACCCGCCGCCAGAACATTCCCCGCCGCTATCTTGAACAGACCTTGCAACATCTGGTGCGGTCGGGGGTGCTGGTCGGGGTGCGCGGCCCGCGTGGTGGCTATCGGCTGGCGCGCGAACGGCGGCGGATCACCGTTGGCGAGATCGTCCGCGTCGTGCAGTCCATGGAAACCGAAGAAGACCTGTATCAGGATCTGCCGGGCAGCCCGCTGGGGCTGGAGGTGGTTCGTCCGATGTGGATGGACCTGCAGGAAGACCTGATGAAGCGGCTGGACGAGATTTCGATTGATGATCTGTGCATGAAGGCGTGGAAAAGCGGGCTGGATTGCGAGGCCGAAGAAAAGATGGACTTCACCATCTGAAAAAGTCCCCTCTGCCGGTTGCAATCCGGGCGGAGGACGCTTAAAATACACCAAGCAGTGATTATATGAATCACTATTCACACAAAAGACAGGGGAAATAGCATGGCTGACAGCACCGCTTCCTTCCGTGGCCGTATTTATGACGATATCCTCGCCACCATTGGCGCGACTCCGCTGGTCCGCCTGTCCCGTCTGGCCGCCGATGCCGGGGTGAAGGCCGAGATTCTGGGCAAGTGTGAATTCTTCAACCCGCTGGCCAGCGTGAAGGATCGCATCGGTCTGGCGATGGTCGAAGCCCTCGAAGCCGAAGGCAAGCTGACCAAGGATACCGTGCTGGTTGAACCGACCTCGGGCAACACCGGCATTGCGCTGGCCTTTGTCTGCGCCGCCAAGGGCTATCGCCTGATCCTGACCATGCCGGAAAGCATGTCGGTGGAACGCCGCAAGATGCTGAAGCATCTGGGGGCCGAACTGGTGCTGACCCCGGCGGCCAAGGGCATGAAGGGGGCGGTTGAGCGTGCCAAGGAACTGGTGGCCGAACTGCCGAACGCCATCATTCCGCAGCAGTTTGAAAACCCGGCCAACCCGGCGGTGCATCGTGCGACCACCGCCGAAGAAATCTGGGTCGATACCGATGGCGGCGTTGACGTGCTGATTTCCGGCGTTGGCACCGGCGGCACCATCACCGGCATTGGCGAAGTGCTGAAGGCGCGCAAGCCGGGGGTGAAGGTGATTGCGGTCGAGCCGGAAGACAGCCCGGTGCTGTCGGGTGGCGCTCCGGGCCCGCACAAGATTCAGGGCATTGGTGCCGGTTTCGTGCCGGGTGTGCTGAACAAGGACGTGTTCGACGAAGTGGTGCAGATCGGCAACGAGACCGCCTTTGCCACCGCCCGTCGGGTGGCCCGTCTGGAAGGTCTGCCGGTGGGGATTTCCGGTGGTGCGGCTTTGGCCGCCGCACTGGAAGTAGCCGCCCGGCCGGAATTTGACGGCAAGAAGATTGTGGTCATCCTGCCGAGCTTTGCCGAACGCTACCTGTCGACGGCGCTGTTCGAAGACGCCTGATCCTGCATCGTCAGGATGTGATTGTTACGCCTTGAACGACGGCCTCCCCCAGTGGGAGGCCGTTTTTCTTGTGCTCACAATGTGGTGCGGACCAGCCAGCGCCGGAGGACCTGCTCGTCGTTGGCAGGCAGATCGGCCAGCAGTTCAGCCTCGATCACCGCCACCCGCTGCCGACAGTCAGCGAGCAGGGATTGCCCACCGGTGGTGATGGTGTTTTCCAGAATCCGGCCATGGCTGGCGCTGGGCTGGCGTTCGATCGATCCCGCTTTTTCCAGATTGCCGACGATGACGGTGATGGTTTGCGGGGTCAGCGAGGTCAGCTTGGCCAGATCGGCGTTGGAAATACCGGGATAGGCAGCAATCATGGTCAGAATGGCAAACTGCGGCGGGGTGACGCGCAGGTCTGACAGGGCGCGCTCCATCCGCAGGCGGTGGGCAGCGGCGGCCTGTTGCAGCAGATAGCCGATGTGGCCCTGTTCGCCGCGTTTGCCTTCGCCGGGGGCGGGAATGGCCGGTCGCCGGTTTTGGGGAGGGGATGGGGGCTTGCTCATAATATCAGACCTCGAATATCATATTCGAGTTCGAATAGTATCACAGGCCATCCCGGAGGTCCAACCATGTCCCCTTTGCTGTCCTATGCCGACTTCGCTGCCCATATCGCTGGTGTCCCCGACGGATTGCGGGTGGCCAGTCAGGCGGTGAGCGTTCTTGATCCTGCACTGGTCGAACTGGTCAAGCTGCGCGCGTCGCATCTGAATGCCTGCACCTTCTGCACCCACTATCATCTGGCTTTGGCGCGCAAGCTGGGGGTGCCGCAGGACAAGCTGGATCTGCTGTCGGTCTGGCGCGAGGCACCGCAGTTCTCGGCGCAGGAACGGGCGGCGCTGGCGTGGACCGAAGTCCTGACCCTGATGGCTGATCACCCGGAGCGCGCCGCCGCCGAAGTCGAGGTTACCGCCCACTTTGCGCCCGCCGAACTGGCAGCCCTGACCAGTGCCATTGCCATCATCAATGCGTGGAACCGCATTGCCGGTGGCTTGCGCTTTTCGGTGTAGAATCGTGGGCGCAAAAGTGGGAACCGGTTTTGCGCAAAATCACTGCGACAGATAAAATGTTAGACCAGCGTGCATGCATCAGGTCACAGTACACGACAGTTGGTGGAGAATGGCAGACTGCTGTCAGCACCTGTCCGGGGAACAAAGCCCCCGGACCCCCATTTTTTCTTTCAATATCAAAGGAACGGGGTCTGGGGCCTGACGGCCCCAGCGAGGTGTGGAGCAGCGCTCCACGTCCCTCTTCCAAAATTGTCGTGTACCATGGCATCAGGTTTAACGTACGCTGGTCTAAACAGGTTTTTTCTGAAAAAAGGCGTTGCCGCATCGTTGCTTCAACAGCCCCGTGATCAATCGGGCTGTTGTTGTAATGATGCGGATCGCCCGATGAGCTCTCCCAAATCCTCTCGCAGTCGCCTGTGGTTCCTGTGGCATTCCTGGCTGGCAATGCCGGTCTGGCTGTTCATGCTGTTTGTGTGCGTCACGGGATGTCTGGCGGTGATCAGCCCGGAACTGACCTGGCTGTTCAATCCGGCCCTGCGGGTCAGCGAGGACGGCCCGGCGGCTCCGCTGTCGGCATTGGCGGCAGCGGCACAGGCCAGCATTCCCACCGGGCGGGTCAGTGCGCTGGTGTGGCTGGATGCTGCCACTCCGTTGGCGGTGGCGGTCAAGGTGGCCTTGCCCAGCGGGTTCGAGCAAACGGCGTGGGTCAATCCGATGACGGCGCAGGTGCAGGCGGTGACCAGCGGTATGTCGTTGCGCTCGTTTTTCCGCTCGCTGCACGGCTGGCTGTTGGTCTATCCGGGCGGCTGGTTTGTGGTCAGCGCGATGGGGCTGCCGCTGCTGGGGTCGCTGATCACCGGGGTGGTGGTCTACAAGAAATTCTGGCGCGCCTATCTGCACCCGCGCTTGCGGCGGGACAAGGGGGCGCGATCGTTCTGGGGTGATCTGCACCGCCTGCTGGCGATCTGGTCGCTGTGGTTTGTCGGGTTGATGGCGATCACCGGCACATGGTTCCTGATTTATCTGGCCCTGCTGGAAAGTGGCGTCTCGTTGGGCACCGATGAGGCTCATCATCTGACGCCACGGCAGGATTTGCCGCTGGTCATGGCCGGGCAGCAGCCTCCGGCCCCGACGCTGGTACTTGATCAGGCGCTGGTGGCGATGCAGCAGGCCCGTCCGGGCTTTCGTCCGCTGTATATCGCGCTGCCTGCCTCGGCCTATGACAGTCTGACCCTGTATGGCGTTGGCTCGGCTCCGTTGTTGATGGACGAAGCCCATGCCCACCCGCTGACCGGCGCGTTGACGGAAGTCTCCCCCGGCAGCGAGGCGTCGGGCTGGGTGATGACCCAGCAGATCATGCGCTCGTTGCACGTCGGGGCCTTTGGTGGCTGGCCGTTGCGGTTGCTGTGGCTGCTGTGCGGGCTGATGCTGTGCGCGCTGGCAATCAGCGGCATGACCATCTGGCGGCACCGGCCCCGCCCGGCCACGCCGTCGCCGGTGTTGAAGCGCCGTTGGCAATGGGGATGGATTTATCTCAGTGCGCTGGTCCTGCTGATCCCGCTGTCCACCCTGCCGTTTTATCTGACTGGCAAATCACTGTTCCCGACGCCCGAGCATCAGAAAACGGTCCAGATCGGGGCCTATACCCTGACGCTCAGCACGCCACAGGACCGCACGCCGCACCGCGAGCCGGGCGTTGGGCTGGTGCATGATTACCGCCTGCATGTGACCGGCACAGACTATCCGCCGTTCCGGGGGATGTTCCTGCGCTATGGCAAGCCGGACAGTCTGGAGCCGGAGCAGTTGGGCGAGCTGGCGCACGGATCACCGTTCAGCCTGCACGCCCATGTGCCGCTGCCTGCCACCGCCACACCTTTATGGCTGTCGGTCGAAGGCTGGGATGGGGTGATCCATCAGGTGATGGTGCCCCTGCCGTGGGATGGGGGTGCGGGGCAATAATGGCCCCGCTTTCGTGCTCACAACTTTAGAGCGTTTTCATACCGAGCGAAAACGCTCTTCCCTTTTAGGGCCGTATTTTCCGAGCCGTTGACCGGAGACGGTCAACTTGAAAATGCTCTAGGTTCTGTTGACAAAGGGTATCCATAGTTTGGCAGATACGAGACATACAAAGCCGAGAAATGAATCTGCTGTCTTGTCGTATCGGGTAGAGATCCGACGCCAGTTCTTGAGTTTGTTGAAAAAGC